>OLRK01000072.1_pt1 | contig 116727 bp, 104 predicted proteins | sample 1672911 | NCBI WGS metagenome assembly OLRK01 (sample SAMEA3136736, study PRJEB25190) | human gut metagenome | biome: human gut; feature: human-associated habitat; material: faeces | place: Austria | collected 2013
AACAAATTAAGGATGGTTACTTTTTTTGTACCACCTCCGTCATTTCATATTGTCTTTCGTATGATTTGAAAAGAAGCACTGTTACCGCGCTTCTTTTCTTTTGATTTCTACTCTCTCTCTATTCTTTGTTTCAGTTCATCTTTTGCCTTTGCTAACACATCCGGACTATTTAACAGCTCTATGATTGACCTTGTCATCGCTTTACCTGTCATCTCGATGCATCGGTATCCCGCTTGTGAAACGGCTAGTTCTCTAAACTGATCTGTATGACCCGATATCTTATGATCAGGGAAAATCGTAACATATGGATTACAGATTGGAATATGTCTGGAAACATTTCCAAGATCCTCTCCTCCATAATCATCTGGCATTCCATCCAGCATCGGCTCCTGCAGTTTTTCAAATTCCCTTCGGCAGAGATCTGAAAGAGCAGCATTCGGTACTCTTCCCTGATATCCTTCCTCAGCATAGAAATCAACTGTACATCCCATCGCCTGGGCACATCCATGAGCACATTCGCGCATCACTTTTTCAAGCCAGTGAAGTTCTTTCAAACGGAAGGAACGCAGTTCACCTTTTAATATTACCTTTTCCGCAATAGAATTGGTCATTTCGCCGCCATACTCCACAAAATGATTAACTCTCATATCCGCTTTAAAATGCTGTCTCCATAAGCCTACAGCATTCAGATACAAGTTAGCTGCACTTAAAGCATTTCTTCCATTATCCGGATGACTTCCCGCATGGGCGGAAACACCTTTAAATACCACACGAAGACTCATGTTTGACATACATGCACCGGCCATTCTTGTCTTATCACTGGTCGGATGCATCATAAATACAGCGTCAACACCGCTAAACACTCCTTTTTCAAGCATCTTTATTTTGCCGCCGCCGCTTTCCTCTGCCGGAGTACCAAAAACTTTAATTGTTCCTTTGACATCGTTTTCCTCTAAATATTTTTTTACAGCCGCTCCTGTCAAAATGGCAGATGCTGCAATTAAATTATGACCACAGGCATGTCCCAATCCCTTCAATGCATCATATTCGGAGAATACGGCAATAACAGGAGCTCCGTTTCCAAAAGAAGCTACGAAAGCACTGTTTAAGTCATTGACAGGCTGAAGGATGTCAAAACCCTTCTGTTTCAAATACTCGCATTGAATTCTGCAGGCTTTTTCTTCCTGAAACCCCAACTCCGGATTTGCGTGAATATATTTTGAAATATCCCAAATTTCCGCCATTTCAGAGGCAATCCATGCATCATATCTTGCCTTTACTGATTCATCCATCATTTTTCCTCTCAGCCAAGAATACCAAAGAATGCCATGATCATTGAAAAGACAATGATCCCAAAAATGATCTTATTATAATTTGCGCCCTTATGTGTAAAATACCAGTAAATTCCCATGATGCAAAGCAATGGCAGTGCACCCTTGACAATCTGATCAAGAATATTCTGTACAACGATTGGATTTGCATTTTCCATCGTGAACTGGAGTGGTGTAGATACTTTTACATAGGAGCTTGATAATGCTCCCATCATGAACAGACCCATGATGCTGGCTCCGGTAATAATATTTGTAATCATGCCTGATTTCATCATTTTCATGACAGATTCTTTTCCCAGACGATAGCCGAACTTCATGCATGCAAGCCCTATTCCAATACAGATGATTGTAATCAGAAACGGGATAAATGCGCCTAGCACACTTCCCTGCATTGCCAATGTACAGCCCAGTGCCAGCAAAATCGGTTTTAATGTACCGTGAATCAGTGTATCGCCGATACCTGCAATCGGCCCCATCAAGCCAGTCTTTAATCCGGTAATGACCTGCCCTGGAAGCTGTGCACCGTTTGCTTTCTCCTCTTCCATGGATAGAGCAATCCCATGAATCATAGAACCGGTAATTCCCTCGGAATTGTAAAATTCCATATGTCTTGTTAAAGCTTCTTTAAAACCTTCCTCATCATCTGCATATAACTTTTTCAATGCCGGCTGCAATGCATTTGCAAATGCCAGCCCCTGCAGACGATCATAGGAATTACTTAGCTCTGTTGTGAGCCACCAACGAAAGAAAACCTTGTTCAGATCTTTATTTGTCAGATGAATGCCTGTATTTTTATTTTGATCTTCCATTATTCTGTACCTTCTTTCTTTGTTAAATTAAAGATAACCAGCAACGAAATGCATGCACCGAAGATCGCTGCTGCCATTGTATTGATTCCAAGATACTGTACGGCAAAGAAACCGATGAAGAAGTATGGCATAAGTTTTGGTTTGCCGATTGTTAGCAATATGATTGCGAATCCCATTGCCGGTAAAATTCCTCCTGCAATCGAAAATCCGGAAATCACCCAATCTGGCAAAACATCAAGAATCTTAATGATGGCATCTGTTCCAAACAGAGTCAAAATAAATACAGGCACAAAACGCAGGACAACCGTCATCAGTTCAGGATATAAGAATGCACATCTCCATAACCCTTTTGTATCTCCTTGTGCCGCACACTTATCACCCATTCTGACCCAAATTGAATTGGAAGTACGGCGCATCTGATCCAAAAATACACCTAAGACCCCGAAAGGAACAGCCAGTGCTACCGCTGCATCTGCGTCCAGCCCTGTTTTTAATGCTACCGGAAGAGCAATCGTTGCTGCCAATACTGCATCTGTCGGCAAATTCCCTCCTGTCAAGATCACTCCCAAATAGACAAGCTGAATTGAAGCGCCAATAGATAGTCCTGTCGCAACCTGATCAAAATAGAGCCCCAGGCAAAAACCGATAAAAATCGGAGATCCGAGAACCGACGATAATGTATAACCTACACGGTTTGTTCCGATAAAATACAGAAAGCCACACAATACTGCCAATGTAATATCCATAATTTACTTTCCCCTCACTTTCTAAATATTAAATTCATTTTTTTCAAGTACTTTGGAAAATTCCATTTTGCCTTCTTCCGGTACTTGATGCAGGTATACAAAGACTCCACTTTCATTCATTTCCTTCAACATTTTTGCATCTGCATCATCCATCGTAATCGGTCCAAAGACTACCTTTCGCCCCGGTGCACTGCCGAGTCCGCCGATCTGCAACTCTTTAAAAGGAAAGCCGAGCTGATAAGCTTTGTACGCTTGCTGTACATTTTTGAACAGGACAAGCAGTTTACCGTTCCCCAATTCATTTTCATTCCACTGCTTAACTGCATTTTCAACATCATAGACGGTTACCTTCGCCCCCGGAGGAGCTGACATCTCGTAAATACTGGTCATAAAATCATCTTTGGATAAATCATCATCGATGATGACAATCTCATTTGACATAGTTGAACCAAACCATTTTGTTATTACCTGTCCGTGAATCAAACGAAAATCAATTCGTATCAGTCTGATCTGAGCCATCATTCCACCTCTTTCTTCTTCAATATCTTTTTAAGTTCTTCATTCACATCAAATCCGCTTTTCCTTAATGTTTCCAATGCACATGTTTTTAACGTTTTGATATCCAGGAAATCTTTTTTCGAGTACACTTCAATAAGCATTGCCAAATTTAACCCCGTTACGATTTCAATATGACCGGAAGGAATCAATGCCGCCAGCATATTGGAAGGAGAGCCTCCATACAGATCTGTCATAGCCAGGTAACAAACACCATCCTGTGATGTTAAATAAGATTCCACCTCACTGCGTAAGTCAAAAGGATCCATTCCCGGCAACAGCGAAAAAACCTTAATATCCTTCATCGGTCCAGCAATCATTTCTGCAGATCGAAGCAGTTCTTCTCCGAACCTGCCATGCGTACAAATGATCAACTGTGTTTTCATCTTTGTTCCTCCTTCCCTGCTTCTACATACGCATGTCCGCCAAAACCATTGCGCAGAGCAGATACTACCTTGCAAGAAAAACTGTCATCCTCCAATGAGGCATTGCGAATCATCAAAGACAGCGCAATAACAGGCACCGGCACTTCCATTTCCAATGCTGTTTCCACCGTCCATTTTGCTTCTCCGCTGGCTGCCACCACCCCCTTGATATCTTTCAGACCAGGATGCTTGCTGAATTGCATTTTTGCCAGTTCCATCAACCATCCTCTGATGACAGAACCATGATTCCAGTTATCTGCCACTTGAGCCAGGTCATAATCGAACTCACTCTTTTCCAACACATGAAAGCCTTCCGCAATCGCCTGCATCATTCCATATTCAATCCCATTATGGACCATTTTCATAAAATGACCGCTTCCTGCCTTACCTGTGTACATACAGCCATCTTTTTGTGCAATCGAGTAAAAGACATCTTTCATTTCATCAAAAGCTTCTCTGCTTCCTCCGACCATAAAACAAGCACCGTTTCTGGCCCCGGACATTCCACCGGATGTACCGACATCCAAAAAACGAATTCCTTTTTCCTTCAATGCCTGATTATGTCGCATAGAATCTTTGTAGTTGGAATTTCCCCCGTCAATCACAATGTCATTTTCCTGAAGATAATGCTTAGCATCATCCATACAGGATTCTGTGACTGCCCCGGAAGGCACCATTAGCCAAATGATTTTTTTCTGCGGTAACTGTTGCAGCAACTCTTTAAAAGTTGCCACAGATTTAACGCCCTCATTACTCAGCTTACAGCGTGTCGCTTCATCCGGATCACATCCAACAACATCAATGCCATGATCATGCAGATTTAATGCCAGGTTAGAACCCATCTTTCCAAGTCCTACTAAACCAATCTTCATTGTAAGCGCCTCCACTTCTTTCTTTACACGTCCAATATACCTTAAAAATATTTTTTTGTAAATATATAAAATAAAATATTTTTTTATTTTTGATACATTCGAAATTTATTATTTTATTATATTTATAAGGTTTTTTATATATCAACGCAAAATAATTTTATCGACATAAAAATACAATTATGCTATTATGTAAATGTAAAAAAAATATTTTTCGATTCACGAAAGGGGGAAACTGGCTTCTTTAATACCAGAAATAAAATGCATAAACAGTCTATTAAATTAAAAATTAAATCGATTTATCGTGATTTAAGCAAAAAAGAAGCTGCTATCGCCGACTTTATATTAAAAGATCCAAAAAACGTTTCTCGAATGACTATTAGCGAAATCGCATCCGCTCTTGGTTTCGCAGATTCGACGGTCTTTCAATTCACTCGAAAATTAGGTTATAAAGGATTCCGTGATTTCCGCAATGATTTGCTGACAGAGGAATTTGATCCGGAAATTTCTATCCATGAAAACATCAAACAAGGAGACAATCACCTCAGCATGGCTCAGAAAGTCTTTGACTCCAGCATACAATCCCTGCAGAACACTTGTTCATTGCTGAATAACGAGAATTTAGAAAAAGCTGCGAAAATAATCGCATCTTCCAATCGCCTGTCTTTTTTCGGCGTCGGCGGCTCCAATGTTGTCGCATATGATGCCTATCACAAGTTCATGCGTTCTCCCATTCCCTGTCAGCATGGAATTGATTTTCACATCCAGCTGATGCAGGCTTCATTGCTAAGCGAGAATGATTGCGCACTGATCACTACCCACACCGGTTTGACAAAAGAGACTTTACAAATTGCAGAAACAGCAAAAGCAAACCATGCAAAAATCATCGCCATTACCAGTTATCCGCTCAGTCCTTTAGCGAAAATTGCGGATGTCGTGTTTATATCTGTAGCAGAAGAAACCGGATATCGCTCTGAATCCTTAAGCAGCCGTATCGCTCAGCTGGCAATCATCGACTCCTTATTTACGATTGTTATGTTTCAGGATGAAAAAGCAGCAAAAAAAACACTTCACCGCATACGAAGTGCCATCAACGAAACCAAAGAAGAATCAAATTAATAAACAATCTGCAAATAAAACAAAGAAGCAAATCTTTTTGCTTCTTTTTTCTTTCAAACTCCTATTGACTTTTATTCGGAACATGCTATGCTTCATTTAGACAGATTTCAAAATGAAGGGATGCATTTTATGATACAAAAGACATTTAAGGCTCTATCAGATCCCACCCGCAAGGAAATCATGGATCTGCTTCGCGAAGGGCGCAAAAGCGCCGGAGAAATCGCCGAACATTTCAAATGTTCCAATGCAACGATCTCCCATCATCTTTCTGTCTTGAAAGATGCTCAGTTACTGACAGACGAAAGAGAAGGAAAATACATTTATTATGAGCTTAACATGACTGTTCTCGATGAGCTTATCGGATGGATTTCCTCATTCTCTTCAGGAGGTTTTCAAAATGAATCGCAGAATACTGTCTGCGGCGCTGCTGACGCTGATTCTGACAGCCCTTCCGGCAGCACTGTTCTATGAACAGATTCCCGCCCATTTTCCGATCCATTGGGGTTTTAACGGAATAGCGGACAGATGGCAGGAAAAAAATGAATTTATTTTATTCATGATCGGCGTTCCTGTCTTCTTCCATGCAGCGGCTTTGCTGCTTCCTCGCGTGGATCCCCTTGGCAGCAACTACCGGCGCTTCGCTTCTGTTTATGAATTTTACATTATTCTGTTCGACATTTTTATGCTTGCCGTCTTTGCGGCTGTCATCATCAATGCCATGACGCATTTCTCATTCTGCATGGATACGTTTATCCTGATACTGCTGGGCATCGTATTTGCCAGCATGGGAAACTATATGCCCCTGCTTCGCCGTAATTTTTTTATCGGCATACGAACGCCGTGGGCTTTGCGAAGCGAGGAAACATGGAATAAAACACACAGGGTCGCGGGACGCTGCTGGTTTACCTGCGGCCTGCTGATGATTCCCTGCTCATTTCTTGGTGATCCGCTACGGATGTATATCTTTCTGCTGCTGTTTTCCGCTTTGTTTTTTATTCCGATGCTTGCTTCCTTTTTATTTACAACACATCTGTTTCACAACAAATCTTGATCATGCATGCCTGTGGCATTTATGATAAATTATTTCAAAGGAGAAACAATTATGATTGAAATCAAACATGTAACAAAGACCTTCGGGTCTAAAAAAGCAGTCGATGATCTGGATCTCACAATTCCCACCGGAGAGATCATCGGTTTTATCGGCCCAAACGGTGCCGGAAAAACAACCACGATCAAAATGATGACCGGGGTTCTGAATCCGGATGAAGGCGATATTCTGATCAACGGCAAAAGCATCCAGAAAGAACCGCTGGAAGCAAAACGTCAGTTTGGCTTGGTACCGGACAATCCGGATATGTTTCTGCGCTTAAAAGGAATCGAATACCTGAATTTCATGGGTGATATCTATGATGTAGATGCACAGCAGCGACAGCAGCGCATTGAAACAATGGCTGAGATATTTGAAATAAAGGATGTGCTCAACGATAAGATCCTTTCTTATTCTCACGGTATGCGTCAGAAAATCATCATCATGGGAGCCCTGATCAATGACCCGGAAGTATGGATCCTCGATGAACCGATGACAGGCCTGGATCCGCAGTCCAGCTTCCATCTGAAACAAATGATGCGTGAACATGCAAACAAAGGCAAGACCGTCTTTTTCTCTACCCACGTGTTGGAAGTTGCCGAAAAACTGTGTGATAAAATTGCGATCATCGCCCATGGAAAAATGATCTATTACGGCACGCTGGAAGAACTTCGCGCCCAGCATGGCGAACAAAGTCTGGAAGAGTTGTTCCTTGAGGTAACCGAGCATGCGTAAATTTCTGACTTTACTGCAGGTACAGCTGAAAAGCGGTGCGATTTCCGCAACCGACGGAACAACGAAACAGTGGAAAAAGATCCTTCTGTATGTTTTCCTCTTTGTCTGTTTCCTGCCGACACTGGGAATGCTGTGGGCGGCATTCTACTACGGCTTTGATTATCTGCAGGCAATCGATCAGAGCGGTTATCTGATGAACATCGGTTTTATGATCACATGTTTCGTCATCTTTCTGTTTTCTGTCTTTGCCATTCCGAGCATTTATTATTTCAGCAAGGATATCGATCATTTGCTGGTTCTTCCGATACGACCGGAAATCATCCTGGGATCCAAGCTGGCCGTCTGCGTCATTTTCGAATATATGTTCGCGGCAGCGGTCCTGATCCCCATGTACATTTCTTTTGTCATGAAGCTGGGCTTTTCGATCATTTCCCTGCTCTGCTTCATCGTCATCTTCTTTACGGTGCCGATCTATCCGCTGGTCATCAGCAGCATCCTGACCATGATCGTCATGCGGTTCGTTCCATTTTTCAACAATCGTGACCGTTTCAATCTGATTGGCGGCGTAGTAGTCGTTGTTTTCGCGCTCGGATTGTCCTTTTGGATGCAGACCCTGCAAAACGATGATATCAACGGCCTTTTGATGGCCCTTCTGGAAGGGAACAACTCTCTTATGCGTATTTCTACCATCATCTTTCCTTCCATCCCTTTCGCGGCCATGGCATGCTTCTACGGTGACCTGCTTCAGCTATTGATCTTTCTGGCCATCACAGCCGCTTCTCTGATCGTATTTCTGTTATGCGGCAAGCTGCTGTATGTCAAAGGCGCCATCGGCAGCAGCGAGACATCGCGTTCCCGCCGTCGCTTTGATGCCAAGCTTCTCCATGCAAGCACGCGCCATTCCGCATTTCGTTCATATCTCGGCAAAGAGTTTAAGCTTTTGTTCCGTACGCCGGTTTACTTTACCAACTGTGTCTTATCGGCATTTATAATGCCGATCATCCTGATCGTCGCCGTCATCACTTCGCTGGACGGAGTTGACCTTTCTGCGTTTTTAACTCCTCAGCTGATTTCCTCGATTCCCAATCTTTGGGCTTATGTCCTTATCGTCAGCTTCCTTGCCGGAAGCTTTATGGGCGGCATCAACATGATCAGTGCCACTGCCATCTCCCGTGAAGGAAGCAATGCCAGCTTCATGAAATATATCCCTGTTCCGCTGACAACACAGATCGCGGCCAAGACTGCCTGCGGAATCATTCTTTCCGCCATTGGCACCTGGATGCTGATCATCCCGGCTCATATTGTCATCGAATATCCGATTTATCTTGATGTTATTTTTGTGATCGGTTCTTTCATCAGCATCGTGATGATCAATCTGTTCAGCATCCTGATCGACATGCTGCGTCCGAAACTGGTCTGGGAACAGGAAACCGCCGCTGTCAAACAAAATATGAACGGCTTTATCAGCATGCTGATGTCTTTCATGCTCGCAGCTGTCCTCTTCGGACTGCTGTATGTCGGATGGAGCCATGTCGTCTGGATTGCCGTCGGCATTTTGTTCGTCCAGATCATTTTGACGATCTTCCTCTGTCAGACTGTTAAAAAGGCCAACACCCGTTTATTAAACAAAATCTGAGGTGACGATCATGATTCTTTTATATCTTGGAAACAACGACCCGCATCGTCATGCTTTCGAACAGCTCTTTCATACACTCGGACAATCTGTACGCATCATCGAAGATACACAGACACTTGCCACGGTCAAAGAACTGTTCGAACAAAAGGATGCTCAACAAAAACCGTATCCGCTGCCGCATCCGATCATGGTCATGAAAGATATCGACGACGAAACATTCACGACGATCATGGAGGCAATTCGATCACATGGTCTTTCCATGCAGCGCAAGGCCATGTGGACCGAACACAACCAGCACTGGACCCTCGCCCGACTGGCGGATGAAATCGAAGAAGAACACCGCTACTTCGATGACCTTAATCAGCTGTATTCCTTTTTTCAGGAAAGCAATCAAAAGAAACAGGATGACTATACAGCGGAAAGCTGGAAACAATATACCGGCGTACTGATCGCGCTTTATCTGGAGGTCAACAAAGAACAGCCTTCTGCCGACAGGCTTAAGGAAATGCTCAGACAGGCACAGCAGGCGCAGGATGCACTTCAAAAAAAATAAAATAAACAAAAGGGTGAATGTCACTGCAATCACAGTGAGATTCACCCTTTTTTCATTTATGTTGCTGAAACAAGGATAGCGGCGTCAGATAATTCGTCATTGCCCGTGACTGATTTACTTTCAGCACCACGCTTTTTTCCTCTGCAATATTGCTTTGCGCCAACGGCTCCCCTTCTTTCATGGCAGCGAGGAACAAATCACGATCCTTGATCTTTAACAGACTTTTGAACACTGCATAACGAAGCGTGACCTGATACCCCTGCGCTTTATTCGAAAATTCATTGACAAGCATCTGCAGCTGCTGTTTCAGCATACGCTGATCCAGATTGTCCTTGAACATCAGATATTCTTTTCCTTCGACATTGATCCGTGTGGCCTGCGCGATAACGAACTGTCCCTCAAGCGCACGCATCATATCTTTATTCACTCTGTCCAGATATGCTTTGCGAAGCTGCGGATCTTCTTCGAGAAAACGATCCTCCGCCTCCAGTGAAGCAGCCAGTGTCCCGACGACCTTTCCGTGTTTAAAAACACCTAACTGATTATGTACATAGATGACCGGATATTTCATAAGAGTCTCCTTTACTTGTGCTGCCAGCTGTAATATTCATCGTCTTTTTCTTTTGAAATTTCAACCGGCGTCTTTTTTTCATACAAATAAAACGTTTCCTGATGGAACATGTGGATAAAATCATCCGGATCCAGCACATAATGCACATTGCTTCCCTGCACATGGACCTTATCTCCCCGCATGCCGTAGAAAGTCATCCCTCCGCGCTCAGCACGGCACAGGATCTGCTGTTCCTTCAAATACTGATAAGCTAAAGCAAAACTTTCGATTTTTTCCATATGATCACCCGTTTCCATATTATTTTATCACCAAAGCCGTGCGGTGAACAGAAAAAGATGATTCGACATATTTCCCGGGAAAATAACGCATCATGACAAAAAAGCTGCTGTCTTCACAGCAGCTTTACAAACTATTCCTCCATTTCCATGACATATGCACTCAGCGGTTCCATGATATGGTTGTCAAACGTAATTTCCTTTCCGCTCAACAGATCAATCCCTCTATGCCCGAATAAATTAGCCGGCACAGGATACTCCTTATCCGCCGCATTCACGACTGTCCAGATCCTTTTTCCGTTGAGACTGCGCTCAAATACACACTGTTCGTTTGTGATCAAGACATCATGGAAATCTCCCTCTGTCAGAGCCTCATTATTTTTATGAATTTCCGCCAGCTTTGCGATGCGTTCGCTCAACACATTCCAGCAAGGCTGATCAAAGCAGACACGCAGGGCCGGATCACCGTCTTCCTTGCGCCCTGTTGCGTTCCATTCGCTTCCGTAATACACACACGGGATGCCCGGCATCGTAAACAGGATCGTATAAATCAGCGGCAGATGTCGCGTATCCTGCAGAATGCTTGCAATACGGGATACGTCATGGTTATCCACAAAGTTAAATAAATGTTTGCCCTTGTACAATGTCCATTGTTCCGGACCAAACTGCCGTTTCAAAGAGTGCATGATCTCAAACAGATTGTGACTGTTGAAGCTGGAATACAGACCTTTGTAACATTCATAATTGGTTGCGCTGTCCAGCATTTCCGGATTTACCCAGCGATTGTAATCGCCGTGCAGCAGTTCTCCCAGCAAAAAGAAATCCGGTTTTAAGCGGCGGCAGTGCGCATGCAGCAGCTGCAGGAAAGAAAGCGGCAGACAGTAGGCAACATCCAGCCGCAGTCCGTCGATATCATAATGTTCCACCCACTCACTGATGCAGTCAAACAAATAGGAAACCACCTCCGGATTTTCCAGATTCAGTTTCACCAGATCATAGTGACCTTCCCATCCTTCATACCAGAAACCGTCCTGATAATTGGAATCTCCACCAAAGTTAAGATAAAACCAGCTGCAGTACGGCGAATGCTCACGTTTTTCCCTTACATCTTCAAATGCCCAGAAACCTCGTCCAACATGATTAAACACGCCGTCCAATACTACTTTGATCCCATTTTCATGCAGTTTTGCGCACAGTGCGCTGAAATCTTCATTTGTTCCCAGTCGGCAATCGATCCTGCGATAGTCTCTTGTATTATATCCGTGTGTATCGCTCTCAAACAACGGTGAAAAATAAATAGCATCCACATTCAGTTTTTTGATGTGAGGGATCCATTCCTCGATTTTCCTGATGCGATGACACAACTGTCCGTCATTTTCAAAAGGGGCATTACAGAAGCCCAGCGGATAGATCTGATAAAACACACTTTTATTTGCCCACATAAATGAATATCATCCTTTCTGTCTCAGTGATTTTATTTTAACAGATAACAAATAAAAATGAAAGCATTTTCAATTCTTTGATTTTCGAACAAAGCACAAAAAAAGAACGGTGTCCCGTTCTTTTCCATTAACCTGCAATCTGCAGCATCGTAAATAAATTCAAACCGAAATATGCAATAAATGCCATGATGATCAAATAGCCCAATGCATACGGGAAGACTCGTTTCAACAGCTCGCCGTCTTTTCCGCTTTCGTTGACTGCTACCAAACCGATTGCCAGACTCTGCGGTGCCATCATCTTGCCGACCGCAACACCGAGACTGTTCAAGGCAACCATCCAGTAAGGGTTTGCGCCGATCGCATTGGCCGCCTGCAGCTGCACATTTCCAAACAAGACAGAAGAGCTTGTTCCGCTGCCGGTAACAAAAGTACCGAGACCGCCGATCAACGGAGCCGCAATCGGATAGAATACGCCAAGGGTCATGACGAACATATTGGCGATGCTGGCGATCATGCCGCTGTATCCCATGATCTTGGCAGTCGCAAGCACGCATAGCATCGTGATCATTGTTTTCGACATTTGGATCAATGTTGCTTTCAGCACATGAGCCAGACCGCGCAGCGTTGCCCGCTGGATCAGGCCGCCGATAAAGGCAGACAGGAAGATCCATACGCCCGGTGTATTGATCCATGTAAATGTATAAGGAGCCGCTCCTTCACCGGTATAGATCATCACAGAACTTGCGAACTGATTCAAAAACGCATTGACCGGTGCCACCAGTTTGCTTGTGGACAGCAGGAAGATGAATACCAGAATAAACGGTGCCCATGCAACCAGTGCATCCTTCACGTGAATGCTTGTTTTATGTTCCACGCTCATCACATATTCCTGCGGCGTCTGTGTTCTTTTTTCATGGAACATGGCAGCTGCGATCGTAGCCAGCAGAGAACAGATAGAACCGACAACGACCGTCAGCTCACTGCCGACAAAATAAGAAACCAGGATAGCAGGCAGCACGTAAGACAGTGCAGAAATCAGCGTAATGCCGAATACGCCTTTTAACGCTTTGACTCCTTTTCCGGTGATGATGACCATCAGAAACGGAGACAGCAGCATCAGCGGAGCGAGCTGCAGCATCTGCGTAAATGCTAGGGTAGCCGAGTCAAGACCGACCAGATTTGCTAGCGTGACCGTCGGGATACCGATCGAACCAAACGGTGTCGGTGTCCCGTTTGCCACCAGGCAGACAAGACAGGATAACAGAGGTGAAAAGCCAAGACCTGCCAGCATGCCGGCCGGAATCGCAATGGCCGTACCAAATCCCGCCATACCTTCCATAAAGCCGCCGAAGCACCAGCCGATCAGCAATACCAGAATACGTTTGTCACTGGATACACTGGTGATCATCTGTTTGATGACATCCATCTTGCCAGTGTACAGAGAAAGATTATATGTGAATACTGCAGCGATAATTACGAGGATGATCGGCCACAATGCCATCGCAAAGCCTTCCAGCGCTGCCGTTGCCGTATCGAGCGCCGGCAGTTTCCATACTGCCATTGCCAGTATGCCGGCTACGATCATCGCAACAAAGCTTGCCTTATAACCGGCCATCTTGAAACCGCACAGTGCGATGATCATCCATAAGATCGGACATAATCCGAGCAGGAACATTAAAAAGTCCATTCTTTTCCACTCCTTTGCCTGTATTATTATAGAGAATTTAATTTTGAAAGTACAGCAAAATTTATCGATGTTTCTGCGGTTTTTTCCCATTATTTTCTTTTTGCCGGCCTTTATGCGCTTACATTAAAAAAAAGCATTCCTCGTGCGAGGAATGCTTTCGTTTTCTTTAAAACAGCGACAGCTGATTTTCTTCCTGCAGATCAGCCAGCGATCCCAGTGCATCCAGCTTTTTCAGCAGTGATCCGCTCAGCGAAGTACGCTTCAACAGATCCTCCTTGGACAGGAAAGCGGCTTTTTCGCGTGCCTTGACGATCGACACAGCTACGCTTTCGCCCAGACCGTCAATGCTGGTAAACGGCGGGATGATCGCATTTTTATTGTCTTTGTCAATGATAAATTCTTTGGCGGCGGAACGGTTGATGTCAATGTTGGAGAAATGATAACCGCGCAGCACCATTTCCAGTGCCAGTTCCAGTGTAGAGAACGTATCCAGATCTTTTTTGCTCGGTTTTACGTTACGGTCACTGCTGCGGGAAAGCTCCTGAATCTGTGCCATTCGCTGACGGATGCTGGCCTCGCCCTTGATCATCGTCTCGATATCATAAGCATCACAGCGAATCGAAAAGAACATGCAGTAGTAAAACAGCGGCATATGCACTTTGAACCAGGCAATGCGGATCGCCATCATGACATAGGCAACCGCATGCGCCTTTGGGAACATATATTTGATCTTTTTACATGATTCGATATACCAGTCCTCGACACCGTTGGCCTTCATCTCCACGATCCATTCGTCTTTCAGGCCTTTTCCCTTACGAACAGACTCCATGATCGTAAAGGCGAGCTTCGGCTTCATTCCTTTATGCAGCAGATAGACCATGATGTCATCACGACATCCGATCACGCTTTTCAGCGTACAGATACCGGCATCGATCAGATCTTTGGCGTTGCCCAGCCATACATCCGTTCCATGACTCAGGCCGGATATTTTCAAAAGCTCATCAAAAGTCGTCGGCCGTGTCAGTTCCAGGATACCGCGGACAAACGGTGTACCGTACTCCGGCAGTCCGGCAGCTCCGGTCTTTTCCGTGTTTTTGCTCGTATCAATGTTCAAAGCGTCCACACTGGAGAAAATGCTCATCGTCTGCGGGTCATTCATCGGAATCGTACGCACATCGATGCCGCTCATGCGCTCCAGCATTTTCATGGCGGTCGGATCGACATGACCCAGGATATCGAATTTCAAAATATTGTCATGGATCTGGTGGAAGTCGAAATGAGTCGTTTTCCAGTCGGCAAACGGATTGTTTGCGGGATACTGGACCGGTGTGAAGTCATGCACATCCATATCCAGCGGTACCACGACGATCCCGCCGGGATGCTGTCCGGTCGTACGTTTTACACCTTCACAGCACTTTGCAAGATCCACACGCTTCGGATTGCGGATCGTCCCTTCGATCCCCATCGCTTCCTCATATCCTTTGATATAACCAAACGCCGTCTGGGTCTGTACCGTTCCTACCGTCCCGGCACGGAAAACATGTTCGTCACCGAATACTTCTTTGGTATAGGCATGTGCCCGCGGCTGGTATTCTCCGGAAAAGTTCAGGTCGATATCCGGCACCTTGTCTCCCTCAAAGCCTAAGAATGTCTCAAACGGAATATCCTGTCCGTCACCGCGCATCGTCGTTCCGCATTTCGGACACTTCTTGTCCGGAAGGTCGAATCCGTTCAACACGCTGCCGTCGGTATAAAAATGCGAGTACTTGCAGTGCGGACAGACATAGTGAGGCGCCAGCGGATTTACCTCCGTGATTTCGGCCATGGTGGCAACGAAACTGGAACCGACCGAACCTCGGCTTCCGACCAGATAACCGTCATCCAGACTTTTTTTCACCAGCAGGTGAGAAATATAGTAAACCACATAGTAACCGGCCCCGATGATGGCATCCAGTTCCCGTTTCAAACGCTGTTCCACGATGTCCGGCAGCGGATCACCGTATTTCTTGTAAGCATTGGCATAACAGATATCTCGCAGTTTCTGATCAGAACCTTCAATATCCGGCGGATACAGTTTGTCTTTGATCGGGTAGATCATTTCCACCTGATCCGCGATCTTATGTGTGTTGGTTACGACAAATTCATATGCCCGCTCAGGGATCCATGAAAATTCCGCAAGCATTTCCTGTGTCGTGCGCAGATGCTGATTCGGCGCATGCGACTTATGACGCCGTTCCTGATTATAAATATAGAGAGGATGCCGCGCTCCGCCGATGGCCTGCGAATTGATATAGATATCGCGGATTCGTTTCTGATTCGGATGCACATAATGTGCGTCACTGGTCGCAACGATTACTTTTCCCAGTTCATCCGCCATCTCGATGATGCCATGCAGGATCTCTATCAAACGATGCTGATCGATGATCGAGTTGCGGTCAATCAGATACTGATAGTTAGCCAGCGGCTGCAGCTCGATATAGTCATAAAACCGCATCACTTCGCGAAGGGCATCTTTATCTCTGGTCTGCGCCATCTCAAATACTTCTCCGTTGGCACAGGCAGAACCGATCAGCAGATTTCCGTTCATCCTTCTTTTTTCGATCTCCATTCGCGGGATCCTCGGTTCGGCCACGCCCGAGAGTGCCGTTTTCCCGTTAAATGCCAGATATGTCGTATGACTCAGTGTGATCAGCTCAAACAGTTCTTTGAGCCCGGCCTGGTTTTTTGCCAGTACGACCACATGCTTGGTACGCACTTTCTTAAAGCTTTCCGGATTCTGACGGTCCTGCAGATCGTACAGCGTCTTTACATCACGAAGCTCATTCAGCATATGCATGAATGTCTGGGCCAGCACATCCGCATCATAATCCGCGCGATGGGCAACTTCCTGATCATATACGATCCCATACGAACGGGCAATGGCTCCCAATGTATAAGACTTTCGCTCGCTTTGCAAAGATCTTGCCAGATCAAGCGTATCAATCACCGGATTGTGCAGTTCTTTTCTTCCGATGCGACGCAAAGAAGCATTCAGGAACGAAAAGTCAAAGGAAGCATTATGGGCAACCAGGATGTGATCGCCGATAAAATCAAGGATCTGATCCACACACTCCTCAAAAGGAAGTGCATGTTCCACATCCTGCTGGGTAATGCCGGTCAGCTCGGTCGTAAAGGCACTGAGCTCATGCGGCGGCCGCACGAAAAGCTGCAGGCTTTTGATGCAGGCACGGTTTTTCATGATCTGACCGCCGAATTCGATGATATGGTCATAACGGGCCGACAAACCGGTCGTTTCAAGGTCAAATACACAGTATGTTCCTTCTTCAAGGACCGTATCATCCGGATTGCATACGATCTGAAGGTCAGGATCCACCATGTTCATTTCCACACCGTACAGCATTTTCATCGGTTTTTCTCTGTTCTTATTAATGGCCGCAAGCGTTGACTGCGCTTTAGGAAAAGCCTGAACGACCATATGATCCGTGCAGGCAATGGCATCCATGCCCCATGCATCCGCGGTTTTGATGAACTGCGAAATATCGCAGACGCCGTCCATTTCCGAAAAATTCGAATGCACATGCAGCTCGACACGCTTTTCATCCGCCTTGTCTTCCCGCTTCGGCACTTCGATCTTATCGATCTGTGAAGGCATGAACACCAGATCGGATAAAAAAGAATCCATGACGGCATTTCCGTATGCTTCCACATAATCGCCTTCGCCGATTTCCTCCAAGGCGCTTCTGTCCATGGCACCGCGTTCAAAACGTTTCATGACAACGGCATCATCATCATCGCTGATGTACAGTGTCTGCAGGCATTTGCCGTTTTTGAAAGTGGTGATCTCACTTTGGAAGATATGACCACGGATCTTGATATTGGACATGCCGTCCTGCAGATCGCGAATATCGACAAACACATAATCTTTGACATCTGTCTTGCGGCGGCGGAACTTTTTCCCCTGGTCGTTGGACACCTGTGTCTGCTGTGGTGCCGGTTTCACGGCCGGTGCATTGCATTTGACTGCCGGGATGTTTTCCACTCCGTTTTTTACCTCAGTCAGGATTTCCATCCCGATGCCCGCCTGTGACAAATACTCTTTCAATGCCGGCAGCTGCGCATCCAGTTCATTTTTGACTGCTTCGCTTTGTACCTGATAAACGATCTGCTCATCCACGATGGAAGGCATGATCTCCGTATAAATGCGTGCATGAGCGTGCAGTGAAGCAAAATGCTGAAGGTAATCAAGAAGATCCATGATCGATGCCTTCGGATCATCCGCCTGAATATGAAGATCCAGTTTGACCTTCAGATAAGTGCGCATCCGGGAAAGCAGCCGGTGGTATATCGTATACGGAAGCACTTTTTCCACATGAAGCTGTACTTCCAGTTTATTACTTTGGCGATGGTAAACGGGACGCATGGAAAAAGATCCTGCTGTGATCCAGGACAGGCTTTCTTCATCCAGTTCCAGTTTTTTTGCAAAATCAATCATTTTCAGTTTCATGCATTTCCCTCATTTCGATGATGTTGTCTGATTCGAAAAACCCTCCTTTTGTCATTTGTACAAAAGGAGAGCATTCTCTTTCATCAGCGCTTCAGCACTGCCGCGATCCGCTGCAGTGCTTCCAGCAAAAGCGAAGAAGGGCAGGCAATATTGATGCGCTCAAAGCATTTTCCTTCCTCGCCGAACATTACGCCTTCATTCAAATGCACCCGTGCCTGTTCCCGCATCCGCTTCTCCAGACGTTTCGCATCCGGTTCATAGGCCGATAGATCCACCCACAGCAGGTAAGTCCCCTCCCGCGGCGTGACCTTTGCCAACGGAAGCTCTCTGGCAAAGAAGGCTTTGGCCAGCTGTGCATTTTCATCAATTTTATCATTCATCTGCCGGCGCCATTCATCGCTTTCACCGTATGCGGCCATGGCGGCGCTCAACGCAAAGCAGTTCGGGGCACTGATGCACATCTGATCCACGACCACTTCTTTCCAGCGTTTCTTGTATTCCTCATTATGAATGATGACATGCGAGCATTCCAGGCCCGCTATATTAAAGGTCTTCGTAGGCGCCACACAGGTAATGATCTGTTCCTTGTACTGCGGACAGACTGTTTCCAGCATATGATGAACGATGCCCTTTGAAACAATGTCACAGTGAATCTCGTCACTGATGATCCATTTACCGTAACGCTTTGCAATTGCGCAAAGCTTTTCCAGTTCCTCACCGGTCCATACTCTTCCGACCGGATTATGCGGCGAACAAAGGACCATGCCCGCAACCGAATCATCTTCCAGTTTTTGTTTCAGATCTTCGTAATCCATGACATAAGTGCCGTCTTCTCTTCGAATCAATGGATTTGCGATACAGCGGCGGTGATTGGCCTCGATCTGCCGGCGGAAGGGATGATAGACCGGTGTTTGGATCACGATCGCATCGCCTTCTTTGCTGAGCAGATGAATCAGAAGCGATACAGCCTGTACGACACCTGCCGAAAAAAACAGATCCTCCGATGCAAAATCCCAGTTAAAATGACGACGGTAATATGCCCTGACACATGCTTTGTATGCTTCGCTCATGCCGGTGGTATAACCGTAGATCCTTTCGTCAACTCGTTTCTGCAAAGCCCGGATGACTGCGTCACTGCAGGCAAAATCCATATCTGCCACCCACAGCGGAAGTTCTTCCTTCGCCTTGGCTCCGCACCATTTTTCACTGTCTTCTCCGCGTTCGATCCGCTCTTCAAAATCCATCCGTATTCCTCCCGTCTCTTTACAGTGCATGTTTCTTTTTTTGCTGACGGCGGCGCATGCCATAAAGGCAGATCATCACGCCCACGATGACGATGCCGTATGGAAACACAACTGCCTTTATGCTGTCAAACACCACGGCCGCTGTGTCGCTTTCCACTGTTTCCTGTGCATAGATCGGCACGGAAACAAGCGTTTCGCCGTCACTTTCTACCTCTGCCGTCGCCAGCAGCTCTCCCTGCTGTACAGCAGCCTTGTTCTTTTTAATATCGACATTGACCTGAAGATCTTCTTTCTGTTCCTCTCGTACCCAGACATACAGATCTTCCGAAACCTTCAGATCGATCGGGGCATGAAACGTATTGCGCAGTTTCAGCGCAGACAGTGTCTCGTCTTTTTCGGCAACACGGACACTGACCATCTGTTCATCGATATACTGACAGATTTCCTCCGCCTCCTGCAGTGAAGCTCCCTGCTCGTACTTCAGATCGGACTGCGCCGTGATGACGATCACCCGGCGGCCCTGAATCTGGCAGACAGCCGCAAAGCAGAATCCTGCTTCCGGCGTAAAGCCGGTCTTTCCGCCCTGTACATAGGCGCTGCTCCTCTGCGATATATCCATCTGCTGCGCCCATGAATTATACAATTCAATTCCTTCCCCATGATAAAAACTTTCCGCAGTGCTCATCTTTTTCGTCGACATGGCCTGCCTGAGATCCTCATTCGCCCAGGCAGCCTTCATCAAGAGTGCCAGGTCAACAGCATTCGTATAATGTTCCTCATCATGCATTCCTACCGTATTGGTGAAATGAGAATTTTCCATCCCCAGCTCCTGTGCCTTGGCATTCATGGCATCCACCATTGCCTCTTTGCTTCCAAACAGGGAAACAGCCAAAGCCTGACAGGAATCTGCTCCGCTCAAAAGCAGGGCACTGTTCAAAAGGTCGCGAAACGTGATCGTTTCCCCGTTGATCAGCCCTGTCAGCGTGTAGGTCCCATCTTCCAGTCCTTCCAGCATTTCCAGCGTGACTGTCACCTGATCATCCAGATCACTGATGTGATCAAGCGCTGTCAACGCGGTCAGAACTTTTGTTATTGATGCCGGATACAGACGCTGATCCTGTGCTTTGCCGTATAATACCTGCATGGTATCCATATCCACGGCAATCGCATAGGTACAGTCAACATCCAAAGCATCCGTTGTCTGCTGCGCAGATACTTTTATGCCCGGCAGCGACAGCAGCAAGACAAAGATGAGCGCTATTCCTCGTTTTATCATTCTGTTCTCCGTTAACGTGCCATTTTGTCAAACGCCGCCTTGGCAGCCATCTGTTCCGCACGTTTCTTTGAGTTCCCCTTACCTTTTCCCAAAACAATATCATCGAGAAGCACCGCCATCTCAAATTCAGGATGATTGGTCGGTCCTTCCATATCCAACAGTTCATAACGCAGTGTTTTTCTCGAATCCGCCTGAACTACTTCCTGCAGTTTCGTCTTATAGTCAATCAGGATTTCATTTTTCGGTTCATCGATTGCCGGTGTAAGCACACGTTCCAGGATCATGGAAACAGGCTTCATCCCCTGATCGAGATATAAGGCACCGAGCATTGCCTCGAACATATCCGCAAGCAAAGAGTCCCGCTCTCTGCCGCCGGTACGTTCTTCTCCGACACCGAGCAGCAAATACGCGCCCCAGCCCAGCTGACGGCTGTAATGTGCTAGTGCCGCTTCGCAAACAAGCTGAGAACGAAGCGTCGTCATCTTCCCTTCGCTCAGGCGCGGCTCCAGCTGAAACAGTTTCTCGGTCGTCCACAGCTGCAGGACCGCATCGCCCATAAACTCCAGACGTTCGTTGTCATGAACGACATCACGATGCTCGTTCAGATACGATGTATGGGTCAGCGCTTCCTTGATCAGATCTCTGCGGCTGAAGGGGATCTTGTTCTCTTTCAGCCAGTCATACATTGTTTTTTCCATTTTTTCCTTCGCGGCAGTCTCCCGTTTTTCCAAACGGATACTGTCGTTTTCCTTTCTGTCACCGTGTCTGTTCGTATATTTGCGGCGTATGGCCCTGGCGACATTTTCAGGCACATACTTCGATACATCTTTGCCATAGCTTGCAAACTCACGGATGATCGTGCTGGACAGCGCACCGTATTCCTCATGCGCAAACAGACAGACAGTCTCAATGCCGGGATCAAGCTCATGATTTGCCCAGGCAATCTGCTTTTCATACGCAAAATCCTGAACGTCACGAACCCCCCGCAGCATGACATCCGCACCCAGTTCTTTTACTTTATCCACCAATAGACCCTCTGCGACATCCACCCGCACATTTGCAGCCGATCGAAGACATTCTGTCAACAGCGCACGCCTTTCTTCCACAGAAAACAAAGCGTTTTTCTGTGAATTCGCACCAATGACGACGATGACTTCATCATAAAGCCGGCTGGCACGTTCAATCAGATGCAGATGTCCGAGCGTTACCGGATCAAAGGATCCCGGAAATACTGCTCTTCTCATCGTTCCCTCCTGTAATAAGAAATTTTAGTGATGCCATAAACGCTTTCCTTGACCAGGATCAGATCCTGATAGGCCGACGCAAAAGAATCTTCCCGTAGACTTTCCACAATGACCTGTGCACCCTTTGCCAGCAGTGATTTTTCCACCAGTGACGTGATCAGGGCATCACATTTCTGCTGCCGATACGGCGGATCCATATAGACCAGATCAAAAGACAGGCCCTGTGCCGCAAACTCATCCAGCATCGTAAACACATCCCGTTTATAAATATGGCAGCGCTTCTCCACATCGAGACGTTTTGCATTTTTACGAATCGTCGCGACAGCTTTGGCACTGACATCACACATATAGCTTTCCTGCATGCCGCGGCTCAATGCCTCAAAGCTGATATTACCGCTTCCCGCATACGCATCCAGCATAATACCTTGATCAAAATAAGGGCCGATCCGGGAAAAGACCGCTTCCTTTACTTTATCGCCCGTCGGCCGTGTCTGACTGCCCTCAACCGCATCGATGACACGCGACCGAAACTCCCCGGCAACAATTCTCATTTTTTATCAACTCCTGTGTATATTTCATTCTCAAGCGGGAATGATACTAATGCATCCGGCGAAACAACGGATGTGAAACCCCCAATCTTTGTTTCTCCTCTTCCCTTTCTTTAGAAGTCCGTTCAGCGGACTTCTTTTTATTGTTCCAAAGCCGCCTGTTTTGTCTTATCGATCTTAGGCATTTCTTTTTGACGGATCCTGACAATGACATACTGACACATGCCGATGGCCGTAAATGCCGACACCAGGGCCGTTCCACCGCTGGAGATGAACAACAGCGGCACACCGGTCAGCGGAATAAAGGCGCTGACCCCTCCCACATTCAGCACGAAATGCGCAAACAGATAGACGGCCGTTCCGACCAGGATCGTCTTATAGTGCACCACATTGGTGATAAATGTATATTTAAACAATCGAAACAGGATGATCCCATAACAAATCGCAATGAAGCCGAGACCGAAAATACCTGTCTCCTCCACAATGATGGCGAGGATATAATCACTGTCTGCCTGGGTCAGATAACCGAATTTTCGAGAGGAACCGCCCACGCCCTGACCGACGATATTCGAATTGGCGATTCCGTACAGTGCATTGGCCGGCTGATAACTTTGACCATACAGATCATCCTCCTCCGTTCCAAGAGGATTGGCCGCATTCACGAAACGGGTGGCCACGTGATCGACCAGCGGCAGCTCAGAAAGCTTTTCCACCACCGGCATGCCGATCGGCGTCATTCCCAGCAGCACGCAGCACACACCCAGCACCGTCAGACGGCGGGTAAAGTTCTGCACATGCACCAGGGAAGGATAAGGCGGCACCTGCATACATCCGAAGCAGATCAGCGTCAGGATCGCCAGCGCACCGATATCTTTCTGCAGCAAAATAACAAGAGCAAACAACAGATAACTGATGATCGGCACCTTCAGCATTTTCCATGCACTGCGCTGATAAGAACGTCGCTGCTGCGCAGCATAAAAATAGGAGGCAATAAGCACGATCATCAGCGGCTTGCAGAATTCCGAAGGCTGTATGGAAACCGTCGTCACGCCCAGATTCAGATAAATCCACGCACGCGAACCGAGATATGCCTTGCCAAACAGCGGAATGATCATCAACAAAAGCACCACAAAGACCAAAATCTTATCGAGACGATAAATCAGACGGAAATTCATTAGTTTTGATGCCAGCATCATTGCCGTATAGCCGGCAATGATGAACAATATCTGTTTGATGGAAACCGTAACGATGGCCAGACTGTTGCTTGTCGTATTTCCGACATTTGTGGAGACGATCATAAATGAGCCCATCAGGGCAAGTCCGAGAACCGCATAATGCAGGCTTTTATCTTTATTCTCCGGCATGCGCAGGATACTTAGAAATCTTTTTTTTCCCTTTGAAGTCATGACTGTCATCTCCTTTTTCAGCATAAACATTCTATCATATTCACGTACGCATTTACATGGATATTTTATGAAAAAGGCTTTTCATCGCAATGAAAAAAAGATAGAATAGTACTGATATACGATAAATAAGAGAGGAAGGATCACAATGAAAATCACACCTGAAATGATCATCCTGGATACAGATCCGATCATCCGCACCAAAAGCGAAAAGGTCACTATCCCTTTGAGCGAAGAAGACAAAGAACTTCTGGATGCGATGATCACATATGTGCGCCGTTCTCAGGACGATGAAATCGCGGAAGCCGAACATCTGCGTCCTGCCGTCGGCATTGCGGCCATCCAGCTCGGTATCCCCAAACAGCTGATCGCCGTCAGCGTACCGACCGAAAACGGAAGCGACGAATTTGCCCTGGCCAATCCGAAAATCGTTTCCGAGAGCGTACAAAACGCATACCTCGCACAAGGCGAAGGCTGCCTGTCCGTTGCCCAGGAACATGAAGGTTATGTATACCGGCATGCCCGCATCACCGTGACCGGATATGATCTGCTGCGCAACGAAATGATCCGTGTACGCGCCAGCGGCTATACGGCCATCTGTCTTCAGCATGAGATCGATCACCTTTCCGGAACGCTGTTCTACGACCGCATCCATAAGGATGACCCGTGGAAAGAGGATCCGGAAGCCGTTGTCATCGGATAAAACAGCGAAATTTATCGCTGTTTTTTTATTTTGCGGCGATTATTTTTGCCAAAGCGGGCAAAACTATGTATAATGGAAAAAGTTATGCCCGAATCAAAGATGGACAAAAACAAAAATTCCGATTTTTAGTAATTGTGGTATAATAAGCATAAAGGTGCAATACGATACGAAAAACAATACGAAAGGAGCTAATATGAATTCTAATCAGCCAATGAACGCACCACATGAGTTAGGTAGTTTTCGAAATGAATATAATAAAACAACAGTTGAAAAAAACGATACTCTCGTCTACGCTATCGGCGGACTGGGAGAGATTGGTAAGAACACATATTGTTTTGAGCACGGCAACGAGATCCTGATCGTCGATGCCGGCGTTCGTTTTCCAGAGGACAATCTGCTCGGTGTCGATTATGTCATTCCAGATTATGGACATCTGATCAAATACAACCGCAAACGTAAAATACTTGTCATCACACACGGACACGAAGACCACATCGGAGGCATCCCCTTCCTGCTTCGCTCCGTGAATATCGAAGCGATCTATGCACCGCGTTTTGCCTGTGCCCTGATCCGCAAAAAACTGGAAGAACACCGTCTCGTGAAAAACGTGAAAATGATCGAGATCAACGATCAGTCTTCCATCAACATGAAACATTTCACCGTGGGATTCTTCAATACGATCCACTCGATCCCGGATTCGCTCGGTATCCTGATCAATACGCCCAACGGGCGCATCGTCGAAACCGGCGACTTCAAGTTTGACCTGACACCGGTAGGGCTCAACGCCGATTATCAGGTCATGGCCTATATGGGACAGATCGGTGTCGATCTGCTGATGAGCGACTCCACGAACTCCGGTGTCGAAGACTTCTCTATTTCCGAAAGAAAAGTGGCCCAGGAAATCCTGGACATTACCCGCAAGACCAACGGACGTCTCATCGTAGCCACTTTTGCCAGCAATGTGCACCGCGTGGCGCAGATTCTGGAAGCCGCAGTCAAATGCGGACGCAAAGTGTGCATTTTCGGAAGAAGCATGGAAAATGTCGTTACGATCGGTCGCAAAATGGGCAATATCAACATCGGCGAAGAACATTTCCTCGCACCGGAACAGTTAAACCATACACCGGCCAATAAGATCTGCATCGTCTGTACCGGTTCACAGGGAGAGCCGCTTGCGGCCCTGTCCCGGATCGCTAACGGTACCCATCGCTGGATCAAGCTGATCCCGGGCGATACCGTCGTTTTCTCTTCCTCACCGATCCCGGGCAACGGCGACAGCGTCAACCATGTTGTCAACAAGCTGTTCCGTGCCGGTGCCAATGTATTGACAAAATCCGTTTTGAACAATCTGCATACGACCGGTCATGCATCACAGGAAGAACAGAAACTGATGCTGCAGCTGATCAAGCCCAAATACTTCATGCCGGTCCACGGCGAATATAAAATGTTGGTTCAGCATAAAAATACGGCGATCGAAACCGGTATTCCGGCCGAAAACATCTTTACCTGCGCCAACGGCGATGTCCTGATCCTGCGTGATCACCAGGTCTTCCCAAGCAGCTGGCGTATTCAGGCCGATGACGTGTATGTCGATGGAAACGATATCAGCGGGCTGTCTACCGCCGTGCTCAAGGACCGCAAGATACTGGCAAACAACGGACTGGTATCGGTGATCATCGCGATCGATTCCAAGGAAAACAAGATCCTGATGAAACCGGTCATCGTTTCCCGCGGCTTCGTCTTTATCAAAGATTCACAAAGCCTGCTGAAGGAAGCGGAAAACATTGTCTTCCAGGCACTGAAAGAAAAAATGGCACAGCGCACGACATTCGGAGAACTGAAAAACTGTGTCCGTTCCACACTGGAGCCGTTCCTTTATCATAAAACGCACCGTAATCCGATCGTCATTCCGGTGATCATCAACTCGAAATCGACAATGGCCGAAATCGAAGCGATGCGGGCACAGAAAATGGCCGCAAAAGGAACGAAAAATCCAAAGACAAAGACCGCTGTCAAAAACACAAAAGAGGAAACAAAAAACGCCAAGGCCGCAATAAACGAGCCGAAAGAAAAAAAGCCGCGTGCTGCCGCAGCGAAAAAGACAGCTAAAAAACCGAAAGAAGAAGCATAAAAAGGATGTCCGACGACATCCTTTTTTAATGATCTAAAGAAATATTATTGCAGAAAACGGAATTCACCGAAAGAAGAATCTACGTGGAAATCCGGAGCTTCTGTCTTCGGATCTACCCAGGAAATCCATTCCATCAACAGTTCATCGCTGTTTTCCTGTGTTGAGAATTCGGCACGGTAAACACCTGCACGCATCACATTGTTGCGGATCAGCTTCAGATCTTCCAATGATTTCAAAGGAACCTTGCCCTCAACGATGTAGCCGTTTTCCGTTGCGGCACCTTTGGTTTCAAGACCTTCCAGATTCCATGTTCCGTCAAAGTGACGATAATATTCGATCGAGTAGTCATGGACACGGCCCTGCGGATCGATCTCCACGCCGTAATATTTCTCCATGCCCGACGTTGTCGGCTTATCTACGCTGCCGCCGGCAAAGAACAATTCCACACGGTCCTCATTATCTACCGTACTTTCATCGTCCTTCCACTCTTCCTGTGTTACGACATTTTCATCAGTCACTTCAAAGCAGAAATAGAAATCTGTTCCGTCATGATAGCCCTGGAACTTTGTCAGCGGAGCTTCTTTTGTGTCCCAAGGGAAATGGAATCCGCCGCTGATATCCGGAACATCTTTCCAGACTTCATCATCCAGTTTCGCATCAATCGTTGCCTTCGCGTCTCGCTTCACTACATCATAATGCGGTGTGGTCGCCTCATTATAAGCAACGGCAGCTGTACCGGCAGCGTCTGAACTGCTGCTGCAGCCGCACAATGACACCATCGCAGCGGCAAATGAAGTAATCATAACTTTTTGGCATAGCTTTTTCATAATCATCCTCCTCACTCTGCCTCTTTTCTCTATCTCCATTATAACAACACCAACTGACGAAAACAACCAGTCTTTGTAAGCGATTTCACATTTTGACAGGGCATGTTTTGCCGCTTTTTTTTCACAGCGGAATCTCTTCTAATTTCCGGGCGGTTATGTTAGAATAAACACTGCACAGGAGGTGAGTCGATGGCACGAAAACTAATCAAGATCTTTATTCTGCTGCTGGTCATCGCATTGATCGCAATGGGCCTGATTTATTACGCTTTGTTCATTTCAATCAATCAGATCGATATTCGTTACGAAATGCTTTCCTCCGATAAGATCCCGGATGCCATGAACGATGTCAAGATCGCCTACTTCACGGATCTCGAATACGGAAATTTTGTGGATGAGCAGCGGCTGGACATGATCATCGATAAGATCAATTACGCCGCCGCGGATGTCATCATTTTCGGCGGGGACCTTTTTGATGGTCCGGGCAGCCAGCTGGAAGAGGAAGATATCGAGACCATACAGGAAAAACTCGAAAGCCTGGATGCCCCGCTGGGAAAATTTGCTGTTTTGGGAGAACGCGACTGTGTCAATGAAACCGTACGTGAACAAGTAAGCACACTGCTGGAAGATGCCGACTTCGAAATTCTGGACAACCGCTCGCTTCATATCCGTAACGGCTCAAACAGCGGCATCGTCCTGATCGGCACGCAGCCGCTGATCAACGGTTCTCCGGATATCGATGCTGCCGTATCCAATATCACCAACGAAGAATACAATATCATGATCACCCATTGTCCGGATCTGTTCACCAAGGACAATATTCCTTTTTCTTCTCTTTCCTTAGGGATTGCCGGACATTCCCACGGTTCACAGATCAATCTGCCGCTGTTTGGTTCCTATAATCCGACGGAAGGGGCAAAACAGTACTCACTGGGCAAATATCAGGTCAGCTCCATGGAACTTCAAGTATCCAACGGCGTCGGAACGACCGGTGTAAATGCCCGGCTGTTTTCACCGGCAGAAATCGTTGTTTACCGTTTGCGGCATACGGAATGAACCTCCGGCATTTTAAAATTCGCCATCGCGTCACTCAAACGCAGATGGCTTTTTTTATTGCCGCAGTTTTTCAAAACATCGTAACCGTTTTTCTCATAAAAAAAAACCGCCTGCAGGATGATAGAGGCTTTGAGCCTTCATCATCCTGTTTCGGCGGAATCTCTATTTATGATGAAATTTTATGCGTTTTTCTGCTGTATTGTCGACACCTTGAATAAATAACGAACAGTTGTTTCCGCTTCGGCCGGAGCGCCTGCATAACTGCTGTATTCTTTGTTCAACGCCTTTGTCTCATCCAGGATCGTCTGCAGGGTATCCAGTTCTTCCACTGTCAGATCCAGCATTTCTTTCAGCTTCTGCATTCCCTCATCAGCAAAGCGACGCTGCCCCTGATAAAGCTGGCCGGCTCCGTCCTGCAATGCATCTAATGCTGTCTGCAGCTCCTGCAGACCATTGCTCATTGCCTCAAACTGATCCTTTTGTGCTTCGAGCTGTGCACTGCCTTCATCGAGCTGCCGTATGCCTCCCAACAGATCCGCATTATGATCTGTCAGTTCCTGACTGGCCGCATTGATCTGATCAATGCCTGCGGAAGACTGCTTCAGCAATTGTTTCATCCCGGCATCCGCCTTCATGCAGCCATCAGCAAGCTGCATGCTTCCTGTCGAAAGACGGTCGATGCCGTTTTTCAGCTGCGCTGCCATCTCATCGATATTGATCGCAAAGCCGGCTTCCGCCTTCGCGATCATATCCTGCATTCCCTGCAGCGTTTTCTGTGCGGTTATGATATCTCCCGCTAATGTTGAAAGTGCTGTTTCGGCATCCGCCATTGATGCAAGCAGGCCCTGTACGCCTGTCTGTATCTGATCGAGAACAGCGGTTATCTTCGAAGGATCCACAGTTTTCAGTTTTTTCAGGCTCTTGTTCGATGTCTGAATCTGTTCAGCTTCTACTTTACCGGCTTCAAGCCTGTCGATCTGTTCGTTTATCATTTCCTTTGTTTCCTGATCGGATACCGTATTCATCGTTTTTTGAAGCTGCGAAACGGCACGGTCAATTTGATCATTTGTATTTTTGGCTGCCTGTGCCAGATGATCATTGGCATCATTCATTTCATCCTGATATTGTTCGATGAGCTTGTTGTTTTCACTAACGATCTTATTGTTTTCTGTCACAGCCTGGTTGTATGCTTCCACAGCCTGTACGTAAGCCTGCTTTGACTGCTGCAGAGACTGCATAGATTGATCCAGCTGTGAAAGCAGCGTTTCCATAGAACCCAAAATTCCCTGATCTTTCTGGATCATCTGATTCATCTGCCGCAATGTCTGCTGTGAAGTATCCAGCAGCTGTTTTGCCTCTTCAAGTGCATGTTCATCCAGCTGATCCGTTTTTGCCTTCAACTGCTCGATTCCCTGCTGCAGTGCCTGCGCCCCCTGTGTCAGTGAGGCAATCCCCGTTTCCGCCTGTCCGATGCCTTTTGGAATGGCATACAGCTTCTGATTTCCTTCATTCAGTGCTTTTACTCCCTGCAGGTAGGCATTCATGCCCTGCAGCAGACTCGAAGTGCCGCTGTGAAGCGCTTTTGAAGCAGAGGCAAGCTGTTCGATCTGCGGATAAGCAGATGTCAGAGGACGGAACCGTTCATTGAGTTCGATCGTACCCTCATACAGCTCTTTCGATCCTTCCAGCAGTTGCTTGGATGCCGAAAACAACTGACTGATCCCTTCGCTGAGATCCTGATCTTGAAGATAACCGGAAAGATCTTCCATGCTCATTTCATTGGTAAATCCAAGCATCAGCGAAACCGGTTCAAAATCATTCACATCTGCTTCTATCACCGTCTGATCGAAGAGATGCAGCTGCTGGCTTACCTTCTTGAGACCGACCTGTTCCAGCGTTTCGCTCAGTCCCGGTATCGTCGCAAAAGCAAGGAATTCATTTGTTCCGTCATTGACGATCTTGCCGTTTTTACATTTTACATTTTTATAATGTTCAGTATCCAGCTTGAGCAGACCGCCTCCCAGATAACTCGGATGCACATTTACTTTTTTGCCGTTGACTGTTATTTCGTTTGAAACAGCCGCGGATAATTCGACACACAGCTTTAGATGACCGCTTTTTCCCTGTGCCTCTTGAGCACTCATTTTTCTGCCGTCGATTTCATAAGAAATCTTAACTGTTATCGGAAGTTTCTTTTCTGATTTTCCCGTATAATACAGATCACTTTGTTCGCTGTTCCATGTATAAACGTTTCCATCAATGCCCGGTTTTTCATTTCCCTTGATGTTTTCCACATCGCTGAGGTCCAGTTTTTCTTTGACATTGTGAATTCCGTCTTCATCATGCAGCCAGCTGGACACGCTGATGTCGGATACAGAGCCGTCCGCATTCAGGACCGTATATACCGTTTCCGTTTTTTCACAAGGATGATCCGTTTCTTCCGCATGTACCGAAACAGGGATCATCGAAAATCCCAGCGCCGCTGCCAGTAAGACCTTGCCTGTTTTTATCAGTTGTTTTTTCATATATTATTTCTCCTTTCTTGATGCGGCCATTTCCTGGTCGTTTTCGCAATCAGCTTATTTCCCGCCAGCAGCATGCCTGGCAAAACGAAAATAATGCTGATGACCGAAATAAGCGCACCGCGCGCCAGCAGTTCACACAGACTGGAAATCATGTCCATGCGTGAAATCAGAGCCACTCCGATGCATGCCGCAAAGAACGAACATCCGCTCGTAATGATCGAAGGCGCACTTTTGCTTACCGCAATGCGTACTGCCGTTTTGATATCCCGATGACGCCCCAGTTCCTCTCTGGTCCTTGTTGTCATCAAAATGGCATAGTCCACACACGCTCCGAGCTGAATCGTACCGATCACGATGCCGGCAATAAACGGAAGCGTCGTGTTGGTGAAATAAGGGACTGCCATATTCACCGTAATCGCCAGTTCGATGGCAAGCACCAGAACGAACGGCAGCGAGAAAGAGACAAATGTCAGCAAAATGATCACGAAGATCGCCGCAATGGAGAGCACATTAACGACCTGGAAATCTTTATCGGCTGTTGTGATCAGATCTTTCGTCAGCGCTCCTTCTCCGGTGATCAGCGCATCGTGATCATAAGCATGCAGGATGCTGTACATTTCCTCAATCTGATGATTTTCCTCCTCGCTTGCCGCATGATAATCACTGTTGGCAATGATCATCTTATAGCCGCCATTCGCAAAGAGATCTTTGACCGCCTGCGGCTCGAAGCTTTCCGGCACGAGACCTCCGACATATTTTTCATAAGACACAACCGATTCAATCCCGTCGATTCCTTCGATATCCGCCGTAATTTCCTGCATTTCTCTGTTCGAGAGATCATCATTTACAAGTATGAAGTGAGTCGTGTTCATATTGAACTTATCCTTCAGTTCTTTAGTTCCCTTCATGCTTGACAGTTCTGAAGGAAGAGAGGATGTCAGGTCATAGTACTGTGAAACATTTGCCTGTGCGATCCCCATCGGAATAAACAGACATACAGCCATAACCAGAATAGCTTTATAATGACGGACCACGAAATCAGGAAGCCTCTTCAGCTCATGGATCAGTGTCCGATGCGTATACTTTTCAATCTGCCGGTCAAACAGCATCAACAAACTAGGCAAAACAAAGATCGTGCATAGCACACCGAGGACGACGCCTTTCGCCATGACCAGTCCGATATCGCTGCCTAAGCGCAGCTGCATGAAGCATAATGTGAGAAAACCGGCGACCGTAGTCACTGAACTGGAGGTAATGGAACTGAATGTCGCGCAAATAGCTTTGGCCATTGCCTCTTCATTGTTGCATTTTTTCTTTTCCTCCTGATAACGGTGCAGCAGGAAGATAGAATAATCCATCGTGACCGCCAGCTGCAGGATCGCTGCCAGTGCCTGCGTAATATAAGAAATTTCCCCCAGGAAAAAATTCGTTCCAAAGTTATAGACAATAGGAAATAAAATACCGATCATGAAGATCAAAGGCGCCACTGTTGATTCAAGCCCCATAAACAAAACGATAAGACTTAAAGCAACGGCAATCACGATATAACGCCTCATTTCCGAATTCGCCAGTTCTTTGGTATCCTGAGCGATCGCACTCATTCCTCCCAGATAGCATTCTTTATTCGAGATCTGTTTGATTTGCTGGATCGCATCCATCGTCCTTGTCGAAGCCGTATCTTCATCAAAAGTAACGATCAGGATCGTGGAATCACCGGAATACAGCTGCTGCTGTACCTCCTGCGGAAACATTTCTTTCGGAACCGAGATATCCAATACATCATCCCGCCAAAAGACCTGTTTGACTCCGTCAACCGCTTCCATCTTTTTTTCCAGCTGTACGACTTCCTGATCCGACAGATCATTTGTCACCATAATGCCGACGCTGGCAAGATGATACTTCTCATCAAGAATGTTCTGACCCTTCATTGACTCACAGTCCTGCGGCAAATACGAAAGAATATCATAATTGATCTTCGTATTCAGATAACCAAAGATACTGGGAATCAGCAAAGCAATCGCAAGTATCAGGATCTTATTTCGATGCCTGACAATACACTTGGCTATGTTTTCCATATCTCATTCATCCTTTCCAATACACTGCAGTATATCACAAAATGACCAATAGTCAATTATTTTTAATTTTTTTATAAGAACGGCATATATACTGCTGATTTCATTGACCGTATGGTCATTTAATCTTATAATAAAGTGGGTGATTGTATGAAATTTAAAGTTTTGGAAAATAAGAAAAACAAAAAAAACGCTTTACTGAAAAGCGCTTTTGACCTTTTTACGAAAACGGATATTCATTCCGTATCAGTTCAGGATATCGTCAAACAGGCCGGTGTGGCAAAAGGGACCTTTTATCTTTATTTTAAAGACAAATACCAGGCACGGGATGTCCTGATTCAAAACGAGGCGATGCGACTGTTCAATAACGCTCATCTCGAACTGGAAAAAAACGACATCCAGGACTTTGAGGATGCCGTCGTGTATATCATCAATCAGGTCCTGCTTCAGTTAGAGAACAATCCGATCATATTAAAATTTATCGAACGAAATCTTTCTTGGGGCATTTTTCATGAGCATCTGCAAAATACGATTGAAGGCAATACGCTTGATCTTGTCAGCAATTTCAGATCTCTTGCCGAAAAAAACAGCTATTATTTCGATCGGCCGGAAGTCGTTCTATACATAATCATCGAAACTGCGGGAAGCACCTGCTACAACTCCATTTTGTATAACCAGCCACTTCCCATCAAAGAATTCAAACCTTATCTGTTTCAGTCAATCCGGGCTATCCTGCGCAGCTATAAAGCAGAGCAGCCGGCAAAAGAACAAAAGCAATAACAGAAAAGGAGGAGCAGCTGATCATGACTGCTCCTCCTTTTCTCATGCGAAGAAGTACACCTCATTCACCGATCAAACACAACAGACAGCTTCTTGTCCTCGAACGGTTCGTATCCCAATCCGCAAAAAAGATATCTCCGAATTCCCCCATCATACATTTTCCGTTCACAACAGCAATACATACCTGTGAGCCAGTCAATGTTGCTTTCAAATGAGCGTCGGCATTCAATAATATTGCCGGATTGTCGCGATAACAGGAATACCTCTCCCTGCAAAAATCTCTGTGTTCATGTCCAGGATAATCATAATAATCATCAAACATCAATTGTTTTGGATAAATCTTATTTAAGCCGCGAATCAGATCTCTCTGTAAATAATCGTAACCAAATTCATCACAATCATGAACACCTTCTTCAAAAAAAACCGAACATGTCGTGTGCATGGATTGAATCAAAAGTATTCCATTGTCCAAATGTATGTCCCCAATAAATTTTTCTATTTCCTGTTTCAAAGAATAAAAGTTGACTCTGTTTGGAACAGTATTAAAATATAACAGTTTCGTGTGCATCATCTTCACCTCCGTCTTTTTCCGCCTCTTTCGTTGCATCTAAGAATTCAATTAACGTTTTCCTTGGGTCAGTAGAACCAAAAATACCCGATGTGCTCCCTGTACCGTCAGCACCGTGCCATATAGCACGAATAATATCCATTTTTGATTTGATCCCTCCGCTTTGCGATATTCTGGTATCAGGACAAATTGTTTTAATAAAACGATTAGTATCATTAATATACTCCATATCAGAAACAATTCCTGTTCCAATGAGAGTATTTTGTTCACAGATAATCATATCCGGTTTTAAGAAGGCAATTTGTCTGATTTCTTCTCTATCCCCTCCACAGACAAGACTTTGAATTCGACGTTCTCTACACTGTTCTACAGCTTTAGAAAGATCAGCATATGTCATCGGATTGCTGTCATGATTTAAAACTACTGCCTTTGCTCCGGCATCCTGCAAAAAATCAATATTCACAGAACCCATTTTTTCCTTTGACAACGAGATATCCATGGTTTGAGCACTAATAATCATATTAGTACATTGATGCGCTAACTGTGATAAATAAACAGTCGGACAGGAAAAATAAATGTCAAAGTCATAATGCTGTGCGGCTTGATTTGCAAAATCAGCAAACGCAAACAGATCATGACCAAGCAGAATAGATTTAGGATTAATACTGAAAAATAATTTCGTCATACTTTTCTCCTTTTAAAAAAAGCAGCATCTCTGCTGCTTAGATTTTGTACAAAGTAACACCGGTAACCACTCTGTTCACTTCTCCGGATGGACATGGATCATCCGGCCAGATGCTACACTGAATGGATTTAAACATAGCCAGCTGTTGAGCGGCCAAAATATAAACAAGACCTAGAAGAACATTATCCATCTTCTGTTCAAGCTTCACTTTGAGCACATAATCAGCCAAGTTCCCAATCTCCTCCATATCAGAATTACCGATAAGCATCAGTTTATTGTTCTTCTTTTGAACGGAAATTTCTTTGGCAAAATCATATTCATATTTTCTTGTATAAGCATTGTCGCTCAAATAGAGAACAACCAGTGTCTCGTCATCGATAACCGATTTTGGTCCATGTCGAAATCCTAATGGAGTATCGAACATCGTCGTTACTTGTCCTTGTGTCAGCTCCAACATCTTCAACTGACTTTCCTGAGACACACCTTTCAAACTATTTGAACCAAGATATACTATTTTCTTGAAATGAAACTCATCAACAATTTTTTTGAGATCTTCCCATTGCGTATCTAGCATTGTCTGTGCAGATTCGGCCATTTCATTTACCAATGGCTCATATTCTTCCACATGATCAATATCCAGACACAAGATCGAAGCTAGACACATATTTGTATATGAAGAAGTCATGGCAAAGCTTTTATCCAGTGTTTCCGGTGTCAGCACTAATGAATAAGCATTGTTTTTTGCTCCTTCTTTTGCAAGAGCACCGTCTTTATTGCAAGTAATGAAAAGATGATAAATATTGTGACATACTTCATTTGCAAGATGTACAGCTCCTACAGATTCCGGGGAATCTCCGCTCCTACCAAAAGAAATCAGCAATGTGGGTTTCTTTTCAGACAAATACTTGCCAGGCTCAAGCACGATATCTGTCGTTCCATAAGATTTGACCTTATACTGCAGTTTTTCATTTAAGTAGTGCACAACTGTATTGCCCACATATTCGCTTGTTCCAGCACCTGTGAAGATAATATCATAATCTTCTTTTGACAGAATCTGATTTAGAAAAGCCTTAATTTCATTTTTCTTCTCTTTGACCTGAAGATATGTCTTCTTCCATGTCGACGGCTGCTGATAAATTTCTGAACTCGTGTAAATTGCTTTCTTTTCTTTCCAGTAATCATTTGACTGACCAAACACAAAGAACCCCTCCTTTACGATAAATCTATTGAAAATTTATATGTTTTACTTTTTTTAGGATGAAGACACGCAATACCGTCATGATTTTTCCATTCGCCATTATAATTTTTAAATTCAGTATGTCCAATCCATGGTTCTATACAAACAAACTTTAAATCTTTATCCTTTCGATATGGTGACCAAACAGCTATATTATCAAACTCAGAAAAGTTCACACGTATCTGATGGGAATGATTCAGGGATTTAATAAAAAGATAATCTGATTTTGGATGATCGAAAACGAGCGCTTCTTTAAGAAACAGGTCTTTTCGAATAAAGAAGCGTTTTTCGTTTTCAAAAAACGGCAAAGTTTGGTTCATTAATTGTCCGCTCTCACAAACGTCATAGACATTTATCGATTCATTTTTTTCAAATTCAATATAATAATCATTCGGATTTTCTTTTTCGAACATGGGAATATTAAATCCCGGATGCCCCGCATAAAAATAATACATTTCTGACTCTTCTGATTCATTGGTTATTTGGGCGCTCACTTCAAGCCGATTTGCCTGTAGGGAATAAGTTAGTCTGACACTGCAAAGAAATGGAAATATATCTTTATTTTCATTCTTGAATAAAAACGTTACACTGTCTTTTTTTTGCTCCTCGACAGCCAGACGTGTATAACGAATCAACCCATTAGACTTCATCGTATACTCTCTTCCTTCATGACACATCTTCAATCCATTCAATTTGCCAATGACAGGGAAAACCACAGGAGAAGAGCTTGACCAGTATTGTGGATCACGCTGCCACAAATACTCTATTTTCTCTTTTTTGTGATAAATAGAACTCATTTGAGCACCAAACTCATCAATCATTACACGCAGAATGTCAGTTTCAATACAAATCATATTATCTTCTCCTGTCTTTTCACTTAATTTACCTGCACAATTTTCCCGGTTGCCGCTGATTCATGAACAGCCTGCGCAATTTTTGTAGCTTCCAGACCATCCATGATAGAAGTTCTGAACTCATTACCGTTCACGATATCTCGGATAAACTCCTGCATTGGTTCCAAACCGAAACCAGAAGCAAAATTTTCTCCAAAATTCATAAAGATATAATTCGGCAAAGATTCTTTTACGTCTGTATATTGTTTTAATCCTCGATAAGATTCATTCTTGAAATATTTTTTGTCAGTCAAAACAATGAGCTGTCCATCATTTGATTTCGGGAAAGTATTCGGCAGAATCCAGCTTGTTTCCACTGTCCAGTTGCTTCCATCTTTCATAGTTAAAATTGCCTGAATTGTATCCCATGTATCAAATCCTTTTTCCCGTAACACTTTTTTCGTACCTACTGCATAAACATGATCCACTTCACTTGATGTCAAGTAGCGAATCAAATCATAACAGTGTACGCCCAAAAACCATGCCGGCGAAGACTGTTCTGTCCATGTAAACCACTTTAAAGGTACATCAATGATATCGTCCAGTGACATATAACCACGAATATATTTTCCTTTGTCTTTTGCAACCTCATCACGGATTGCATTATATGCAGGATCCCAGCGTTTATGAAAGTCTAGTGATACTTTAACATTGTGCTGCTTTGCCAGCTCTGCCAGCTCTTCACATTCTTTAACAGATGTTGCCAGCGGCTTTTCAATCAGCAAGTACTTAATGCCTGATAAGATCGCATCTTTAACCGGTTCGTAATGATATGGATCCGGTGTAGCAACACTTACTGCATCCAGTTCTTCCGCTGCCAGCATTTCTTTCACACTGGCATATCCTGCAATACCGAATTTTGCTGCAGTCTCCTCTCTTCGCTTCGCATTCAAATCGCAAAATACAACTTTCTCTACATTTGGATCACACACGTATGTATGGATATGATAATTACCATAAATACCCGCTCCAACAACTCCTACTCTTACTTTATTCATATTTTTCACCCGTCTTCTCTTTCTATGCTGACTCCGTTCCTATCTCAGCTTCAAATTTTTCATCTTCTTTTGCATAATACGCTTCAAGCTTCTTTCCACCGAAAATAACAAGAATATCAATCACAACTAGAATCACAGCTCCTGCTACCGGTACTTCTGCCAATAACGTTGGAATCAAAATAAACAGATTACCCAAAGCCATCGTAGTTGCCTGCTGACCGGAAGCTACTAGATCAAGTCCGGCATTTGCTGCCAGCTGAGTAAACATCGGTGCCGCCCAGCTGGATACCCACAATACAATTGGAATAAAGATCAAACTGGAAATAATTGTTCTGCGTTTGTTTGCACGATGCACAATTGTCGCGAAGCATACATAGAATGCCGCAAAAGGAAGTTCACCCAAAGGCAGGGTTGTATTACCAGGTAAGATGGCCGCAACAATCAAGAAAACCGGAATCATCAAAAACCCTACTGAAATTGTAACTGGATGTCCGATTGTAACTGCGGAATCGAGTCCAATATACAAATTCCGATCTGCAAAATGCTTCGTGAAAAAATTCTTTGCCTGATTTGAAATAGGAATCAAACCGTTAACCAACATTTTAACCACAGTAGGGAACAATTCCATTATGGCTGCAGTTTTGATTGTTACATCTGCAATGCCCTTGAAATCATAACCTGCCACAACTCCGAAAAAGATACCCATGATCAATCCAAGATAGATTCTGTCGCCGAAAATCACGCCAATATAATGACCGATCCCCTTTTTCTCTTCTCCCACATTTTCCTCATCGATCTTACGGTGGGCTAAAAAAGGAATATGATCGTAAATTTTATCCAGAACCAGGAACAACGGTGCACTGGCTGCCGCAAAACCATGTGGAATAGAAATCGCTTCAATACCGATAATTTCCTGTGTTCGATGTGCCATAATATCTGCCACTTTCAAACCAAGTATCGCATGAGTCACACCAGCCAGAATGCCAAGCCAGAAACTTCCCGTCAGCAAATTAACGAAACCTGCCGTTATGGCAAAATACCAGAAATTATAAATATCTACATTTACTGTATTCGTAAGTTTTAATGCCACTAAGATAATATTGACTGCTATAACCGTTACAATTAACGTTGCAGCTATCAATCCGCCAAAACCTACTGCAGCTGCAGGTGAACCGCCGACGTCTATGCTGATTAAATTGAGATTCAGTTTATCAATAACTTCATTGATAACAGGGCCAAGTGATCCCGATGTCAATGTCGAAACAATGCTGACTCCGACCAGACCAATACCGACTGTGGCACCGGCTTTAATTGCTTTTGACGGCTTCAGCCCAAATAATAAGCCGATGACACACATCAGGATCGGTACGAAAATATAACTTCCTAAATTAACGATATAAGCAATAATATCCATTACAATCTGCATTATTTTCACCTCTTCATTTATGCCTTCAGAATATCTAGTATCTGAGCAGTAACTGAATCTTCATTAAGTCCTGTCAGATAAGCGCTTCCTGTAATCACAGGGGCTCTGTATTTTTTTCTTACTTTCATCGTCGTAATGATCAAATCCGCTTCTTCATCATAATTTTCCACTTCATTCAATGTACATTGAATCGTCTTAAAAACAATCCCATTTGCTTTTAACAGTGTCTCCACTTTATCTTTTACCATGCTGGATGTTGCCAATCCGGCTCCGCATGCAATAACTACTTTTTTCATACCTTTCTCCTTAAGAATTCATTTAATTCTTCACAAATCTCTTCTTTTGAAATACCCGATTTCATCTTTTCCAGCAGTTCTTTTGACTTAAATACATTCATTAGTACTTTCAACATCTCCAACTGTTCTTTTGCTCCATTGATGGCAAGTAGGAAAATGATTTCCACAGATACTTCCTCATCTATGTTTTCCATGTTGTAAAATGGGATACTTTGTTCCAGAACTCCTATCACCACATGTGTCCCTTTTACACTCGGATCAAAAGCATGCGGCATTGCAATTACTGCGCCGGGTGTTACTAAACCGGTAGGATATTCCTTTTCCCGTTCGAGCACTGCACTTCCATAACTTTCAGATACCCATTGTTTTTCAATTAACGGTCTGATTAACTGTTTGACTGCATCCGCTTTATCAGATGCTTTTAAACACGGTTCGATTAAATCCGAAGTGAAATGAAACATTTTTTCCATGCTGATCACTCTCTTTCTATCCTTGAAATGCACGAAGCATTTCTCTCTCACTGTCTGCATTCATAATGTTCTGCAGTTTTTCCTCTGAACTTAAGATATGTGCGAAAAATTTTAAAAACTCCAAATGAGTCAGAGAATCTTTAGCTGCCAAAACAATAACCAATCGAACCGCAACACTTGATTCTTTATAAAACAACGGTCTTTTTACAAGTAACATCGAAAATCCCGAATGAATTACCCCCTGTTCCGGTCTGGCATGAGGAAGAATAACATAAGGAGATACAATAAAGTTACGTCCATATCTGTTAAAATTCTGTATTACCGCATTTGTGTAGTTGTCGTTTGTATATCCGTTCTCGTGTAATAATTCTGTTGCTTTTTGGATTCCTTCATGCAGTGAAGACAATTCATCAACAACATTGAAATTTCTGACATCAACATATTTGTTCATTTTTCATTCACCACCTGCTTTCATCCTTGATAGAAATGCATTTCTTTACAATGCAAATATATCATTCGAGTCTAATGAAAAGAAGTCCAAGAGAATTAAACTTAAAAGTGCAATTCTTTGGACTTCCTTTCTCTGCCATCCGGCTGTTTTCACTTCAGTGACTCTTTTATATAATCAATGATCAGAGAACTGCTTGAGGCAATCAGTATTTTATTCAAGATATCTTTTTGTTTTGAAAATTCCATGATGTCACGCAAAAGATGCAAATGTTTATCCTGATCCGGATTGGACAGAACGAATAAAAATTGTACTTCAGTATTTCCGTCAAACAAAATCTTTGTTTTATTCACGAGTAAAGAAAGGCCAAGCAAATTTGCTCCGTCTGTAGACTTACTATGTGCAATTGCCACGCCATTTTGCAAAACAATATACGGACCGTAATCTTCTACCAATTGAATCATGGAATCGACATATTCCCTGCGAATAACATTTCTTGCTAACAACGGCTGACTGGCTGTGCGGATAGCTTCTCTCCACGTAAGATTCTCATTTACAACCAAAATATCTACTTTATTCAAAATTTCAAATATCCTGTAGGAGCTGCGTTCATTAATTTCCACGAATGAATTTCCTCCTTGTATATATTGATATACGTCCTGTTTTAAGGAATTCATATTTTCCTTTGAAACATATTTAGAAACAATGTTAAAAAAACCATCCAGCCCCTTTTCATCTGCCTGATAAGTAACATAATTTAATGCCATCATAGAAGCTATTCTTGTTTTATCTTCTTTTGAAAGAATAGAATGAACCTTAATCCATGGAATGGTCGATTGAACATCTATGGTCGAAACAATAAAGTCAACATCTTCATATTCATGTATCTCATCTGCTGAAACAGAAGCAACAACCTTTACGTTGGCATATAGATTTTCGATCTCCCGTTTTAAAAGTGTAGATGTGGAAATACCACTGGGACAGACCACAAGAACCTTTATTTGCCGATAAAGCTTTGTAAACCCGTTTTTAATATGCCCGCCAAAGTGAATGGTAATATAAACAATCTCACTCTCTGTAAGCGGAAATAAAAAATAATCTTCCAATTCATAACAAAGAGATTTTACCAATTCATAGAGATCTTTATAATTGGATTCCACATCATCGATCAGAGAATTCATCGTTTGAATCGATAATGAGTGATAATAAAGAGAAAGTTTAAAATGAAGATAAAGGGAATTAATCAAATCACTCTTGTCTTCCAAGGTCAGACAAGAGATTCTTTCAAATTGTTCAACAAGCATTTGTGATAGTTCAAATAACTGTATATCATTTTCATTTTCATGCAGACGAAGTGCTTTTCCGGCTTTGCTACCCAACAAGTAGACCGCAAGATATAAACGCTCATGCACATTAAAATCCTGAAAGCAACGATCAATCAGCTGAAGCTCTCTGGTGGATCCCAAATCTTTTAACTCAAGCAAAGAGAAATCAAATTTTTCATAGGTATGATGAACAATGGACAACAGGCAGGATATGACTAGCAGTGATTCATCCTTATACTCATTTCCTAATTCTGAAGAAATTTTCAATAACCGTTTATAAAAGATTTCCACTTCTGATACATTCAGAAAGTGAAGATCCTGATAGTGATAATGTCGTAATAAAGATTCGAGGTAATACATCAAGACCGCATGATTATTAACAATACTGCCACGAATAATATAACCTTCTTTTGGGTCAGATTCTAATATCAGATTATGCTTATCCAGTTCTTCCTTTACCTTTTTTAAATCCGAGAATACGGAGTTGCGAGATATGCCAAACAATTTCATAATGTCATCCACACGAACCACATGTTTCGGATACAACAGCCAGCATATTAAATAATAAACACGATCTGCTGATTTCATCATGTCCAACGAGCATTCATTTTCCAATACAATTGATACTTTCTTCTTCTGTTCCTCGCTTAAATAGTACCCAGATCCTCTTTTGTTATTTACCGGATCAATTCCTGAGCTATAAAAAAAATCATTCAATTTGTTTACCAGATAATATACCGTACGGCGGCTGATCCCCAATTCATTTTGAATCTCAGCAATAGAAATACAATGTTCACTTTGCATCAGCAAAGATAACAGCTCATTAGTTTTCGATTCAATATTAGGCATTTTTTCTTTTCCTCAATATTTCTTTTTCAATAGTCGAAAGGAGTCTCTCGAATTTTTTTATCGTGCGTTTTTTCTGAAATTCCTCTGGATTCAAAAGACTGTTTTGATTCATCTCATATCGTTCACTGTATTCGATCACGATAGAATCATCTTTTTCTTGCAGTAGCGTGTAAGTCACCAAAGTAGTGTCAACATCACTGGTAAAGCGAACTGAATATAATTGGTTCGGAATAAAATTAATGACTTTGATTGCTACATCATTTTGTCTTAGACCCCTTCCTTTCATTTTTTTCTTGTACTTCAATCCTGGTTTTATTTGGCTCACATGAATTGTCTTATTAGTATTACGTTTGTAATCAACCATGACAGCTATCGCAATTTCATCAAAAAATTCTTTACCTGTCACATGCAGTTCTTTTTCTACTTTCATCTTATACCTCCTCATTACGTAATATAAAAATAAAATAAAACATAAATAGTTAAAAATATATTCATAGCCTGCTCTCTGCATGGCAGAACAGGATAAATAAAAACGTATCTGTCACAATGACGAAGATACGTTTTTACTTTTTACGACATGAAGAATGAATGGCTCGATATCCGTCATTCATTCTTCATGCTTCCATCCATGTGCTATCGATGTGAAGGACAATGATGACATTGATCGTTCAATGCATCATTCTTTGTTCCTGCGTCGCTTCAATCCGGCTGCCAATGCTCCGGCGGCCGCCATCATCCAGCCGTAAGCGGATGTAACAGAGGCTGCTGCTGTATTCACATCCTCTTTATCTTCGTCCTTTGAAGGATCGTTCTTGTCATCATCCGGCAACTGTGGTGATTCTTTCACTTGAACCATCCGATATTTGATGGATTTTGCTCCGGCGCTGTCTTCTACTTCGTAAATGACAACATAAACGCCAGGCTTTGTCGTATCTACTTCATTTTTGATTACTCTTACCGCTTTTGTCAGATCTCCGTCTTCATGATCAAAGGCATGTACGCCGCTCATCGGATCGAAAGCATCGCCTGCCGTGATAACCAGGTCATCAGCTTCAATCGTAGGAACATGATTCAATTCGACCTGCTTCGGCTGTACGGTAACTGTAATGACTTTTGTTGTTTCGTTTCCTGCTTCATCTCTGACGTAATAAGTAATCAGATAAGTTCCAGGTTTCGTGGTATCTAATGTATTTGAAATGATTTCAACATTAAGATCCTGAGAAATGTTGTCTTCAACACGCACACCGGCATAAGGGTCAAATGCATCCCCCTGTGTAATGACGGCATCTTCGGCAATGATCACAGGTGCTTCCTTGTCAATCTGATCAACCTTGATCTGCACATTGACCTGATTCATCATCGCATCTTCAAAAGTCAGGGTCTCTTCTTTGTTCTGGCTGAATGTCTTCGTCCATGTCCGGTCATTTTTTTTGACCCATCCGCTGTCCTGTGCCGCATCCAGCAGCCGGGCATCTTCATCGAGAACAACCGTTACTTTAACATCGCCGTTCGTCAGCCCTTCAACAGAGTAATGAACTTCTGCACTCGGCGCCAGATGATCCACATCAAATACAACTTCATTTCCGGCCTGATCTTTTGCGCTCACCTGATATACTTTGTTTTCGCTCAATGTACCGGTCCAATAACGTCCGTCTTCTTCTTTTGTCCAGCTGCTGTCTTCGATCGTTACCGGCTCATTGAATTCAACAAGATATGTGCCGTTTCCTTTCGGCGTCACTGCGACAACCGTCGGTGCCTCTCTGTCCAGCTTCAGCTGATCGCTTGAATAATACACACTGTGACTGTCTACCTTCAGGCTTGATCCTTTGCGCATGCTGATCGTATACTGTCCCGGTCCGTATTCCGCAGGGATATCCATCGTGAAGCCGTCGCTTGTAATATTTGTCATGTACTCTGCGACCGAATAAGAACCGCTCTTTCCTTCATAAGTCGTGTAATACAGATTGACCATCGCATTCTTCATGTCACTTACGCTCCACTGGTACCGGCTGGAAACTTCAGTGCCTCTCACCGGATCAATGCCCGTATTTTTGTACTCAACATGCAGGATAGTATCCACACCGCCGTTTTCATTGACTACTGTTTTTTCGCTGAATACAAATTCACCGGCCTGAGACAGAGCATGACTGAGGAAGTCTTTATTAATTCCTACATTGACACCTCTCGGGTTTTCCCCGGCGGCTTCAATACCTGCCTCGGCTTTCAGGAAGGCTTCGTAATTTGCTTTCAAATCAGCAGTCGGACGATTCGGATTATAATTTCCGCAGTCATAATATGCCTTTGCCAACGGAACGATCGACTCAGTCAGATACTGACTGTAGTCAAAATTATCCTTTGCCGGAGAATACTGATATTTCTTTTCCTCCACGATGAAAGAGTAGTAGCGGTTTTCCAGTTCACTGGTCGCATCATCTACTTCTTGCTGTGTTGCCTCATTATCTGCCAGCACACGCTGTGCCTCGGCAATCGCATCATTGTAGTTCTGCACGATCTTCGGACTGTTGTCGATGTAAACCGGAGTCAGTCCCTTTGCTGTATCATACATTTCCTGAAGTGCGCTCTTATCGACCAGTTCATTCGTATGATAATATCCCGGCATGTAGACATACTTGGTGCTTCCTGATTTAACAGACAGATGGAATTCGTAATCACCCGGTACCTGATAAGTATTTTCATCAAGGTCGATTGCAAACTTGAATCCCTTGCTGTAGTCTGTTTCTCCGTCAAGATACTGTCTTTCCGCTTTTACCATGGCCGTTGTTTTATTTCCGTCCGCATTTGTGTAAGAAATAAATACTTTGGTCACATTCTCGTTTCCCAGCTGAGCAGAAGTAAAGATGCTCTCCTGTTTGCCGGTGAACGGATCGATTCCATCATTTTGGAACGTAACTGTCAGACGTTTCAACGCCTTTCCGTTCGCATTCACGACTTCTTCCGAAATCTTGAATGTTCCGCCGTAAGAGTCATCGATATGATCCAGTGCAAGGCCGAACATGCCGCTTTCCGTCACAGGGAATTCCACCAGAGCGGCAACAGCATCGTCAATCGCCTTGCTTCTTGCCTCCAGTTCCTCCATCGTCTGTGGCGTGATCGCACCCATCCATGCTTTATCTGCTGCCTGATACAGTCTCAGAGCGCTCTCTGTCGTATATTTCTGATATTCTTCATCAAATGCGCCGAATGTACCGGATACATAGCCGGATGGCAGATAGTGTGCCGCTTTGTCTTTAAGACAGTGTTTTGTATACTCCTCATTCAGTACTTTTTCTGCCTCATCGACCTCTTCCTGTGTTGCCTCCGTATTTTTCAATACCGCATCTGCGTCGCTCAAGGCATTTTTATAGGCACTGGTGATAAAGTTGGAAGGAAGATACTGATATTCATGTGTGCTTACTTCATCATAAAGAGCCTGTAATGATTCTTTGTTTACCTTATCTTCCTCTATGATCCGATAGTAACCCGGATAATGTGTTTCATTGGAGCCTGCATAATATTCAAAAGTAGCAAACTTCTCATTTTCATTCAGATCAATGGTCGCAATAAATCCTTTATACAGATTGCTTTCTCCCGGCAACGGTTCAAAGTTTTCAAAATAACGGCTGCCCTGGAAACGCATTTCGCTGTTGTATGTCGTTACTCTTCCGTTCTTTTCAACCATCTCACTGCCCAGAAAGCTTCTCCATTCACGGCCGGCAGTCGGATGCTGTTCCCCGTATACCGGATGTACGGCATTGTTGTCGAAACGGACTGTAAGACGCGTTTTTTCCTGTCCGTCCACAACGACCTTTTCCTGTGATACGACACTGAAAATTCCCTGTTTCAGATCCGGGCTCAGACTGTCCGGATTAAATCCGACAGTCGTCTCATCTGTCGCTTCCTTCAGATTTTCGATGGCTACCTGGTAATCGGCATACCATTGCTTGAGCGAATCCAGATCTTCAAAGTTGGAATTCAGATGATTGCTGCATGCTTTATAACAGCGGATGACTGGCAGGATAGATTCTGTTGTATAGTTCGAATAGTCAAACGTTCCGTTTTCTTTATATACCCTGTTCAGTTCTTCCAGCTGAACCTTATAATAGGCCAGATCGAGTTTTTTGATCGCTTTGGCTACGGCATCGCTGTCTGCCGACGAATCATCAAGAACGCCTTTGGCAAGTTCAAGAGCCGATGTCAGCTGTTTCATCGCAGATGTCGTGCTTTCGATCTTGGAATAGGCATCATACTTGTTTTGCAGCTCTTCTTTGTCCGTCTGGCTCGGTGCAAAAATCTGAATTTCATAGACCGAAATGGTCAGCCAGTCTGCCGTGACTCCCAGAGGATCTTCATTTGAGATGCTGTCGATATAAAGCCGCACATAGCGGGCATTGACTGCCTCAAACTGAATCTGATCCGTAATGGAAGATGGATGGCTGGCATTCGTGTAAACCGTTTTCCACTCATTTTCGTCATTTGAAACCTGAATCGAGTAACTGTTCGCTTTACCGGATTCCCAATACACAGTCATATGATCTATCGTTTGTACTTCACCGAGATCGACGCTCACCCAGTGCGGACCGGATCCCTGTTCACTGGACCAGCGTGACGTTTTGTCTCCGCTTCCGTCCACGATCTTATCAGGCGTCAACGTACTAGTTTCATTTGAACTGGAACTGGCATTTTTCCCCAAAGCCAGATTGCCTTCCTTCTGCGGAATGCTCACCCCTCCATCTTGAAGTGAAACTTCACTGGAACCTTCCCGAACTTTTTCCTCCGCATTGATGTTCCATGTTCCTGCTGTCGATACACTTACAGAGAGTGCAGTGGCAGCAGCTAAAGAAAATTTGCTGATCTTCATTATTTTTTCATTCATTTTCTTATTGTGCATACCTCTATGATCAGATATGCTTCCATCCTTTCCAGCGCTTTGTATGCGCTTACCAAACATAGTATAGCGCCATTTTCATACAAAGAGAAGCTTTTACACCCCTTTTTTTCCATTTTCATCCAGTTTTCAAAAGTATCCTGCATTCTCCCTATCTTCAGCGCGCAGAGAGATGATATCTATTTAATATGAACAAACAAACGATCGATTGGCTGTTTTCCAATGATCGGAAGACGCTCGATACTCTACAGGAAGACGATAAAAAAAGACCGTCTGATAAGCTCTGCTCACCGAGCAGTTACGTCAACGGTCTGAACTATTATTTTCTTATGCTGTCTGCAGCGGAGCTGTTTCGTACACCAGCAGATGATAATGATGATCCCTGCATTCTTCAACAATGTTCATCAAATGATCAAAGATCCTTTCCATGTCAACCAAGACATTGACATATACCACGCACTGTGCGGCTGAGCATTTATGTTCTTTCAGACGATGCAGCTGTTCGTCCTGATACTCCTGTGTCAGGGCATCTACCTGTCGTTCGATTTCCTCCATATGCGCATATTCATTGCCAATCGTTTCATCACGGCGATACAGGCTTCCCACGGCTTCCTTAAAAAGTTCCTGCAGCCGGGCCAGCTCCTGCAACGCCTCCTCATTCAGGGCCACTTCCCTTACATATCCCATCAGGTTCTTGGCATGATCCCCCAGCCGTTCCAGATCTGTCGTGATCTTAAAATATGAGATCACCAGTTCGGCATCGTGTTCGGTCAGTTCCAGCGAGGAAGTACGATTCATGTATTCATTGACTTCATAGCGACATTCATTGATGCGCTGTTCACGTTCATACAGCTCATCCCGCCGTTTTTCATCATGACACAGCAAAGCATCCAGCGACAGATTCAGATTGTCCGTCACCATCTTCGTCATATAATCAATGGCACGTTCGAAAGAGGTAACGATGACAGCGGACGCTCCCACTCCGCCGTAACGGTCGACCCCGACTTCACACAGCAATGACTGTTCCTCTTCATCGCTTCTGACAAGCCGGCGGCTCAGTTTGACCAACTGCGTGCCAAACGGGAACAGCATCAGCACCGAAACAGCCTTGTAGACAACATTGGCGTTTCCGATCTGTACTTTCGGATCTGTACTGCTCATCTCCATCCAATGTGCAAACGGAACAAACTGGATCAATGCAACAAAAACAACGGTTGAGATCACATTAAACAGAAAATGGATCATTGCCGTACGTTTGGCATCACTGCTTCCTCCCAAAGAGGCAATCGCAGCCGTGATGCAGGTTCCGATATTCATCCCGAAAATCAGGTAAAGCGAACTGTTCATCGAAATCGCTCCCGTGATCGACAATGACTGAAGGATACCGATCGAAGCACTGGAGCTTTGTATGATGGCCGTAAACACAGCACCGAACAATACACCGATGATCGGATTCGTAAAGGTTGCCATGATATCGCGGAATGCATCGACTTCGCGCAAAGGCATGACGGCACTGGACATCAGTTCCATGCCGATAAACAAAATACCCAAGCCGGCAAATATCAGACTGACATGATTCACTTTCGGCCGTTTGATAAAAACAATACCGATCACACCGCCGATTGCAAGCATGCTGGCAATCATCGATATATTGAGTGCTGTCAGCATATTTGTCATTGTTGCGCCGATATTTGCGCCCATGATGATCCACACAGCCTGTTCCAGTGTCATGATCTTAGAACCGACAAACGAAACAAGCATGACTGTAGTAGCCGAAGAACTTTGCACGAGCGCCGTCACTGCCGCGCCGACAATAATGCTGACGATCCGGTTGGAAGTCAGCTTTTCCAAAATTGATTTCATAGAATTGCCGGCCGTCAGTTCCAGGCCGTTTGACATCATTCGCATACCGTAAAGAAACAATGCCAGTCCCCCCAGCATTGAAACGATAATTTCCACTATTTCTCCCATCGCATAGCCTCCATAAATACACTAAGCAAGCCTATAATAACATAATTAACTGTAAATTTACAGATGCGACTTAATAGAAACTTTACTTAAAATTTATATAGATTTTACTTAAAAGACAGCCGGCTGACGGCTTAAAGCATGCACGCTTTCCTTTGCAGCAATAAAAAAGTCTTCGGCCCGCCCTTTTTCAAGGTTGAAGCCAAAGACTTTTTTGATCAGTCTTTATTTTTTACGATGATGTTTGGAAGCGTAATGGTCATCTTGGTCCCGATGTTTTCTCTGGAGAAAACATCAATGGAACCATTGTAATATCGCACGATATGTTTGACAATGGAAAGTCCAAGACCGGTTCCCCCGACCTTTCTGCTTCTTCCCTTATCCACGCGGTAAAAACGTTCGAAGATGTGTTTTTGATCTTCTTTGCTGATTCCGATGCCGCTGTCTTCCACCGTCATGACCAGACGTTGACGTTCGCTCTTCACGAAAACATCGACCGTACCGTTTTCCCGATTATATTTAATGGCATTGGTGATCAGATTGCTCAACAGCTGGTCCAGATGTTTCTGCGACATCATAACGGTGCAGTCTTCACACTGCACATCCAATGTCACATGGGCTTCCTGTGCCATGCAAGTCAGAGATTTACAGATCTCATCCACCGTACTGCGCAGTGGAATCGCTATTTTTTCTTCTACCACATCATTGCCTTCCAGACGTGAGATCATCAATATATCGGCAATTAATGCAGTCATGTGGTTTGTTTCCTTCAAAATGCGGTCCACACATTCCTTGGCCTGCTGCGGATCGTCAACGACACCGCTGCGCAGCAGTTCTCCGTATCCGCGGATGCTGGTCAAAGGCGTTTTCAGCTCATGTGATGCATTGTCAAAGAACTCCTGACGTATTTTTTTCTCGCTCTTCAGCTTTTTGATATAGTGATTGATCTCATCCTGCATCTGTTTGATCGTAACCGCGATTTCATTAAGTTCTTCATAATGATACGTATGAAATTCAAGCGGTGTATCATTATCCTTAAAGCGGCGTATTTCATTGCCGATTTCCTGAAGCGGCCGTGTAATTGAGCGTGCCGATTTTCTTGCCAGGATCAGCGCAATGAGAGAAGCGGCCGCAAATGCAACCAATGCAGCCGGCAGAAGCGTCAATCCGTATTCCTCCAGCCCGTTATAAGGTACGGCAATGCGATAAATACATTCCTGCTGCGGCGAATATAAAGCCACATAGAGCATCGGTTTATCCAGCGTTGTCGAATAACGTACGGCATAACCTTCTCCCTCTTTGATGGCCATTTGCACTTCTTCACGCTGCAGATGATTCTCCAGCTCATCTTTTACGTCGCTGTCCAGCAGGACCGTTCCGTCTTTGGCAATGACCGTGATCCTTGATTTTTCCCCTTCCAGACTTTCTGAAAGTTCATCGCTTCGTTCGATCAACTGTTCTTTCGGCAGGGCCTCCATGGTTTTGAGTGTATAATGAAGATCATTTTTCGTGGATTCCAGCATAATGTTTGAAACAACCAGATAAAAAATCAGAAAACCGCAGAGAATCGCCGCCGTCACGCCCCATACATAATCTCTTAATATCCGTTTTTTCATTTCAGCTATCCTGTACAAATCGATATCCGACCCCGCGGATCACCTGGATCCATGTATCATACGGATCTCCCAGCTTGCGGCGCAGAGAATTGATATGAACATCCAGCGTTCTGCTTTCGCCGACAAAATCATATCCCCAGATCTGATTGAGCAGTTCCTGACGGCTGACTGCTTTTCCTTTATGCTGAACCAGATATTTCAGCAGTTCAAACTCTTTCAGCGTCAGCTCCACCTGTTCCTGTAATACATGCACGGTCCTTCCGTCGAAATCAATTTCCAGGCCCCCCTGTGAAAAGCACTGGTTTTTCTCTGTATGAAATCCGCTTCTTCGCAGCAGCGAGCGAATCCGTGCCGTCAGTTCCAGGATCGAGAAAGGCTTTGTCATGTAATCATCTGCCCCCTGATCAAGACCGATCACTTTATCTATTTCACTGTCTTTTGCGGTCAGGATGATGACCGGAAAATCCTGCAGCTGTTCATCTTTGCGGATCTTCGCTATCAGGTCAAGCCCGCTCATGCCCGGAAGCATCAAATCGAAGATGCCGACATCCGCCGTGTCATCCTGCAGATATTTCCATGCGCTTTCGGCATCTTCAAATGCCTGTACTTCATACTGAAACTGTTCCAATGTCAGTTTGATCAGATTGCGAATACTTTCATCATCTTCTACGACCAGTATCTTTTCCATTGTTACCCCTCTTTCTGTCAGTTCTATTATACACTTTCAGGCTAACTTAAAGTAGCTTCCTCCCTTGCGTATTCGGCAATATGCATGGCATAGTCACTGATACGCTCCAGATTGCTGATTGCATCCAGGAAAATGACACCTGATTCCACCTTGCATTTTCGCTGTGATAATCTTCGAATGTGTTTATCACGAAGCTGTGTCTCCATCTCATTGACTAACTCTTCGCTTTTTACTGCCTGATCATACAATTCGTTCTGTTTCGGATCTTTCCAGTAATTAACTGCCATCTTTAATGTGCACAAACACTGATTGCACATGTTTTCAAGATCCTCATATCCCCCGATCGAGAAGTTATTGTCTTCCCGCATCATCTGTTCGCTCAGTTCGGCAAGATTCTTGCACCGGTCACTGATATGTTCCAGATCGCTGACGACATACAGCAAATGGCGCTGCTGCAGCTGCTGATGATCACTCAGTGTCGATGCTTCGATATGTATCAGATAACTTGTCAGTTCTTTTTCAAAACGATTGACGAGATCTTCATTTTCAAAGACTTCCTTGATGCGTTTCTCGTTGCGGTCGACAAAAGCCTTTCGACTTGTTTCCACATTTTTCATGACGATGCTTGCCATATGATTGACTTCCTGTCCGGCAGATTCCATGGCAAACCCGGGAGCTTCCAGGATACGCGGATCCAGGGCCAGCGTCAGTGTTTCTTCCTGCGGTTCTTTGTGGTCCTTCAGCAGATGTTCCGATAAAGTTACCAGCTTCGCCGCAAACGGGAATAATACGATCGTATTCAGTACATTGAAGCAGGTGTGGAACAAGGCAAGCTGCACACTGTTTACATTTACGGTTCCCATCAGCGGGTTGATCATAAAGTAAATCGTAAAGATTGCCCCGAAGATGACAGCCCCGATCGAGTTAAACAGGAAGTGAATGATTGCGGCACGTTTGGCATTGCGGCTGGCACCGACTGCGGAAAGCATAGCTGTCACGCAAGTACCGATATTTTGTCCAAGCGCAATAAAGACCGCACTGTTCCAGGTTACGACACCGTTCATCGCCAGTGTCTGTAATATACCAAGGGATGCTGAAGAACTCTGGATGATCGCTGTGACAATCAGACCGACGGCAATACCGAGAAGCGGATTTGAGCCGATCACGGAAAAAGCAGTCGCAAAGATCGGTGCATCACTGTAAGGCTTGATGGCCCCGCTCATTGACTCCAGTCCTAAAAACAGGATACCGAATCCGATCAGGATGCTTCCGGCTTCCTGCTTGCGCTGGCTTTTTCCGAACAATAAAAGAACGGCGCCGATCCCTACCAGCAATGGCGCAAAAAATTCCGGTTTGAAAATGGAACCCCATTCACTCATGGACACCAGCCATGCCGTCATAGTCGTACCGATATTGGCACCCATGATCACACCGACAGCCTGTGTCAATGAGAGCAGACCGGCGTTGACAAAACCAACGACCATGACCGTTGTTGCAGACGAGCTTTGAATGATTGCCGTAATCAAGGCACCGACAATGACACCGAGCACACGGTTGTTTGTCAGATATCCCATAAAACATTTTGTTTTTTCTCCGGCTGACTTTTGGAGCCCGTCAGCCATCAAATGCATACCATACAAAAATAATCCCAGTCCTCCGATAAAGGAGAAGATTGCTTTCAGATCATCTAATCCTATTCCCATACATTTTACACATCCTTTACATTCGTATTATGCCATGCGAGTTGTTAACGAATATTCAATCAAATGTAAAATCTATGTAAAATACCTGCTTTTTTTCGATAATTTTGAAGGATTTTATCAAATATAAGGAGACTGTGCGGACAAAAGACGACTGTCTGCTTACAGTTCCGCTTCAGGACACTTCTTTGTCTGCTTTTTTGGCATGCACTTTGGAGATGTAAAAAAAGCGTTGTCCCTAAGGCTGATTCTTATAAAAAAAAACTGTGCTTTGGCACAGTTAAATCAGATTCATCAGCAGCGATGTCAGATATACGGCAACGCTGGCGGCAAGCGCAACGGTCAAAAGGCTCTTCTCTCGATAAGCCAGTACCACAGCGACCGCACAGCCTGCACAGGAAGGAAGCAGAGCACCGCCTGATGTAAAAATAGCCGGAAAGGTCATCGATCCCAATACCGCATATGGTACATAGTACAGAAAAGAACGGACATACACATTGTTGATGCGGCGGCGGAAGAACAGTAACGGGATACTGCGGATCAGGTATGTAACAACCGCCATCACAATCATATATTTGATCAGATCATTCATGTTTATCCTCCCTTTGCAGCGGATACAGCCAGGCTCCGATGCCCGCACTGATCACAGTACAGATAATGATCACAAAGCCGCTTCCGATATCGACAAAGCGGGAAAGCAGCTGAAAAATACAGCTGATCAAAGAGGCAAGGATCACAACAATAAAGATTTCTCTCGATTTTCTGCACGGAGGAAGAATGATGGCCAAAAACATCCCGTAGATCATGATGCCAAGAGCATCCCGGATCGCAGTGGGAAGCAATGAACTTGCTACCCCTCCCAGAAACGTTCCGAATGTCCAGCCGAGGACCGGAAGAGCCATCAGGCCGATCATGTAAAGAAATCCGACGCTTTCATAACGGCTGCTGCTGACCGCAAAAATTTCATCGGTCACACCGTAAGAAATCAAAGATCGTTTCATCGTTGTCATCTGCGGATCAATTTTTTGTGTCAGTGACAGCGACATCAGAAAATAACGAAGATTGATAATCAGCTGCGACAGTGCCATCTCGATCACAGATCCCCCTGCTGCGATAATCCCCAAAGCGGCAAACTGTCCGGCACTGGTCAGATTAGTAAAAGAAATCATGACACTGGCCCAAAGCGGCAGTCCCTGACTGACTGCCATCATCCCAAACGCAAAAGATACAGAGACGTAGCCCAAAGCAATCGGCACACCGTCGCGGATCCCCTGCTGAAAACTATTTTGCATCACAAAAATCACCATGGAACATTATAGCATCATTTCCTTTTGTTGGAATCAATAAATTCTTAACACAGCAGCACCGGATTGTCAGATACCGGACAACTGTTGTTTTCCAAACATGAAAAAGGGCAAAATAACGTTTATTTGCCCTGCCTAAATATCCTGTTTACAGTTTCGCCAGTACAAAGCGTTCGATTGCTTCCGCGACCGCACCTTCCTTATACCCTTTTTCGGTAACTGCATCCGCCGCATTCTTGGCTTCGTCACGGCCGTCTGCCACACAAACGCCCAGACCTGCCTCTTTCAGCATTTCTATATCATTATAGTTATCTCCGATGGTCATCGTTTCTTCCTGTTTCAGACCCAGGTATCCGCAAAGCCAGCGCAGCGCACTGCCTTTGCTGACACCTCTGCATGTGCATTCCAGATAGCGTCCTGAAGAATAACTGATCTCAATGCCCATTTCCTTAAAGCGTTCTGCCTGCTCTTCTCCGATCGCATATAACTGCTCCTCCGAATCAGACTGCAGTGCAATCTTCATCACCTGATCCTCTTTCAAGACATTCAGGTCCGTTTCAATCTGAAAACGGGCATGCTGTGTCGTCTTTCGTTTAACCTCGCTTTCGCTTGGATGATACATCCAGATCTGATCCAGCGTCATCGCAAGAAAACAAAGCCCATAGTGATCACTGATTTTTTTAACAGCCTCTATCTGTTCGAAACAAAGAGGCGAAAGAAACAGCGGACGGGGATCGCTGTTGCGATAGACAGCAGCGCCGTTATAACAAATGCTGTATTCGTCCTCGCATTCGGCTGTGCCGACTTCTTCCAAAATGCTTTGTACCATAAATCTTGCTCGTCCGGAGGCAACAGCAAAATGCACTCCTTTTTTTCGTGCCTTCGCAATCGCATCGCGATTGATTGACGGAACGTGAAAATCGACCAGTAGTGTTTCATCCAAATCGGATAAGATCATTTTGATCATATCGGTATTTCCCCCTTTCTTCAGGCATGTTCATTCTGTATTTCGTTAAGATTTTTCATCTGCAATTTTGACGGCACACCGGATCATTTCCAGCACAGCTTTCTTTTTTTCGTCGGGAACCTGATGAAACAGCTGCAGAAGTTTCCATTCCTGCGCCGAAGGATAATAAACGCCCTCCCTGCCATGCAAAGAGAAAATGGAATCAAGCGACAGCGAAAGAACCTTCGCAATGGATGCGGCATCCCCGATGATCGGAGCAGTTTTGCCGCAGACATAATCCGATATGGTATGCTGTGAAAGACCGACCAGCTGTCCCAGCTGTTTCTGTGTCATTTCACATCTTTCCAGCCTTGCTCTTAAGACAAGACTGAAACGTTCGTTTTGATCCATGGCGTCCCTCCTTTGTCTTCATCCCGATTATAATGAGAACGCCGATCAAAAAGCTAACGTTTAGCAAATATGTCGCTCAGTAACATTCTTATACGTTTTTCCGCTTAACGTTTTCCTTCAATTGCATCTATCGCATGGATAAGCGCTGAACGGAATCCTTTTTCCTCCAGTGCGCCAATCCCGCGGATCGTCGTTCCTTTCGGTGAGCAGACAGCGTCTTTCAATACACCAGGATGCTGTCCGCTTTCCAGCTGCAGGGCACCGCTCCCCTTTAACATACCGCTGACAAGCTGATATGCCACATCACGCGTCAGACCGTATTTGACACCGGCATCCGCAAGCGCCTCTATAAATAGGAAAGCAAATGCCGGACCGCAGCCGCTCAATGTGCCTGCTATAGAAAGCAGATCGGTGTCTACAAATACCAGCTGTGCACAATTTTCAAACATTTTTTTTACTGTTTCCAGCTGCTGTTCATTCAGTGTATGCGTTTTTTCACATACGATCACGCCGCAGCCGGTCGAAATCGGTGTATTTGGGATCATGCTGAGATGTGCCGTTCCCGGCTCCAGCATTTCTTTCATTTTCTCATACGGCATTCCTGCCGCTACGCTGATCACGATTTTTTCCTTCAGCAAGTGTTTCAAGGGAGCCGTTACCTGTTCCAGCTGATACGGCTTGACCGCCAGAATCACGATATCGCTGCTGATGACCGTCTGCTGGGCCTGTTCACAGGCATGAATCCCGAACCGTTCACAGTTTTTCTGAAGCTTTTCATAATTTCGAGCACAGGCATATATCTGCTGTGCAGACAAAACACCGCACTGAAGCAGTCCTTTTGCCATAGCCTGCGCCATATTGCCAAATCCAATAAAGCCAATATTCAAGTTATTCATTTTACCATCAACTCCAATTCTTTTTCACTATAACATAAAGACGTTTCTTTTTACATAGGACAAAGCAGATTCACGCCGTGAAAACAGTCTGCCTTGAAAAGAAACAAGATTCATGATAGATTTAAATTATTGTAAGAGGTATCAGAAACAATACTGCAAAGGAGGACACAATGGAACGTCAGAAAACTGTTTACATAACAGGGCATCGTCATCCGGACACAGATTCCATCGTCTCGGCAATTGCTTATGCAATGCTGCAGCGGCGAAAAGGCATTCATGCCGTTCCCTGCCGCTTAGGCAAGATCAACGCCGAAACAAAATGGCTGCTCGATCGTTTCGGGTTTGAAGAACCGATGCTCTTTGAAGATGCACGGGCCACGATTCGCGAAATCGACATGGACCCTCCTCTCACAATCACACCGGAAACAACGATCTATGAAACGCTGCAGCTGATGCAGCAGCAGAACAAGCAATCGTATGGCGTCGTGAACGAAAAGGGACAGCTGCTGGGCATGGTCACGCGAAGCGATCTTGCTTCGATCGGATTAGGTGATACAGCAGCCGGCATTAAGCTGCTTCGCGATACGCCATTGGAAAACATCGAAAAAACAATCAGCGGAAAGATCATTTATACGGACGAAAAATATCACTTCAACGGCAAGGTCAGCATCATTGCCATGACGGAAACCGGACTGACCAATTATGACATCAAGGACAGACTGGTCCTGCTTGGCAACGATACACAGGCACAAAAGGCCGCCATCACCAAGGGGGCCGGCATTTTGGTCGTCGTATGGGCTGATCAGGTGGATGAGGAAGTTCTTGCACTCGCAAAAAAACACCATTGCCCAATTATTCTTTCCGGGCACGGTACGATGAATACATCTCGTTACCTGTACTTTGCCCCGCCGGTCAAACTGATCATGCTTCGCTCTCTGATCAGCTTTAATATTGACGAGTTTGCTGAGGACGTCGGGAAGAAGATGTTGAAAAGCCGTTACCGCAGCTACCCGGTCATTGACAACAACAACTATTTAAAAGGATACCTTTCCCGCTATCACATTCTCGATTATCACAACAAACAGGTCATCCTCGTTGATCACAATGAATACGCACAGTCCGTGAAAGGTGTGGAAAATGCTGATCTGCTCGAGATCATCGACCATCACCGCATTTGCGATATCGCCACCAGCCGCCCGATTTCCTTCCGCAATGAGATCATCGGAAGCACGGCATCCATCATTACATCCATCTATATGGAAAACCAGATGGACATCGCCAAAAACCTGGCCGGTCTGCTGCTGGGAGCGATCTTGTCGGATACATTAAAGTTCCGCTCGCCTACCACGACTGCCAAGGATATCGGTCTGGCAAAAGCACTGGCCAAGATAGCAGATCTGGATATCGACCAGTTCGCGGCCGAAATGTTCAGCGTAAGCTCCAATATTTCACAGAAAAGCGTCACTGATCTGATTTCACAGGATGTAAAGACCTTCCAGATCGATCACAAGAAGATCATGATCGCACAGGTGATCATTGCCGCGGTCGATGAAGTTCGCAACATCGAAACAGAACTGCAGAAAGAAATGAATAAATTTGTAGCCAGTCAAAATCTCGATCTGTTTGTCGTTGCCTTCACCAGCATCCTGGAAAACGGATCCAGCTTCTATGCATGCGGTCCGCTGCAGGACATTGTAACGGAGGCATTCCCTGATCGTGATGGAAAACACAGTTTCCAGGAAGATATCCTGTCACGGAAAAATCAGATCGTTCCTCTGCTTTCACGCGCAATCATCAATTCATCGATTTAAGATATATCGCTCTTCAATTGAAACAGGCACTTATCGCAAGTGCCTGTTTTCTCTTTTCGCAAAAAAAAATCTGATCATGAAAGATCAGATCTAATATTTACTCTATTTTTAAAAACCGGCAATCAGCTTAAATGTAAATGAATCTCCATCTTCAAGGACCACATCATCCATTGCCGGGCACATTCCATAATCTTTGCATGTTTGATTGTTGTCTGATTCAAATACAAGATACGGTCCTTTTTCCATGTCCTGATCAAGTGAACAGATGCTTGTCAGCAAAGAGCCATAAGTACTGTCTTCGATCTCAGCCTTCAATTCTGTCTGTTCTTTCAGAAACGAAGTCAGATCTTCCGCATCTGTATACAGTTTTTTATTAAATACTTCTTCTTCACTGTCTTTTGTCTGATCGACAACGGTCACTGTGATTTCCTTGTCTCCTTTATGAGCATTGTTTTGAACCAGTGTACCGATCAAAACCGCAGCTGCGATTACGATCAGCGCAACAGCTGCATATAACCATTTCTTTTTCATCATGATCCCCTTTCTCATCCTTGTGTTATAAACGGTTAATTCCTGTTTTTCACCATCAGCAGCACCCGCTGGATCGGTTCAAACAGAAATAGCGTAGCGATGAATGTCAAACACCCCTGTATCAAAGATGTCTTGATTCCCATCAGCACATAAAATAAAGTTACCATTTGACTGAAAAGCAAAAACGGCAGATCGACCAGCTGTCCGATCAGAAAAGAAAATACACCGGCCGTAATGGAGATAAGCAGCAGACGGTCTTTGAAAAAACCTCTGGCACATGAAAACACCAGTCCGTAAAATGGAAAAATCACCAGATAGGCAATGTTCCAGATCATGATCCCATTCAACAGAAGATGAATCACGGAAAACAGGATACAGGACAGCACGGTATCTCGCCTTGAAAATACCTGAGAAAAGGAAAGAATCGTAAATGTGATCATTTCCAGATAAAGAATATTGGAAAAAGCATGAAAGACCACATACAGAATCGTTCCCATCAAAGCGACCTGCGTCAATTCCCTTGTCGTCATCGCTGATGTCTGCGCCCGTTTGCTGTTTTCGGACGGGTTGTCTTTCTGTAAGTTTTCGGATTGCCTGTTTTTCCTTTTGCACTGTCTCTTGAACCATTACGCGGAAGTATCAGACACTTCGGCCCGTAACCGATCAGATCCTCACGATGTGCTTTTTTCAACGCACGGTATACTATATCATAATTTTTCGGATAACTGAACTGCATCAAAGCTCTTTGTTCCAGTTTTTCTTCAAAGGTTTTTGCCACATAAACAGGCTTCATGCTTCTCGGATCAAGCCCTGTGTAGTACATACAGGTTGCCAGCGTGCCGGGCGTCGGATAAAAGTCCTGCACCTGCTTAGGTGTATGATGAATCTTTTTCAAGTAACAGGCCAGCTCGATGGCATCCTCCAGTTCACATCCCGGATGCGAACTCATCAGGTAAGGTACCAGGAACTGTTTCATGCCCAGTTCCTCGTTCTTTTCATAATATTTATCCACAAACTTTAAATACAGTTCCTTGCGCGGTTTTCCCATCTTATCCAGTACTTTCGCGCTGACATGTTCCGGCGCCACTTTCAGCTGCCCGCTGATATGATATTTGACCAAACGATCAAAGAAAGTTTCATCTTTATCATACATCAGATAATCATAACGGATACCGGAACGAATAAATACTTTTTTCACCTTCGGCAAGGCCCGCACGGCATCCAGCATATCCACGTAGTGAGAATGGTCCACCTTCAGATTCGGACACGGCTTCGGCCACAGACACTGCCGTTTTGCACAGGCACCGTGCGTTCTCTGCTTGTCACAGGCTTCTCGGGAAAAATTGGCGCTCGGCCCGCCGATATCATGAATGTATCCCTTAAAATTCGGCATATCAATGATCTTCTTTGCTTCTTCCACGACGCTTTGCGTGCTTCTTGTTGAAATCACGCGCCCCTGATGAGAAGTAATGGCACAGAAGGCACAGCTGCCAAAGCAGCCGCGGTTGCTTGTGATGGAGAACTGCACTTCCTCGATCGCCGGTACATATGTATATTTCGGATGATATGTGCGCTCATATGGCAGTGAATAGGTAAAATCCATCTGTTCCTGCGTCAGCGGCAGCGGCGCCTGATTGCAGACCACATACCAGCCATCATAAGGCTCGATCAGCATTTTGGAGTTTACTGCATCCTGATTCTCATACTGCGTCAAAAAACTTTTGGCATACGCATATTTGTCTGTCCGAACCGTTTCATAATCCGGAAGCAGGATATAATCATCTACGATCCAGTCGATCGTCTTTGTTTTCCACACCGTTCCCCTGATATAGCAGATATTTTCGACCGGAAGACCGCTGTTGAGAGCATCCGCCACTTCGATGATCGTATTTTCTCCCATGCCGAACATCAAAAGATCTGCCTGCGAATCCATCAGGATCGAACGTCTGACCTTATCGTCCCAGTAATCATAATGTGCCAGACGACGCAGACTGGCTTCGATTCCCCCGATCAAAATAGGAACACGGGGAAACAGCCGTTTAAGGATCTGCGTGTACACGATCGTCGCACGGTCCGGTCGTTTGCCCATCTCACCGTTGTCCGTATAGGAATCTTTGTCACGTCTCCTTTTATTCACTGAATAATGATTGACCATGGAATCTATGTTCCCCGCCGAAACCAGAAATCCCAGACGAGGAGTGCCGAACTGCAGAAATTCTTCGTCGCAATGCCAGTCAGGCTGCGATAAAATGGCACAGCTGTAGCCGAACGCCTGCAGTGTTCTGGTGATGATGGCACATCCAAAAGAAGGATGATCAACATACGCATCCCCCAGCACATAGACAAAATCAACCTGTTCAAAACCCTGTTCCAGCATTTCCTCACGTGTCGTCGGTAAAAAAGCCATATGTTATCCCTTCTTTCTCTATGGTGATTTTATCATGTTCTCCCGGCTTTGAAAAGAATCACAAAAATAAAAGCTGCAGCGGCTCTGTGCCGAAACAGCTTCTATTCTTTCGAATCAAGGATGAGTTCCATGCCCACTTTTTGCGGCTTTAATCCGCATCGTTCATAAAACTTCATCGCGCTGGTATTGCATGCCCATACATTGAGCGTGACATTGTAACAATCATGATCCTTTGCATAGGCAACCGCCGCCTCATACAAAGAGTGTCCCAAATGCTGTCCCCTCAGCTTTTCGTCCACACACAGATCATCGATATATAATGTTTTGATATCGGTCAGGATATTGTCATGAAGATGCTGCTGAAAAATACAGAATGCATATCCCAGCACATTGTTTTCATCATCGCAGGCAACCAAGATCGGACGATCATCATCCTCAATGATTGCCAAAAGTTCTTCATCCGTATATTTTTTTGTTCCGTTCTTAAACAGATCCGGGCGCCCGTCATGATGGACAGCAGCCACCTGTAGCAACAGCGCATTGATCCTGTCACTGTCTTTTGCCAAAGCTCTTCGTATATGCATATCGATTCCCCCTGTCTTTTGTCATGATGCTGTTTTCATTGGCATTGTACGTATGATTTATGCAGTTATTATAACATAAGTGCTCTTGTTGCATAAGAAAAAATGCTGCCCGTAAGGACAGCATTTTTGTTTTCATTTATTCAGCAGACCAGTTCTTACTGCGCATTTTTTCTGCGGCGAAGAACGATCACAGCGGCTGCACAGGCAGCGATTCCTGCTGCTGCAGTCGTGATCGGCATAGCGGCAGCTGTACCGACATCTTCGTTCTTATCCGGTTTTGTTGTCTGCTCACCGTCTGTTCCAGGCTTCTGCGGATCATCCGTATCACCCGGCTCCTGCGGCTGTTCTGCTTTCACAAGAGCAGCACCTGCTTCAAGCAATGCTTTTTCAGCAGCATCCACTTCATCCTGTGTCGCATTTTCATCCAGATATACATTTGTTGCATCCTGGTAAGCTGCATAAAAGACAGCCCAGCTTTCTTCTGTATAATCGTCTTTGCTGTATCCGTCATACTTCGTCAAAGCGTCATACAATCCGGATTTATCAACGCTGACTGGTGCTTTTTCCTCCAGAGCGTTATATGCTTCTTCCAGCTTAGCTGTCCATGCAGCTACATCGATAGAAGCATCTTCGAACGGATTCAATGCTGTGATCTGATCAACAACTTCCTTGAATGCGTCATAGCTTTCTTTTGTATACAGATCCGCATCTACGCTGTTCAGTTTTTCTACGGCCAGCTGCTGCAGTTCAGCTACCTCTGTCGTTGTTTCTACAACATTTACAGATGCATTGATTTCTGCCGCAGAACCGAATCCGCCTGTTCCTTCGATCAGGAAGCGAACTGCTTTGAAAGACTGTGTCTTGTCAAATATAAATACATATCTATTGTCAGTCAACGAAATTTCCTGGTTTTCAACAAGTGTTGTTTCTTCACCGTTTTCATCGATTCCGATTACTGTTGCGTTTGTCCAGGTACCGTTTCCTGCACCCTGACGTGCCACATATTCGAGGTTATCGAAAGAAATTGTCTTTCCGAAATCAACTGTCAGCGTATGTGTTCCGTCACATGTATCCTTGCCAGACCAGTTAGAATGCCAGTATGTATTTTCGTTGTTGTCAACGACATCCATTGCGGCACCGTCACTGCCTGTACCCGGAACAGAAGTCTGCTCGCTGCATGCTTCCGCTGTCCATCCTTCTTTTGACAGCTGTGCAGTTGTTGAACCGATCTGGAACTTCGCAGCTTCTGCCTGTGCATCATCATAGTAAGAAGCACTGTTCATGACTTTGACATCTGCAACATATCCTTTGTAAGCAGCATCGCCGAGCACAACCTTACCGCCGCTGAGATTTTCGTTCAGGTTGTCTTCATCGTATGCAGAAGCACTCAGTGAACCGTCAACATACAGTTTGATCATTCCGTTCAGTTCACGTACTGCCTGGATCGAATGAGCTTTTCCGTCATTTACTTTACCGATGACAGTTACTTCACGCTGTGAAGGCTGATATTCGTCCGTACCGAACAGACCTGTTGCCGGAGCTGTAACGGTCGTTACTTCTTCCTTGCTTGTCAAAGCAGTATCCTTCAGCTGGAATGTTACATAACCGTCTGCATCAATGGCAATCTTATAGTCATCGCCCTGCTGCAGCAGCGTTACATCGGAAGATGTTGTCTTAATGACCATAGAAGCACTGAAATCATTTGTATCGGAAATACCTGTTTCACTGAGATCATATGTATTACCGCACAGGTTCAGGTAAGCAGCATCTTCGATTCCTGTTGCTGTTTCCAAAGCACCTGCAACATCGTCTTTGCTGACTGCCTTGGCAACTGTTTCGGCAGTTGTGATCTTTTTGCTTACATCTTCAGCGCTGTTGCCGTAAATGTCTTTGATATTGCTGATCTTCAGATCTGCTGTATCATCAAGACCTTCTGCAGTAACAGTGAATGTACGATAATCGTCATTCAGTGAAGCTTTTGCTTTCTTGCCGTTTACAGTAAAGCTCATCTGATCGCTTACACGCTCATCAAAGCGAACTTCAACTGTGTTTTCGTCTGTGATCTTTGCAGATACAAGTTCAGGTGCAGCATCATCATTGATACCGAACTGATAGATCTGTGAACTGAATGGTTCCAGTGTAACTGTCAGTTCATCACCATAGTTGACTGTTTCATTTGTTGGTGCGGAAGCATAAGGATAAATCTGTACTTTCTGCAGATTGCTCATGCCCTGCGGAACACCAACGATATCATTCAGCGTCAGCGTAAATGTCTTTTCTTCTGAAGTAGGGTTAACAAAGGATACAAATCCCTGATTGTTATTCCATGCAGAGTATCCGTATACGTCCTGAGAAGGTTTCTTTCCTTCAGTAGTGAACAGTTTTGCATTCTTCAATACTTCGTGGTTGCTTTCGGCAAAGTCAAGAGCATCGGCTGTTACTTCCCACTTCGCATCATCAAACATGCTAGGTGAATAGTACAGTTCCCAGAAAGCTGTTCCACGCATTGCATTATCGAACAGGAATTCACGGAATACTTCTGTTGTTGCGCTGCTTCCGTCAGATACACCATAGATCGGATCATGGTTGTAGATGTTTTTCAGAGGGAACTGAATCTCGTTGTTCTTATACAGACTGTAGTATACATCATCACGATAGTGGATCTTGCGCTGATGTCTTGCCGCAGAAGTGTCACCGGCTTCTCCTGTATCACCGGAATCCTGTACCCAGATCGAGTTTACCCACTGCAGCAGCCATGGGCTCAGGTTGACGTAGCAAGTCGCATTGATCCACAGACCTTTTCCTTCTTTTGCACGTGCAGCACGGACATTTTCGAAAAGGTTTGTCCATGTTTCCCACATGTCGCTCATGTAGTACATATTATTGTCGCCGCCAACCATATGGTCATGATCGGTTGCATCACACGGACGGGAAGCAAATCCGTCCCATTTCCAGTAATCGATATTGAATCGTGTCTGATAATCGATGACCAGATCTTCAAAGTTCTTCAGATATTTATGGGAACCTGTACAGATAACATTGCCCAGTGCACTGTTGTGCTGCATGTATCCTGTACCCATTTCTTCCAGATATTTCGCAAATCCGCCAAAGTAGTTGTAACCGCCCTGAGGACCTACCCACAGACCGAAAGTAGACTGCAGTTTATCAGACAATGAAGAAGAAGTATACAGTTCGTTCGGGAACTTGCTGTTGAATTCCCAGAAACCTGTCTGGTTCTGTGTAGTACCTGAGTCGCCAGGTGCATATACACCACTGATTTCATTATTATAGTTGTTCCATCCATCATCCACTACATAAGAATCAAGCGGTTCGATACCATTTTCGGCAAGTCCTTTTTCAGCACCGAGGAATGATTTCTCAATACTTGAATCCGTAATGTTCATCATGTTGTCATACCATGAATTGTACTGTTTACGGAACTGAGAAGGTGTTGCGATATCTTCGATATAATCAAAGAAATCTGTCTGCACAACGGCTGTATCTGTACCCTGAGCAGCACCTACCACATTGTTCCAAGTACGCAGTGTGTTGCCGTTTTCAACATCCTGTCCGTCTTCAGCCATCTTTGCAATGGTCTTTCCTGAATAATAACGGATCTGCATTGCGTCTTTCACGACATCTGTATCCTGTGCCGGGAATTCAGAACCGTAGAACAGACCGTCCGCATAAATCGGCTGGCCAAGCATCAGTTCATGTTTTCCGATCCACATGGAAGAAATCTGTGACTGATCCGGAATGCTCCATACATCTTTTGCATCATCAGTAAGGATGAAACGATCGAAATCGATGTAATCGATTGCCATAGCGACAGGATCATCCGCAGCAATCTCCAGATATGTATTCATATAATGTTTGCCGTCTTCCATGTATGCAACCATGGCGATATCCCAGGCAACATCATCCATCATATATGTCTCGAATGTGACACGCAGTTCATTGTCTTTGACTGCAACGTCTTTTACTGTCAGTTCGCTTGAAAGAATATCATGGTCTTTCTCAACGATTTCAGGTTCATCTTCTGATCTTCATACAGATAAACCTCTGCACCCTGGAATTCGTTTGTCTGACCGAGCACATCTGTCTTTGGAACGATCTTGACATAGCGTGTATTATACACTTTGTCAAAGTTTCCGTATACCAGATCACCGACATTATAAAGTGTCGTGCCTGCCGGATGTTCCACACCGTCGCTTGTCTGCGGCTTGTCAAGAACAACCTGATGCAGGTTATAATCCGCTTTGCTGAATGAACCGCTTCCAGCCGGTGTCCATTCGGTTCCGTCTGTACTTACGAACAGGTCATATTCACCCATCGTACCGTTAACGCCGTATCCGCTCTGGTGATATCCCGGACGTTTCTGATAAGCGAAAGAACCCACATTCTTTGTTTCGCCCATATCAATGATCAGTTCGTCATTTACAGAACCGGAAACTGTTGTCGCATCGCTTCCGTCAACGATCTTAGCGCCGCTGTTGCCGGCAAAAGTGACGTTCCAGCCTTCACGGCTGATTTCTTTTTTCGGCAGCTGTACCTGATCAGAAGATGTCTGCTGATCGCTGTACAGATTAATTTCTGCACCTGCGAATTCTTCTGTTGAACCCAGTGCATCACTTAATGCCACGATGCGTACATACTGTGTTTCATATACTTTGTCGAAGTTTGCGTAAACAACGTCTCCGACATTGTATAATCCGTCTTCTTCATGCAGGTTGAAATCCTCTTTCTTGAATTCACCCTCGCCTGCCGGATTCCATGTTTTTCCGTCCTCGCTGACATACAGTTCGAATTTGCCCATGGTTCCGTTGACACCAAAAGCACTTTCCTTGTAGCCAGGTCGTTTCAGGAATGAGAATGCTCCGACCGTCTGTTTGCTGCCGAGATTGATTTCCAATGTCATCGGCATGCCGGCCTTCTGATAATCATCCACAAATGTATCCGGGTTTCCGTCGAACAGCAGCTTTGTCATTGCTTCAGAGAATTGAACGCCCTCTGAATTTGTCAAAGTCGCTGTCCAGTCAGTGCGGTCCAAAACCTGTGTCGGGTTCGTAACAATTGGTTTTGTTTCCTCTTCATCAACAAAATTGATGACAAACTCTTCTGATCCTTCACCAGGAACAAAAGTTTCGGAGATCCGCTTGTTGTCGATTGAGACAGTTTTCCATGTACCATTTTCTTTGGTAAATGTACGAGAGAGGTATCCGTTTCCGATCGTAACGGTGTCACCGTTTTCGGAAATTTTGACATCTCCTCCCGATTCATTTGCTCTGATCTGCATAGGTGCGATATTGATCACCATAAAAGCAGCCAAAGCAAGCTTGAAAAGTTTCTTCATCTACTTCCCCCCTAAAATAGCGGTAAGCGCTATCATAAGAGTATGGTGACATACAGGAAAAAAATGGTAAACAACAAACGTTTTAATTACTAAAAAATGCAAAAATTCAATTAAAAACACAGTGTCATTGCATAACCTGCAAATTCATTATCTCCATCCCCGCTCAAGCACCGAAAAAAAAGCGGCTTCGCTGAAAGCCGCTTTTACCTTCGTAATCACTGTTCCTCCCTGATTTGGGATACTGTGCGAATCATCGTGATGCCGAGATCTTCATATGTATAGGTAATTTGCTCGGGAATTCCGTTATCATCGACCACCATGGTTGCCACATACTTGTTTCCCGCATCCGATTCGCCTTTGATCGTCCATTTCGCTCCGTTCTTTTGGAAAGAGGCCTGTTCCGCATTATCCAGGATCAGAAAGTACTCCTGCGACATATGATTGGCAGCATCCTCCTCCAGTCCGTCACTGTGCACATGTTTTCCGTATTGATAATGATGCACAAGCTCACATCCCGTGCTTTGTTCACAGCCTGCAAGCTCTGAAGAATCGCAGGTAACGTCTTTTTTCGTCTGATCGTCATAAACAAAATAAATCTTGCTGACTTCAACTGCTTCATCGTAAATCGCATTGACCGTCACATCTGTCTCAGATATCTCCACATATTCATAATCTCTGGCATAGTGATGATCATATGACCTTGAGGAAACATGATAGCCGGCAAGCCGGTCAAGCCTTGCAACCGTATCCTTATACTCTTCATAAGCGGCAGAATCTATTTTTGCTGCTGTACATCCGCTAAGGAAAAGCATACATATCACTGCTGTCATGATCCTCTTCTTCATATTTGCTCCCCCTTCTCTTTCCTATAAACAATATTAGAATAAAAGACAAGATAGGGTAAGTAAATGGAACAACGCTGAAAAGCAATTGAAGTTTTTGTGAAATTGTATCAGCGTTTCATTAACTTGACGATCTTATTTTTGACCCGTTCGTAATCAGATACAGAAGGATGTTTCCGTGCAATGCCCTTGATGATTTTGAACGGTCCGAAAGTATCCCAGCCTCTGCACCAGGCTGCCCCGGCATACACTGCACCGCGTTCCTGCAGGATCCGCTCGGCAGATCGTGCGTAATTTTTATAATGAAAGCCGCAGGTATAAAAAATGATGACTTTCTTCCCCTTCCATTCCTGCTTCATGATATGATCATGTATCTTTTCATGCAGATTGCCATAATAAATCCCCGAAGCCAAAATGATCGTATCATAGGATGCGATGCTGATCGAAGGATCTTTCAGGACATCATGAATATCTGCCTGCAGATCCTTCGCCAGCTGCATCGCCACACGCTGCGTATTGTGATGATGAACAGATGCATACAGCACTACATTCTTATTCATGATGTTCCTCCTGCCATTGATCCACGAATCATTCGTTCTTGATGACCGGTTTTCCCTGCTCATCCAAAAGCACAGTCAAACCTGCGCCGAACCCGCTGGCAACAAATAAATAATGTACACCTGTTTCTTTGTCGACGATCACTGATTTCTCACTCATCATCGTAGATTCTCCGTATACTGTTTCAAATCTTTTTTCCTTAGCCATAATGCTCCTTCCGTCATTCTCTTTTTTCATTCCTATTTATTTGTAATTCATTATAGATAACGGATCACATTGTCCTCCCATTTGTCTTTCACTTTTCCAAAAACAGCCGGGTATCCGAAAGAAACCGCCCACAGCGGCATCAAAGGCTCTTCGATCTGCAGAACATCACGCAGATATACGACCCGCTCATCATTAGGATAGCCGCCCAGCCAGCATGTGCCGATGCCGCGTTCTTTTGCCTCAATCAGCATATTCTGTGTAGCTGCCGCACAGTCCTGCTGGCAGTAGTCCAGCCGCGGATTGCGCGAAAGATCGCAGCAGACAACGATGCCCATTGCCGCCTCCTTCAAAAAGGAAGCATACGGTGAAAAACGACTAATTTCCTCCAGCTTCTTCTCATCGCGAATCACAATAAAATACCAGGGGCGCAGATCACGGGCACTGGGTGCCGCAAATGCCGCCCGCAAAATGGCCTTCACATCTTCATCGGACAGCTTTTTATCTGTGTACTGACGAACGCTGGTTCTTTCCAATATACTTTTCATTTTCTCACTCCTCGCTCATAATGACGAAAAGGGCAGATTGCTCTGACCCTTTACTTATTTTAATACTGCTCCCTCATCTGCAGAAGTAACCAGACGGGCATAGCGTTCCAGCCAGCCGCCTTTAACTTTCGGTTCAGGTGCGACCCATGCTTCCAGACGTCTCTGCATCTCTTCCTCATCGACCTGCAGATTGATCTTTCCGGCATTGATATCGATGTCGATCAGTTCTCCCTCACGAATGACAGCGATCGGTCCTCTGGCGGCTGCTTCCGGAGATACGTGCCCGATAGCCGCACCGCGAGTCGCTCCGGAGAAACGTCCGTCCGTGATCAATGCCACGTCCTTGTCCAGTTTCATACCGGCAAGCGCACTGGTCGGATTCAGCATTTCACGCATGCCCGGTCCGCCTTTCGGTCCTTCATAACGAATGACGACGACATCGCCTTTAACGATCTTGCCGTTGTAAATCGCTTCGATTGCCTCTTCCTCGCTGTCAAAGACACGGGCAGGTCCGGTATGCTGCAGCATAGACGGATCCACAGCGCTGCGTTTGACCACACAGCCCTTCGGAGCAATATTGCCAAACAATACCGCAATGCCGCCTGTCTTTGAATTCGGAGCATCAATATCCTTGATGATGCCGTGATCGAGGTTTTGCACTGTTTCCAGATTCTCTTTTACTGTTTTTCCTGTCACTGTCATCAGCGAATCATCGATCAGCTGTTTTTTCTGCAGTTCTTTCATGACTGCCTGAACACCGCCGGCACGATACAGATCGACGATATGATCCGGTCCGGCCGGAGCCAGCTTACACAGATTCGGTGTTGACTGTGAGATCTCGTTGATCACATTGAGATCGATTTCCACCTGTGCCTCTTTGGCAATAGCAAGAAGATGCAGCACCGTATTGGATGAGCACCCCAGCGCCATATCACAGGCTAATCCGTTGCGCAGTGATTTTTCATTTACGATATCTCGCGGACGGATATTTTTTTCCACCATTTTCATGACTGCCATGCCGGCTTTTTTAGCAAGCTGCATGCGTCCCGAATAAACAGCCGGGATCGTTCCGTTTCCCGGAAGTGCGATGCCCAGCACCTCGCAGAGACAGTTCATGGAGTTTGCCGTAAACATGCCGGAGCAGGAACCGCATCCCGGACAGGCATTTTGTTCGATATATGTCAGCTCATCCTGATCGATCAGACCGGCCTTTTTCGCACCGACTGCCTCAAACATGGTGGAAAGGCTCATATCCTTGCCCCGGTCATTGCCCGGCAGCATGGCGCCCCCGCTCATAACGACTGCCGGCAGATTCACACGCAGCGCTCCCATCAGCATGCCCGGAACGATCTTGTCGCAGTTTGGAACGAGCACCAGCCCGTCAAAGCCGTGTGCATTTGCCATCGTTTCCACACTGTCCGCGATCAGTTCACGTGACGCCAGCGAATACTTCATTCCGATGTGTCCCATCGCGATGCCATCGCAGACACCGATGGCAGGCACCATGATCGGTGTTCCTCCTGCCATGCGGATTCCTGCTTTTACTGCTTCTGTGATCTTATCCAGGTGCAAATGTCCGGGAACGATCTCACTGTAGGCACTGACGACACCGATCAAGGGACGGCTGAGTTCTTCTTCTGTAAGGCCCAGGGCGTAAAACAGCGAACGCTGCGGTGCACAGGCATCTCCTTTTAATACTCTGTCACTTGGTCTTGCCATGTTTTCACCTTTTTCTACTTTTTCAGCCAGCTCATCATATTACGCAGCTTCTTGCCGACTTTTTCAGACGGATGTTCCGCATGAACCCGGCGCATTGCCAAGAAGTGTGCACGGCCTGCTGATTTGTTTTCTGTGATCCAGTTGCCTGCAAAAGTACCGTCCTGAATTTCACGGAGAACCTTCTTCATTTCCTTGCGTGTTTCTTCTGTGATCAGACGTTTTCCGGTAATGTAGTCACCGTACTCGGCTGTATCGGAAATTGAATAACGCATCATGGCAAATCCGCCGCTGTTGATCAGATCAACGATCAGCTTCATTTCATGGATACATTCGAAGTATGCCATTTCCGGCTCGTATCCGGCTTCAACCAGTGTATCAAAGCCTGCCTGCATCAGTTCGCAGACACCGCCGCAAAGCACAGCCTGTTCACCAAACAGGTCAGTTTCTGTTTCTTCTTTAAATGTCGTTTCGATAATGCCCGCACGGCCGGCACCGATGCCGCTGGCATAGGCAAGTGCATATTCACGTGCTTTTCCTGTTGCATCCTGATGAACGGCAATCAAAGAAGGAACACCTTTTCCTTCAAGATACTGACTGCGCACTGTATGTCCAGGACCTTTTGGCGCACACATCGTTACATCGACCCCTTCCGGTGCAACGATCTGGTTGAAATGAATCGAGAAACCATGTGCAAACATCAGCATGTTGCCCGGCTCCAGGTTCGGTTCGATGTCCTTTTTATAAATATCAGGCTGATTCTGATCCGGTGCGAGGATCATGACTACATCACCGGCTTTTGCGGCTTCCGCAGTATCCATTACTTTCAGTCCTGCCGCTTCCGCTTTTTCACGACTCTTTGATCCCGGACGCAGTCCGACAACAACATCAATGCCGCTGTCATGCAGGTTCTGCGCATGTGCATGTCCCTGACTTCCGAAACCGATGATCGCTACTGTTTTCCCCTTCAATAAATCCAAATTACAATCTGCATCATAATATACCTTTACCATTTTAATCTCCTCCTACTCTCTGGTAATTCTGTTTATACAAACGCCTGCCTGCGTTAATATACCGTTTCTTTTGACAACTGAAGCGCTACGCCTCCGGTACGGCTGATTTCCGTAATATGATATTCACGCAGCTCTTCGATGAAATAATTGATGCTGTCTGTCGTGTCGGTCAGCTCGACGATGTAATGACTTCCCTCGATGATCTGACAGCGGCCGCCGAAGTCTTCCACAGCATGCAGGAATGCCGCGATCTGACTTTCCTTCGGTTCACACTTGATCAATACGACCTCACGTATGAACAGCTGGTCCTGCGGGATCTCCAGCACATTCTTGACATCTTCCAGCTTGGCAAGCTGAAGCTTGATCTGATTGATGATAGCTTCATTTCCGTGTGTCGTGATCGTGATTCTTGAAAACCGCGGATTCTCGGTTTCCCCCACAGCAAGTGAATCAATGTTGAAGCCTCTTTGGCCAAACAGGTTGCTGACCCTTGTCAGCACGCCAAACTGATTGGCGACCAGCAGAGATAATACCTTTCGTTCCATTGTTTCACCCCCTTAGTTTCCGATAATGATATCTTTCGCGCTCTTTCCAGGCGGAATGATCGGATAGACACAGTCATCTTTATCGATCCAGCAGTCTACGATGCAAGGAACATCGCTTGCCAGTGCTTCCTGCATGACAGGAAGTATATCATGGCGTGTCTTGATGCGCAGTCCTTTGCCGCCGAATGCTTCAGCCAGTTTGACATAATCAGTCGCACGGTCGATCGATGTCTGTGAATAACGGTGTTCATAGAACAATGTCTGCCACTGTCTGACCATACCCAGCACACGGTTATTAAAGATCAATACGACGATCGGCAGCTTCTCACTGACTGCTGTTGCCATCTCGTTCATATTCATATGGAAACTTCCGTCTCCGCTCACTAAGATGACCGGACGGTTCGGATTGGCAATCTTGGCACCGATGGCCGCTCCCATGCCGTATCCCATCGTTCCCAAACCGCAGGAACTGATGAAGCTGCGCGGACGCGAGAACTGATAATACTGGGCAATGATCATCTGATGCTGTCCGACATCCGTTGCGATGATCGCATCTTCGCCCACGATCTCATGCAGTGTCACTGCCAGGTCACGCGGATCAACGCCGTCTCCAGCTTTCGGTTTCGGAAGTCCCAGCTTTTTCTTAAAATCTTTCAGGGACGTCGTCCATTCACTGTGCTTCGTCTGTCCCATGACCGCAATCATATGTTTCAGGATATAACGGGCATCACCGACAATGGAAATGTCGGATGCGATATTCTTCGAGATCTCAGAAGCATCGATATCGAAATGAATGATCTTTGCTTCTTTTCCGAATTCATCACGATTGCCGGCCACCCGGTCAGAGAAACGTGCTCCGATGGCAATGATCAGATCGGCATTCAGCGTCGCATAATTGGCAACCGGCGTACCGTGCATGCCGACCATGCCGAGATACAGGTCATAGTCATACGGAACCGATGACAGACCCATCATGGATGTACAAACCGGAATATCCATCTGTTTGGAGAACTTCAAAAGCTCTCTGGTCGCATTGGCACTGATGATCCCGCCGCCGGCATAAATCAAAGGCCGCTTTGCTTCGCGGATGACTTCCATCGCATTGGCAAACTCCGTTTCATCCACTTTCGGCAGCTTGCGGATCCGATATTTCGGAAGCTTCACATATTCCGTTTCCGCCGCCGTGATATCTTTTGGAATATCGATCAGTACCGGACCTTTGCGCCCCGAATTGGCAATAATGAAAGCCTTGCGGACGATTGCCGCCAGATCCTCGATATTCTGGACGATAAAATTATGTTTGGTGATCGGCATGGTAATACCGGCAATATTTACTTCCTGGAAAGAATCTCTTCCCAAAAGATCCTTGGAAACATTTCCCGTGATCGCAACAACGGGAATACTGTCCATATAGGCAGTTGCGATGCCTGTGACCAGGTTTGTCGCTCCCGGACCGCTGGTTGCCAGACAGACACCTGTCTTGCCCGTACTTCTCGCGTATCCGTCAGCGGCATGTGCAGCTCCCTGCTCATGTGAGGTAAGCACATGACGGATCTCATCCTGCCGTTCATACAATGCATCATAAATATTCAGGACGGAACCGCCGGGATATCCGAATATCGTATCGACTCCCTGATCGATCAGCGCCTGTATCAGTATTTGTGAACCGTTCATCTTCATACGCTATGTCCTCCCCTATTCCAGTGTGATCTCATAACCGTGTTCTTCCAGCATGCGAACCATCTTTTCCCCATGTTCCTTGCTGCTGACTTCAACGCCCATATGAATGATCGTTTCATTCAGTTTCAGATCCGGTGAGATACGGTCGTAACGGACCTCAATAATATTTGCATTTGCTTCATGCATGATCCTTGTCATTTTTTCGAGCGATCCCGGCACATCCAGCATGAGAGTGCGGAATTTCATGTTGCGGCCGCGGGTAACCAGGCCCTTTTCCACGATCTTGTGGATGAATGACACATCGATATTGCCGCCGGAAAGGACGCATACCACACGTTTGCCTTCCACATTGATCTTATGGTTCAGGACGGCTGCCAGCGAACAGGCGCCGGCCGGCTCTACGACCTGTTTTTCCCTTTCCAGCAAAAGCAGGATCGTTGCCGCGATCTCATCATCGGTAACGGTCACCATCTCATCTACATTTTCCTGAATGAGCTTGACTGTTTTTTCTCCGGGATTCATGACGGCGATACCGTCTGCGATCGTATAGACACTGTCGCTTGTACAGTGGCGGCCTTCACGGAAGGAACGAACGATGGCATCGGCCCCCTGTGCCTGAACACCTACGATCTTGATGCGAGGGTTGATCTGCTTGGCATAAAAGCTGATTCCCGCCAGCAGCCCGCCGCCTCCTGCCGGAACAACGATGACATCCGCATTGGGAAGATCGTGCAGGATCTCATAAGCAATGGTTCCCTGCCCGGCAATGACATCCTCATCGTCGAAAGGATGAATAAACACAGCTCCTGTTTCTTCCTGGATCTTTCTGGCAGCTTCATAACATTCATCATAGTTATCGCCGGCCAGGACCACTTCCGCACCGTATCCTTTGGTGGCGGAAACTTTTGCAATCGGTGTGCTTTTCGGCATGACGATCGTCGCATGCATTCCCAGCATGGCGCCGGCATAGCTCACGCCCTGTGCATGATTGCCTGCACTGCTTGCTATGACATGCTCACATCCGCCCTGCTCCTTCAGTTTTGCCAGTTTATTGTAAGCACCTCTTACCTTAAATGATCCTGTTTTCTGCCGATTCTCACATTTCAGATACAACTCACATCCGCTCATTTTCGAAAATGTTTGTGAACTGCTTACATGAATATTGTGGATCTGCTCCTTCAGCCGCTGTGCCGCAGCTTCCACATCTCTGCTTTCCATGACATCCCTCCTGTAGTTTTAAGCAAAAAAGCAGCTGACCAATTTACCCAGCTGCTTTTCTTTCATTTCCTTAACGCCCTCATCACAATGACAAAAGAATCTGTTATTGGAGAACCATACGGTTGCTTGAAAGAAAAACAGACTTGCTTAGGACTAGGATAATAATAATAATGACTGCTACTATGATCATCACTGTGTCCACTTCCTTTCAATGACCGTCAGTTCTTAACGGTGTTGTCCTTAGTTTAAAACTTTTTGATAAACATGTCAATATATTTCAAGAAAATTTTCAGAAAATGATTGCGTTTTCTTTCAAATTGACTGTAAACGCTACAACTCCCGAATTCATCACGGTTTTCTCTCTGTGTCTGCCTATGCAAATAATGTCTGATTTCTTTTCTCTCTGCATGAATCCGGCTTTTCAAACCATTATCTTTTTTATATAATGAAACCATTCATGAAAGGGATGACTTAAATGTATAAAGAGTATGCTCAGCTGATCGTTTACCGCAGCCTTCCAAAAGACTCCATTCTTTGCAGCCTGTGTGCGATCACCCGCGATCTTGATGAAAAGAAATGCGAAGCCAATGAACTCATTGACCGCATCCATACCCAGATCAAGGCCTTGCTGGATCTTTCGACAAGGCTTGGCTTCAATAGTAACCTATGGCACTGTTATCTGACCTGGCTGCTGCTGACAAATGAAAACTCATTTACGCTCACCAGCGAAAAACGTGCGATACAAAACGGATCGATCCAGCAGCTGGTGCTTCATGATCTGGCTGTTTTCCGACGTCTGTTCAATTATGATTTTGGGCCGCTGGAAAAAGCCCTGAACATTGACTGTTTTTCGATCGTCACACATTATCAGGCCATCGAAAAGACTTCGAGAATGTGCGATCAAAACAGCGCCGCTGTCATCAACCGCATCTGCACTGCTTTAGAAGCCTGCGAAAACGAACAGCAGATGTATGCGGTCCTGACTGACTTTTACATGAACTACGGCATCGGCATCTTTGCCATGAACAAGGCTTTCCGTTTTGAACGTGACAAAGATAACGAGATCCGCTTTTTGCCGATCCGCAATATGGAACAGGTCACACTGAACGATCTGGTCGGCTATCAGCTGCAAAAAGATCTTCTTGTGGAAAACACAAGAGCTTTCGTGGAAGGCAGAAACGCCAACAATGTCCTGCTGTACGGTGACAGCGGCACCGGAAAGTCCACGAGCATCAAAGCAATCGTCAATGAATTTTACGAACAGGGACTGCGGATGATCGAGATTTACAAACATCAGTTCCGTGACCTCAGCGATCTGATCGCCAAACTGAAAAAACGCAATTATCGTTATATCATTTATATGGATGATCTTTCGTTTGAAGAGTTCGAAACGGAATACAAGTTTTTGAAGGCAGTCATCGAAGGCGGTGTGGAAACCAGACCGGATAATATCCTGATTTATGCGACAAGCAACCGCCGTCATCTGATTCGCGAAACATGGGGAGACCGCAGCGACATGAGCGAAGACGAACTGCATCACAGCGATACCGTACAGGAAAAACTGAGCCTCGTGGCCCGTTTCGGCCTGTCCATCTGCTATGAACGTCCGAATCAGAAAAACTATTTCCGCATCGTTTTGGAACTTGCAAAACGATATCCGGAAATCACGCTGAGCGAAGACGAACTGATCAGCGAAGCGCGCAAGTGGGAACTGAGCCACGGCGGCATGAGCGGACGTGCGGCACAGCAGCTGATTTATGATCTCAGCGGAAAAGCAATGCTCAAAAAATGGAAAGAAGAGAAGTGCTGATGATGCACTTCTTTTTTTATTGCTTTTTTCACTGATCGGAATTATAATCAAAATAGTTTACTTGTAAACTATTAGAAAGGAGACATTTGATGCTGCCAACCATCGAATCACTTTTGCAGGCATTCAATCAGATTCGGAAAGTGCATGCCGCTTTGCTCAATGACCGCATGAAGGAAGAAAACCTTTCGCCCAATGAAATCGCTATATTGATCATCCTGTCAAATAATCCGCACATTACAACGGCAACACAGCTTTCGGTCTTGCTCAATGTATCCAAGGGATTGATCAGTCGAAGCGTCGATCACCTCTGCAGCCGCGGTATCCTTTCCTGTCAAAGTGATGAAGCCGACCGCAGGATCACACATCTGATCATATGCGAAAAGGCAAAACCGCTGATCGAGCGCCTGCAGCATGAAATGCATCTCATCAATCAATCGATCCTGGCCGATATCAGTGAAGATGAGATCCGCCAGGCAGAAAAAACAATCAAAAAAATCGCTGAAAGTTTTCAAAGGAGGAATCATGATGAAAATTAAAATGTCAAGAGAGGTCGATCTTGGTAAAGAGCCTATCGGAAAGCTGCTGCTGATCCTGGCACTTCCTTCCATTACCTCACAGGTGGTCAATGCTCTGTACAATATGGTAGACCGCATGTATATCGGTCACATCGATACCATCGGTTCTACTGCTCTGACCGGTGTCGGTGTCTGCTTTCCGATCATCATGATCGTTTCCGCTTTCGCTTACCTTCTCGGCATGGGAGGCGCTCCGCGGGCAAGCATTTATATGGGGAAAAGAAAAAACGAAGAAGCCGAAAAGATTCTGGGAAACTGTTTTTCTTCCCTGCTCATCGTTGCGATTTTGCTGACGGCCGTCGTTCTTATCTTCAAAGAACCTCTGCTCTATCTGTTCGGTGCCAGCGAGCAGACACTGCCATATGCGGTACAGTATATTGAAATTTATGCGATCGGCACTGTTTTCGTCCAGCTGACCCTGGGCATGAATGCCTTCATTTCCGCACAGGGTTTTTCCACCATCAGCATGCTTACCGTCGTGATCGGTGCGATCACCAACATCATCCTGGATCCGATCCTGATCTTCGTATTGAATATGGGCGTACAGGGAGCAGCATTAGCAACCATTCTTTCACAGGCAATCAGCGCTGTCTGGGCCATCCGCTTTTTATGCGGCAGGCAGACGATCCTGCGCTTAAAAAAAGAAAACCTGCGCATTCAGAAAAAAGTATTGCTACCATGCATCGCTCTTGGTGTATCTCCCTTTGCCATGCAGTCAACAGAAAGTATCCTGGTGCTCTGCTTTAACTCTTCTTTGCTTTACTACGGCGGTGACCTTGCCGTAGGCGCCATGACCATCCTGTCCAGCATCATGCAGTTTGCCATGCTTCCTTTGCAGGGACTGACACAGGGCGGACAGCCGATCATCAGTTACAACTACGGTGCCAACAATCCGGCCCGCATCAAAAAGGCCTTTTTCCTGCAGACCGTCGTTTGTTTCAGCTACACGACTCTGATCTGGCTGGCTGTCATGTTCGTTCCTAATTTATTTGTCGCCATCTTCACCAACGATCCGGAACTGACACAGATCAGCGTCTGGGCTCTGCGCATCTATATGGCAGGCATCCTGCTGATGGGATTTCAGACCTCCTGCCAGCAAACCTTTATTGCGTTCGGCAATTCCAAGATCAGCGCCTTTTTGGCCATTTACCGTAAAATATTAGTCCTCATCCCGCTGATCTATATCCTGCCGCATCTTCTTGATGATCAGGTTTTCGCCATCTTCCTGGCAGAACCGATTGCCGATACGATCGCGGTTGCCACCACCGTGACCATGTTTTCGATCAGTTTCAAAAAGCTGTTGAAAACAATGCGAAAAGAAGCCTGAAAAAAAGGACTTTGACACAAATATGTCAAAGTCCTTTTTATGTATTATTTTCTTTCCAGCTTCACGATCGTCTCTACTTTCGCCGTATTCGGGAACATATCAAAAGGAACGATCCTTTTCACTTTGTAACGTTCAGACAATACCGCCAGATTTTTAGCCAGCGTTGACGGGTTGCAGGAAACATAAATGATTTCCCTGATCTTGCTGCGCAGGATCACTGCAAGCATCGCATCATCCAGACCGCTGCGCGGAGGATCGACCACCAGCAGATCAATGGAATTCTTTTTCGACAGATACAAGAGCTTGTCGGCGGCATCCGCACAGACAAACTGAACATTACCGATTCCGTTTTCCCTTGCGCTTTGACGGGCATTCAGGACCGCATCCTTGATGATCTCGATGCCGATCACTTCATCCGCCTTGTCTTTGAGATACATCGAAATACCGCCGATCCCGCTGTATGCTTCCACGATGCGTTCCTTATGTCCTTCCACCATAAAGGCGATACATTCATACATGGCTTTGGCCTGCTGCGTATTCAGCTGGAAAAAGCTGCGCGGCGATATCGGAAGCTTTAATCCGTTCAGATCGAGCATTAAATGACGTTCCCCGCCGAGCAGGATCATTTTCGATCCGAACAGCTCCACTGCCTTTTTGGATGTCTGATAACTCTGCCACAGTGATGTCATACCTTCCAGATTCATCAGATCCCGGATCATTTCCTCATCAAAATTTTCTTCTCCGCTCACCAGCGTGCACTGAAATTTATTGTCAAAGCCTCTTACGATCAGATAACGAAGCCCGCGTTTCTGATGCCAGTCATAAGCACGCACATGATAACGGTTCAGTACTTTCAAGATGCGTCTGCGCATGATCTCCAGTTCCTTTTCATGCACATAACAGGTTTTCATCGGCACAAAAATATTTGAGTTCGGCATATACATCCCGTTGACCAGTTCCCCGTCTTCCATGGCACAAGGAAGCTTAAACTGGTTACGGTAAAACAACGTATGCGCAGAGGGCACAATATCTTCGATCAGCCGGGGATTGATCTGTGCATATTTGATCAGTGACTGACGCAGGTCTTCACGCTTATAACGAAGCTGTTCCTCATATTCGCTGACCATGTACGGACAGGCACCGCAGCGGCGCTGGATCTCACAGATCGGGCGGACACGCTTGTCACTGCGGCGAAGGATCTTCACGATCTTCCCTTTTGCATAACGTCCGTTTTTTTCCACCACCTGAATATCCACTTCTTCCCCGCATAGAGCTCCAGGCACAAAGACAGGAAGCCGGTCAATATAGCCAATGCCTTCCCCGTTGATTCCCATTTTTTTAATCGTAACCTTCATAGCTGTCTCCTTCTTCTTTCAGCTTTCGCTTTCAGTAAAAGACGGCGCACTTTTCCGACCTTCGGCACACATCCCTGTACATTTTCTGTGTTTTCAATCACCACATTGATACAAAAGCCTAGATATATAATACAGGCGATTATGTAGATTGACAACAGTAAAGTCATAAACGATGCCAAAGGGCCATAGACCGTCGGATAAGAAGTGAACGTTTCCAGCATCCATGTCAGCAGCGTACCGAGAAGCACAAAGGCGCTTACACTGAACAAAGAACCGGCCAGGCCATACAACAGCGGACGATGATAAAATGACAACGCATGGAAGATCGCCATGAACAATACTATGGCCAATACGGAAGCCGTGATCAGCCAGAACTGCTGAAACAGCATCAGCACAAGATAGGCAGCCCCCAGATAAAGCGCAAAATATACAGTCAGAAGAATCGCTCTGAGACGAATAAACACACCGGAAAGCCGCACGCCCTCCACCTGTGCGGAAATCAGCAGAAAGGAATAAATGCTGCGGCTGGCCAGATAAAAAGAAAGGACCAGCGTAGAAATTGTCGCCCAAAGACCGATCGGTTCGCCTTCGCTGGCAAACCACTGTACGAAAGGAACGATGATGTCTTCCGGCAAAAAGCGAATCAAAATTTCCACCAGAAACTGATAAGCACCTTCATTGATGATCACGACATATTTAAATACAAGGATGACGGCAATCAGAATCGGCGCAATGGTCAGCAGCAGGCTAAAGGCGAGCGCATAACGAAACAAACGCCCCTGAAATGAATCAAAGAGTTCCAATACTTTTCTGATCAGTTCCATAATTACAATCCTTCCACATATGCACGCATCCACTGTGCCTGTTCCCCGATGAACACACAGCAGTAATTGCCGCGCGTCACAAGATAGGCATCATAACCTTCCTGCCGGGCACGCTGACAGCGCTGCTGTGCTTTTTCTATTATTATACTCCTGTTTTGATCGCTGCAGTGAAAAATCGCCGCTTCCGACACAATGTCACTGCGAATCGCGGACAGCAAAGCATAGTCGTTTGCTGCAAGCGAAAGCTGATAGGTCTCTTTCAAGTATTGCTCATTTTCCGTTTTTTCATTCAAAAAAGGTCCTCTGTTTTCTTCCCGCATTGCGTCAGCCATCTGCATCCAGGCTTCCTTCATGTTCAGATTGTCATGTTCAAACGATCCGACGCCGCAGCCGCTGCAAACCAGCAGCAAAAACAACAGTGCGATTACTCTTTTCAACAATAGCGCCCCTGTCATACTATATTCCCGGAACATAAAAAAAAGACGCAGCGCGTCTTTTAATCATTTACTGCCCATTCCGGCACTTCTTTTCCACGACGTACCAGGATCGCCTTCTGAAATTCCGTCTGATTCAGGAACTCAAGAATCTTGCGTTCTTCCTCTTCGCGGCATCCCACCAGCAGTTTTACTTCACAGTCTTTTTTCAGGATATCGGCGCTGACCACGACCGCCTGAATAAGATTTGACTTCACTGAACCGCGGAACACATCGATCGGAGACTGATCTGAACCAGTCGTATCATTCAGATAACCGTAATCCACCGGATAAACCAGGTTGCTGTACTTGTAATGACATGTCCCTTTCGGCCGATCAACGATCAGCTTAGACGAAAGATAAAGTGTATCCAGTTTCTGCCAAAAAAACGCATTGTTCTCTAATGTATTCATTTTATATTCCTCCTAAAATCCACAGACTACCATGTCTCGTGTAATATCTTTGATCGTCTTGCAGCCTGCAAGCGCCATTGTTTCCTTCAATTCAAGCTGGATCTTGCGCAGATATGTTTCCACACCATGCTCCATATCGCCAATGGCCGCATGAGAAACAGGTCGTCCGATCAGGACACCGTCTGCACCTAGCGCCAGTGCCTTAAACACATCATTGCCGCTGCGGAAACCGCCGTCGACAAAAATTTTCATTTTTCCGTCGACCGCTTTTACGATTTCTTCCAAAACTTCAATTCCCGCCTGTGCTCCATCCAGTACACGACCGCCGTGATTGGATACGATGATACCGGCAGCTCCCGCTTCCAGCGCCTTTTTCGCACCGCGCACGCTCATGATTCCCTTTAAGATGAACGGAGCATCCGCTTTGGCGATGATTTCCTTCAGATCCTCTACCGTCTTGAAACCGACAGGGACCTCACTGTTGCGAAGATTGCTGAGACCGCTGGCATCGATATCCGATGCGATGGCAGGACATCCGCAGGAATTGGCAAGTTCGATCCGCCAGTCCATATGGCCCTGTGCCCATGGCTTGATGGTCGGAATGCCTTTTCCTTCATATTTCTTTACGATTTCGCATGGCTCACGGAACATCTCGTCAAATTTTCCGTCACCGGTAAATGCCAGTGTCCCTGCCGCGATGCTTCCTGCAACCACTGCTTCCGTGTAATCTTTATCGCTCATCTGTGCTCCGTAATTCTGCAGAATACCGCTAATCGGAGCCGCATAGACTGGAAGGGATACCTTCTGTCCGAAAAAATCAGATTCTGTGGAAATATCCTCGTTTCTGGTAATCGTATCCATCACGATCGTCACCTGATCGAGCATCTGCACATTGCGGACAAAAGCGGAACCGCTGCCTTTTCCACCCGGTCCCGGTGTTTCTCCGCGGCAGGCCAGCCCGTTACAGGATGGACAGCAGCGGCATATCTTACATTTTTCACGAGCTGCAGCATAGACCTCGTTCCATGTTTTCATTATCAACCCTACTTCCCAATTGCTTTTCAATATACCATTCTATTATATCGGCAATGAAACTATTTCGCAATCATTTTCATAGAATTTTCATAATTTATTTCAGAGTCACTCATTCCAAATGAAAGTCTGCGATATCTTCATTTGCTAAAAAAAAGACCGTCTCCGGTCTTTCGATTTCTACATATGTTTTACACGATCGCGCTCTTCGGCACGCTTGGCATCATTGAAACGATCTACCGTTCCTACCAGATATCCGGTAATACGGCGGATCTTTTCAAATCCCTGCGGTTCCAGATAATAGCCCAGATTTACGTCATCCCCGTCAAAATCCAGATTTATGCGTTCTATGCTGCGATTATGATTTTTAGACTGAATGTAATGAATATAAGCACGACACTCTTTCTCGCTCAGCTCTTCATTTGACGAAATTTTAATTCCATCTACAGTTACTTCATATGACATATGACAGCCTCCTCTTTCTTCTTTAACTTATTATAGTCTTCTTGTCGCGCATTGTAAAACACAATGACCTATTATTTTTGAAAGAGAGAGTAATACATACGGATGATCGAATAAGCGGCCGCCTGCAGTTTTTCCGGCGCCTGCTGCAATGCCTGCTGAAAAGTCATGGCTCTGTCCGCAATACTGAAAATGCCGATAAAGCCAAGCTCATAGAGCTGCTCGTATCCAAGCCCCAGTGCCCCGCTGATGCAGATGATCGGCTTGCCGGCTTCCCGCGCGACTGCCGCGATGCCTGCCGGCACCTTCCCATACATCGTCTGAACATCGCTTTGGCCTTCGCCGCTGATCAGCAGATCGCAATCCTGTACCTGCTGACGCAGTGTGCTGGAATCGATCAACAGATCGATGCCCGGTACCATTTTCGCATGAAGCAGACCGATCAGCACAGCACCGATCCCGCCGGCGGCTCCTCCTCCTTCATAGCTGTCAAGATCCACTTTACGATACCGCTGGATCTGATTACGGTAGTTTTCCATCGCTTTGTCAATACGTTCCAGTTGATTGAGGTAAAGGCCCTTCTGCCTTCCAAATGTGTAAGTAGCTCCCTTTTCTCCCAGCAGATGGTTTTTTACATCACAGGCCACAATCAGTTCAATGCCTTCCAGCTGATTCAAACGGTTGAAATCAATGAAACGGATCTTTTCCAGATTGACTGCCTGCGGTGACAGATATTTGTGATCACGGTCATAAAAACGGGCTCCCAGGCTTTGCAGCAGTCCCATGCCGCCGTCATTGGTACTGCTTCCGCCTAACCCGATGATGATCTTGCGGCAGCCGCGGCCGGCCGCATCCAGCAGCATGGTCCCGACACCATAGCTGCTTGCCAGCAGAGGATTTCGTTTTTCACGAGGATACATCGTCAGACCGATGGAACTGGCCACATCGATGACCGCCGTCTGATCGTCATCGATCAAAGCATAACTGGCTTCGATCTTTTTGCCGTAAGCATCACTTGTCCTGACTTGGACCATTCTTCCGCCGCATACATCACAAAATGCGGCTGCCGTGCCTTCGCCACCGTCCGCCATCGTATAAGAAACGACTTCGATCCGCGGATCGACACGACGGATCGCCTGTTCGATCTGCCCTGCCGCTTCTCTTGATGTCATGCATCCCTTGTAAGAATCACAGGCTATAATGATCTTCAAAATAACACCTCCCTGCTGCGTGCGCTTTTTTATACGTAGATATTATCACAATCCAATGCCTTGTTCCAGCAGTTCCCGACAGAAATGACAATGTTCATGAAAGATAAAAAAAGAGAGTCCCGGGACTCTCTTTCCTGCATCATCGTACACGCAGACGCTGACCGACAACAATATAATTCGGATCCGGGAGATGATTCATTTCCGCCAGCCGCTGTACACTGGTCGCAAAGCGTCTGGCAATCCTTTCCAGCGTATCCCCTTTTCTTACTGTATAGTATTCTTTTGACATCTCCTGCAGCCGTTCATTGACCCTTTTCTGAACTGCTTTTGCATCATAGCCGGCAGCCTCCAGACGTCTGATTCTTTCCTCTCCGTTTCCCCATTTTCCTTTAATTACTTCCTCGGCAATTTCATCTGTGCTTTTTTTGCGTGTTTTTTCATCAACCAGCGCCATGATCACTTTCGGATCATAACCGGCCTTTTTCAGTCGCTGATCTCTTTCTGCTCCCTGTCCCCATTTGCCCGCAATGACTTCCGCCGCGATCTGTTCGTTGCTCTTTTTTCTGCGATCCTCCTGCCGTCGGGTTTCTTCGTCCCAATCTGTTCTGTTTCCGTAAAAACGGTCGAAATCAAGATTGCCGTTCCAGCCGGCAAGGCGTCCGTGACTGGTCCACTGCCAGCATGCAGTGGACTTCCAGTAACGGGTGCTGACCAAAGTGCCGGCATTTCGCATGTCATAGTTGTATGCAGGCGTGTTGCTGCGGTACAGTGCCATCCATAAACGATAATGTTTTGCCACCTGACTCCAGTTGTGACTGTTGGCCACTGATTCGCTCATATAGATCCATGGCCGTACCCTGGTTTTTTTGAACACCTCATCCAGCCACTGCTTCGCCCATTTCACATTGCCGATTTCTTCCGCCTCCCAATCCAGTACCGGGATTGCCTTCCCGATGTATGGCTTGAAGATGCGCAGGAACCACTCTGCCTCCTTGACGGCAGGATTCTCTTTGCCGGGGCGCGCAAAATGATACAGTCCCAGCTTTTTTTTGCTGCTCAGCGCCGCTTTGGCAAATGTATGACAACTGGGATCCTCATAGCCGATCCCCTCACTTGCCTTGACAATAACAAAGTCCGCTTTGATCGTGCGAACATCCAGTCCTCTTTGATAGTTTGAAATATCGATTCCGTTCAATACTGGCATACCATCCCTCCTTGTCTTTTTATCGTATGAAAGACACAACAGGAATGACGGGCGATAACACAGCATGTCATCGCTGCTTTGCCCGCCGTTGCAGATATTCTTTGGAAAGACGCACACACTCCTTTTGAAACAGCCACAGCACATACAGATTGCAAAGCAGCATGCAGCCATTGAGGGTATCGCTGATTTCCCATACCGCGTCGGTTTTCAGCATGCTGCTGAAATAAAGCACACCGACAAACAGCAGTCGATATGCCCCTTTGACCGCAGTTCCCTCAAACAGATAATCCAGGCACCGGCTCGCATAATAATACCAGCCCAGCATCGTGGGAAAAGCAAACAGAAAGATCATCCAGGCAAACAGGAAACTGCCCGGCGCTCCGAAAAAGGACGTAAAACATTCCTGCATCAGCATGGTCCCGTCACTGGTGAAAAAAACACCGTCCGAGAAAAAGCAAAGCAATACCAGCGCACTGATCGTCGTTATGACAAATGTATCAAAAAACACCTCGATGATTCCGATAAATCCCAGCAGAACGGGTTCATCACACTGTTTGGAAGCATATGCCAGCGGTGAACTCCCCATCCCTGCTTCATGTGAAAAGATGCCCCGCGTAAAACCGTAATGCATCGCTCTTGAAACGACGAAACCGCCGGTTCCCCCGATAAAAGCGGCGGGATCCAAAGCCGAGGAGAAAACAGCAGAAATCACACCGGCGAGACGTTCATGATAGACGCTTAGAATCACAAGACAGGCAGAAACGTAACAGATACAGGCCAACGGAACAAGAAAGGAATTAATTGCCTGGATCCTTTTGCCTTTTCCTGAAAGCGACAGCCATAAAAGCAAAGCCACGGTGCCGGCCGTAAAGGAAGGGGAAAGCGAAAAGCCGCGTGTGGCACTGATGATGGCGCCTGCCGGTGCCATGCAACCGACACCGAGGGCGGCAAACAGGCAGCACAGACAAAAACAGACAGATAAGAAAACCTGCTTTTTCTTTTCTCCCAGCAAGATCATGGCACCGCCGATCCAGCCTCCCTTTCCATCAGGACGCTGATAAGCACAGGCCAGTGTCGTTTCCGCATATTTCAAGCCCATTCCCAGCACTCCGCTGATCATGATCCAGAAAAGAGAACCGGGTCCCCCCAGTGCCAGTGCACTGGCAGCACCGGCAATGCTTCCTGTCCCCAATGTACCCGCAAGTGCCGTATACAGCAATTTTCGCCGCTGCTTTCCCTGCCTTCCCTTCATCGAATCCAACAGATCGGCTGCAAGCCGAAACGGATGAAACACCAAAAGATGACGCAAGCGAAACAACAGCCACAATGCCGTTACGGTCAATGCCAGAACACCTGCCCATCCCCATATGATCTGATTCAGCTGATGATTCATCCATAAGATCTTATTCATGTCTTCACCTTTTGCAGTATATGTCGCGGACAGTTTCTTTCATTCATAAAAAAAAAAACGGTAACCAGCGTACCGTTTTCTTCTATAACATTTTCTATGCCTGGATACCGTTGAGATAAGCCTCCACATGGCGTTCCACCACTTCAAAAGTCGCCGGTCCGCTTTCCAGGATCGCTTCATGGAAAGCTTTTGCGTCGAAGCTGTCTCCCAACTGCTCCACCGCTTTTTCACGAAGAGCAGAGAATTCCTGATAACCGACATAATACGGTTCAAAAGCCGCCGGATTTGCCTGCAGCTGATCATAGACAACCTGAGCGTCTTCATCATTTAAAGCAAATCCCATCCCGCCGAGATATTCCTGCAGCTGGGCAACCGACCACCCTTCATAATGTACGCCGATATCGGCCAGCACATAGACACATCCCGTAGCGAGGTCATTTTCCTGATAAGCTTTCAACAGATTCTGGTTTAGGCTGTCCAGATACGCAATGCTCTGGTTCTCTGCATAAACGGCATATCCTTCCACATAGGCCGGCATATCGATCATGGTCTTTACATAATTATTATCACAGTTTTCATACAGATATGCATATTGATACATATGGCCCGGGAAACCTTCATGGCATACGGTCATGTATGTGGAAATACTGCCCGGATCTGCTCCGTCGGGATTGACTCTCAGCTGCTTCAGCGCATTTCCATCCATCGGCGGAACATTGAAATATGCCGCAATGCCGTCAGTTGCGACCTCTTCGTTCATATTTTCGATATGATAGCTTAAATCAGACACTTTCGGAAAATCCTGCGTCATGCGTTCGCTGACATCGTTCAGGATCTCATCATAATTCTGATAGCCGGTAGAAGGCAGCTCCTCATTCAAAAGCGGTTCCAGCGCATCCATATCGGCAAACGCGATCATCTGCAGCGATGTCAGATGACTTTCATAGGCATCGTTCATCATTTCTTTTACTTCTTTCACTGTCTTGTCTGAACCGATGTTCTGTGTTAGCAGAAGTTCAAAATATTCCTTTCCGTCCGGAAAAGCCGCCAGCCCTTTTTTGTTGTTGCCGTCAGCGTCCTTCAGTTCATTCATCACTGAATAAATATCCTGGTAAGCCGGAATGAAGGAAGAAACAAACGCATCTTCCAGCTGCTGTTTATAACTGTCTTTCCGCTTTTGATCCAGATCGAGCTCATCCACCTTTTCCTGCATTGCCTTCAGGATCGAGCTTTCCGCACCTGCATCGGCAATGTCTTTGCAATAGTCCATGACCGATTCCGCATCTACCATCAACAGACCTTTCTCTTCCTGTGTTTTCGTATATTCCAAAGCGCTCTCGATATATGGATGCACATCCTGCAGCAGCACGATCAGATCTTTTACGTCTTGTTCGCTGCGGATATCCCAGTCTGAAAACAAAGTAGGAAGCTGAAACTGCAGACCGCTCATGCTTTGAAACAGCTGTTCGTAATAATCAAACTTCTCATCCATCAGCTGTTCGCTGATTTCCGCTTCAAAGGCATAATTATCATAAAGATCCTTTTGTTCATCATTAAGCAGTTCACGATCAAAGCTCTTGAATTCATCATAGCTTTCCTTAAAAGCTTCTCTGCTTTGATCAAATGTCGCCTCATCAAAGCGCGAACCAAGACTGACCTCCATCTTGGAAGCATCTACACCAAAGCTTTCCGGATCCTGCATGTAAACATGCGCATTGACATAGTTTCCTTCCATTGCATCGACAAATTCCTGTTCAATAAAGGCGTCAAATTTCTCCTGTTCGCCCTGCGGGTCTTTTCCCTGACAGCCGGCTGTCGCAAACAGCATGGCCGCAGCACAGCCCAGTGCCATCAACTTTCTGATTTGCATCATGGATCGAATCCTCCTCTATCTATTATGAGTATAGCATCTCCCGGCCTTTTCTAACAATAAAAGACGGTTTTCACAAAGACTGCTGCTCCCATTTATTTTTCCGCAGCATGACATATACACCTGGCAATTGTTCGATCAGATCACTTGGCAGCATCCCCATCGGATCCATCCGCTGTATCAAAAGATCCGCACAGCTTGCATGTGCGTATACGGCTGCGCAGGCGGCGGAGAAAGGATCCTTAGACTGGGCAAACAGGCCGGCGATCATGCCGCACAGTACATCCCCGCTTCCCCCTTTGGCCAGTCCGTTATTGCCGATGATATTCAAGGCCTGTTTTTCCTGATAAAAGATCCAGGTCAGATCGTCCTTGGCAACGACACAAAGATAGGGGTATTGTGACAAGAGCCGGCGTGCGCCCGTCCATGGCGCTGCCTGCAGCTGTTGCAGCGGGATGGAGGTCAGATATTCCAGCTCTTTCAAATGCGGAGTAACGATCACGGCACTGCTTCGCTGTGCAGGAAACAGATGTTTCTTACCTGCCTCATACAGTGCATCCCCATCCAGGATGCAAGGGACTGAGCTTTGCAGGATCCTCTCCACGATGCGAAGCGTGTTCGGTCCTCTGCCCATACCGTTTCCTGCAACGATCAAATCATAAGTCTCCAGCTCACTGATTTCCGCAAACCCGGTAATTACCATTTGTGTTCCGTCATCGCTGATCGGTTTGAACATCGCCTCCTGCAGCTGTGAAGCAACAATGTCATGAATGCATTGCGGGATCATGCAGGTAACCATCCCGGCTCCGCTGCGCAGCAAAGCACGGGCACATAAAACCACTGCACCGCTCATATGCCGACTGCCTCCGACAATCAAAACCTTTCCATATGTCCCTTTATGAGAGTGCACATACCGTCGGGGCAGCATCGTGCGAACGTGATCCTTCGTCAATACGAGAGTAGGATCGCTGCATTGTCGATACTGCGGAAGGATACCGATGGAAACAACATCAATTTTCCCGCACTTCTTTCTTTGTTCAAAGGAAAGCATTCCTTTCTTCAGACATTCAAAAGTGATCGTACGGTCTGCACAGACACAGACTTCACTGTTCAAAGCGGCATTTCCATCCATTCCGCTGGGAATGTCCACTGCCACGATTGTCTTTTTGCTCCTGTTGATCTGGCTGACCACCTGCGCATAGATACCGCTCAGTTCCCGGTTCAGCCCGGTTCCAAACAAAGCATCGATGATCACATCGCATGCTCCGATGACTTCTTCGGCAGCTGTCAGATCATAAATATTTGTTCCCTCCCGCTGCAGCTGTTCCGCATAATAAGCCGCTGCCGGGGAACGTTTTCCATCGACGGCACAGATGACAAAAGGAAGCTGCAGATCCTTAAGCAAAAGAGCCAGGGCGAATCCGTCTCCCCCGTTATTGCCGCTGCCGCAAAAAATCCCATAGCGGCAGCTGTCACTGTATAAAGCCCGCAGCCGCTCCAGCAATGCCTTTGCGGCCTGCATCATCAACTGGCGCACAGACACGTGTGCTTCCTCTGCCATGCGCTGATCCATCCGGCGCATTTCTTCATTCGTTGCGATCATTGTCAGATCCTCCCTCCTGTTTCTTTTATTATAACCTTCTTTTCCCTTTCCTGTCTGCCCTCATCCTCTCCTTATTCCACTGATTCCCCGCTGTTTATTCATGCATATTTTCAGCTTTCCAACCATTGTTTTACACTATTTCCTGCGTTATAATAAAAATACTATGTTTAAGAAAAAAGCATACAAATGCTGAACATAAAAGAAAGTGGATGATTACATGCAGAAAACAATCTTGCTCGGTGTCAGCGGAGGGATCGCTGCCTTTAAGGCGGCACAGCTGACCAGTGACCTGATAAAGAAAAATTATGATGTGGAAGTTATCATGACCAAAAACGCAACGCAGTTTATCGCGCCATTGACCTTTGAGGCCCTGATCAATCACAATGTGGTGGTCGATACCTTTGAAAAAGTACAAAACCGCAGCATCCATCATATTTCACTGGCAAAAAAGGCGGATATGTTCATTCTGGTTCCTGCCAGTGCCGATGTCATTGCCAAAGTCACATACGGCATTGCGGATGATATGCTGACAACAACGTTTCTTGCCTGCAATAAACATAAAGTCATCTGTCCGGCAATGAATACGCAAATGTATGAAAATCCGATCACACAGGCCAATCTTCAGCGCTGCAGAGAGCTCGGCTACACGATCATCGAACCGGCCAGCGGGCATCTTGCCTGCGGCGACAGCGGCAAAGGGAAACTGTGTGATATCAAAGATATCCTGGAATATGTCGATCATTACTTCCAGCGCAGCGATCTTCTGAAAGGCAAACATGTCCTGATCACAGCCGGGCCGACCCAGGAGGCACTGGATCCTGTCCGTTACCTGACCAACCATTCCTCCGGCAAGATGGGGTATGCACTGGCACAGGCGGCACTGGACATGGGGGCTTCTGTCACGCTGATCAGCGGTCCGGTTCAGCTGAATGCACCGAAAGGGGCAAAACTGATTCCGGTCAAAACAGCAGTCGAAATGTTCGATGCAGTCGTCAGCTGTTACGAACAGGCAGACTTTATCATAAAGGCGGCTGCCGTCGGCGACTATCGCCCTTTGCATGTGAGCGAACAAAAAATCAAAAAAAGCGGGGACAGCCTCCATATCGAGTTCGTCAAGAACCCCGATATCCTTGCCTATATCGGAAAACACAAGCGAAACGACCAGATCCTGTGCGGCTTTGCGATGGAGACACAAAATCTCCTGGAAAATGCCCGCGGCAAACTGGAAAACAAAAACTGCGACATGATCGTCGCCAACAACCTGCATACAGAAGGCGCAGGATTTCAAAGCGATACGAACATTGCCACGATCCTGGACCGTTTTCAGAATACTGCCTGCCCGAAAATGAGCAAATATGAACTGGGAATGACTATTTTGAAGCATATGCTGCAGTTGTATACACAGGGGGAAAAATAAAGATGTTACTTGCTTTTGATATCGGAAATACGAATATCACCGTAGGGATCTACCAGGGTGACAAACTCAAACGAACATATCGTCTGACGACAAAAATGAAACGAACCAGTGACGAATACGGTTTTATGATCATCAATTTTCTCAATGATGCCAACATCACCAACGAAGACATTGAGGATGTTATCATTGCCAGCGTCGTACCGAAAGTCATGCATTCATTCCGCAACAGCATCCGCAAATATCTGCATAAGGAACCGATCATTGTCGGTCCCGGCATCAAGACCGGCATTTCCGTACAGATGGAAAATCCGAAAGCAGTCGGTGCGGACCGCATCGTGGACTGTGCCGGTGCCTTCTATGTTTACGGCGGACCGGCTCTGATCGTTGACTTTGGAACTGCCACGACTTTTGATTATGTCGATGAAAAGGGTGTATTCAGCTACGGTGTCATCGCTCTTGGCGTGGAATCCGGTGCCAATGCATTGTGGTCACAGACAGCACAGCTGCCGGAGGTGGAAATCAAGTCTCCGGGTACGATCCTCACCAAGACAACGGCAACCAATATGCAGGCCGGACTGTTTTACGGATTCCTGGGACAAACCGAATATATTATCCGTCAGTTCAAAAAAGAACTGGGACGGGATGATATCAAGGTCATCGCAACAGGCGGTCTGGGAAAGATCATCTATCGTCATACAAGCCTGATCGATGTTTACGACCGGGATCTGACATTCAAGGGACTCAAAGTAATTTACGATCGTTATAAAGAAGCACAGCGGGAACATTCCTCCCGTTAACAGAAAGACCGAAAGGCTGAACAACAGCACTTTCGGTCTTTTTTATATTCAGGATCCCGCTTCGTTATCCGCCACAGTTCGCTTGGCTGCCACTAGCCATTTCTTCAGCTTGCCGATTTCCTTGGTCAGCCGCTTATAATCCTTTAATTTCCACTCCCAGTTAGGAGAACCCACGGTACCCGGGCGATTCATATGGCCTTCTTCCTTCAGACCGAGAATATCCTGCAACGGAATGACCACCAGATCAGCTTCACAGTCCAAAGCAAAATGAATCAGAAGATTATGAAAGTTTCGTTCATTATATCCCCGATTGTGGAAAAAGCGCCGCAGGGCAATACGGCGGTTATGCGTAAATGCCGCATATGCTTCTTCTGCCGTATCATTGTCATGCGTACCGGTATAGACGATGCTGTTTTTCTTGGCCGGCCGCTTCAGCAGCTTCGGCTCCATCCGAAACAGCAGCACATCCATTCCCGGCAGCTGATAGTCATCCTTCAGTTCAATCACTTCAGGACGGATATCTCCCAGATCCTCCGCTACCAGAGTAATGTCCGGAAGCTGACGATACAAAGAGTCAAAGAAGTTTCGTCCTTCTCCGAAGATCCATTCACCGTCAATGGCAGTATCACAAGACGCATTGATCTTCCAATACGTATCGAAAGCACGGAAATGATCGATGCGGATGATATCGTAACACTGCTGCTGCCATCCCAATCGGCGGATCCAGAAAGAATAATCGTTTTTTCTCATCTTGGCCCAGTTGTAAATCGGATTTCCCCAGCGTTGTCCGGTCGCCGAAAAATAATCCGGCGGAACTCCCGCTACACAGCTTGGCGATCCGTCTTCCTCAAGCAGAAAACTGGAACGGTCCACCCAGACATCCGCACTGTCAAGACCAACATAAAAAGGGATGTCTCCCATGATCTTTATTCCATGCTCATGTGCGTAAGCACGGATCTCTCCCCATTGCAGATAAAACATGAACTGCAGAAATTTCTCATAAAACAGATCATTTTCATACGGGGCCAGATCCAGTCTGTGTTCCTTCGGCCACTCTTTCATTTCCTTTGGCCACTGCAGCCATTCCTTCATTGCATTGGCCTTTTTAAAAGTAATAAACACCGCATAGTCATCCAGCCATTCACTGGATTCGCAAAAGGCATTGTATTCCTGTTCAAAGCGGCCAAACTGTTTTTTAAATTCATAAAAAGCTTTTCGGAAATAAGGCTCCTTGAAATTACGAACTTCTTCATAATTTACACTTTCCTTAAATTTGTTAATATTCTTGATGCTGCTTTGTTTCAGCAATTCCATCTCGCTCAGGCGGTCGATATTGATAAAGATCGGATCTCCCGCAAAAGAGGAATATGGCTGATACGGCGAATTCCCATAGCCCAATGGCTGCATGGGCAACACCTGCCAGATACGAATTCCCGCATCCGATATCATGTCAATGAACATTTTTGTTTTCCGGCCGAAATCACCAATGCCCTGATTTCCCGGAAGTGATGATACAGCAGCAAGAACTCCTGCACAGCGCTCCATTTCTCACCCTCCTGTCTGATAACCCAACAAATAAAAGCGTTTTCATATTTAATATGATAGCACAACGTTTTGCAAAATAAAAGATATTCCTCAAATTTATTCCGGCAGTACAAATTAAAAAAACTGCTGATGCAGTTATCGGTTCATTCTTTTTTCAACAGCTTCATCTGCTTGAGATCATGGATCATCAAACGGGCATCGCGATCCAGCCGTTTCATTTTTTTGTACTTCAGCGGATCTTTTACGACCTTCAGATTCTCTTCCAGGATCGTCACATATTCCTGCAGCTCGCGAATGTCCTTTTCCAGCTTCTCGTCATTGATGCGGCAGAATTTTTCAACCTTCTTTTTCATCAGGCAACTCTCTCCTTCACTAACAGTATACCATCATACCATGCTTTGAAACAACGGTGAGGCAAAGAAAAAGGACCTGCACACCGGCAAGGCCCTTTCTTTTTTATACATGCGCATTCATCGCGATATGATAATCGATCAAATCTTTCAGCAGCTTGATGGAAATATTTACTTCTTCTTCTGTCATTTCCTTAATTACTTTGTAATTATCCAGCAAGACGTCCTTTCTCACATTATAACGTTCGCTCAGATATAATACCCATTTCTCGCTGTCTTTCACCTGCTGTTTGGTAATGACCCCCTCACTGATCACTACGCCGTGGAAATCACCGTGACGAATCGGCATAGACCATTTTACCAGACCGGCATGACAGGAATACATGCACACCTTTTCTTCGTTCAGTGCGCTGCGGTAATTTTCCATCGTACATTCCTCGCAGTGCTTTAATGCTCTGGCACTCGTTTTCAGACATTTACAGAAATAATTACGTTCAGCTGCGCTGTTGATATCATCCACATCCTGGATCAGATAACTGCGCAGCCCGGTGATCCGCTGATATTCCTCCATCGCTTTGATGATCGCATCTTTAGTATTCATTGAAAGCCCTCCCTTATTGTAATAAATATAACATATTTTTCATAAAAGCTCTATATCTTAACTTCTTTTTTAAAGGTTCGGCATTAAAAATGCTGCGGTTCATCCCATTTGCGGCATAAAAAGCCGCAGGACTGACATTCTTCATAGATCCGCTGCAGTTTGTCTCTAGTGTCCTGCCGTTTAAAATCAAGACCGCATAAGGCGGTGAACAGCGCATATCCCCTTTCCTTCAGCATCGCTTTGCCGGCATCGAAATGAAGCCCGAAAACGATAGCGTCATGTGACAGCAGAATATCCAACGGTGTCCGTCGATAAGCAAAATCGACCGTTTCATGGTTCATGAAAGCGGCCACCACTTCCTCACTCACGTCGGATGTTTCCATTTCCTCACGGTCATACGTCAGAAAATCGGTAAATGCATGTTCCTGATGCACACGCAGAATATCGATTTTATCACAGTCCCGCAGCAGATGGGAGAACAGCATGGTACGTTCATCCCCAAAATCCGCAGGCAGGCGGTCACTGTGCGTTGAAATAGCGTGCAAGATCAGCGCATCATTACTTCTGTCTTCTGTAAATGTGCGGATCACTCCGTCTTCAAAAAGTATTTTACAGCTCAGCAAGGCATGGGAAATGCTTTTCCTGTCCTCAAAAGTATGGTATCGGCGGGCCTGTTCAAAACGGCCGATATCATGAAGCAGTCCGATCGTTGCGGCCAGTTCAACATCCGCTTCTTTTAAATGCAGGCGCTCTGCCAGATCCCGACACAAATCGCTCACCATCAGACTATGCCTGTATTTTATGGCAATCTGCGGATCGTTGAGATCGTATTCACGAACATACGTTAAAAACTGTTCTTTTATCTTCATAACGGTTCCTTTCGCCGACAACGGCGGTCGATCAACATGCCGACAGCCGCCGCCAGTGCTTCTGCTAGCAGCACAGCAAGCCAAATGCCGGTATCGCCCAACAGCCAATAAGCAACGGCAAGTGATAAAACGACAAACACGCTTCCCTTCAAGACCGCCAGGATCGTTGCAAAACGTCCTTTTTCGACCGATTGAAAATAATACATCAGAATCGTATTGAAGGCCGTAAACGGCATGGAAGTGAAATAAAGCAGGATGCCGGTAACGGCCAAAGTGATGACTGCCGCATCACCGCCTGCGAATATCGCTGCAAGCTCCCGCGGGAAAAGCGCAAACGATACATACAGCAGCAAAGAAGCACCCAGTGCCGTCAGCATCGAGATATGAAACGCCTTTCTGGTGCGCTCCTTTTTTCCGGCACCGTGATTATAAGACATGATCGGCTGGGCTGCCTGACCAAACGCCGCAAACAGTCCTTTGAGAACATAGGCAATGTTGGCAACGATCGCATAAGCTGCCAGAAAAGCAGCCGTGCTCACAGCCAGGATCACCGCATTGAACAAAAAGATGATTGCTCCGGAAGTGAGCTCCAAAATGCCGCTTCCGGCACCGTTGACTGTCATTCGCTTCAGGATTGCAAGCGGCCGCTGCACCCGGCACAGATGAAGATGATTACGCTTCAGGATAAAATGAAACGATACGATGACCAGCGTGATCAAAGGCGCCAGTGCCGTTGCGGCAGCTGCTCCGCCCAGCCCCTTCTGTAAAACGATAACAAAAAAGTAGTCAAGAAAAATATTGCTGATATTGCCGACCAGCATGCCTGTCATTGCCAGCCGGGGCGCATGATCGGCACGAAGCAGGATTCCGCAGGCATACATGGCAATGAATGCAATCGTTGCCAGGACCACCGGCCGCAGATATTCCATGACATAAGGAAGAAGTTCATCCGATGCCCCGAGAAGCACAGCCAGCGGTTCCAGAAAAAAATAAGAAAGGATAGTCAGGATAATCCCAAATAAAAGCATCATGATCACGCTCATCGTAAATGCCTCATCGGCCCCTTTGTGATTGCCGGCACCCTGTTCGATCGAAATGATCGTAGACGCCCCAACACCAAACAGCAGGCCGATCGCCGAATATATCAGATACATAGGCATGGCAATATTGACCGTCGCCAGTCCCATCATGCCCGATCCGATGGAAATAAAATAAATATCCGCCAGACAGTAAAGCGAATTCGATATCGTCGCGATCACCGTCGGCAGAAGAAAAGCAAAATACAGCCGCGAAACCGGCTTTTCCAACATATCCTTCACCCTGATCTCCCCTTTCTCCAAGAAAAAACAGTGCTTCCACTGTTTTCAGATTCTTATCCGTCTTGATAAATAATTTTTAAAAGTTCACTGAGTTTTGTGATCTCATGATCGATCCTCAGCTCTCCTCTGTATGCGGCCTGATGCCGGTTCATCCATACACAGTCAAGTCCGATCCTGTTTGCCCCCGCAATATCGCTGGAGAGAGAATCACCGATCAAAAGCAGCTCTTCTTTGGAAGAAGGCAGCGCGGCCTGCAAGACCGGTGTAAAGAACTCCGGCTGCGGCTTTCGGTATCCCACTTCCTCAGACAAAAAAATATGCTCGAAAAACGGATACAGTCCGGAATCATGAAGTCGTTTATATTGTGTCTCCACTACCCCGTTGCTTACCAGAAACAGCCTGAAATCTTTACGCAGCTGCGATATAAGCGAAAAAGCATCCGGCAGCAGCTGGTGCCCGTTTGCCAGTTCACGTTGATAAGCTCTTTCAAACTGCACCCCGTCGTGATCAAGGTGAAACCGATCGAAGAGGATCCCGAAACGGGTAAAGACGACTTCATCTCTGGAGAGCTCTCCGCTTTCATAGCGGCTCCACAGATCATTGTTGATGCTGTGAAAGCAGGCATTCATCTGAGCATCCAGCAAAATGCCGTGACGTTCAAACACAAGCTTCAGCGCCCGCTTTTCACAGGCATCAAAATCAAACAAAGTATTATCGGCATCAAAAAGTAGTACTTTATACTTCATCTTACTCTCCGATCATGATCAGAAACAACAGTCCCGCTATAAAACAAAAGACCGCAATAGAGATAATGGAAGCCATTCTCACTGCCTGATCCTGTTGTTTCATCTGCCGGCTTTTGATCCGGTTTTGTTCCTGCTGCTGTTTTTTCTTTCGGATAGACGCAAGATAAGGATTTTCCTCTCTGACGTTTGTCCTCGGATTCTCTGCATACGGATGCTGGTTCTTCCTGTTGTCTGATGCTTTTGGATTGATGCGGAGTGTCGGCCTGCCGCAGATCTCACAGCGGCTCTCGCTTTGTACGCCGCCGCAAAACGGACATGTACGCTGTTCCATCCCTATTCCTCCCTTTTTTCTTATTATACAATAGAATGCTTTTGTTTCACACTAAAAGAAAAACCGGAAATTCCGGCTTTTTCTCATTATTTTCCCGCTCTTCTTTTCAAATGGTCCGGCATGTTCTTCAAAAACAGCATGACAATGAAAAAACCGAGAATGCGATCCAGATAATCGGTGATCACCTGCACCACGAAACAGCTCATGGTCAGCCCCAGCGGTGTTTTTGCAAGCAGCTGCACCAGGATAGTGGAGCCCGAAGAAGTGATACCGCCAAACAGATAAGCCGTAATGCAGGAGCTTACAAACGATGCGGGGATCGTTGTGATCAAAGCCGCTGCAAAAGGCCACCAGATTTTGTCCGTTCTCCGCTTCCAAACAAGCCCGACAAGGAAACCGAACAAAATGCCGACCGGCGCATAATACAAAGAATAAATATCCGATGTCATACCGAGGATCACTCCGCTGAGCAGACTCGGGAACATCCCGTAAAAAGGTCCCAGAAGGGCCGCGGAAAATATCGTACCGATACTGTCAAGATAAATGGGCAGACGAAGCAGCAATGCAAGCTGCCCGCCGATCAAATTCAGCACAACTGAGAATGCAATCATGCTGAGATGATATGCAGTTAACTTTTGTTTCATATTGCACGGATGTCAAGGACATCCTTCCCCCTTTCCGGCATGATGCCTTGCTTATCGTTTAGCAACCAATGTTTCCAGCAAGTCAAGATCTTCTTTCGGACGATGCAGGATACGGGAGAGGAAAAAGGCAAAAAACGCATGCACATCTGTCTGATCCAAAATAACAGCATTGGCCTGACGATGCCAGAAATCGTAAGCATCCACGACAGTTTGACCTCTGGCAATACCGTCGCAGACAATCTGCACATTCGAAGCAAAGCCATGACAAAGATCAGGTTCGATGAAATACGCAACAGCCAGAGGATCATTGATCACACAGCCGATCAAATGTTCATACTCCCAATGAAAATCAAAGTAGAACTTTGTAATTTGACGTATGAATGCGCCCTCTTTGGGATCCAGACGTTCAATATAAGACAACAGATCCGCATTCAGGACGATTTTGCGCGTAACGTCCAGACCGATCATTTCCACTTTCTTTCCCGTTTGTTCCATTCGTTCATAAACGACAATAGCTGCCTCCGGATCTTCCCAGTAATTATATTCGGCAACCGGCGAGCAATTGCCGTGTGCTTTATATGAGCCGCCCATCGAAACCAGACGTTCAATCCGATCAAAAGCTGCAGCATCCTGTTCGATCAGCTGTGCCAGATTTGTCAAAGGTCCCAAAGCAATGATTGAGCAGTTCTGTTCATGCAATGTCCTTGACAAAAAAGCCAGTGCGCTTTCCTCCTGCTCATAACCTTCAACCGCAGGCAGAAAACTTTCCCCCAGGCCGTCAGCTCCATGTGTATCCAAAGCATTGACATACACTTTTTTCAACGGATCACAGGCTCCAAGGTAAACAGGAACATCCAGCCGATCCAAATGCTTCAGAACTTTTTTTGCATTTTCAAATCCCATTTGGACAGGGGCATTGCCGCAGACAATAGTAATACCGAGGACTTCGATCTCCTCACTGGATAAAGCCAGCATAAGGGCCAGACTGTCATCGATTCCCGGATCACAGTCAATGATTACTTTCCGTTTGATGCTTATCCCTTCCTTTCTCATAAAAAAGGCTCTGCATCGGTTCCAACCAAAGCAAAGCCATCATAAAAAGCATTTTTTATACTCTTGATTCGTTTGTTTTGCCTATTATTATACTGGGAGGTTCGGAAACCAGTTCACAGGCGATTATAGCACAGCAGCTTTCTTCCGACAAGGCAAAACGGAAAAGTTTCATGCTTTTCTGATACGCCAGGAACGGACAGCCAGCGAAATACACAGTCCGCACAAGGCAAACAACAGCCAGCCCAGGCCAAGATCAGCCAGCGGGATCCAGCGCGAGAGGGACGAAAGCAGCGCTTTGAGATGAAGCAGATCTTTCAGCTGATCCGGCAGCGTGCGCAACAGGTCATAAACAGCACCGACTGCCGTAAAAGCCAGTGTGACCTGCAGAACGAATCTGTCATTGCGAAACAGGGAACCGAACAAAGTAAGTGCGATCAGCACGATTGCCAAAGGATAAAGAAACATCAGGACCGGTGTGGAACAGGAAACAATGAGATCCAGACCGAGATTAGCAATTAAAAAAGAAAGGATACAGAAACTGACTGCCCAGACAGGATAGGAAGGTCCTTTCGGAAAAATCCTGACAAAAGTCTGTGAACAGCTGGTGATCAGCCCGATTGCCGTTTTCAGACAGGCCAGCGTGACCGTCAGCGCAAGGATCAGAGCTCCCACGCTGCCGAAATAATGATCCGCGATGAGGGCCAGCGCTTCTCCGCCGTTGGAAGATGGGGGAAACAGACCACGGCTCTGTGCCCCGACGACGGCAATCAGCACATAAATCACGGCCATCAGCAGCGAGCTGAACAGGCCTGCGCAAATCGTATTCTTCGCCGTCTGCCGCGAATCACTGACCCCCAGCGAACGGATCACATTGACGATGATGATGCCAAAAGCAAGCCCGGCAAGGGCATCCATTGTATTGTAGCCTTCCAAAAAACCTGTCGTAAACGGATGATCTGCATAAGCGGCAGAGAGATCGACAGTACTGATTTCGCCCAGCGGAGCACTGAGGGCACGCAGGATCAAAACAGCCAGGAAAAACAGAAACAGCGGATTCAGCACTTTACCGATCCAGGTCAGGATCTGCTGCGGACGAAGCGAAAAAAACAAAACGACCGCAAAGAACAAAAAGGAAAACAAAGCGATCGAAACAATTGGATCCGCCTGCGGCAGCAGATGCTTCACCCCGACCGTAAATGATACAGAAGCACAGCGGGGAATAGCGAAGAACGGTCCGATCGTCAAAAACAGGACGCAGGTAAAAAACAGGCCGTATCCTTTGGATACACGGCTGCTTAAGCCAAGCAGGCCGTTTTCATGACTGATCCCGAGCGCAGCCACTCCCAGCAACGGAAGACCGACGCCGGTAATCAGAAAACCAACGGAAGCCGCCCATATATTTTGTCCGGCCAGTTGCCCCATCGAAGCCGGAAAAATAAGATTCCCCGCTCCGAAAAACAAACCGAACAACATGCTGGATACAACAATGATTTCACTAAACGTAAGCTTTTTCATATTCAGATTTCCTCTCGGCACATCTTTGGCATCTCTGTGCATTACTCAATAAGTATAGAAAAGATTACATGTGATGTCCATATCCATATTGTAATCTTTTTCATGCCGAAGCAAAACAAAAAAGACACTTGCAACTGCAAGTGCCTCATTCATCAGGCATAGCGTTTTTCCGCAGACAGATAATCGTAGGCCGTATCCTTTGCGTCCTCCAGTTCTTCCATGGACAGTTTCGCATTCGCCAGCATCAGACGGATACGGTTTTCCTGATTCACACGGGAAGCGCTTGGATCGTAGTCGATGGCAACCAGATTTGACTGCGGATAGACATCCTTGATCTTCTTTGCCATTCCTTTTGCGACAATATGATTCGGCAGACAGCCGAACGGCTGTGCGGAAATGATATTGGAAACACCTTCCTTGATCAAAGAAACGACCTCTGCCGTCAACAGCCATCCTTCTCCCATCTTGACTCCCTGATCGATAAAACCGTCCGCATTGCGGATAACCTGTTTGAATCGATCCGGAGAATGGAAAGTACCGTCCTCTTCGATCAGACGGGCAAACGTTTCCTGCATGCGCACCAGAATATTTTCGGCAAGGGTCAGGAAAGGAAACGTCAGGGCATGACGATGATAATAGCGATGGTCCACACGACTGTTCTCCAGACAATACAGACCGAAATCCGTTACACCGCTGAGCACAGGCTCAAATCCCTCTTCGATCAGGAAATCCTCCAGATGGTGATTTCCCAAAGGCGCATACTTCATATAAATTTCACCGACGATGCCGACACGGATCTTTTTCTGATGATGACGCGGGATTGCCTTGAAGCGTTCGATCAGATCTTTGTAAAATGCCTTTGCGTTGTCATAACGGTTATTCGCAAACTTTTCATTCAGTTCGCTGATCAGCTGATCGATCAGCTGATCACTGTCCCCGGCATGTTTCTCATACGGCTTGACCTGATTTTTCAGCCACATCATGGCATCTCCGTACAGGAAAGCATAAACAAGCTTCTTGGCAAGCGGCAAAGTAAGCTCTACCGTATTCTGCTTCTCCAGACCGGAGAAATTAATCGAGAGCACAGGGATATGGTCCCATCCTTCCTGTTCCAGCGCTTTACGCAAAAGAAAGATATAGTTGCTCGCACGGCATCCTCCTCCGGTCTGCGTAATCGCAAGCGCAACCTTGTTCAAGTCATATTTGCCGCTTTTCAATGCCGCGATCATCTGGCCAATGACTAACAGGGCAGGATAGCAGGTATCATTATGTACATGGCTCAGTCCTTCTTCAACAACATCTTCTCCCTCGTTGTAAAGAACTTCGACGTTATATCCTCCCGTTTTGAAAATAGAAGGGAACATACGGAAATGGATGGCAAGCATGCCCGGTACCAGAACCGTATGTGTTTTTTTCATATCCGGTGTAAAGACTGCATAACTCATTTTGCATAACCTCCTTCACGATCCTCAATAGCCGCTTTCAGCGAACGCAGACGAATCTTGACTGCCCCCAGATTGTCGATTTCATCAATTTTGATCTGTGTATAAAAACGGTTTTTCTGTTTCAGGATCGACTTGACCTCATCACTGGTGATCGCATCAATGCCGCAGCCGAAGCTGACCAGATGCACGACTTCCATATCCGGCTGCGCTGCCGCATAATATGCTGCCTGGTAAAGACGGGCATGGTATGTCCACTGATTCAGCACATTTACGCCTTTTTTCTCCTGTAGCGGGATGCTTTCCTCACTGACGACAACAAATCCCAGCTGTGTCAGCAGTTTTGAAATCTGATGAGATATAAACGGATCGCCGTGATACGGACGACCGCACAGCACGACGATCGGATGCTTCGTCGCACGGGCATATTCAATTGCTTTCTGATGTTCTTCATGCAGACGCTCATGAAAAGCATGATATTCTTTCATGCCGGCTTCGATCGCCGCTTTGATCTTTGAGCGCTCATGAATCATGCCGTGCTCTTTGAAATAAGAACTGATTTTCTTTTCAAACACCTTCAGATCATCCAAAACGATATACGGATTCATGTAATCGGTATCGTCCAGTTCCATGTTTGCCTTGATCGTTTCCGGATAATAGGCAACTAACGGACAGTTAAAATGATTGTCGCTGATTTTTTCATCCACATTATAGGTCATGCATGGATAAAAGATCCGCTCCAGCTTCTGATCCAGCAGCCACTGAATGTGTCCATGCACCGCTTTGGCAGGCAGACAGGCCGTATCACTCGGAATACTGTGCTGTGCCTTATGATACATCGGTTTTGTCGTCTGCGGCGATATGACAGCCTCATATCCCAGCTGATGGAAGAATTCCACCCAGAACGGCAGCAGATCATACATATTCAGTACCATCGGAATACCGACTTTCTGGTCGTGATGATACTTTCCGTAATAACTATGCAGCAGTGTATTCTTCACTTTATACAGATCCGGCAGTTCTTCTTTTGTTTTCATGTTCACGACCGGTTTTTCGCATTTGTTGCCCGCGATCAGCCGTTCGCCGTCCGAGAAGATGTTCACGGTCAAAGAGCAGTGGTTCGTACATCCGTTGCAGACAACGCCCTTGGATGTATGTGTAAAATGCTGAAGCTCCTCTTTTGTCAAAATATTGGATGTTCCCTTTGAATGCCGTCTGGCAATCAGGGCGGCACCGTAAGCGCCCATCAGATGCGCGATGCTTGGGCGAATGACCGGCATGCCCAGTTCCTGTTCAAAGCTGCGCAGCACACTGTCATTGCGGAAAGTTCCTCCCTGTACGACAACCTCTGTTCCCAGATCTTCCTTGCGTTTTGCACGGATGACCTTATACAGAGCATTTTTTACCACACTGCGGCACAGGCCGGCTGAAATATCTTCGATCGAGGCACCGTTTTTCTGTGCCTGTTTTACGCCGGAATTCATAAATACGGTACAGCGTGTTCCCAGATTGACCGGATGTTTGGCCTTCAGACCGAGCTTGGCAAATTCAGGCGCACTGTATCCAAGGCTCTTGGCAAACGTTTCGATAAAGGAACCGCATCCGGAAGAACATGCCTCATTCAGTACGATATCGTCGATGCGTCCGTCTCTGATCTTAAAGCATTTGATGTCCTGACCGCCGATATCCAGAATATAATCCACATTCGGATTAAAATATTTGGCTGCTTCATAATGTGCCATCGTTTCCACCGAACCTTCATCCAGATGGAAGGCATGACGCATCAGTTCTTCCCCATAACCCGTTGCACAGCTGCCGGCCATTTCGATGCGGTCTTCGCCCTGCTCATAAATCTTACGCAGATGTTCGAGCACCACATCAAGCGGACTTCCCTGATTTGACGTATATGCTTCATAAAGAAGCTGTTGATCTTCTCCGATCAAGACCATTTTTGTCGTGGTGGAACCGCTGTCCACGCCCAGATATACTTTTCCGGTATAAGTGGAAAGATCTCCGTATTTCACATCCGAACGCTGATGCCGTTTGACGAATGCCTCGTATTCTTCTTTTGTTTCAAACAGCGGATCGCTTTCCTCTTCCTTTACCGGCATATTCTTCAAAGCTTCCAGTTTCTGATGAAGTTCATCATAAGTAAAGCGTTCATTGGCACAAAGAGCACTGCCGAATGCCACAAAGTGAATGGCAATCTCCGGACACCATGCATGATCCTCATCCAGCTTCAGCGTTTCCATGAACCGGCGGCGAAGTCCCTTCAGGAAGAACAATGGTCCTCCTAAAAACAGAACATTCCCTTCGATCTTTCTTCCCTGAGCAAGAGAAGTGATCGTCTGGTCGACCACAGCCTGAAAAATGCTGGCGGACAGATCAGCCTTGTCCACCCCCTGATTGATCAAAGGCTGCACATCACTTTTAGCAAACACGCCGCAGCGGGATGCAATCGGATACAGACGCTGATAATTCAGACTCAATTCATCCATTTTTGCCAGGTCGATGTTAAGCAGTGAAGCCATCTGATCGATAAACGCTCCTGTTCCTCCGGCACATGTAGAGTTCATGCGCTGTTCGATCGCCCCCTGAAAAAACAGGATCTTGGCATCTTCTCCGCCCAGCTCAATTGCCGCATCCACCTGCGGATAATACTTGCGGACCGCCTGGGCACTGGCAAATACTTCCTGCACAAAAGGAAGATTCCCTTCCTGGCTCATTCCCAGAGCGGCACTGCCGCTCAATGCGAAATAGAAAGGCTCTCCCTGTATCATTTCCTTCAGTTCCTCGATCTTGGCCAGGGCCATTTCGCGAATCTGCGCTTTATGACGCTCATAGCTCTTGTAAAGAATGTCACCGTTCTCATTCATTACAACAGCCTTGATCGTTGTACTTCCGATATCAAATCCTATACGATAGGTCATTCCATCACCTCATGATTGTTTCTATACTTTGTTTTTTCCAAAAAAATCTTTCAGACCGTTCATCAGCAGGCCGTTGCTGTAAGCAGCAAATTCCTGCGGTGTGTACCGGCATCCTTCCCTGAGCCACTGCTTGCATAAAAACATAAATGCATTGGCAAAATACCGGGCCAAGGCCTCATTGCTGTAAAGTGAAGCTTTTCTTGCATCATGACGCATGATCAGCAATACTTCTTCGATCAGCTCCCCAAGATGCTTCACAAACATATGGTCAAAATCATTCTGTCCCTGAACCTGAAATGCATGCAGCAGAAAGACCCGGTGCTCATACATCGTCTCGCTCAGCGACAGGATAACGCGAAGGATATCGCCGCTGTGGGCGGCCGACTTTTGTTCCTCATGCAGCAGCACGTCTGCAATATAGTCCAATGCGGCATACTTATCCTCAAAATGATTGTAAAAAGTCGCACGAATAACACCTGCACGGTCGCAGATCTGTTTGATCGTTATTTTTTCAAATGGCTTATCCTGCATGATCAGCTCCAGGCTTTCTGCAAGAAAATCCTTCATCTTCAACTTGCGGTGCTCCATACCCTTTTCTCCTGTCGTTTCGTTTGCTTACAGCGGTAATAAGATCCACAAGGTAGCCGCATAATATGCCAGACAGGAAAGAAACATCATTCCTCTCTGACAGGCCGCCCCCCGGTAATAGCCGATCCAAAGCGCTGTGTGAATAGCAATGAACGTCAATACAAACATAACGGCACAGGTGCTCCATGCCATTACCCCCAGCAGGCCAAGCGCAATTCCCAGCATCATTGCATCGATGCCGTTGAATACTGCCTGGATCAGTCCCTTGCGGTAACTGAAGGCCAGATCAAGACGTTCTTCAAAATGTTTATAGCTGACAGCTTTCAGCAGCAGAAACGTGCCCAGCATCACAAATACCATGGCCGACATCACCCGTCCGCCCTGCAGCATCCGTGTGTGCACGACAAGCTGTGAAAGATTCATGCCTAAAAACATCATGACAGCGTTCACTGCGGCAAAGATCAGTGCGTAACATCCGCCTTTGGCTATTCTCATTTCACGCATGGATGACCCGCGTTCCATCATGACAACAAAGCTGTCCAGACAGGCCATACACAGCAATACAAACAGCGTTACTTCCATGCCGTTCCCTCCTCTGGCTGACCTGTGTCAAAAAAACACATGCGGTCACCTTGTGAATTATAACAAAATCACCAATATTTTCCGCTATACATTTTATTTTGATTGTCTAATTTCTTAAGATAATTCAAACATTCCCGTATATAAACGATAGTACTGTCCGCGCTGGGCGATCAGCTCCTCATGAGACCCGCGTTCAATGATCCTGCCGTGTTCCAGCACCATGATCGCATCCGCATTGCGGACCGTCGAAAGACGATGGGCAATGACAAATACCGTTCGTCCCTCCATCAGCGAATCCATTCCTTTTTCGATCAGCCGCTCCGTACGCGTATCAATGCTGCTGGTCGCTTCATCCAGGATCAGTACCGGCGGATCCGCAATGGCTGCTCTGGCAATTGCCAGCAGCTGCCGTTGTCCCTGCGAAAGATTTGCCCCGTCTCCGCTGACCACTGTTTCATATCCCTGCGGCAAACGTCTGATGAACGAATCCGCATTTGCCAGTCTGGCCGCCGCAACAACTTCTTCCATGGAGGCATCCAGTTTTCCATAACGGATGTTGTCTGCTATCGTTCCCGTAAACAAATGCGTATCCTGCAAGACGATGGACAAAGAACGGCGAAGATCATCTTTGGCAATGAGCCTTACATCGATTCCGTCATAAGTTATGCTGCCCTCATCCACATCATAGAAACGGTTGATCAGATTTGTGATCGTTGTTTTGCCGGCACCGGTGGCACCGACGAAGGCGATCTTTTGTCCCGGCTTTGCATACAGAGAAATATCTTTCAGTATCTTTCGCGAACTGTTGTAGCCGAATGTGACATGATCAAAGCGTACATCGCCCTTCAGTTCGACCAGCTCGACTTCTTTGTTTTGACGCGGATGACGCCAAGCCCATAAGCCGCTGTTGTGACTGCATTCATACAGCGTTCCGTCTTCATGAACAGCCACATTGGTCAGTGTTACTTTCCCTTCATCCACTTCCGGCTGTTCCTCCATCAGCGCAAAGATTCGCTCGGCACCCGACATTGCGGCCAGGATAAGATTTGACTGCTGGGTAAACTGATTGATCGGCATTGCCGTCTGACGGACAAAGACCAGATAGCTGGCCAGCGATCCGACATCCGTCCATCCCTGAATGGCCATGATGCCGCCCACCATGGCAACGATGGCATAATTGATATAAGAAATACTGACTACCATCGGAACCATGGTTCCTGCATAAGACAAAGCACTGGTCGCTGCCTGACGAAGCTTGGTATTTCGTTCTTTGAATTCTTCCATGTTTGCTTCTTCATGATTAAAGACTTTCACGACTTTTTGTCCCTGGATCATTTCCTCGATAAATCCGTTGAGCGATCCGAGATAACGCTGCTGATGCGAAAAATAATATCGGCTGCGTTTACCGCTGAATTGTATGTAAGCGAACATGATGATATAACAGATCAATACGATCAGCGACAGCTGCCAGTTCAGAACAAAGATCAGTGTCAATGTACCGACAATCTGAATAAAACTTTGGATCATCATGGCAAAACTGTTGTTCAAAGCATCCGATATCGTATCGACATCATTGGTAAAGCGGCTCATGGTATCCCCGTTAGGGTTTGTATCGAAATAACGAAGCGGCAGCTGCTGCATTTTGTGAAACAAGTCCTCACGGATCTCACGTATGATTTTCTGTGCGACAATGACCATGATCTGTGTATAGCCAAATGCGGCCATCACACCTCCTGCGTAAATGCAGGCGGTAAATGTCACTGCTTTGATCAGTCCGGGCACATCGCGGGGAACGATATAGTTATTCACGATCGGTTTGAGCATATAGGTGCCAAACAGATTGGCCAAGGCACTGACGGAAACCAGCACTGCCACGATCAGCAACAGAAATTTATGATTTCCCATATAGTGCAGCAGATTCCCAAGCGTCTTCCAGAAATTAGCCGGCCGTTTTCCGCTCATCACTCTAGCCATTCTCGCTCACCCCTTTCTGCTGAGATTCATAGATTTCCTGATAAATCGGATTCGTTTTCAGCAACTCTTCATGTGTCCCGACGGCATTGATCCTTCCATCATCCAGGATAATGATCTGATCGGCATGCATGAGCGAAGAAACACGTTGTGCGATGATCAGTTTCGTCGTATCTTTCAGCTCTGCCAGGGAAGAACGGATACGGGCATCTGTCGCCGTATCGACCGCACTTGTTGAATCATCGAAAATCAGGATCTTCGGTTTTTTCAGCAGGGCACGGGCAATGCATAAACGCTGTTTCTGTCCTCCGGAGACATTCACACCGCCCTCTTCCAGATAAGTGTCATAGCCTTTTTCGAATTTTTCCAGAAATTCATCCGCACAGGCAACATGACAGGCCCAGTCCAGTTCTTTTTCATCGGCCTGCGGATTGCCCCACAACAGATTTTCCCGTATCGTTCCCGAAAACAGCACATTTTTCTGAAGAACGATTCCTATTTCATCGCGCAGCCGTTCAAGCGAATATGCTTGGACATCATGTCCGCCGACGCGCAGCGTTCCTTCGCTGATGTCATACAGTCGCGGAATCAATGAAACCAGCGTGCTTTTTGCACTTCCTGTCCCGCCGATGATGCCAATGGTCTGTCCCGCTTTGATATCCAGCGAAATATCACGAAGAACATATTCTTTGGCCTCCCGCTGGTATTTGAAACTGACATGATCAAACATGATGCTTCCGTCCTTCAGCTCAAGCGCGGCATCACCGTCCTGAATGTCTGACTTTTCATCGAGGACCTCGACAATACGCTTCGTACTTGCCAATGAGCGTGTCAGCATCAAAAAGACATTCGAGATCATCATCAGAGAATTCATGATCTGCAAAACATAACTCAAAAAGCCGGTCAGCTCTCCCACCTGCATGCCGCCGATAAAAATCAGCTGTCCTCCAAACCAGAGGATGCTGACAATCGCCGCATACATCGTCAGCTGAAATGCCGGAAGGTTCATGACCGCATAATGAAATGTTTTTTCACTGACAGTCATCAGCGATCCGTTGACACGATCGAATTTTTCTTCTTCATAAGTACCGCGTACGAAAGCCTTTACCGCACGAATTGCCGTCAGATTTTCTTCCACGATGGAATTCACCTGATCGACGGCTTTCTGCAGCTGACCATACATCGGTGCGATCTTGCGAACGATTCCGGTCAAGATCAGGGCAAGCACAGGCGCACATACGACAAACACCAAAGCCAGCTTTGCATTGATCAAAAACGCCATCAACAGTCCCAGTACGAGCATGACAGGACCGCGAACCAAAGGACGCAGGCCGGCGCTGATCAGGTTTTGCATGACCGTCACATCACTGGTCATTCGCGTGATCAGCGAAGATGTCTCGAAATGGTCAAGATTTGCGAAAGAGTATTCCTGAATCTTTGAAAATTCCCGCTCCCGCAGTTCATAGGCAAAGCCATTTGCGGCAATAGCCGCATATTTCGCATACAGCAGACCGGTAATTAAGGAGAGCAGTGCGCAGCCTGCCATTTCAACGCCTTTGACCATAATATAATGAATATCTGAAGCCGCAATTCCCACATCAATGATATCAGCCATGATCATCGGAATGATCAGCTCGAAGCTCGTTTCGACCACGACGAACAGCACAGCCAGGATAAACGGCTTTCGATACGGCAGCAGACACTGAAATATCCGTTTTAGATCTTTCATGCTATTTCTCCTCCTTTTGACTGATTTAAATTATCATAGGCACGGCTTAGAAAGGAGAAAAACTGTCTGCGTTCCTCTTCACTGAAATTTTCCAGCATCATCTCTTCTGCCTCATGACAACAGCCGATCCACTGTTCCAATGCCGTTTTACCCTCATCGGTGATCTGCAGGCACATGGCACGGCGGTCATCCTTGGGGAGCGTTCGGGTCAAAAATCCCCCTTCCAGCAGTTTTTCGATAATGCGTGAAGTCGTGGCCGGTTTGATATCACAATACGCGGCTACATCTTTAAGTCTGCAGTTTTCATGATCACGCACATAGAGAAGAATCTTAGGCTGCCCCGTGCTCAATCCGATTTCATGCATTCTGGGGCGAATTTGATTGCGCTGTGACTGAAAAACACGAAAGACCATCATGTGAAATGATTTTTCCATTGTAAGCCCTCCCAATAGTTAGCTATCTAATTATTTGCAAGCTAAATATATGCCCATTCGTTTCCTTTGTCAAGAAAAAACGCCACAGTTTTTACTAATGCAAAACAGCAGCGTTTTCGGATTCATTTTATTTTTCGCGGAAGTGAATGAACGGAATATCCGGATCACCTTTATCAAGCAGACAGGCAAGCGCATTGACAATCAAAACAAGGACATAGCCGCCAAACAAAATAAGGACAATTTCCAGCAATGCCGTGAGCACCAGTGTATCTCCGTAATTTCCGGCCATATAATTCAACGAACTAAAAGAATAAAGATATAGAATAAAACTGCTGATGCAGATCATTCCGGCTGCGATCAATGCGATCCAGAAAATGATCTTTCCGCAGATCCGCAGATGAGAAGCCAGCTTCTTCTGTGCGTAGGATACTTCAGCCTGTTTTATGGATACATGTTTTTCCGGAACCGGCATCTGTGTCTGTACACTCGCTTCTTCAGTTTTTGCCGTTGACCGTATGTCATCCTTATCCTGAAGCACATCGGCGATCATCTCTTCACTGACCAGCGGATGCTGTGCGATCAATGTATCGCAGTAAAGCTGCCAGTCTGTTCCAGCCTCATAAGGATGCTGCTGAACATAAGCGACGATCAATTCTCTGATCAAAGCCTGCTGCCGCTGTTTCAAGGCTTCAAAATCAACAGCTGCCCTGATCTCCTCTTCCTGCAGCTCATACTGTTCCATCAATGCCGCAGTCAGCTGATCGATGCTTTCTTCCAGAGGCTCATCAGCCGTGATGACGATCATATCATTTAAGTTCTTTAAAATTTCCTGATCTTTCATTTCAATTCCTCCCTTGTTACATGACCGGTGAAACAATGTTCAGAAATGCCCGGATAAAACGGCGTATGATCGAAATATCCCGGCACTCCTCCAGCGTCACCTCATGTGAAACTGCAAACGTTTCTTCAAAATCTCTGCGAATATCTTTCAGACATGATGTTCGATACATCCATACCCCGCATTCATAATGCAGATAATATGAACGGTAGTCCATGTTGACGGTTCCTACAACAGCGCTCTGATCATCTGCAAGCATGACCTTTCCATGAACAAAGCCCGGTGTATATTCATAAATCCTGACGCCGCTTTCGATCAGCCGCTCATAGTTGCTCCGTGTAACTTCGAAAACGGTTTTCTTATCGGGAATGTGCGGCACAAGGATACGTACATCCACACCGTTTTTTGCGGCCAGGATCAAAGCCATCTTTGTTTCCTGATCGATCACAAGATAAGGCGTAGAGGCATAAAGACAACGGCAGGCACTGTTGATCATATTGATATGTGTCTGCTGACCGACATAATCCTCATCTGTCGGGCTGTCACAAAAAGGGATCACATAGCCGCTGTCGCTGTACTGTTTCGGCACATCCGCAATAAAATTCATCGGATCGCTTTTTTCTTCTTCGTCAAAGTTCCAAAACTGCAGGAAACTGACGGTAAATGTCTGCACGGCCTCGCCCTTGATCATGACCGCCATATCTTTCCAGTGACCGAAACGTTCATAACGGTTGATATATTCATCCGCAAGGTTCACGCCGCCGGTAAAGGCAACCTCGCCGTCGATCACGACAATCTTGCGGTGATCACGGTTGTTCATCTGCAAAGCCAGATGCGGCTCGATCGGGTTAAACAGCTTTGCCTTGATCCCGTAACGGCGCAGTGTTTCAAAATAACGCGGAGGCAGAGTCGTGATGCAGCCGGCGTCATCGTAAATCAGACGGACATCCAGCCCTTCCTTGACCTTGTCCTTCAGAATATCCAAGACACTGTTCCACATGATGCCTTCCGCGATGATGAAATATTCCAGAAAGATAAAACGCTTTGCTTTTTTCAATTCATCAAGCAAAGCCTCGAACTTTAATTCGCCCAGCGGAAAGTAACGGACCTCGCAGTTTCGATATACCGGAAAATAACCGCTGTTCCAGCAGAAATTTGCCTGTTTGTATGCCTGCGGTTCTTCCTGTCGCAAGGCATTCAGCATATCGTGATTCTGTTTCATCACCTGGCTGAGTTCCTCCATTGAACGCTGATCGCGGATCCGCAGTTCCTTCGGCACTTTCCTGCCGCCAAACAGGATGTAAAACAAACCGCCCATGACCGGTACGCTCATGATCAGCAAGACCCATAAGATCTTAAAGCTCGGATTATCCTCACGGTTTACGATATATACACTGGCTATGAAGCTTAAGATCAGTGAAAGGATGTAAAACCAGTAAAACTGATAACTCAGCAGAAAAATCAGCGCACATAAAATGATCAGCTGCATCAGAATTAAAATGCCGACATAAAAAATCTTGCTTTTAAAAAAACTTAACAGTCTTTTCAAGTTCATGACATCACTCCCTGTTCAGCTGGTTTTCAGATTATTTTTTCAATAACGTACGATGAAGAAGACTAACGACCTCCGCTACGATTGTTTCATCGATGTTTCTGTCTTTGGCACTCTGCGTACCGTTAACAACGATCGATCCTTTATCATCCCTGCGGCCGGCACAGATCATCACGCCTTTATCAAAGTATGTCATTACTGTCTGCATACATTTATCGCCGTTCATTTCACATAAAAGCGATGCTTTGCTTTTTTTGCCTGCATTCAGAGAAGATGCCAGACGCTTACCGTGCATACGGTAGCCAATACCGATCGTATCGCCTTCTCCCACACAGTTCAGCCAGATAATTTCCGGATTTTTGTTCTGCTGCGCAAAATAGGAAGAAAGCAGCTTTGCTCCCTGACAGTTTTTCTGATTGCGGTCAGTAAAGATGAAACCGATGCGCCGTTTCTGATCCCGGTCAAGTTTCTTCATGAAATCAACTGCCGCAATGACAGACGATGAGTTGCGGTTAGCATTGTATTTATTGCCGATCCCGCGAAACATCAGAAACAACAAAAACAGAGTTGAAATCAGGACGCCCAGATTGATGAACATCTGCATTGCCAGATTTGTTATCAGCGGTGCGACAAACATGACCACGATCAATATGATCGCATATACGATCAAAGCCGGAATATAAGTGGCAATCATGTTTTTATTCATCGAACGTCCGCCGTCCAGCGGAAAATATTCGGACTTATACCAAAATAAATGCTCCGGTGTGTCGTAGGGCACGGCAATATATACTTTCGTGCTCTTTTCAAAAGCATAAATGGCATTTCTCGTTAAACCGCGAAAATCTCTTTTTTCATTACGAAGAGAAGGATATCCCTGTTCTTCGAAAATTTCATCCAGATGTTTCAGAAATTTTTCTTTCTGTCTTCTGTTGAATCGCTTCGGACATATTTCCGTTGCAAGCGAACGTATATCCATCGTTCATCACTCCTTAATCAGTATTGTTTTATTTTTTAAATGTATACAAAAACCATTATACACGAAAGTACAGGAAAAAACAAAAAAAGCGATCGTATGATCGCTCAGATTGTTGACAAAGTGCACTTTGAAAACTTAAATTCACAGTGCGCTTTGTCT
>OLRK01000074.1_pt1 | contig 115375 bp, 111 predicted proteins | sample 1672911 | NCBI WGS metagenome assembly OLRK01 (sample SAMEA3136736, study PRJEB25190) | human gut metagenome | biome: human gut; feature: human-associated habitat; material: faeces | place: Austria | collected 2013
GAGCACTTCCTTGGTAAGGAAGAGGTCGACAGTTCGAATCTGTTCAACAGCTCCACAAGAGAAGCTCATAATGAGCTTCTCTTATTTTTTTGTTATAACCAATCCGACGCAAGACACCATAGAAAGGAGCGGTTTATTTTGGTAGGCAAGACACATTTGTGTGCAGGAGTATGCGCTGGCACAGCGTTTGCATTGTGGGCTGATTTGCCATTGGCACAGGCTGGAATTGCTGCGGCTGCCGGCTTGATCGGCGGTGTGATTCCCGATCTTGACCACAGAAAAAGTAAGGTCACACAGAAAACGGGATTATTTGGATTTTTTTCCAGTCATTTATTAAAACACCGTGGTATTTTACATACTCCTATTATGTATATCATATTATCTGCAATATTAACGCTATCTTTTGAGGACAGTCCTATGATTCATGCGGCAATCTTTGGCGCGTTTGTGGGCGAATTGTCGCATTTGTTTTTGGATATGCTCAATCCGAGTGGCATTCCGCTGCTTTGGCCGATTACGCGCAAGCGAATCTCGCTGCTGCCCATTCAGACCGGCGGAAAAATGGATCGTGCGATTGGCGTTCTGGCCTTATGCCTTACCGCCTGGTTCGCTTTCCAGATCCTCTTTTAATGTCTCCAAACAAAAAAGCCGCCCGTATTGAACAGGCGGCAAATGATCAGATGGGAAAAGTGCGGAAGGGGGAGAAACCGCACAGTCCCGTATCAGTGGTGAGCAGAGGGAACAAAAACGAGTCCGATGCGCTCCAGAATGCTCTGGGGCAGAACGGAAAGTGTGTGAATGAAGCGGGTACCCTGACCGCGCTCTGCAAAAAATCTATACAAACGATACATGAGAAATTCTCTCCTTTCGATGGTCTTATTATACCAATATCTTGCCAAGGAGATATCACGGAATCATGGACAGACCATGAACGATTTGTAAACATTGGATTGGGTGTATCGCTTGACAAAGGGCGAAAGAACGCATAAAATGGTGCAATAAGAGCAAGAACGTATCAATATGTCGAAAGGAGACGAAACCTTGTTTATTTTAACCTGCGCCTGCGGAAATGAACTGTATTGTTCCAATGAAGAATCCCGCACGGCTTGGCAATGTGAAATGTGCGGGCAATGGTACGATATGTTTGGCTATCCGACCAGTCAGCCGGCCGGCGAAATTGTGCCCGAGGGCGTGACCTGCATGACACAGGAAGACTTTTAAGCCGATGACCGGCACAAAAGATCATAAACATGGGAGATTGAGATGAATCCACAAAAAATTGCACTTTTGACCGATTCCTGCGCAGATATCCCTGCCGAGCTGTGCCGACAGTATGATATCTTTGTCCTGCCGCTGCGGCTGCTGTTTTCGGACGGTGAATATCTGGACGGACAGACCATTACAGCAGACGAAGTCTATGAGCGGCTGCCGCACGAGATTCCCACGACATCGCTGCCTGCCGGACAGTCGGTTGAGCAGATTTTTAACCAGATGATCGCTGCTGGCTATGAGAAGGTGCTTGCTGTTCATCTTTCTGCGGGACTGAGCGGTACCTATAATCTGGTTCGCCTGATGGGTGAGGACTGCGAAGCGCTTGAGGTGCGCGCGTTCGATTCGGTCAGCGGCTCGCTTGGCATCGGCTTAACCCTGATCCAGGCTGCCCGCATGATCGAACAGGGCTGCACTTGGGAGCAACTTTTGCAGGCTGTACCCCAGATGCTTGCCGGTACCAAGGTCTTTTTCTGCGTTGATACCTTGGAATACTTGCAGAAGGGTGGACGAATCGGAAAGATCACAGCGGTTGCAGGTTCCTTGCTGCAAATTAAACCTATTATCACATTTGCACCGACCGGTGAACTCATCAACGTCGCAAAAGGCCGTGGACGCAAGGCTGCACTGGATAAACTTATGGCACTGTTCCGCGAGTCCTGCCCCAAAGATGGGGACTTTTTGGCAGCGGTTGTGGATGGTGGCATCCCGGAAGAAGGGGATGCGCTGCGCGATCAGCTCATGCCGACCCTGTCGGACGGTACAGAAGTCATCCGCGGTCAAATTGACTGCACCCTCGGCACTTATGTCGGCCCGCATCTGCTTGGTGCAGGTTTTCAGGTCATTCCGGACTGGAGAGCACTGTAACATGTTCGGGAAAAATCGGCTGTTTTTTAACGGTTCTGTTACCTGATTTTTGCTGAGCTTGTGGTATAATGGAATACGTACAGCAACATAGATTATATAGAAGGAGACACTGTATATGAAATGGAAAACAGGTGCGGCCTTGATGGTCGTGGTGCTGTTGATTGCCATGATCCCGGCAGCAGTCAGCGCACTGAAGACAGGCGGTCTGCCCTCGTTTGCACCAAAGCCGGACAGTCACCAGCTGGTATTGCAGATTGATAACAGCGCGGTACTGAAAGACGGCGAGGTTGTAAACCTGGACGACGGCAAGGGCAATGCAATTACCCCGTATATTGATGAGAGCGGCAACATGCTGGTGCCGATCCGTCCGCTGGTAGAAGGTCTGGGCGGTTCGCTGGTCTTTGAGGACGAGACCTTCAAGATCACGATGGGCTCTAAGACCGTGGAACTCGGTCAGGATGCGTACAGCATCGAGGGCGTAGACGGCGAAAGCCACACGCTCCCGGTAAAGCCTACCCGCAACGGCAACTCGTTCTACGTTCCCGGACGTGCGGTGACCGAAGCACTGGGCGGCCAGATCGCTTACTATCCTCCGGCTGAGGGCGGCTATGTCATCTGCGCAATCGGTGACGTAGCAGAGGGCGATATGGATGCACTCAAGGCAACGGCACAGGAAAAGCTGGGCTATTCGGTACAGCAGTACCTGAAGGACTGCCTCGCAGTCCGTGAGGGTTCCAGCTCTGTCATGCTGAACGGTGATACCGTACAGCTTGAGAGCAATGACAAGGTCAAGAAGGAAGAAGACGGCCTGTACTTCCCGGCAGAGTCGCTGTCCGAGATTTCCAGCGGCAGCCTGAAGTATGCAGACGGTGCAGTTACCAAGGACGGCAGCCATCTGGATCTGGCAGTCAAGACCATTGATGATACCCCGTACGTTAAGATGAGCGATCTTGCAAGCGCACTGGGCAAGAATTACTGCGAACCGGCTGACGGCATGGCAGTACTGACCGGCTATGCACTGGACGGTCATAAGATGCAGATGGATGCCATCGCGGCACAGGCTTCCGGCCTGCCCAGTCTGGGTAACATTCCCAAGGCGGATGCGTATATCGCGCTGACCTTTGACGATGGCCCGACCGGCGGTTCGAGCGGTCTGACGGTCAAGCTGCTGGACGCACTCAAGGAGCACAATGCGCATGCAACCTTCTTTATGTGCGGCTACCGCATCAAGGACTTCCACACCCACATGGATCGTTACCTGGGTGAAGGCCATGAGGTTGGTAACCACACTATGAACCACCCGATGAAGACGCTCAAGGGTCAGAGCAGCTCGTTTGTACACGAGGAAGTAGACTCCAACACCGATCTGATCGAGTCTTACGTTGGACAGAAGCCCACGGTGATGCGTCCGGTCGGCGGTGCTTATGACGATAACGTCAAGCAGTGCATGAAGGAAAGCGGCCTGCCCATCATCAACTGGAGCCTGGATACGCTGGACTGGAAGAAGCGCAATGCGGATAGTGTATATCAGAACATTGTAGATAACGCGCAGGACGGCGATATTGTGCTCATGCATGACCTGTATACATCAACGGTGGATGGTGTAATCCGTGCGATGGATACCCTGGCAGATCGCGGTTTCGCATTCGTGACCGTCTCCGAACTGGCGGCGATCAAGGGCGTAACGCTGGAGCCGGGTGAGGTTTACACCGACTTCCGCGATGAGACTGTTGCAAAGCTCAAAGGCGAAAGCAGCACTTCGGAAGAAGCATAAAAACAAGGAAAGCCACGGCTGATGCCGTGGCTTTTTTGTCGCTCATTGGGCGGTAAAATCGTTTGCATGCGCACTTTATCCGGAAGCGGGCAGCTGTGGAGAGAAAATTTTGGAAACACTCACAATTACGAGCGGGACTTTGAATTTGTTATAATAATCCCTGCACGAAGAAGGATAGTATCCCTCGGTACTGCTTTCATCTGCCTGATTTTGTATTTTTTAATAGAAAAAGGAGAAATATAACAATGCCTCAAAACAAGCGGGAAAGTCTGGTCTACTCGGTCATCATGTGCTTCTGTATGGTGCTGTGGATGAGTATTTACAATGTTGCACTCCAGCACGGCGGCCTGTCGCTGGAAGTTGTCCAGAAGGCTTGGCTGGGATTCCCCATCGCCTACATTTTTGCCTTCTGCTGTGACTGGTTCTTTGTCTCCAAGCTGGCAAAGGGTGTCGCATTCCGCTTCCTGCTTCGTCCGGACAGCAGCGTAGGCCGTAAGGTCATCACAATCTCTTCCTGCATGGTGGTTCCCATGGTGATTATCATGTCGCTGTACGGTGCAGGTGAGGGCTGCTTCCACACCGGTATGTGGTCGGGCATCTTCATGCAGTGGCTGCACAACATTCCCTTTAACTTCATCATGGCGCTGCCGTTCCAGCTCATCATTGCTGGACCGCTGGTTCGCTTTGTATTCCGCAAGGCGTTCCCGGTCGGCACCATTCTTGCATAAAACAAAAGACGCGGTTTTGACCGCGTCTTTTTCGTTATCCACCGATCTGAAAACCGGGGAAGTATTTTTTGACAAAGGGAACGTCGTGAACGGTAAAGGTCATGCCATCCAGATCGGACAGAATGCCGCTGTCGGTCTGGAAGTTAAAGGTCAGCTTGTAGGAGTAGAGCAGCTGGCTGGTCTCTCCGTAGGGCTTGTTTTTGGCATTGGTACCGTATTTTCCATCGCCCAGCAGCGGATGACCGATTGCCGCCATCTGCGCACGGATCTGGTGGGTACGACCGGTCAGCAGAGTGCACTCGACCAGCGACAAACCGCCGCGGCTGGCCAGTACCTTATAAATGGTCTGAGCCGTCTTTGCACCCGGTGTCGGACGGGTGAATACCTCGACCTGTTTTTTGGCCTCGTCCCGGCGCAGGAAATGGGTGATCTTACCCGAACGCACCTTGGGCGAACCATGCACCACGCACAGATAACGTTTTTGCAGCTCGTGATTTTTGATCTTGTCATTCATAATGCGCAGCGCTTCGGCGTTCTTGGCCGCAATGACAATGCCGCCGGTGTTGCGGTCGATGCGGTTGCACAGTGCCGGGACAAAGGATGCCTCATCCTTGGGATTCCATTGACCAGACTGCGCCAGATGTGCTTGGATGTGCGCGATCAGGGTGTCGGTGTCGCCGCGCTCGTCGGCATGTACCACCATGCCCGGCTGCTTGTCCGCAAGCAGGATGTTGTCATCCTCATACAAAACATGCACCCGCGGCGCGGTGATTTTTTCATAAGCCGCCTGCTCACTGGGTCTTTCAAAAAACTCATCATTGATGTATAATTGTAAGAGATCACCCTCGCACAGCTTGTACGCGGGCTCGGTTCGCTTGCCGTTGACCTTGATTCGCTTGAGACGCACATACTTGTGCATCAAGCCGCCGGGCAGGGCGGGAACCGCTTTCTCCAGAAATTTGTTCAGCCGCTGACCGCTGTCGTTTTTTTGAATGTGAAATTCTCTCAAAAGAGCGCCTCCTGTCGTATGCCGTAGTCTCTCGTCGTATCAATAGTATAAGCGATTGCGCGGCAAAAGAAAATATGTTTTTTTGTGATATTGCGGTTGACAAACGGGAAATGATTATAGTATACTGTTATATGTACCATGTGAGGTAGACATGAAGATTGATTTGAGAAAACTGGCACATAGCGATACGCTTCCGTTCTCCGGCACCATTGACCTGTCCGGGGAAGAGCTCTATGGCGCCAAGCCCTTTCAAAGCCCGGTCGTTTTTTCCGGCGAAGTCACCAGCCATCTGGACGTGCTCCGCTTGACCGGCGAAGTCAAGACAACGTATCATACCTGCTGCGCCAGATGCTTAAAGCCTCTGGAAATCCCGCTCTCGGCCGAAGTCGACGTGGTCCTCTCACGAGATCCGTCTGCTGAGGAAGAAGATGATGTGTTCGTCATCGAGGGTACCGAGTTTGAGGTCGAGGATGTTCTCGTCCCCGCGCTCATTCTGCAGGTTGACATGATCTATCTGTGCAGGGAAGACTGCAAAGGACTTTGTCCCTCCTGCGGCTGTGATCTCAACGAGTCCGTGTGCTCTTGTGGGTCGAAGCAGGTCGATCCGCGTATGGCGGTATTGGCCAAGCTGCTTGAAGGCAATGAGGGCCGGCAGGACTGACAGGCCGTATTCCAGAAATGGAAACGACGGCGTGGACTGGTTTGCAAAAAACTTAGAACATAAAGTAGGAGGTGTTACCACATGGCAGTACCTAAGAGAAAGACGTCTAAAGCAAGACGTGATAAGAGACGTAACTCCCACTGGAAGCTTTCGCTCCCGGGCATGACCAAGTGCCCGAAGTGCGGTGAGTTCAAGCTCTCCCACAGAATGTGCAAGGCTTGCGGCTACTACAATGGCCGTGAGGTCGTTAAGACCGAAGCGTAAGCAAAAAAAGAGAAAAGTAGGGAAAGCGCAATGCTTTCTCTATTTTTTTGCCAAGAGAGCCGGAACGGCACCGGCCTGACCAATCAAAAGGGAGGAAAAAGCAAATGGCTTCCAAGATCGTATCGGTCGATCCGGGTTCCCCGGCGGAGCGCGCAGGCATCCACGCAGGCGAGACCCTGCTGATGATCGACGGCGCAGCAGTACGCGACGTGCTGGACTATAAATTTTACGGCTATGATGCCCGCCTCACGCTCGAGCTGCTGGATGAGAACGGCCAGACGCGCACGGTGTCCGTTCGAAAGCAGGAGGGTGAACCGCTCGGACTCAACTTCGAGCACTACCTGATGGATAAGATGAAGCGCTGCTCGAATAAGTGCGTTTTCTGCTTCATCGACCAGCTGCCCAAGGGCATGCGCGAGACGCTGTACGTCAAGGATGATGACGCACGCATGTCTTTCCTGCTGGGCAACTATATCTCTATGACCAATCTGTCCGAGGCCGATGTCGACCGCATCCTGCGCATGCACATTTCGCCGGTCAATATCTCGGTACAGACCACAAACCCCGAACTGCGCGTCAAGATGCTGCAAAATCCCAAGGCAGGCGAGGCTCTCAAACTGCTGCCCCGGTTTGCCGAGGGCGGCATCACCATGAATTGCCAGCTGGTCATCTGCGAGGGCTTAAACGACGGCGACGAGCTGCGCCGCTCGCTTGCCGATCTGGAAGCGCTCTATCCGGCGGTCAATTCCATTTCGGTCGTTCCGTTCGGCATGACCGACCACCGCGATGGCCTGTATCCGCTCAAACCCATGACCTATGAGGGTGCATGTGAGATGCTGGATATCGTGGAATCGTTCGCGGCAAAGTGCCTGGAAAAGCACGGCACCCGTCTAGTCTGGTGCGGTGACGAGGTTTACCTCAAGGCTGGCCGTCCACTGCCCGATGCCGATTATTATGAGGACTTTACCCAGTTTGAGAACGGTATCGGCATGCTGTCGCTGTTCTCCGAAGAGTTCCGACTGGCGCTGTCCGACTACGAAGGCCAGAGTGCGCGTCCGTGCTGTATCGCGACCGGTATGGCAGCTGCACCGACCATGACTGCACTCATTGACGAAGCGCGCCGGGTATGCGATAATTTAACTGTACCTGTATATGCGATCCAGAACGATTTCTTTGGCCATGGTGTCACGGTGGCCGGACTGATCACCGGTCAGGATCTGGTCGCACAGCTCAAGGGTAAGGATCTGGGCGAGCGGGTGCTGATCTCGGCCAATATGCTGCGCGACGGCGGCGACGTGTTCCTGGATGACATGACGCTTGCGCAGGCATCCGAGGCGCTCGGCGTACCGGTACAGACCGTTGAGATCGACGGCGGTGCACTGGTCGATCAAATTTTTGCACAATAACCCCCCTATTGCGATAAAGGAGGCGAAACGCCATGTCCAAACCAACTGTTGCGATCGTCGGCCGTCCGAACGTGGGCAAGTCCCAGCTGTTCAACCGCCTGGCCGGCAAGCGCCTGTCCATTGTTGAGGACACCCCGGGTGTCACCCGTGACCGTCTGTATGCGGAATGTGAGTGGCGCGGCCGCGTGTTCTCGATCATCGACACCGGCGGTATCGAGCCGTCCAACGATAACGAGATCCTGAAGTTCATGCGCTTTCAGGCAGAGACCGCGATTCATCACGCGGATGTCATCATTTTTATCACCGACCTGCGCACAGGCGTGACCGCTTCGGACATGGACGTTGCAGCCATGCTCCAGCGCAGCGGCAAGCCGGTTGTGCTGGCGGTCAATAAGTGCGACAAGCCCGGCCAGCCCGAGCCTGAGTTTTACGAGTTCTATAACCTCGGCCTGGGTGAGCCCTTCGGCATTTCCGCACTGCACGGCTACGGCACGGGCGATCTACTCGACGAAGCATTCCAGTACTTCCCGCCCGAGGAAGAGGATGACGAGGACGAGGGACGCATTCGCGTTGCACTCATCGGTAAGCCGAACGTCGGCAAATCCAGCCTGCTCAACCGTGTCCTCGGTGAGGAGCGCGTCATTGTATCCAATGTCGCCGGTACCACCCGCGACAGCGTAGACGCTAAGCTGGACAACCAGTACGGTAAATTTACCTTTATTGATACCGCGGGTATCCGCCGTAAGTCCAAGGTCGAGGAGAAGATCGAGAAATTCTCGGTCATGCGCTCGCTCATGGCAGTCGAGCGTGCCGACGTGTGCGTCATTATGATCGACGCTACTGAGGGCGTAACCGAGCAGGATACCAAGGTCGCAGGCGAGGCGCATAACGCCGGCAAGGCCTGCATCATCGTGGTCAATAAGTGGGATCTGGTCGAGAAGGACGGCGGCACGATGAAGGAGTATACCCTGCGCGTGCGCGAGGGTCTGGCTTATATGCCGTACGCACCGGTGCTGTTCATCTCTGCCAAGACCGGCCAGCGTGTCGATAAGATCTACGAGACCATCTGCCACGTTTACGAGCAGAACCATAAGCGTGTCCCGACCGGACAGCTCAACTCCATTTTGGCCGAGGCGACCGCGCGTGTGCAGCCGCCCACCGATAAGGGCCGCCGCCTGAAGATTTACTACATGACTCAGGCCGGTGTATGCCCGCCGACTTTTGTGTGCTTCTGCAACGATGCACGTCTGTTCCATTTCTCGTATCAGCGCTATCTGGAAAACCAGATCCGTGAGGTATTTGACCTGACCGGTACGCCGGTGCGTATGATCGTACGCCAGCGCGGCGATAAGGAATAAAAGTGGGGGAATGTGGTTATGATCCAATCACTGACACAGACACTGGGCACGGCAGGCTGCGCCATCGTCACCATGATTTGTGCCTATCTGCTAGGCTCGCTGAGTTTTGCGATCATTGTCTGTAAACTGACGCTCGGACGAGATATCCGTGATTACGGCAGCGGCAACGCCGGTCTGACCAATGCCTATCGTACGATGGGCGGCGCAAAGACCGGACTGGTTCTGCTGGGCGATCTGGCTAAGGCTGCGGCAGCACTGTCCATCGGCGGTGCGCTGCTCGGCCCGGGCGGTAAGCTGCTCGCGGGTGCGTTTGTCATTCTGGGACATGTCTATCCGCTCTATTTTGGATTCCGCGGCGGCAAGGGCGTGCTGGTCGGCGCAATGACATTGCTGCTGTTCGACTGGCGTATTTTCCTCGTCGCACTCGGCCTGTTTATCATCGCGGTCGCCCTGACGCGCTGGGTGTCGCTCGGCTCCATTCTGGGCGCCATCAGCTTCCCGTTCACCATGTACTATTTCTACCGCAGTCCACTGTATACCGTGGTTGCGGTCATTCTGTCGGGCGCGGTCATCTATCTGCACCGCTCCAATATCAAGCGTATTTTAGCGGGTAAGGAAAACAAATTCACGCTGCACGGCAAGCCGCAGATTACAGGCGATGACCGAAAAGGAGAAAACGGCAAATGAAGATCACGGTTTATGGCGCAGGCAGCTGGGGCATTGCATTGTCGCTGGTACTGGCGCATAACGGTCATCAGGTGACCACCTGGACGCATCGTGAGGAGCAGTGCAGACAGCTCCGGGAAACCCGTATGAATGCCAAGCTGCTGCCCGGTGTGCACATTCCCGAGCAGATCGCGCTGACAAGCGAGATCGATTGCGCACGCGATGCCGAGCTGGTCGTGCTGGCAGTACCCAGCTTTGCGGTCGCAGAGACCGCAGAGAAGGCCGCAGCCATCGTGCCCGCAGGCGTTCCGATTGTCAATGTCGGCAAGGGACTGGACGCAGCGCATGATTACTGCCGTTTTTCCGAGACCATCGACCGCGCATTTGGCAGACAGAATCCGGTGGTTGCCCTGACCGGTCCCACCCACGCAGAGGAAGTCGCACGCGGCATTCCGACAGCGATTCTTGCGGCATCGGCCAGCCGTTCGGCAGCCGAACTGTGTCAGGATGTGTTTATGAATGAGGTATTTCGCGTGTATACCTCGTCCGACATCATCGGTGCCGAGATCGGTGGTGCGTTTAAGAACGTCATCGCACTGGCTGCTGGTATTGCCGACGGTCTGGGACTGGGAGATAACTCCAAGGCTGGACTGATGACCCGTGGATTGACCGAGATTGCACGTCTGGGTGTGACGTTGGGTGCTAAGCAGGAGACCTTTGCCGGTCTGTCCGGTATGGGCGACCTGATCGTTACCTGTACGTCCATGCACTCGCGTAATCGCCGTGCCGGTATCCTGATCGGTAAGGGCAAGAGCGTTCAGCAGGCCATGGAGGAGATCGGCGCGGTTGTTGAGGGTTATTACGCGACCGAGGCAGGACATCACATGGCGCAGAAGACCGGCGTGTCCATGCCCATTACCAGTGAACTGTATCACGTGCTCTACGAGGGCGGCGATGTGCACCGCGGCATTGCGGCGCTCATGGGACGCTCCAAGAAGGACGAGCACGAGAGTGAGACCACCTGGCTGACCTGATGCCGGGATCACAACCGAATGCAAGGCGGGTCGGAAACGATCCGCCTTTTTGCATATTTTGATACCAACTGGCAGGGAAGGAAGTGAGACTCGTGAAGCTCACACGTGAAGCAGCCTCCGAATAAGTTTGATTTTAATTATTTGGAGGAGAAAAACATGAAATTTACTGCAATCGATCTCAATACCTGGAAGCGCGGCGAAATCTTTCGCCATTTTATCAACGACGTACGCAATGTCATCGCGATTACAGCTGAGGTGGATGTGGCCCCGATGCGCATCTTGTGCCGCACACGCGGCCTGAGGTTTTATCCGGTCTACCTGTATGTCATCAGCCGGGCGGTCAACCGACAGGAGGCGCTGCGCATGGGCTGGGATGCCGACGGGAATCCGGGCATCTGGGATACGGTATCTCCGTCTTACGTGGTCTTTCATCCGGAAGATGAACGGATCACTCGACTGGTTACACCGTTTTGTGATGATTTTGATGCATTCTATGCGGCTGTGATACAGACCATGGAGCAGAACAAAGACCTGCGCGGCTTTGGTTTTGTGCCGGTACCACCCAACCTGTTTGACGCATCTATCGTGCCCTGGTTGTCTTATCAGTCGCTGACGCTCAACGTCTTTGATTCCGGGACATACCTTGCACCGGTCATCACGGCGGGGAAGTATACCGAGCGGGACGGCAGGCTGTATATGCCGCTGTCCATCCAGATTCATCATGCAGCCGCGGACGGCTGGCATGTGTCACGCTTTTATGCTGACGTGCAGCAGGAGATCGATCAGTTGGAACAATGCTGCTGATACAATATACCCGGGACGTAAAGTCCCGGGCTTTTTCGTGCAAACGTGGCATAGAGTAAAGAGAGACACCGCAAACAAGATTCCGGCGAACTTGTTGCGCTGGGGGTGCAAATGGGATATAATAAACCTGTATACCATTTTATCATTTCTGAAAAAGGAGGCTCTTCATGCAAGATATCATTGCTGCTTTGAAGCCTTATGAATCATATATCCGCATCCGGGAACACGAACCGATGGCACATCATACGACCTTCCGCATCGGCGGCCCGGCCGACCTGTTTTTAGACTGCGCTTCGGGCGCACCGCTTGAGGAAATTGTCCCGATCATTCGCGGCGCAGGCGTTCCGCTCTATGTCGTGGGACGCGGTTCCAACCTGCTGGTGCACGACGAGGGCGTGCGTGGTGTTGTGCTGTGCACGGCTGAGATGCACGAGATTACGGTCTCGGGCAGCACCATCCGCGCCGAGGCGGGTGCATCGCTGTTTTCCATCGCATCGTGCGCTCTGCGTCAGGGACTGGGCGGCGCGGAGTTTGCCGCAGGCATCCCGGGTACTTTGGGTGGTGCGGTCTTTATGAACGCAGGCGCTTACGGCGGCCAGATGGCCGATATTGTGGTGCGCACGCACTATCTGGACGGCGAGGGTAAGATTGGGACAATTGAGGGGGACGCGCACCAGTTCGGCTACCGCGAGAGCGTGTTCAAGTCCAATCCGGATTGGATTGTCCTGTCGTCCGAGCTGCGCTTGTCGCCCGACTCTGCCGACGTCATCCGCGAAAAAATGCAGGATTACGCCCAGCGCCGTCGGGACAAACAGCCGCTTGAATTTCCGTCTGCCGGATCGACCTTTAAGCGTCCGGAAGGATACTTTGCGGGCAAGCTGATTCAGGACAGCGGACTGATGGGATATACCGTGGGGGGCGCGCAGGTTTCGGAAAAGCACGCTGGTTTTCTCATCAATCGCGGCGGCGCGACCTGTGCGGATATGCTGGCACTGATTGAGCATGTCCAGCAGACGGTTTTGAAAAATTTTGGTGTTGAACTTCACTGTGAGGTTCGACTGGTCTGACCAAAGGGGGTCATTATTGTGCATTTTCTCATTGTAACGGGTATGTCCGGCGCGGGCAAGAGCCGTGCTGTGGCCGTGCTCGAGGATTTGGGCTATTACTGCGTGGATAACCTGCCCATTCCGCTGATTCCGAAGTTTGCGGAGATCTGCTTGGCTGCAACCGAGCAGTATGACAAGGTTGCGCTGGTCACCGACGTGCGCGCAGGTGACAGCTTCAGCAAGCTGTTCACGTCGCTCGACAGCATTCGCAGCATGGGCTGTGACTATCGCATTCTGTATCTGGATACAGCGACACAGACGCTCATCACGCGCTATAAGGAGACGCGCCGCAAGCATCCGCTGATGAACGAGGGCCTGAGCCTGGCCGAGGCCATCGATCGCGAACGCGACCGTCTGGAAGCCGTGCGCGGCCGCGCGGATTACGTCGTAGACACCACAAAGCTGACCGCTGCCGGACTGCGCGAGCACCTGGTGCGCCTGTTTGCAGGCACGGACAGCGGACAGGTCTTCCAGATCATTGTCGAGTCGTTTGGCTTTAAGCACGGTATTCCGACCGAGGCCGACCTGGTGTTTGACGTACGTTTTCTGCCCAATCCGTACTATGAGATCAGCCTGCGCGAACATAACGGCACCGAGCCAGCTGTGCGGGACTATGTGTTCCAGGGCGGCACGGCGGATGCCTTGATGATGCACCTCAACTCGCTGATGGATTTCCTGATTCCGCGATACATTTCCGAGGGCAAGACCTCGGTTGTAGTCTGCATCGGCTGCACGGGCGGCAAGCATCGCTCGGTTGCCATCACCGAGGCGCTGGCGGCACATCTGCACGCCGAGGGAAATAAGAACCTGACCGTAGTGCATCGGGATTATCAGCGTGCTTGACCGGTCACCGCGCCAAGGAGGGCGACTATGCTGACCTTTTCTGCAAGAACCAAAAATGAACTGTGCCGCGCACCGGCTGGACGAGCCTGCTGCCGCACAGCCGAGCTGTATGGCATGCTGCTCTTTGGCGCGGCATTTTCCTGCCGGGAGATTCGTCTGGTGAGTGAACAGCCGTCCATTATCCGGCGGGCAGCGATGCTGCTGAACAAGGTGTGCGGCGTGTCCGCGCAGCCGGTGTCGGTCGGACGGCGCAAGGTCATCCAGCTGACCGAGCCGACCGAGATCGCGGCAGTCATGGAACACATGGGCTATGATTTCCGCAGCTATATCACCTATCACTTGAACCGCAACGTGATCGAAAACGATTGCTGTGCCGCAGCGTTTGTGCGCGGCATGTTTTTGATGGCGGGCAGCGTCGCCGGGCCGGATAAAAAGAGCCATCTGGAGATCAAGACCGGACATGCCATTTTAGGGCGTGAGGTCATGAGCCTGCTGCTCGATCTGGAGCTTATGCCCAAGATGATCGAGCGCCGGTCGACTTGGCTGCTGTACTGGAAGAACACCGCACAGGTCGAGGATTTTCTGACCCTCATCGGCGCACGGCATGCCGCGTTGGCGATTATGGAAGCCAAGGTGGAAAAGCAGCTGCGCGGAGAGATCAACCGCAAGGTCAACTGTGAGACCGCCAATCTCATTAAGATTACGAGCGCATCGACCAAGCAGATTTCTGCCATCGAGAAGGCATTAGCAATCGGCGGCATTGAGATTTTCCCGGAAAATCTGCGCCAGACCGTTGACCTGCGCGTCGCCAATCCGACCGCCAGCCTGGCCGAGCTTGCGGCCAAGTTTGACCCGCCGATCTCCAAGCCCGGTCTGAGTCACCGACTGGGACGAATCATGGAGATTGCCATGCACGTGATCGATTCGGAATAAAAGGAGGGAATGCCGATTTGGAAAATTTCGCACATCTGCACGTACATACCGAATATAGCCTGCTCGACGGCGCATGCCGGATTGAGAAGCTGATGGATCGTGTCGCCGAACTGGGACAGACCGCGGTTGCAATGACCGACCACGGTGTCATGTACGGCGCCATTGATTTTTATAGAGCTGCCAAGGCGCGCGGCATTCACCCGGTCATCGGCTGTGAGGTCTACGTCACGCCGGGCTCGCGCTTTGAGCGCGGTTACGCCCAGGGACAGTGGCACAGACACTTAATTCTGCTGTGTGAGAACATGGAGGGCTACCGCAACCTCATTCACATGGTCAGCCTGAGTTTTTCCGAGGGTTTTTATGTCCGTCCCCGTGTCGATCTCGATTTGCTGCGCAAGCACAGCAAGGGACTGATCTGCCTGTCTGCCTGCCTGGCTGGTTCCATTCCGCAGGCATTGATGAATGGCGACTATGAGGGCGCCAAAAGACAGGCACTCGAGTTCCGTGAGATTTTCGGAGAGAATAATTTCTTTCTGGAAATTCAGGATCACGGCATCGAGGCACAGAAAGAAGTCAATATGGGTCTGTACCGTCTGTCGGACGAGACCGGCATTCCGCTGGTTGCGACCAATGACGCGCACTATCTGACTCGTGAAGATGCCCGGATTCAGGATGTGCTGATGGCCATTCAGATGGGCAAGACGGTGGACGACCCCACCCGCATGAAGTTTGAGACGAGCGAGTTTTATATCAAGTCGGAAGAGGAGATGTTTGCACTCTTTCCGACCCACCCGGATGCCATTGCACGCACGGTCGAGATTGCAAACCGCTGTCAGGTAGAATTCGAGTTCGGAAAATATCACCTGCCCCAGTTTGACGTACCGGACGGCTATACGGCACGGGAATATCTGGACAAGCTGTGTCTGGAAGGCCTGCATGAGCGATACCCGGATGACGACGGCACGGTGCGCGAGCGACTGGACTATGAGATCAACATGATCGACAAGATGGGCTTTGTCGATTACTTCCTCATCGTCTCGGACTTTATCCATTACGCCAAGCGCAATGGTATCCCGGTTGGCCCCGGACGTGGTTCGGCGGCGGGTTCCATCGTATCTTATTGCCTGGGCATCACCGACCTTGACCCGATTAAGTATTCGCTGTACTTCGAACGTTTTTTAAACCCGGAACGCGTGTCCATGCCCGATATCGACGTCGATTTCTGCTATGTTCGCCGTCCCGAGGTCATCGAGTATGTGACCCGAAAGTATGGCGCCGACCACGTTGCGCAGATCGTCACCTTTGGTACCATGGCCGCTCGCGCAGCCATCCGCGACGTCGGACGCGCGCTGTCCATTCCGTACAATGAGGCCGACGCGGTTGCTAAACAGGTGCCGATGGAATTGCACATCACCATTGACCGTGCACTGACCATCAATCCGGAACTCAAGAAGATGTATGACAGCAACCCGACGGTCAAGAATCTGATCGACACCGCACGGGCGCTCGAGGGTATGCCGCGCCATGCATCCACCCATGCGGCAGGCGTGGTCATCACCAAAGACCCGGTTGACACCTATGTACCGCTGGCGCGCAACGATGAGCAGATGGTGACCCAGTTCACCATGACCACGCTCGAAGAGCTCGGTTTGCTCAAGATGGATTTTCTGGGTCTGCGCAACCTGACGGTTATCGCGGACGCTGAGAAGATGATCCGCCGCCATACGCCGGATTTCTCCATCGAGAAGGTATCCGACCACGACGCGGCGACCTTCCAGATGCTCGGTCAGGGACGCACCATGGGCGTGTTCCAGCTTGAGTCGGCAGGTATCACCAACGTCGTAACCGGATTGCGCCCGCAGTCAATCGAAGATATCACCGCAGTCGTTGCCCTGTACCGGCCAGGGCCGATGCAGTCCATCCCGCGCTATATCGAGTGCCGTCACCATCCCGAGAAGGTGCGTTATAAGCATCCTCTGCTCGAACCCATCCTGTCGGTCACCTACGGCTGTATGGTATATCAGGAACAGGTTATGGAGGCATTCCGTAAGCTGGCCGGGTACTCACTGGGCAAGGCAGATATGGTGCGCCGTGCGATGAGTAAGAAGAAGTTCAAGGAGCTGGAAAAGGAGCGCGTGAGCTTCATTTACGGCAATCCGGACGAGGGCATCGACGGCGCAATCGCACGCGGCGTGCCCGAGCAGACCGCAGCAGAGATCTTTGACGAGATCATGGACTTTGCAAATTACGCCTTCAATAAGGCACATGCGGTGTGCTACGCGGTCGTATCCTACCGTACCGCTTACCTTAAATGTCACTATCCGCGCGAATATCTGGCAGCACTGCTGACCTCGGTGCTTGACGTGCCAGGTAAGATCTCGGAGTACATTGCCGAGGCCAAGGAGATGGGCATTCGCGTTCTGCCGCCCGATGTCAACAGCTCGGAGGACGGTTTCTCAGTATCCGGCGAGGATATCCGCTTTGGATTGGCTGCAATCAAGAACGTCGGACGTGCCTTTATGCGCCAGCTGGTCGAGGAACGACAGGCGAACGGCCCGTATGTGTCGCTCATGGACTTCTGTGAACGTCTGTACGACAAGGAATTAAACCGCCGTGCACTGGAAAGCATGATTCAGGCTGGTGCATTTGATTCTATGGGTTTCCACCGCAGCCAGATGCTGGCCGTATACGAGCGGGTGGTGGACGCGGTTGCAAATGAACACCGCAAGAACGTCGAGGGACAGCTTGACCTGTTCGGCATGGGTGTCGAGAACGTGCAGGACGAGGAAATCGCCATGCCCAACCTGCCCGAGATGGGCAAAAAAGAGCTGTTGGCACTGGAAAAGCAGACCACCGGTCTGTATCTGTCCGGTCATCCCATGGATGCTTACGAATCGCTTGCCAAGCGGGCGAATGCGGCTAAGATTCGCGCGATTGCAGATGATCTCATGCCGGACGCCGAGCAGCCCAAGTATAAAGATGGCATGTACGTCAATCTGGCCTGTGTTGTGTCGGCTGTCAAGCTGAAATCCACCAAATCGGGCAGTATGATGGCGTACGCAACCGTCGAAGATATGACCGGTATGATGGAACTGGTGGTCTTCCCGAATGCCTTGCAGCAGTTCGGCATGTATCTGAAGGAAGACGAGGCTGTTTTGATCAACGGACGCATCGACGCACGCGAAGATGAAGCACCCAAACTGATCGTACAGTCGGCAGCGCCGCTGAGCGAGGAGAGCGTGAGCGCGCTCGAATCCAAGGAACTGGCGAAAAAGCCGACCCTGACCGGTCAGCAGGCATTGGCAAAGGCTGGCCAGCGCCTGTATCTGCGTCTGCCTGAACTGTCGGGCGAGCAGTTTGAACAGGTCAAACGATTTTTGGCCAAGCAGCCGGGTGAGATTCCGGTCGTCCTGTGCCTGACTTCGGGCGGGAAACCACGCCTTGCGCCGCGCAGCCTGTGGTGTGCCGGCAATTTGCAGCTCATGCAGAATTTGCGCTTTTTGCTGGGCAATGAAAATGTCATCTTGAAGTAAAGCCCATCCCCGTGAGAGAAAAAATTTATGAGTTTTCTTCGTGACACGAGATTGACCAACTTTCTGGAAAAGTCGCAGGCAGAGTGCGCGCCCAAATGGATGCGCGTGTCGGGCATCGTATGTTTGACTGCGCTCTCTGTGTTTGCGGTTGCTGCATTGGCAGTGCTCCTGCTCGACGCACCAGCCGGTAAGTTGGAACGGATTTGGTACGTGGCTCTGATTGCACTGGTTTTGTGGTATGATGTTGGGTTCTTTAGAAAAATTCTCAGACGATCTAAGAGGGACCGCTAGTGAGATTTTTAATTGAGATGATTTTATCCGCGTTTCTGGAAGGGTCGCAGTATGAAAAGATGCCCAAATGGATTCAGGTACTGGGACTGCTCCTTTTGACCGCGCTGGCTGCACTTTCGGTGTTTGCGCTGTCTGTTGTACTGTTTCACACAGAGATCGGCTGGTTCAAGCGACTGCTGTGTCTGCTTTTGGCGGCTGCAATTCTGTGGTATTATATATGGGTTTTGAAAAACTTCGTTCGGCGCACAAAAAGGTAAATGTGTCCACAATACGCGCACATTGACATAACATCTGAGGGAAGTGTCTTGTACTTTGATATGAAAACTGCTATAATATATATAAATCTGCGGTATTTTTTTGCTGACCGCAGGGTGAGGGAAGAATAGCAAATATCAAGAATTAAGATCCTTTTTAGGAGGCGTAGTTATGGAACAGAAACCGATCAGAAGAATTGGTGTGCTGACCAGCGGCGGCGACGCACCCGGCATGAATGCCGTTATCCGTGCAGTCGTTCGTACCGCAGCTGCACATGGAATTTCCGTTTTGGGTATTCGCCGCGGTTACAGCGGACTGATTAACGGTGATATCATTGAGCTTGCAGCACGCTCTGTCGATGGCATCAGCCGTAAGGGTGGTACCATGCTGTACACCGCACGTTGTAAGGAGATGCTGACCGAGGAAGGCCTGCAGAAGGCAGCTGACACCTGTAAGTATCTGGGCATTGACGGCCTGATCTGTGTCGGTGGTGACGGTACGTTCCGTGGCGCGCTGGCGCTGTCCCGTTTGGGTGTACCGTGCATCGGTATTCCGGGTACGATCGATAACGATATCGGCTGCTCGGAGTACACCATCGGCTTTGATACCGCGTGCAATACTGCGCTTGACTGTATCGATAAGCTGCGTGATACCATGCAGTCGCATGAGCGCTGCTCGGTTGTAGAGGTTATGGGCCGCCATGCTGGCCATCTGGCACTGAATGTAGGCTGTGCCTGCGGTGCAACTGCGATTCTGCTGCCCGAGCGTGAGATCGATTTTGAAACCGATGTCATCGAGAAAATGCGCATGGGCCGTATCAAGGGCAGAAACCATCATATTATCATCGTCGCAGAGGGCTACGGCTCGGCACAGGTTGTCGCTGACCGCATCCATGATGCGACCGGTATCGATACCCGTCTGACCATTCTCGGCCATATCCAGCGCGGTGGTTCTCCGACCTCGCAGGATCGTGTGATGGGTACCCGTATGGGCTATGCCGCAGTAATCGCACTGGAAGAAGGCAAGAGCAAGCGCGTTGTTGCCCTGAGAAGCGGCAGCGTCATCGATATTGATATCGAGGAAGCGCTCAGCCAGACCAAGGATCTCAATCAGTGCCTGTTTGAGGCACAGACCACGGTTGCGATCTAAGCCGAAGCAAAGTGGAATATCGACGGACAGGGCAAACCTGTCCGTCTTTTTTTGGAACAGGAGGAATAAGCATGAGAAAAACCGTGTGGATTACCGGCGGTTCGCGAGGTATTGGAGCCGCAACTGTCCGCGCCTTTGTACAGGACGGTTGGAAGGTGGCGTTCTGCTATCGCAGCCGCACCGAACAAGCCGAAGCGCTGGCGGCTGAGACTGGTGCACTGGCCATTCAGGCGGATGTGACAAAACGGGAGGATGTGCAGAAATGCATGGACCGCATTCATGAAGCACTGGGACCGGTGGGTGCTGTGGTGTGCAACGCTGGTGTCGCGCAGCAGAAAATGTTTTGTGATCTGACCGATGATGACTGGGATTATGTGATGAACGGCAATCTGCGCAGCGTGTTTTATACCATTCAGGCCGCGCTGCCCGATCTGGTGCACGATAAGGACGGCGCGATTGTGACTGTTTCCTCGGTCTGGGGCGTTGCCGGGGCGTCGTGCGAGAGCCATTACGCAGCGTCCAAGGCGGGACTCATCGGTCTGACCAAGTCGCTTGCACATGAGCTTGGACTGTCGGGCATTCGAGTCAACTGCGTCGCACCCGGTGTCATTGATACCGAAATGAACGCCATGCACGACGCGGACACACTGCGCGGACTGGCAGAGGAGACCGATCTCGGACGCCTGGGACGGGCGGACGAGGTTGCGCGCACCATTCGCTATCTGTGTTCGGAGGACGCAACGTTCGTCACCGGTCAGATTTTGGGCGTGACCGGTGGATTTGTCATTTGAAGATTGAGACAATTTTGCGAATTTGTCCCAAAAGGTAACAGGGAGGGCAGGCTGTCACGGGGTGACGGCTTGCCCTTTGTTGCAGGTGCGCGTATCATAGAGCTGTATCAAAAATACAGTGGGGGAGAAGTCTGCTTTTTTCCCCGGGAAAGGTTGGACGCACATGTCTGAAGAACGTAAATCCGAAGACTTTATGCTCAAACTCGCACGATTTATCGTCGATAAGCGCAAAGCCTTCTATCTGGTCTTTCTGGCAGCAGTCCTGTTCTGCGCGGCCTCGGTCAGTAAGGTGCATGTCAATAATGATATCACCTCGTACTTGCCGGCGGATACCGAGACCAGACGGGGATTGACCCTCATGGAAGAGGAATTCACGACACTGGGCAGCGGACAGTTTATGCTGACCAATGTTACCTATGACGAGGCCGATCAGGTGGCCGATGAGATCGAACACATAGACGGCGTGTCGGGTGTGGAGTTCGATGACACCGAAAAGCATTATACCGGCTCGTCGGCACTCATCACTGTGACCTTTGACGGGGAGAAGGACGACCCGGTCGCTCTTCAGGCGATGGATCATCTGAAATCCATCCTTGCACCCTATGACACGTACATTTATTCCGAAGTCGGACTGGACACTTCGGCGCAGCTGCAAAGTGAGATGGGTATTATCTTGGTCATTGCGGCCATTGTCATTGTCATCGTGCTGCTGTTCACTTCCAAGAGCTATATGGAGGTGCCGGTTTATGTGATCGTCTTCGGCGTGGCTGCCGTGCTCAATATGGGCACGAACTACTGGTTCGGTGAGGTATCCTATATCACAAACTCGGTCGCTATTGTCTTACAGCTTGCGCTTGCGATTGACTACGCGATTATTTTCTGTCACCGATACATGGAGGAGCGCGAAACCAAACCGGCCAGAGAGGCCGACATCGCGGCGCTATCTAAGGCGATCGTCGAGATTTCGTCTTCCAGCCTGACCACGATTTCGGGTATGATTGCACTGATGCTCATGCAGTTCCGCATCGGTTTTGATATGGGTGCGGTCATGTCCAAGGGCATCATTTGCAGTATGCTCACAGTATTCCTGCTCATGCCCGGACTACTCATGCTGTTTTCAAACGGCATCGAGCGCACCCGACATCCCAATCTGGTACCGCGCATCAGTCTGGTGGGCAAAGCGGTGGTCAAGCTGCGCTATATCCTGCCGCCCATCTTCCTTGTGACCATCATTGCCGGTATTTTCCTGTCGGGAAAGTGTGAATACTGTTTTTCGGAGAACGTCATTGACACAAACAATCCGCCCGAGCAGCGTATCGCACTCGACCGTATTTCGGACACCTTCGGCAATCAGAATACAATTGCGCTCTTGGTACCCAAGGGGGACTATGAGAAGGAAAGCAAGATTCTGGCCGAAATTTCGGAACTGCCCGAGATTGATAAGGCACAGGGCCTTGCCAATACCGAGGCCGAAGGGTATATGCTGACCGATAAGCTCAAACCCCGACAGTTTGCCGAGATTGCAGGTGTCGATATCGAGATGGCACGACTGCTGTATCAGGCGTATGGTCTGGAACATGAGGAATATGGTGCCATCTTCCAGAATCCGGATGATTATGAAATTCCGCTGGTTGACAGCTTCCAGTTCCTGTGTGAACAGAAGGATAAGGGTGTCATCAAGCTGGAGGGCGAACAGGCCGAGATGGTGGACGATCTGCAAGAGCAGCTGGATATCGGCCTGCCCCAGCTGCAAGGTGAGCACTGGTCGCGTCTGGTATTTATTGCAGACGTGCCCGAGGAGAGTCCGCAGACCTTTGCACTGCTCGATCAGATGCGCGCCATTGCCGCACAGTATTACGGGGACGATGTGCTGCTGGTCGGCAACTCGACCAACGCGCGTGACCTGTCTGAGTCGTTCTCGGGCGATAACCTCAAGATCAGTGTGCTGACCGCACTGTTTGTTATGATCATCCTGCTCTTTACCTTCAAGTCGGCCGGCCTGCCGATCTTGCTGGTTCTGACCATTCAGGGCAGTATCTGGATCAACTTCTCCTTCCCGTATCTGACCCATACCAACTTGTTCTTCCTCAGTTACCTTGTCGTTAGTTCCATTCAGATGGGCGCGACCATCGACTACGCGATCGTCATTACCAACCGCTATATGGAACTGAAAACCATCATGAGTCACAGAGACGCGGTCATCGAGACGTTAAACCAGAGTTTCCCGACCATTTTGACCTCAGGTTCGATTATGACGGTTGCCGGTTTCCTAATCGGTATCATCTCGACCAACCCGCCCATCAGCTCGCTCGGTCTGGCACTGGGACGCGGCACGCTGACCTCGATTTTCCTGGTTATGACCGTCCTGCCGGAGCTGCTCATTTTGGGTGATACCCTGATTGAGCGCACGGCTATCACGCTCAACATCGACCGCAAACAGCGCTTTTCGGGTGGCATCATGCACGTCGACGGACACATTCGCGGCCATGTATCGGGCTTTGTGGACGGTGAGATTCGCGGCCTGATTCGCGGTGATATCAACGCCATGATCGAGAGCAAGAAACCCATTAAGAGAGACCCGGCAGACCCGGAATCCCACACGGAGGAGGAGACAAGCAAATGAAACAGCATGTAAAACGCCTGTCCGCGCTGGGAATCGGAGTGCTGGTGGCACTGACACCGTTGGCACCGGGATTTTCGGCTTGGGCAGCGGATGCAAACACCCTGCACATTTCGAGCGGCAGTGAATTTAAGGAATTTGCGCAGAAGTGCGCGGTAGATACCTATTCTCAGGGACTTACCGTTGTGCTCGATCGCGATATTGACCTCGCGGGCTATGGTTCGGTCACGGTTTCGGTGTTCTGCGGTACGTTTGAAGGCGGTCATCATACGATTTCCGGATATAACAGCCTGGGAAAAGGTTCTGACCGCGGTTTGTTTCGATACGTCAAGCCGGGCGCGTCGATTACCAGCCTGACCGTATCGGGTTCGGTCGAACCTGAGGGCACCAAGTCAGGTCTGGGACTGCTTGCCGGACGCAACGAGGGTACCATTCGCTCGTGCGCCGCTGAGGGCACCGTGACCGGTGATGAGAGCATCGGTGGTCTGGTCGGTGTCAACGAAAAGAACGGTGTGATTCGCGACTGCGTCAGCCGTGTAACGGTGACCGGTTCGACCAACGCGGGCGGCATTGCCGGACGCAGTGACGGTACGATTTCGGGCTGCGTCAACGAAGGCACGATCAATACAGACGGTGACCAGGCACCGACCAACACGGGCGGTATCACGGGTAAATCCACCGGACTGATCGAAAACTGTAAGAACACTGCCGAGATCGGCTATCAGCACGTAGGATACAATACCGGCGGCATTGTGGGCAGTCAAAACGGTGTTGTGACCGGCTGTATAAACAGCGGTAAGATTTACGGACGCAAGGACGTCGGCGGTATCGTGGGACAGTTTGAGCCGTATGTCAATTTCACCTATGGTACAGCGCCTATTGATGCCCTCGATCAGGCGCTCGACCAGTTGAGCAGCCTGATGAGCCAGCTGGCCGATCAGGTATCTTCGGCGGCAGGCGGCGCGATTGATGACTTTAAGGTCATGAATGATGCCATGAACTCGATTCGTGACACCGCGCACTCGGCAGGCACTGAGGCGATTGAGGACGCGGACGTTATGATCGGGGATGTGCACACGGCTGCGCAGTCCATCAATCATGCACTGTCCGGTCTCATCGGGGATACCGATGCCTTTATTCAGGAAACCTCGGGCAACTTGGACGAAGTCAATCGACAGCTCAAAAAGGTGCGCAAGAACCTGATGGATGTACCGTACACACTGACAAACGGTATCACCACCGCAACCGAAGAGGTGGACACAGCGACGAGCAAGGTGCAGAACAACATCCAGCAGGCGATCGATGAGCTGAACGGTGCAAAGAATGACTTGAGAAAGCTGGCAACATTCAGTCAGACCGTGTCGGACATTCTGCTCGGCGGCGGTTCTGCCGAGGATAAGCTGAATGATCTGGTCAGCGCACTGGAAGATTTGGGTAAGATTGACCCGTCCGCACGTGTGGAACGTGCACGGAAGGCCATGCAGGACGCAGTCGATGCCGTCAAGCTCATGACCGATAATGTTAAGTGGGGAATCAGCCAGTCCAATACCGAGATTCAGGTTGCACTGCGCGATGCCAATAACGCACTCAAGAAGCTGGAAAATCTGGCAAGTACCATCAATTCGGACACCGCTGCATACAGCAGCAACGCCATGAACAGTCTCAGACAGGTAAATGGTCATGTTAGCACGATTGAAAATACATTGCGCTCGTATACCAGCACGCTGGGAGACAAGGGGAAAAAGACCATGGACGACGTGGACAGTCAGCTGACCATCATCAATGACCGTGTCGGACAGATGACTGACGGTGCAGCCAGCACGAATACCGACCTGCACGCGACCACCCAGTCCATTATCACTACCATGTCTACGGTCGAGGACGCGATCAAGAATCTGGTCAAGGTACCGGAAAAGACCGTGGATGACATTTCCAAAAGCCAAGGGGATAGCGGTCCGGGTCGTGTCATCTCGTGTAAGAACACCGGAGCCATTCAGGCGGACAGCAATGTCGGCGGCATCGCGGGTATGATTGCACCCGAGCTGGACATTGACCCTGAGGAAGACGTTGATCTAGACAGCGACAAGCTCACGGTTGACACCCATGCATTCCTCAAGGCAACGCTCAAGGATTGCCGCAACGATGGAAATATCACGGCGAAGAATGAGTGCGCCGGTGGTATTCTGGGACGCTCCGAGCTGGGTGCCGCGATTGGATGCGTGAGCAAGTGCAAGGTTGAGACCGAGTCGGGCGGCAAAGCCGGCGGTATTGCGGGTGAGTCGAGCGGCAGTATTGAAAACTGTGCAGCGCAGGCCGATTTGAAGGGCGGCGACAACCTGGGCGGCATCGCCGGACAGGGTAAGGACATCACAAACTGTCGTGCCATGACTCGTGTGGACAGCGACGGGGAAAAGCTGGGCGCGGTTGCGGGTGCAGCCTCGGGAACGGTTTCGGGAAATTATTACCTCAACGAAGACCTGGCAGGTGTGGACGGCATCAGCTACGCGGGCAAGAGCGACGGTGTGGATTTCGCCACCTTCGGCACACTGTCCGGTGTCCCGGCAGATTTTCTGACCTTTGCGGTATCCTTTGTCGCAGACGGCAAGACCATTGCTGAAATTCAGGTTTCGTACGGCGGTGCTGTGGATGAGAGCCTGATTCCGGAGGTTCCTGAAGCGGGCGGCACGTACGGCAGCTGGGAGGAGTTTGACCGAACTGATATCGTGCGCAGCCAGACCGTCCATGCGGTCTACGACGATCTCCGCTCGACCATCTCGTCGCCCGGACGTGTTCCGGTGCTGCTGGCCGAGGGTGCATTCTCACCCGATGCCGAGATCGATGTACGTACCTGGTCGCCGGATGATTCCCAGATTCCGAGCGGGTATGAGCTGGTTGCGGCCTATGCCTACGATATTGAGGACGATACACCGATGCCGGATACGGTCACCCTGCACGTTGCAGCTGGTGAGAACGGTACCGACGTGGCTGTGATTCAGAATGGTGAGATGCAGGTCATCGACAGCACGCTTGACGGCAGCTATCTGATCTGTGAGGGAGCACCGGAGGGCAGCCTGCTGATAGTCAGACGCAACCACACCGTGCTGTTTGTCGCACTGGGCGGCGCAGCTATCCTGATCATTTTGGGCTTGGCATTCTGCATCGTCCGCCGTCGCCGCAGACGTAAGGAAGCGGCAGCACCGGATGACATCCAGAATGAGACAGAGCAAACACAGAACGAAGAACCCCAGAAGGTAGAATAAAAAAGAGGGAGTCCCTGAAAATCAGGGACTCCCTTTTGCTGTATCAAATATTAGTCTAAGATCTCGACAAACGTCTGGTAAAAGTCATAGACCACGCCGTTTTCAGCAGCACGGAGCAAAAAGCGGCTGATGATCGTACCGGTCCGATGGCTTTTCTGGATGTGCGAGAGCAGTTCTGGCAGATTGCTGCGGTAGTCGTCCGGTACCGATTCCTGAACCAGACAGGCGACGTATCGGGAATCCGCAGAACGTTCCCACAGAATTTGATCGGATGGGATGGCAAAGCGCTGCGCGCGCGGTACGGTCAAGCCACGATGTTCGATTGCAAAGCAGTCGGAGTGCTGCACACGGGAATAGAGATAGGGATTTTCCATGTATCGGCGCAGCTTGTCAATTTCGTTTAAGTCAAAGGAGACGATGCAGTCGGTATCGATCTCAGCCGGAGAGAAAGGACGCTGACGGAGCTTGTTTAGTGTTTCGATTGCAGCGAGATGATTGTGCAGCTTTTGGATGCGCTGCGCGATTTCCTGCTGCTGGCGTTCCAGCTCCTCAATTTTGCCGCACAGCAGGCGAGTGTGTTCTTCCGGTTCGGCCTGTTCCATCGCACCGATCTGCTGTAAGGAGATACCGAGATTTTTATAGAAAATAATGTCGGATATCGTCATCAAATCGGAGACCGTGTACTCCCGGTAGCTGTTTGTATGATTTTTGTGCGGTGTCAGGATACCGACTTCATCCCAGTAGCGCAGGGTGGATGCGGGGAGATCGAAAAAGCGGGCAATCTGACCGATATGGAACTGCTGATTCAAGAACATTCCTCCAAATGATCTTTTTCTACATTATGCCATATTTGGTGTTGACCTTCAAGTAACTTTAAGGTTTATCATAGATGAGGGGAGGAATCAGAATGGAAAAAACATTGATGTTTCGGTCGGCATCCGAGGTGCGCCTCAGCCGCGTGCTGCGGTTTATGATCCCGACCTATCTCACTTCGCTGTTCAATACGGTTTACACCATGGTGGACGGTATTTTTGTCTCGGCTTATGTGGGGACGAATGCACTGGCGGCGATCAATATTGTCTATCCGATCGTCAACGTACTGACCGGTATTGCACTGGCCTTTGCGACCGGCGGCAGCTCGATTGCAGCCTTGCATCTGGGCGGTGGACGGAAAGATCAGGCCGACCGTGCGTTTACGATCAGTGTGCTGGGCTCTATCCTGCTTGGGTGCGTGGTCTCGCTGCTGGTCTGGACCAATCTGTCTGTCATATTGACTCTGCTGGGTGCAACACCGGTAACGATGGCGGACTGCCAAACCTATGCGTTCTGGTGGCTCATCGGCACGCCGGTCGTCATTGGAAAAGAGCTGTTCACCTATTTTATCCGCGTGGACGGCAGCCCGACGTATAGCTTTCTGACCGCATTAGCGGGTGGTATTCTAAATATCATTCTAGACTATGTGTTTGTCGGACGGATGCAGATGGGCATTCTGGGTGCGTCGCTGGCGACCATTTTGGGACTGTGTCTGTCGTTTGTTATGGGTGTGCTCTATTTTGTTGTGCGATCGGGTGCGCTGCAGCTGACTCGACACGGCCTGTCGGCACGCACCGGACTGTACTGCATGGTCAACGGTGCGTCGGAGTTCATTAACCAGCTGGCCATCGCCATCACGACCATCGTATTCAACCGTACTGCCATGGTGTTTGCCGGAGAGGACGGCATTGCAGCCGTGTCCATCATCATGTACTTGCAGTTTTTGTGCATCGGTATTTACTTCGGTTTTTCCATGGGCTTGGCGCCTCCGCTGAGCTATGCGTACGGCGATCGCAGATACGATGTGTGTCGGGTACTGGAACGGTATGCCCATCGTTTTCTGTGCGTTGCACCGTTTGTCATGTATGCGGCAACCTATTTGTTGGCACCGGTCGGCGTGTCCTTTTTTGCACAGCGTGACAGCGTGGTGTATGCTATGGCCGTCTGGGGTATGCGGCTGTATGGCATGGGTTTCCTGTTTTCCGGTGTCAATATTTTCTCTGCCATCCGTATGATGGCGTACGGCAAGGGGTATTTCTCGGGACTCATTACCTTTTTGCGTTCCTTTGCGCTGCTGCTGTTATTCTTAATTGTCCTGCCGCGCTTTTGGGGCATGAACGGCATCTGGCTGGCAGTACCCGCAGCCGAGATTCTGACCTTGATTGTCGCGCTCGGATTTCTGTTGTTTTTCCCAAAGACACTCAAACAGACAAAAGCGGAAATGAACCTGCAATCTGCCGATGAAAATTGAATGCTCGTGTGAGAACAAAAAAGACCGTCCATTTGGACGGTCTTTTGCATGCCTGCAATCAGGCTTCGGGCTGTGCAGTCTCAGTTTTTTCGGTTGTCGTCGCCGCGCCGAGCAGCAGACGGAAGTATTCGAAGGCCTCGGGCGCTTCGCGCTTGAGCGAGATCGGCCGGCCGGCGCTCGAGAGAAAGCAGTGCTTGGTCTCACCGGTCGCACGCAGACTGCCGGTCGCATCGTCGCGAATCTCATAACAAACGGTCATGCGGGTGGGGCTGAGTTCGGTCACCTCAACGCCGATGACTAAGGTTTCACCAAAGCGGGACATCTGCTTGTAGTCACAGTGTACGCTCAGTACCGGGATACCGAAGCCCATCGCTTCCAGACGGCTGTACGAGAAGCCGATCTGCTCGAGCAGATCGGTGCGCGCTTCCTCCATGAACCGGATATAGTTGGAGTGGTGCACGACACGCATGCCATCGGTCTCATAGTACTGCACCTTGTGACGATAAGGAACGAAATCCATAATAAAACAACTCCTTTGCATGAGGTGAAATGAAAATATAGGGGGAGAAATCTCCCCCTATATTGGTGTTACAGATAACAGAAGATCTTAGCGATCTCGGCACGGGTGATGCGTGCGTTGGGCTGGATGGAGCCATCCTTGTAGCCGCCAACCAGACCGATGGCCGAGACGATCTGTACATGGGTCAGTGCCCAGTCCGGGATCTCTGCTTGATCGGTGTAGGTCTTGGAACTCGGAACATAACCGCGGGGCAGGCTGCGCGAGATGACCGTCATAACCTCGGCGCGGGTGATGTTGGAATTCGGATTAAATCGACCGGTGGACGAGCCCTCCATCAGACCTGCGCGGACGCAGGCTGCGATCGGGCCGCGTGCCCAAGAGGGAATATCGTCGTTGTCGACGAAGTTCAGACCTTCTTCGGATGAGGTGTCTAGATTCAGCGTGCGGGCGATCATGGCAGCGAACTCGCTGCGCTTGAGGTTGGAGTTCGGGTAATAGTATTTCTTGCCGTCTACCGTCGAGCCTTGCATGATGCCGCGTGCCGCCAGACGGTCGATGTAACCGGCAGCCCAGCTGGTGCCGGTGTCGACGAATGCGTGATCAGTGACCTTGCCGACCGTGATCGTCACAGCCTGACGGGACAGATTGCCCGCATCGTCAGCCGCTTCGATAACAACCGTGTGTAGGCCAGCGCCCAGCGAACCGGTGGGAACCGAGATGGAAGCCGAAGCCTCGTCATACTTGGCCGAACTCAGGTTACCGTTGAGGTATGCCTTGACGTTTTTGCTGCGTACCGGATATGCACTGTTCTCCTGCGTGATCTTGGCGGTTACCGTGACCGAGGAACCGACCAATGCAGTTGTCGGCGTCGAGGTGAAGGAGATCGCCGGCGCACCGGTGGACAGGGGAGCGGTCTCGCTGACCTGAATATGGTCGAGGTAGACCGAGCCGTTGCCAGTGATGCGCAGACCGGTGAGTGCCTGTGCACCGTCCGGTGCCTTGCACGACAGGAACTGCCAGTTTGCAGATGCGGTCGGGCCGAATGCGGCCTCGACGGTCTCGCCGTCTGCCGTGGTGAAGATGCCGGTCAGCGTTGCCGAACCGTCAGCCTTTGCCCAGAGCGAAACGGTCGGGGTCTTGGTGACAGCGGTCTGCGGGACGTTCAGTTCTGCCGAACCGTTGACCGAAACCGCAAGCGCACCGTAGCCGCGGGCAACCTGATCGGCGTCCTTGGTCAGGGTAAGTGCAGTACTGTCCGACGTGGTCAGCGGCTGGCTGGATTCAAAGTCTGCAATCGTGGTCAGATCCTGCGGTGCACCCATGCCGACCGTTACCGGGATGGACTTGGAGTAGCTGCCGTAAGAGACAACGATCGAGCCCGAACCCTTCTTGGTACCGGTGAACACACCGTTTTTATCGATGGTGCCGATATCGCCCTTGACCGTCCAAGTGAGCAGATCGTCGCGGGACGCGGTGGTAAAGCCGTTATAGAATACGGTAGCGTCCAGATCGATGCTCTCGTCGGCCTTGACCGATACCGAGGAGATTTCCTTACCGCTCGAGGAGATAGTTGCCGAGGTGATGGCACCAACGACCATGAGCTGCATTTCACCGGTTGCCGAACCCGACTGCGCGTAGACAGAAACCGGGCCAGTGGAGGAACCAGCGTGGAACTGGTTGTCCGATACCGAGCCGACGCCGCCAGCTACCGTGTAAGTGACTTCGCCAGGCAGGGAGGTCTTGACCGAAGCATCGTCCATTGCGGTGGTGGAGAAGGTTGTGGACGCGCCAGCCAGTACATAGCGGGTGACCGGCTGCATGTAGAGATAGGTTGCCACGCCGTCCGACTTCTTGTTGTTGACCAGAACGATGAAGTTGGAGACCTTACGTTCGGAGCCGTCCGACGGCTTGGAAATGAGCTTGGAGGTGGTCTCACCGGGCTGCTGAATGCTCATCATGGACGAGCCGCCGCCGTCGAGACAGACAGCCGTGGTGCAGCCGCGTGCAATCATCTCTTCGGCCAGCGCGTTGGCGTTGAGGCCGCGACTGTAAGAGGACTCACCATCGACCTCAAAGATGGCGACCGTGCCGTCAGCCTTGGTGCCGACTGCCGTGCGGGCACAGTTTGCGGATGCACGGTCAATGGAGGTCGGGGTGGACTGACCGTTTGTGACCAGCGCCTTGCCGCCGACGGCGTACTTGACCTCATCCCAACCCTTCATCATGGTGTTGAAGGTGATGGTCAGCTCTTCGCCGATCAGGTAGTCAATCCAGGCCGATTTGCAGTCATCGCGCTTGGTGAGAATCATCTGGTTTTCGCCGATGGCGAAGGATTCCGAGCCGCTGACCTTGCCGACGACCTTGAACTTCGCCGGATGACCGATGCGCAGAGCGTTCTTGTCCTCATATTCCAGAATGATGCTCTGGCCGGGGGTCGAGAAGCGGGTCTGGCTGTAATAGTAGGAGTCGAGCAGATAGAGGCCGACCGAAGTACGGGTCTTGTTGTAGCCGTACACACCGACGTTGCCCGACGCACCGGAGACCGTAATCGAGCTTACCGGCGTGCCGATGACTGCCGAGCCGTCTGCGCGGAAGCCGACCGCATTCTGCCAGGTGTTGCACGCGATAATACGGCCATTGTCCACGACCAGACCGGTCGGAATACCGTTTTCGGTCGAGAAGAAGTCGGCGTTGACGCCGCCGATGACATCATAGCCCTGACCTTCCAGACGGGAAATCATCTGAGACAGGGTGATCTTGTTGCCATAAAACTGGGTACCCGAGCGCACACCCATGGGGGTGACCGCCGACGAAGGGGTGTACTCGATGGCGTTGGCACGCTGGGTGCCGGCGGAGTTTATGGCATAGGTATTGGAATAGATTGTACCGGAACCAATCCGATACGAGTAGGTGAACCCACCATCAATCAGGGAGGCACCCGCCGCACTTACGAGCAGAACGGCGGATAATCCCACTGAAATCAAGCGGGTAACAAGCGGATGTTTCATGATTCAGCTCCTTATGCAAAAGTGTAGGGGGACAGAAAAACACCGTCCCCCATAAAGAATATTATACGCCAAAACGACAGGCGAATCAATGAAATTTTACTGGAAAAAGATAGTCGTGCAGGTCGGGAATGCACGAAAACTGTGATCTGTTCGGAAATCAGATCGATTTGAGCGTGCGCTCGACGACCTCACCCAGACGCGGGCTGCGCACACGGCAGTCTGCCACCTGGTCATAGATGGGCTTGCGCATCTGGTAAAGTCTACGCGTCTCAGCCAGCTTGTCCTCCTTTTCGAGCAGGGGACGGTTGGTCGAGTGCGACAGGTTTTTGACGATACGGAAGAACGGCGTGTCGAGCAAGATGAGCAGACCGGTACGCTTGATGATCTCGACATTCTCGGGGCGCAGCACGGTTCCGCCGCCCAGAGACAGCACACAGCCTTCCTCACGTGCGGAAATTTCGGTTACATATTTGGTCTCCAAATCGCGGAAATAAGGCTCGCCATGCTGGGCGAAAATTTCCGGGATGGTCATGCCTTCTTGCGCCTCGATATAGCGGTCGAGATCGATAAACGGCAGACCGGTTAGACGGGCAACCTTGCGGCCGACCGTGGTTTTGCCGCTGCCCATGAAGCCGCACAGCGCAATGCTGCGCTTGTGGTACTTGTCGTGCAGACGCTTGCGCGCCATCTGTCCGTACATGCGGCGCAGGATGGAGTCGCAGGCCGCGTCGGCAAACTGCGCACCGTACCAGATGGTCTGCGCACGTGCAGCCTGCATAACCAGCATGAACAGACCGTCACGTGTCTTGGTACGCTTGGGATTGGTCAGCTTCATCAGTGCTGTGACCGGCGGATTGTAGACCGCGTCAAAGACGTAGCTGACCTTGTGCGGCAGAAAATACAGCGGGCTCTTGTCTTCGTGCGGGAACATACCGAGCGGGGTCGCGTTGAGAACGATCTGGATATCTCGGGGAATGCGGCGACGGGTGCAGGTGAAGCACTTGGCACCGGGCAGAACCTCTACAAGCTGATCGCGCAGCGCATCCGCCTTCTCGAGATTGCGTCCACTGATGTAAAGCGATGCACCTTCACACAGGCAATGATAGGCCATAACTGCTGCTGCACCGCCATAACCGAGCAATAATACCTTCTTTCCGCGCAGCGAAATGCCATCCTTCTCAAGCGACTCTGCAAAGCCTAAAATGTCAGTGTTAAAGCCGATCGCTTTACAGTCTCGGAAGGCAACTGTGTTGACCGAGTGCAGGTCTGCCGCACTCGGGTCGACCTCGTCGAGCAGCGGGATGACCGCTCTCTTGTGCGGGATGGTCAGGTTGATGCCGGCGAGTTTTTGCCTAGCCAGTGCAAGCGCGTCCGCCAGCTTCTCGGGCGGCACAGTGACCGCGATGTAGTCGGCATCCCGACCGGTTGCCGCGAAGAGTGCGGCGTGCAGGTCGGGACTCATGGTGTGACCGAGCGGATAGCCGAACAGCGCATAGGTTTCGCGCTGGGGCTCGAAGGTCTGGAATTCTTCAAAAGACAGCAGCATGACAATCAGCCTCCCAAGCGATGCAGTGCGTCGAAGAAGTCGGGGTAAGAGATGGCGACAACGTTCTCGTCTAAGATTTCACTGTCACCCGAGCAGGCCAGTGCACATACAGCCATGCTCATGGCGATGCGGTGATCGTGATAGGTTTCAAAGGCCGCGCCGTGCAGCGGACGGCCGCCGCGGATGATCATGCCGTCCTCGGTTTCGGTTACATCTGCACCGGCTCTGGACAGCTCGCTGACCATCGCAGCGATGCGGTTTGACTCCTTGACTTTGAGCTCTGCCGCGTCGCGGATGACGGTCTCACCCTGTGCGAAAGCGGCTGCAACTGCGAGCACGGGCAGCTCGTCGATCAGACGCGGGATGACCGCGCCGCCGATTTCCACACCGTGCAGCTGAGACGAGCGCACGGTGATATCGCAGATGGGTTCGCCCTCGTCGCGCAGATTGGAGAGCGTGATGTCAGCGCCCATGTTCTTAAGCACCTCGATCACACCGTCGCGGGTCGGATTGACACCAACGTCACGAATGGTGATTTCGGAGTTCGGGACGATGGCACCGGCAACCAGGAAGAAGGCAGCCGAGGAGATATCTGCCGGAACAATCACATCGCGCGCGGTCAGTTTTTCCGGGGGATAGAGCGTGATGCGGCAGCCGTCGGTGTCCACACGGCAGCCCAGTGCCCGCAGCATGCGCTCGGTGTGATCGCGCGAGGGCGCAGGCTCGATGACGGTCGTCGGGGTATCGGCATACAGACCCGCCAGCAGAATGGCGCTCTTGAGCTGTGCCGAGGCAACCGGCAGGGTGTATTCAATGCCGTGCAGCTTGCCCGGGCGGATGGTCAGGGGACAGAACTTGTCGTCCACACCGGTGATGTCCGCACCCATCTGGCGCAGCGGCTGGATGATGCGTCCCATCGGACGCTTCTCGATGGACGCGTCACCGGTGAGCGAGACCTCGAAGGACTGACCGGACAGAATGCCCGAGATCAGACGGGTGGTGGTACCGCTGTTGCCGGTGTACAGGCGCTCGGCGGGCTGCTTGAGACCGTGCAGACCGACACCGTGTACGGTGACCGTGCGGTCGTCGCCGACCTCGATCGGCACACCCATCTTGCGGAAGCAGTCGATGGTGGACAGACAATCCTCGCCCATCAGGAAGCCAGAGACGTGGGTTACGCCGTCGGCCAGCGCGCCCAGCATAACCGAGCGATGAGAGACCGACTTGTCGCCCGGCACTGAGATCGTGCCGTGCAGGCCGGTGGAAGGATGTAATTTCATAGCGCGTTACCTCGTTTCAGTGGAATCGGAAATGCGGTAGCTGCCCAGAATGCGGACGGTGGACAGCTCTTCGGACAGCTGGTAGATCATCGCGCGCACCGCAGGGTCGCACAGACTGCCCTCAAGATCGATGTAGAAGCGATAGTTCCAGGGCGTCTCGGGCAGCGGACGGGAGTGAATCTCGGTGAGATTGATCTCGTGATCGGCACAGACCGACAGCGCCGCCGCAAGCGAACCGTTTTTGTGGGGCAGGGTAAAGACGAGCGAGATGCGGTTGTCGTCCGAGCGTGCGGACAGACCGCGGCTGACCGCAATGAAGCGGGTCTGATTGGTCTTGTCGTCGTTGATGTTGTGCGCGAGGACGGTCAGACCGTAGAGCGCAGCAGCCTGCTCCGAGCATACCGCCGCCAGCGTCAGATCGCCCGAAGCCGCGACCATCTGCGCAGCGACCGCGGTGTTTGCAGCTTCCTGCTGTTCGAGACCGTGCTCTTTGAGGAAGTTCTGACACTGACCGAGGGCAGGCTTGATGGAATACGCCGTGCGCACCGATTGCAGCGTCGCGCCGGGGCAGGCACACAGACAGTTGTAGATGTGGTCAACGTGGGAGTGCGAGATGTGCAGATCGTACTGCACGAGCAGGTCACACGCCTCGTGGATGGTGCCGACGGTCGAGTTTTCCACTGGAACGACACCGGCATCGGCACGGCCTTCGCTGACCGCGCGGAATACGTCCTCAAAGGTGGGAACGTGGCTGACTTCCTTGGCATCCGGGAACATTGCCGCTGCGGCCTGTGCCTGATAGGAGGCTGGCAGACCCTGATAGACCACACGGGCGGGCTGATCGCAGCGCGGTGCGAGGGTCAGCTCCAGACGGGCAGGTTCACAGGACAGGATGGTCTCATACTGGTGCTTGCGCGATACACGCATGACCGATTTGAGCATGGACACATATTCCTGACGCAGACCGTCGGGTGCTTGTGCGCCCAGTGTTTCGAGCAGATACTGTTCGCGGTCGGGCTTTAAGATGGCATCACCGGTTTTGAGCTTGTAGGCTGCGACCTGCTCAGCACAAGCCATGCGGCGCAGGAAGAGCTGCTGAATCTGCTGATCGATGGCAGTGATTTCGGCGCGCGTCTCGTCGAGGGGGCGGGGATTATTCTGCATAGCCGTGACCCTCCAGATAGAGATCGGCCAGCGCGACGGCTGCGGCGGCCTCGATGACCGGAGCGGCGCGGGTGACGATGCAGGGATCGTGACGGCCATGAATCTCCAGCGGCTCAACCTTGCCGGTCGTGACGTTGAGCGTATTCTGACGCTTGGCGATGGACGGGGTAGGCTTGATGGCTGCACGGAACAGAACGGGCATGCCGCTCGTGATGCCGCCCAGCACGCCGCCGTTGTTGTTGGTCTCCGAGCGTACTTGGCCGTTTTCGTCCAGATACATCGGGTCGTTTGCGTGCGAGCCGCGATACTCGGCAAAGCCGAAGCCCACGCCGAACTCGACACCCTTGACTGCCGGGACGGCGAACAGGATGGAGGACAGACGGGACTCGACCGTGTCCATCATGGGCGAGCCCAGACCGGCGGGCAGACCGACGGCAGCGCACTCGATGACACCGCCGACCGAGTCACAGTCGTTGCGTGCGTCTTCGATGGCGGCCAGCATAGCGGTCAGCGCGCGGGGGTTGATGACCGGATATTCCTGCATGCGCAGAGCGTCCAGTTCCTCAGCCGAGACGGCAACATCGTCGAATGCAGTGTCCTGAATCTGAGCGATGGACTGGATATGTGCGCCGACTGTGATGCCCTTCTGCTTGAGATAGAGCTTGCACAGTGCACCGGCAAAGACCAGCGGCGCGGTCAGACGGCCGGAAAAGTGGCCGCCGCCGCGGGGGTCGTTGAAGCCGTGGAAGCGCACCGAACCGGTGTAGTCTGCATGACCCGGACGGGGCTGGGCGAGCAGCGCCTGATAGTCCTGCGAGCGGGTGTTGGTGTTGCCGATGACCGCGCAGATGGGGGTGCCGGTGGTTTTACCGTTGTAGATACCGGACAGAATCTGCGGCAGATCGGATTCCTTGCGAGCGGTGGATTGCTTGTTGCGGCCGGGTGCACGGCGCTCCATCTCGCGCAGTACGAACGACTCGTCGTAGTCAATGCCGGACGGGAAGCCGTCGAGCACAACGCCGATACCGGCACCGTGCGATTCACCGAAGATGGAAATTTTGAGTGCGTTGCCCCAGGTAGAACCCATGTGGCGTACCTCCTTAGATTACAGATTTAAGATAAGCGGGTGCAGCGTTTCGGCTGCGATGGGTACGATTTCGGCCTTGCCGGGGGTGCGTACCAGAATGAAGTTGACGGTTGCGCCCATTTTTTTCTTGTCGGACAGCAGGGCATGGAAAATTTCCTCGCGGTCGTTGGTGAGTTCTGTGGGCAGACCAACCTTTTGCAGAATGTCGATCAGACCGGGGAGCAGATCGGTGTCCGTGCCCAGCTGATTGGAAATCTGCATCGCAGCGACCATGCCGATGGCGACCGCCTGACCGTGCGTGAGCGCGGTGTAGTTGCCCAGTTTTTCGGCAGCGTGACCGACCGTGTGACCGAAATTCAGAATCATGCGCAGACCGGTATCGCGCTCATCCTGTGCCACGACGTCGCGCTTCATCTTAACACATTCATAGATGATGTTCTCGATGTTTGCGCGGTAATCGGGTGCGGATACCATGGACAGAATGTCAGGGTTTGCGATGTAGCCGGCCTTGATGACCTCAGCCATGCCGTCGATGAAGGTCTGCGCGGGCAGCGTGTCCAGCACATCGGGATCGATGAGCACCAGACGGGGCTGGTAGAACGCGCCGACTAGGTTTTTGCCTTCGGGCAGATCGACACCGGTCTTGCCGCCGACCGAGGAGTCGACCTGCGCGAGCAGGGTGGTCGGTACCTGGCACAGCGAAACGCCGCGCAGGAAGGTTGCGGCAGCAAAGCCGGTAATGTCACCGGTCACACCGCCGCCGAGTGCGATGACCAGATCCTTGCGGGTCATACCGGCTTCCAGTAGATCGCGATAGATGGTTTCGACGGTTGTCAGACGTTTGTACGCTTCGCCAGCCGGGATGACGGTCGAGGAAACCGGCAGATCGAACTGGGAAGCGAGCTTGTCAAGGTACAGCGGGGCGACGTTGGAGTCGGCGACAATGTGCACACGGCTGGGGGAAAAGACCTCGAGGATGTGCGCCGCCGCCTGACCGAGCAGACCGCGGCCGATGAGAATATCCGAGCGGGACGAGGTACCGCTGAGGGTGAGCTGTTTCATAAGGGTCAACGCTCCTTTATGTTAGACGTTCCGGAAGACCGGATAGTTCCGAAAATTGACAGAATGCGCGCCGAAAAAGTTTCAGCGCGCATGGATTTGCCTGGACTTGGGAATCAGACTTCGCGGCCGACAGCTTCCGCGATGCGGCGAATGGAGGTCATGGTTTCCTGGAACGAGTCGTAGGTCAGGCTCTGCGCGCCGTCGGACAGCGCGTGTGTGGGGTCGTTGTGAACCTCGATGATGAGACCGTCCGCACCGGCAGCAATGGCAGCCTTGGCGAGGGGTTCTACCATCCAGTAGATGCCGCCTGCATGGGACGGGTCGACAACGACCGGCAGATGGCTCATACGCTTGAGTACCGGAACTGCCGAGATATCCAGCGTGTTGCGGGTGTAGGTCTCGTAGGTACGGATACCGCGTTCGCACAGAATGACATTCTCGTTGCCGCCAGCCATGACGTACTCGGCCGACATGAGGAACTCTTCCATGGTGTTTGCGAAGCCGCGCTTTAAGAGGACGGGCTTGCGGGTCTGACCGAGCTCCTTGAGCAGATCGAAGTTCTGCATGTTGCGTGCGCCGACCTGGAAGCAGTCGCACTTATCCATGAACAGTTCGATGTTCTTGGGGTTGGTGATCTCGGTGACGACCGGCAGACCGGTTTCCTTGTGTGCCTCGTGCAGCAGCTCCAGACCTTCGGCCTTCAGACCCTGGAAGGAGTACGGGGAAGAGCGGGGCTTCCAAGCGCCGCCGCGCAGAACGGTTGCGCCCTGTTCCTTGACGTGCTTTGCCACATCAATGATCTGCTCGCGGCTCTCAACCGAGCACGGGCCAGCCATAACGACGATCTTCTTGCCGCCGATGACTACACCGGGCGCGATTTCGACCGTGGTATCCTGCGGATGCATGCGGCGATTTGCCAGCTTGAACGGCTCCTGCACCTTGGTGATGCGGTCGACCTGGGGATCGCGCAGCAGCGCGTCCTTGTCGACAGCGGCGGTGTCGCCGACCAGAGCCAGAACGGTGGTGCCGGTGCCGACAACCGTGTTAACGTGGATGCCGTACTGTTCGTTCAGCCAATGGGAGAGATGGTCGATGTGTTCGTTGGTTGCGCCGTCTTTCATGACTACGATCATGGTGATTTCTTCCTTTCGATCTATGGGGATTTGAATTTAAAAACGTGATTTCAGAGGGACTTTAGAAAATAAAAAAGTCCTCCGTCCACAAACAGTTAGGGACGAAAGACAAACATTCCGCGGTACCACCCACATTCGGCACAGATTTGGCTGCGCCGCACTCATTTTTCGGATACAACATATCCTATCCCGTTAACGGAGGAATCCCGGCAAAGCCTACTGTGATTCAGCTCTGCGGCTCACGAGGGAACTTCATTTGGTCGGCGCCTACGTCCACTTACAGTCTGGATGGACACTCCCTGAAAAGCGCGGGTGACGAAACTACTTCCTCGGTCATCACTTTTTCCAATATACGCCTTTATTATATCACTCTGCTAAAGAATGTCAAGCGTGGTCGAAGATTTTTTTGAAAACTTTTGGGACAAGGGTTCTGTGCGGGTGAGGGGTGGACATAGACTTGGGACAGGTGATGCAAAATGGACGAAAAAAGCAAAGGTTTACAGGCATATGCGCAGGCAATTTCCTGCCTGCCGCCGCGGCTGACGCACGCGGCACTGAGTTTGCCGGACGACATCCGACTGCGTACGGAAGAATTGCGTCTGCGCGCGGGTCGACCGCTGTATTGGTGCGCAGGCGGTGTGGAACATGAGATTGCGGGTGAACCCATCCGCACCGAGGAATTGCGGGACACCCTGGCACGTGCCAGCCGGTGGTCGGTACATACCTATGAAGATCCCATTCGGCAGGGTTATCTGCCGCTTGCCGGCGGGCACCGCTTGGGCGTGTGCGGCACAGTGTCGATGGAAAGTGGACGACCAACCGGTGTGCGTACGGTGTCCTCACTGTGTCTGCGCATTGCGCGAGCCGTGCCGGGCGCGGCTGCGGCCTGTTTGGAGGACATACAGAACGGGGAGCAGGTGCACGGTACGCTGATTTTGTCCCCGCCGGGCGGCGGCAAAACCACATTTCTGCGTGATCTCATTCGCCAGTTGTCGCAGCAGGGCATCCGGGTGGCGGTTGCGGACGAGCGCGGCGAGCTGGCTGCCATGCGCGGCGGGATGCCGCAGTTTGACCTCGGCCCCTCGTGCGACGTGCTTGACGGCTGCCCCAAGGCGGTCGGCGCTTTGCAGCTGGTGCGCACCATGACCCCGCGTGTGCTGGCGCTCGATGAGATCACCGACCCGGCCGATCTGGACGCGGTGCGCTTTGCCGCCAATTGCGGCGTGACCGTACTGGCGACCATCCATGCCGCAGGTCAGGAAGAGCTGACGCGCAAACCGTTTTTCCGTGCGCTGTGCGATACCGGAGCCTTTACCCGTCTGGTTGTGCTGACCGCCGACGGTGACCGGCACGACAGCCGAATTGAGCATCTGGAAGGAGGGAAGCCGCCATGCTGCTGACTGCGATGGGCGCGATGCTGACGCTGGGGGCATGTACGACATTGGGCATGGCGGCGCGCGGCAAATTGCGCCGTCGTATCTCGGTTTTGTCGTCCGTGCTGGATGCGTGTACGTTTTTGCGTGCCGAGATCGAAGGACCGCATACACCGCTGCCCGACATGATCGAAACCCTGGCACACAGCCAGAATCCCGACCAGAGAAGACTGTTCGGGGAGATGAAAAAGCGGATGGAACAGTCTCCGGGTATGTCGCTCGGCTATCATTGGAGCAGTACGGTGCGTGATCTGCGGGAAGAATTGCAGCTTGGAGAGGAAGCGGCAGCCATCTTGCGCGACGCGTCGGCATTTTTGGGACGGTATGACGCATCCCAGCAGCTGCAATGTCTGTCGTATGCCATGACCCGGCTGGAGAGCTGCCGACAGCAAGCGTGCGAGGCCTACCGCAGACACGGCAGCGTGTACCGTACCTGCGGTATCGCGGCGGGCATCTTTGTGGTGCTGATTTTGATTTGACGGGAGGGAAGACCATGCAGGTCGATTTGATTTTCAAGATCGCGGCCATCGGCATTCTGGTCGCGGTCTTTAATCAGCTGCTCATCCGATCGGGACGGGAAGAGCAGGCCATGATGACCACCTTGGCTGGTCTGATCGTGGTGATGATGGTGCTGGTGCAGCAGATCAGCAATCTGTTTACGCTGATGAAGTCGGTGTTTGGATTTTGAGCGGGCAGATGATAACGCTGATCGGGGCTGCATTGGCTGCAGCCGTCCTGGCACTTGTGCTCAAAAAGGACAGCCCGGCGCTGGCGTTAATGGTCGCAGTGGCCGGGGTGCTCGTACTGATGACCGGACTGATCGAACCGGCCGGACAGCTCATCCATGCAGCCAAGCGCTTGCTGTCCGAGCTGGACGGCGCTGAGACCATCTACGTTCCGATCATCAAGGCAGTCGGGATTGCGGCGGCAGTGCGGATTGCGGGTGCGGTGTGTCAGGATGCCGGACAGGCCGCACTTGCGGCACAGTTGGAGCTTGCCGGAACGGCGGCAGCGATCGTGGTCTGTCTGCCGCTTTTGACCGAGGTGCTCGAGCTGGTCAACCGTATGATCGCCTGATGGACAGATGAGGAAAGGCAGGAGGAAGATGAAATGGCATGTAAGATGCGGGAATGTGATGCGGCAGCTTGTCTGCCTCGCGGGCTGTATTTTTCTGTGTATCGGTATCGCAGGCGCCACCGATCAGACCACCGCTGCCGCCCAGCAGCAGGCGGACAGCCAGAGCGGGGTGCTGGTTGGTTCGCTGACCGGACAGTCGGCGGCACTCATGGACGGGGTCACACTGGACGACGGCGTGGGACAGGCAGCAGCTCAGCTTTTGGACAACTTGGAGGGCAGTGGACGGACAGCTTGGACGGCTGCACTGACAAGTCTTGGCAAATTGCTTGTGGTGGCGGTCATCTGTGGTATTTTGCAGAGTGCCCGCGCAGTGGCAGGCGGCAGCGACTTGCCAATTGTGACGATGGCGGGGGCATTGGGCATGACTGGGGTCTTTCTGAGCGACCTGAGCGGTATGATGACACTATGCGAGGATACCCTGCACGAGGTGTCGACCTTTTCCAAGGCCATGCTGCCCGTGATGGCCGGTGCGATCTCGGCAACCGGTGCCCCAACGACCGCAACCGTGCTGCAAGGGGTGACCATGTTTTCGTTCGACCTGCTTGTGCGATTTTTGACCGGACTTTTGCTGCCGGGCGTCGGGGTATACATAGGGGTCGTGACCGTCAACACCGCGATCGGCGGCGGATTGCTCGGTCAGCTGGCCGGGTTTATCAAGTGGGTCATTACGGGCAGCATGAAGCTGACCCTGACCGTGTTTATCGCCTACCTGACTATCTCCGGGGTCATTGGTGGCAGCGCAGATGCCCTTGCAGTCAAGACTGCCAAGTTTGCGGTATCCGGCTCGGTGCCCGTCGTGGGCGGTATCATCTCGGATGCTGCCGAATCCATGCTGGCAGGTGCTATGCTCATTCGCAACACAGTGGGCGTCGTCGGCATGCTGTGCATTGCGGCAATCTGTCTAATTCCGTTTTTGAAGGTGGGCTTTAATTATCTGCTGTTTAAGGCCGGAGCCGCCGTACTGACACCGGTGTGCGGCAGTGCACTGTCCGGTTTGGTTGCCGGATTGAGCGACAGTATGGGACTGATGCTGGGTATGCTCGGCACCTGTTCGGCAATTTTATTTTTTGAACTGGTATTTTCCATCACGCTGGTGAATCCAATATGATAGAGCTGTTTCAAACCATGCTGACCGGTGTCGCGGCAGCAGCGCTGTGCGGTGGGGCGGCACTGGCACTGACCAGAGGCAATGCCCTGCGCGAGGTCATCCGTCTGGCGGGTGGTCTGGCTGTTCTGCTGGCCGTGCTTCAGCCGTTGACCGGACTGCGGATGCCCGATCTTGCGGGAACCATCCACCAAGCTGTGCAGGACAATGCGGTACAGAGTGCGCGGTATCAACAGGAAAATGAAGCGGTGCTGGCGGAGGCAGCTGTGCAGAGCGTTGTCGATTACATCGAGCAGCGCGCGGCACAGCTTGGCGTCCCGTGTACCGTGACGCTTGCAACCAGTCAGGACACGGACGGACGCACTGTGCTGACCGGCTTGACCCTGACTGCACAGGGGACCGAACAAACCGAGCGGGAGACGATTGAACGCATGATCGTGTCGGAATGCAGCATACCAAAGGAGCTTGTGACATGGAACTGGATCGAATAAAAATGCAGGTGCGGGAGGGACTTGGCAGGCTGCTGCCGCGTCTGAGTCAGTATAAATACGCCTTGATCGTGCTGCTGGTGGGCATTTTACTGTTGTACGCAGGCGGCGGCGCCCGGGATAGACCGGAGTCAAATCAGCCCAGCGGAACCGAGGAGGCAGGATTTGACCTGGACAGTTTTGAACAGAAGCTGACCGACAAGCTCAGTAAGATTGCGGGGATTGGCCGGGTGGAGCTCATGCTGTCGCTCGAGCAGACCGGGGAGTCGGTTTACGCTTCCAATATCCGAGAGTCGGAAAGCGGCAGCGAGAGCGGTTCGTATGAGAGCACCTTGTCAACGGTCTCGGATGGCAGTTACGGGGAACAGCCTGTGCGCATCAAGGAGACCTGTCCGACCTTTCGCGGCGCGGTCGTGCTGTGCGATGGTGCGGGCGCGAGTGGGGTGCGGTTGGCTGTGACAGAGGCGGTCGGCGCGGTCTGCGGACTGGGTGCGGATAAGATTTCGGTCATTCAGATGGGAACGGACAGATAAAACGAGCAGAAGGAGGCATATATTTATGGCAACGGGTAAAAAACGAGGTTTGGTATACGGTGTAATTGGTGTCATGTTGTGTGCGGCAATCTATCTCAACTGGAGCTATGTCCAGTCCCCCGAAGAATTGCTGGTTGCCGGACAGGCAGACGCCGAGCTGTCGGGTGCATCGGTGATGCAGAGCGGGTCGGAAGAAGAGACTGCGGCCGAGGAACAGGCAACCGTGACTTCGGGCAGTGATTACTTTGCACAGTCGCGATTGGCACGCGAGCAGGCGCGAGACGAGGCGATCAGCATTTTGCAGACCAGTTTGCAGGATGAGAAGGCCGATGAAAAGACCAAGGAGGATGCCGCAGGCCAGATCTCCCAGCTCGCGGACGATTCGGTAACCGAAGCAAGGGTGGAAAGCCTCATCAAGGCCAAAGGCTACGCGGACGCGGTGGTTTTCGTCAGTGCAGAGGCGGTAAATGTGATTATTCAGCCGCCCGAGGCCGGATTCCAGGCCGAAGATGCAGCTGTGGTGCGTGATATTGTCATGAGTGAGACCGGCGCGTCGGCCGATCAGATCAAGATCGTGGAGGCCTCATAAATAAATCTGTTTTGGGACTTAAATTTTTGCCGCTTGTGTGGTATAATACTTCAAATAGATTTATTTTGAAGATTCCGCCAAAGGAGAGTGGCAGTATGGCAGAGCATAAGGATTATTGGGTCACTGCCGGTGACCAGGGTACGATCAAGATTTCTGAGGATGTCGTCGCGTCCATCGCGGCGCTGGCTGCGATCGAGACAGAGGGCGTCGGTGGTCTGGCTGCCGGTCTGACGGCTGAGATTGCAAGCCTGCTGGGCAAGAAGAGCCAGAATAAGGGCGTGCGCGTGCAGCTGGGCGAGCAGGATACGGTCGGCGTAGAGCTGAGCATTCTGGTCGAGTTTGGTAAGAGTGTGGGCGAGGTTGCCCTGGCGGTTCAGAAGGCTGTCAAGGCAGCAGTTGAGTCCATGACCGGTCTCAAGACTGCGGTTGTAAATGTCGTCGTGAGTGGCGTGACCTTTGATCAGCCCAAGCCGGCAGAGGAAGCTCTGGCACCGGTTGAGTCGTAACTTCATACAAAACAAAAAAGCACGCGTGAGCGTGCTTTTTTATTATACTTTTTCCGGTTTTCCGAGCTTGCGATACTGCGTGAAGTACATGGTCAGGGAGGAAGCTGCACCGCCGACAAAGTTGCTGATAGGCTCAGCCAGGAAGACACCAGTGACACCGAGTCCGAACAGGTGAGGAAGGATGAGCGTTAGGGGCACAACGATAATGATTTTGCGGAAGAGAGAGAAGAAAATGGCATGTTTGGAACGTCCGAGTGCGACAAAGACCGACTGACCGGTAAATTGCAGGGACATCATAAAGTAGCCAAAGAAATAGAGATGCAGCGCGGGAATGGCGGCAGAGACCAGATTGGGGTCGTCGTTAAAGAGCAGAACGAAGGGAGCGGGGAAGAAGAGCAGGATTGCCCAGCATGCCGTCGCGTAGATGACGCCGGATACCACGGTGAAGCGGATGGCTTTTTTGACGCGCTCCCACTGAGATGCGCCGTAGTTGAAGCTAATGACCGGCTGTGCGCCGTTGGTCAGACCGCTGACCGGCATCTGAACGACTTCACGGATGGCAATCAATACGGTCATAACACCGACGTAGAGATCACCGCCGAAGGCCTGTGCGGTCGAATTGCAGGCAATCTGCACGACACCGTTGGTGCCCATTGCGATAAAGTTGCTCATGCCGAGGCCGATGATCCGGCGAATGCGATGCCATTCCCAGCGGAATGCATGGGGACGCAGACGCAGAAGTGCACGTTTGCTGAACAGGAAGCCGAGTGCCCAGAGAGCGGAGACCGCTTGCGAGCAGATGGTAGCCAATGCAGCACCGGCAACACCCATGTCAAGCACGAAGATAAACAGCGGATCGAGGATCAGATTGAGTACAGCGCCGATGGAGACGGTTAGCATACCGATTCCGGCAAAGCCTTGGGTGTTGATGAAGTAGTTCATGCCCAGCGCGATCATGACGAAGATCGTGCCGACTAAATAGATGCGCAGATAGCTTGTCGCATAGGGCATGGTCTCTGCGCTGGCACCGAACAAGGTGAGGATAGGATGCAAAAACAGTTCACCCAGAATGGTAAGCAGCAGGCCGCAGCCGACCAGCAGGACAAAAGAGGTGTTCTGTACCTGTTCAGCTTCCTGAATGTCACCGCGTCCGCGTGCCATCGAGCAGATCGGCGCGCCGCCCATGCCAAACAGACCGGAAAAGGCAGAAATAACCGTGATAACCGGCATACAAAGTCCGACACCGGTCAGTGGCAGAGCGCTGTTTCCGATATGTCCGATAAAGACGCGGTCGACTACATTGTAGAGCACATTGACAAGCTGTGCCAGCATCAGCGGCACGGCCAAACGGATGATGTTACCCGACACGCTGCCGCGTGAAAAATCATTTTGCATCGGTGAAAATCCTCCTTGTTCGGGAAAAAGAACGGTATTCTTAAATTTATTATAACATAGATTTTACTGTTGTGATATACAAACGTGATACAAAAATTTTTCAAAACAGGGGGTTGACAAACCGGAAACACGAGCATATAATGCAGTACATAAAGTAACACAGCAAACCAATGAGTGAGAGGAGTAGCCTCACAGAGTTGCTTGCAAAGAGAGCCGTGGGTGGTGGAATCACGGTCAGGCACAGTGTGGTGAATGGACTCACGAGGGCGAGGGTGAAAGGCGTTTACGCCGATTAGCTTTCGACGGGATCTCCACCCGTTACCAAGGGAGCATGCATGATGGTGCATGGAGCGAGCGGGTAAATATTTTTTATTTACCAATCTGGGTGGTACCGCAGGAGTCAATTACAGCTCTTGTCCCTGAGAAAATCAGGGGCAAGAGCTTTTTTTAATGCTTGCCGCCGGACGCAGACCGACCATCAAAATAAAACCGAGCCGCAAGGCGCACTATTTTGGAGGTATTTACGATGAAAAAGAAGACGATTGCAATGGCACTGGCAGCACTGACCGCAATGATGAGCCTGACCGCGTGCGGCGGTGGACAAACCGCAGAGAGCACGGCAGCGGACGGCGAAAAGGAACAGTACACGATTGGCGTTGTACAGTATGCGACCCACCCGTCGCTGGATAACTGCTATGAGGGCTTTGTGCAGGGTCTGGCAGCCGAGGGTTTTGTGGAGGGTGAAAACCTGACCATCGAGTTCCAGAACGCACAGGGCGATACCGGAAACTGTGACCTGATGGCAAAGACCATGGTCACCAACAAGGTTGACCTGCTGGCAGGCATTGCAACCCCGGCGGTTATGAGTGAGTACAGCGCAGCCAAGAACAGTGATATCCCGATCGTGTTCACTGCGGTTTCCGATCCGGTCTCGGCAGGACTGGTCAAGTCCATCGAGGAGTCGGGCACCAATTGCACCGGTACTTCGGATGTTCTGCCGCTGGAAGCACAGGTCAAGATGATTCGTGCATTCCTGCCGGATGCGACCAAGATCGGTGTCGTTTATACCACGAGCGAACCCAACTCGGTCAGCCAGCTGGAACGTCTCCAGACCATCGCAGCTGACAATGGCTTCGAGGTTATCGCAGTAGGCGTCACCAATTCGTCTGAGGTCGCATCGGCGGCAGCGTCGGTCGTGGCTCAGGGTGCCGACTGCATCAATAACTTCACTGATAACAATGTCGTTGACAATCTGGCATCGGTCATCAAGGCAGCAAACGACGGCGGCATCCCGGTCTTTGGTTCGGAGATCGAGCAGGTCAAGAATGGCTGTCTGGCAGCTGAGGGTATTGATTATGTCGCACTGGGCGAGCAGACCGGCCGCATGGCAGCACAGGTGCTTAAGGGTGAGGACGTATCCACCATGCCGGTTGAGGAGATCAAGGAATCGACTCCGGTATATAACAAGACGGTTTGCGAGGCACTGGGTCTGACCCTGCCCGAGGCATATCAGAACGCGGAGGATGTCAGCGCATCGTAATTCCACCGCAAAACGCAAGAAAGGAACACACTTATGGATATTCTGCTTGGTCTGCTCGTCAACGTCCTGGAAGAGGGTCTCATCTATGGCGTTATGGCGATGGGCGTGTACATCACCTATAAAATTCTGGATTTTCCCGATCTGTCGGTTGACGGCAGTTTCCCGATGGGCGCGTGCGTGACTGCCGTACTCATCACAGCAGGGGTCAATCCGTGGCTCGCATGCATCGGTTCGTTCGTGTGCGGTGCGGTTGCAGGCTGTGTGACCGGTCTGCTGCATGTCAAATTGCATATCAGCGATCTGTTGTCGGGTATTTTGGTGATGACCGGTCTGTACAGCATCAACCTGCTGATTACCGGTGGTCAGGCGACCATGCAGTTTTACAATCAGAATACCATCTTTACATCGGGCCCGGCAGCGCTGCTGCCCGAGGCAGTCAAGTCTTACCGCGTCATCATCGTTGCACTGATCACGGTTGTTATTGTTAAGGTATTGCTTGACCTGTATCTGAAAACAAAGTCCGGTCTGCTGCTGCGCGCAGCGGGCAGCAATGCACAGTATGTCGTCTCGCTCGGACGTGACCCGGGCAAGATGAAAATTATCGGTCTGGCCATCGGCAACGGCTGCGCCGCGCTGTCGGGCGGACTGCTCAGCCAGCAGACCGAGACCGCGAACATTGCAAGCGGTACAGGTATGGTGGTCATGGCGCTGGCGTCGGTCATCATCGGCACCAGCCTGTTCCGCCGTGTGAAGTTTATCAAGGCGACCTGCGCGGTCGTACTGGGTGCAATTTTGTATAAGGCTTGCCTGGTCATTGCGATGCAGCTCGGTCTGCCGACCAACCTGCTCAAACTGCTCATGGCAGTCCTGTTCACCGTCGCCCTGGTTTCTAATAATCTGGTCTCCAAAAGGAGGAAAAAGCAGTATGTCGATCCCGTCCAGCTCTGAGCGTGCACAGCATAACCTCGTGAGCATGCAGCATATTTATAAGACATTCAACCCGGATACGGTCAGCGAGGTGACCGTGTTCCAGGACTTTAATCTGGATATTCCACGCGGACAGTTTGTCTCGGTCATCGGTTCGAACGGTTCGGGCAAGACGACCATGCTCAATCTGCTGTGCGGCAGCATTCCGATTGATATGGGTGCAATCTATCTGGGCGGTAAGACGCTCAAGGGACTCAAAGAATACCAGAGAGCGGGAAAGATCGGCCGCGTATTCCAGGACCCGGCCCGCGGCACCTGCCCGGAATTGACCATCTTGGAAAATATGGCACTTGCTGATAATAAGGGCAAAGCGTTTGGTTTGGGTCGAGGCGTGAACCGCCGAAGAATGGATGAATACCGTACCCAGCTGGAACGGCTCAAACTCGGCTTGGAAGATAAAATGGATATCCCGGTAGGCAGCCTGTCGGGCGGTCAGCGTCAGGCATTGGCACTGCTGATCTCCACGATGACCCCGATTGAATTGCTAATTTTGGATGAACATACCGCAGCACTTGACCCGAATTCGAGCGCAACGGTCATGGAACTGACCGATCAGATCGTGAAAGAAAAGAACCTGACTGCGCTGATGGTTACCCATAACTTGAAATTTGCCGTGCAGTATGGCAATCGCCTGCTGATGATGCATCAGGGTCGCGCTGTGATCGATGCGGCAGACGCGGAGAAGGAAAAACTCCAGATGAATGATATTCTGGAGAAGTTTAATACTATTAGTTTGGAACTTGGCAATTCACTTTAATCCCGCCCGCAGGCGAGAACGGGTCCGGGCCTGAGGCCCGGCGCGATCCAGCCACGCAGCCCGTAGGCCACTATCCTTATTCCCGCGCTGTGCGCGGATAAAACGAGTGTGCTGGCCGCCGTCCGCAGACGGCGGAATTCCCCTTTGATTTTCCCGATCTTCCGCGAGGGAAAATCAACTTAAATATAATAAAAAAGCGCGTCAGCAGACGCGCGATTCTCTGGAAAGACCGTCAGACAGGACGGTCTTTCTTTTTTGTTTATTTTAGTTGAAACCCGGAGCGAATACCGGGTTTCAAAGGAGAATTCCGCTCGCTACGGCGAGCGGCTCAGGGCGCTGCCCTGAGAACCCGCAAACCTTTGAAAAGGTTTGATCGAAACTTTAGTGTTGGGTGCGGTGGTTTGGGTTAGGCTTGCGGTCTGGGATCGTCGTCGAACGCAGCCAGTGCATAGCGCAGCGCCAACATAAGCGCTTCTTTTTCCTCCGAAGAGTTCGACGCTTCAATCAAATCGCGATACCGTCTGCTGACCGCGCCGCGCAGGTCATCCTGCTGTAAGTAGCGCCAGACCGGCTTTTTGGGTACGGTCTCATCCACGACTTCACAGCTCAAAAAAACCTGTCCCAGTACCCGGCGCAGGGCAGTGAGGTTTGGCTCATAGATACGCTCACCGACCAGTGCAACCGTTGCACAGACACGGTCGTGGTTCTTGGGAATGCGTTCAATAAGTACCTTCTGTAAACCGGTATCCGACGGGATGGGGGTCAAGTCGATTTCAATGCGGGAAAACTCCACAGCCTTGGATTCAATAAACTGCGCCTTGATGGTTTCGCCGATTTCAATGCGCAGAAATCCTTTTCGGCCGGTCTCGGTGCTTGCGACTGCACTCATACCACCCGGGCAGCAAAAGACTGTACCGCCAGCGCGGCGCAGACCGCTGGGTGCGTGGTTGTGACCGGCAGCCAGATACGAGAATCCGCTGGCAGCGATCTCGTCGGGGGAATAGTGGTTGTATCCGCCGTCGGTTTTGAGGTCGGTATGTACCAGACAGATATTGACCGGACGGGAGAATTTGCGATGGGTGAGCGGAATGACCGCACTCTGGTCGTGGAAGGCTGCACCCCAAACGGTTGCCGCTTCACCCAGATGAACCGGTTCCAGTGTGGACTGGGTGAAAACATGCACATTGGAAGGCAGAGCGGAAGTCAGATAAGGACTGCCCGCGCAGATGTAGTCGTGATTGCCGGGAGCGATCAGAACCGGACAAGCTGCCTGAGATAAAATGGACATTGCACGGGAAAAGACCGTTGCCGAGGGCAGCGGAGAGTCGAACAAATCGCCTGCGATCAGGATTGCGTGCGCACGTTCCCGACCGGCTACGCGTACAGCGTGTTCTAGTGCAGCAAACTGCTTTTGCTGTGCGGACTCCGCAGCTTTTTGGGAGAGCATATCGAAAGCCGCGCCGAGGTGCAGATCGGCGAGGTGGAGAAATCTGAGCATCGGGGAAAAAACCTCCTTATATCGTCCTTTTCATTATATCAGTGGTGGCAGGGGAATGCAACCGAAGACATTGGGACGAGGAAAGGGCGCGAACAAAAGCAAAAGCCCGCTCTCTCGAGCGGGCTTTCACCGGTTGTCTCACAAAATAAGGGGGTAAAAATAGGGGGGTAAAGAAACATTTGAAAGAATGATGGCATTTCTTCTATCAGGAAGGGTTTGCGGCATCCCTTGCTGATGTACTAAGTATACCCCATAAGTCAGGAGGATATGTGAATAAAGTTTGAACGACCTGTGAACCTTTTGTATCCCTTTTTCTTAAATTGTGAACAAATCATTTCGGTCCCTAAATTATAGCGTTCTGCGGCGCTTTTTGGCACGAATATCGTCTCCAAAGAAGCGTAATTGTTCAAACTCGCCAGTCAGACGGGAGGAGATGGCCGGGGAATAACGCTTTTCAAATTCCGCAGGCAGGAGATTGGTGTTCACAATCATGGGACGGCGGCGCATGAGGCGGTCGGCGAGCAGTCCGTAGAGTGCAGAAACCGTGAACGCGGTTGCCATCTCGGTGCCCAGATCGTCAATGATGAGCAGGTCACACTGTTCATACTTGCGCACGCGGCGTGCGGCCTCGGACGCATCCGCAGCACCAAACTTTACACTCTCGTAGCTGCTGAAAATGCGGATGGAAGTGTCGTATGCGACCGAAAATCCGTGTTCGGATACGACTTTAGCGATACAGGAAGACAGGAAGGTCTTGCCCAGACCGGTCGAGCCGTAGAGCAGCAGATTGGGAGAATGTACCGAGAATTTGTCCGCATACGCGCGGCAGATCGACAGATTATATTCCATATTCTCGCGTGCCGACATGCCTAGACGACCATCTGGCACATCAGAATAGTAATCTAGGCGAAAACGCTCGAAGTTCTGATCTGTGATGGGGAGAATGGTGGATAACTCCTCGGTCAGACGGGCAGCATAACGCTTTTTGAGACAATCGCACGGCTCGGTACCGACATAGCCGCTGTCGCCGCAGGTTTCGCACAGAGGCGTCTCATCCAGGTAGTTTGCACCAAATCCATTCTGTTCGAGCAGCGCGCGGCGCTCGGCTTGGAGTGCCAGATTGCGGGTCTTGAGCTGTTCGATGGCATCTGCCGGATCATCTCCGGCAGCGAGCGCGGCGTGCAGGACGGCCGCTGCCGTGCCCGACAGCTCGCGGTCGATCTCACGTACGCGGGGCAGACGGGCATAAACTTCCTCACGGCGCTGCGCGAACAGTTCGGTGCGGGCAGTGTGTTCCCGTTCCATGTCCCGCAGGACGGAAGATAAAATCTCACGATTGTAGTGCATGGGTTATCCCTCCTCACGCGCAGCGCGGCGGCGCTTGACTTCTTCGAGCCATTCTTTTTCCCAATCGGCCAGCTGAGCAGGCTGGGCAGAGCCGGCAGACGGGGCGGCGGCATTGCCGAACGGCGGCTCGGTGACCGGAGCGGTCGGTTGATTTTTGCGGATGGATTCCGGTTCCAGTGCGGTGATCTCAGCGACTGTGTGCACGCCCTTCTGATCCCACGAGGACAGCATTTTGCGCAGATAGCTGGCTGAGAATTGACCGATGCCGCGCTTCATGCGCTGGAGCGCAAGCTGCAAAGCGTCGGGCGGGAATCCCTTTTCCAGACAAAGTGCGATGAGCGAGCGCTCTGCGGCGGTCGGCGCACGGCCAACCACGCCGAGCGTCTGGAAGAGCGCGTCGCGCAGCGGTTTTTCGGCTTCGACCTCGGACAGATAGCGCTGTGCGTCGGCGGTGGTCAGGATTCCCTTGTCCGACCAGATGCAAGCCTCGCGTTCGATATCACGGCCCTTGATGGCACCCTTGTCACGATTCAAATAGCTCAAAAGCTCAATGATGACTTCTGCGGGCAGACCGATGTGATTGTATACTGTATATAAGGTGCGCTGTAAAGCGTCGGTCAGCGGACGGCCGAGTATGCTTTCGGCGGTGTCGCAGACAGCGCGGAAGCGATGGTCGTCCGCGCGGGCGGCGCGCAGTTCGGATGCCGTGTAGCGCGGCGCAGGGGACGGTGTGATCTCGGTGGCAGTGGGCGACTGCGCGATGGCGAGATTGGTCAGGGTAAAGACCGCACGCTCAAAGCGTTCTTTGGACAGCCGCAAATCGCGCATGGCCTGGGTCTCTTGAAAGCGATTGCCATGCCGTATAATATAAAGATAGAGCAGCGCGGCGTCGCCGTCGCCGCATTGGATGAGCTTGTCCGCGATCTCGCAGCGGATGACGCGGAACTCGCCCTCGGGCATCAAAAGGGATGCAAGGCTCATGGAAACCTCCAAACAGGCAAAGTGAAAAAATGCCGCCCGACAGGGCGGTCTGAAACGAGATTATTATATCGTGTTTTGTCGTAATGTGCAAGGGGCGGGGTACGACCGCGCATGACCAATGCCTGTTTGTATTGGCAGTGTTGGGCATATTGTGTTTCGGAATGTGGGACTTTGCAGGAAGAAAGCGGATTCTTTGTCCAAAGGGCGTAGAACATCCAGAAAATTCCCTATAAATTTTCTCAATTTGACAGTGAAATCCGGGACATGATATAGTATAATTATATCTGGATTGGTATGGGTGCCATTGGCGCACCCGAACACGGAAATTGAAAGGACTAATTTCATGAGCCAAATTACGACAATCCTGCGTGGTGCACAAAAAGCCTACGAGACCCCTGTGCTGTTTCAGAGCGCGGGCGCATGGGTGAAGAGTGCGCTGGCAGAAGCGGGATTTCGGGAAGGGGTCATTGAGACGGCAGGAGACAACGTCCTGCTGATCGGTGCACCCTGTCCGGAACTGACCGCAGCAGAGTATCAGCGTCTGGTACAGAGCCATCTGGCCATCGGCGCAGATTTCACAGTGTTCGCCGCTCACATGCCGCCGCGCGATGCCGCCGACAGCATTACGCGCATTGCTCCGGATACTGTACCGGTCGTGTGCGCACGTACCGAAGCCCTTGCCGCCCTGCCGGACGGTGACCTGATCGCGGCTGTTAATCAGGCGGTCAGTGCGGGTAAGTCGGTCGAGGTCGTTCTGTCCGAGCCGGTCGTGCCGGTTGTAGACGGCGTGAGCGCATTCGAGGCACAGAAGCGTCTGTGTGCGCGCATCAACATGCGTCACATCGCAGCAGGCGTACAGATTTTTGCACCGGACAGCGTGTACATCGCACCGGATGCAGTGATCGGCGCAGGAACGGTTATCCTGCCGGGAACGATCATCCGTGCAGGCTGCGTCATCGGCAGCGACTGCAAGATCGGTCCGAACAGCTTGCTCGAGCATGCTAAAATCGGTGACCGTACATCTGTCAACTCTTCTCAGATTTACGAGAGCACCATTGGCGCAGATGCCACAGTCGGCCCGTTTACTTATGTGCGCCCGGGCTGCAATGTAGGCAACAAGACCCGTATCGGTGACTTTGTTGAGCTGAAGAAGGCCGAGATCGGCAACGGCACTAAGGTTTCGCACCTGACTTATATCGGTGACGCAACCGTTGGTGAGCGTGTAAACTTTGGCTGCGGAACGGTTGTCGTCAATTATGACGGCTATCATAAATTCCATACTTATATCGGCGATGACTGCTTCATCGGCTGCAACACCAACCTTGTTTCTCCTGTTAAGCTCGGTGACCGTGTCTTCACGGCGGCGGGTACGACGGTAACCAAGGACGTGCCGGACGGCGCACTGGCAGTTGCACGCGCACGTCAGACCACGCTTGAAGGCTGGAATGATAAGCGCCGCGCACGCATGGAAGCGGAAAAGGCTGATAAAAAATAAAAATGAATCTTAAAAATCAAAAAGAACAGTGTACGCAGGGGGTACAACACAAATGATTTCTCACGGTAAAAACATCAAGATTTTCTGCGGTAACTCTCACCCGGCACTCGCAATGCAGATCGCATCTGCACTGGGTCTGCCGCTCGGCAAGGCAACCGTCAACACCTTCTCGGATGGTGAAATTTCGGTTTCCATCGGTGAGTCTGTCCGTGGTTCGGACGTTTTCCTGATTCAGTCTACCTGTGAGCCGGTTAACAACAATCTGATGGAGCTGCTGATTATGATCGACGCATGCCGTCGTGCATCCGCTGGTCGAATCACCGCTGTTATGCCGTACTTTGGCTACGCACGTCAGGATCGTAAGAGCAAGGCACGTGATCCGATCTCTGCTAAGCTGATCGCTGACCTGCTGACCACCGCTGGTGCAGACCGTGTCCTGACCATGGACCTGCACGCAACCCAGATTCAGGGCTTCTTCAACATTCCGGTTGATAACATGATGGGCGCATCGGTTCTCATCCCGCATATCGCTGGTACTTTTGGCCTTAACCGCGACGATCTCGTCATCGTTTCCCCTGACCTTGGCTCGGTCAACCGTGCACGTAAGTTTGCTGAGAAGCTGGATCTGCCGCTCGCAATCATCGACAAGCGCCGTCCGAAGGCAAACGTTTCCGAGGTTATGAACATCATCGGTGACGTACGCGGCAAGAAGGTTATGCTGGTCGACGACCTGATCGATACTGCTGGTACTCTGGTACATGCAGCAGAGGCACTGGTTGAGAAGGGCGGCGCAACCGAGATTCACGCTTGCGCAAGCCACGGCGTTCTGTCCGGCCCGGCAATCGAGCGTATCCAGAACAGCCCGATCAAGACTCTGACCCTGCTCGACACCATCGCACTGCCGCAGGAGAAGATGATCGACAAGATTCACGTGCTGCAGGTTGCACCGGTATTCACCGAGGCAATCGCACGCATCTACGAGGAAATTTCCGTTTCCCCGCTGTTCGACTAATTGAAGAACCCGGCGCATGTATGCGCTGCTTACCGAGAGAGCCTGGACACAACGCCCAGGCTCTTTTCACAGCAAGAAAGGAAGCAATATGAATATTTTAGCGATTGGGGACGTGGTCTCCAAACCCGGCCTTGATACGCTCAGACGGCTGCTGCGCACGCTCAAAAAGCAGCATGCCATCGATTTCACCATCGTAAACGGCGAGAACGCTTCGGGTGTGGGCATCACACCCGATCAGGCAGATGACATTTTTGATGCCGGTGTAGATGTCATCACGCTGGGCAACCACGTTTACAATAAGCGCCAGATCATCCCGTATCTGGACGACTGCTCGTACATCCTGCGTCCGGCCAATAACGCACCCCAGCAGCCCGGACGCGGCTGGGGCATCTATGATTGTAAGGGCTACCGCCTGCTTATCATGAACCTGATCGGCCGGTGCGAGATGGCCTTCGGCCCGGACAATCCGTTTTTGTGTGCCGACCGTATTCTGCGCGAGCAAAAGGGAAAATACGATCTGGCAGTCTGTGAGATTCACGCAGGCGCAACCAGTGAAAAACTAGCCATGGGATTTTACCTGGACGGCCGATGCAGCGCGGTCTATGGCACCCATACCCATGTCCAGACGGCCGATGCAAGAGTCAATCCGAAGGGCACAGGCTATATCACCGATCTCGGCATGACCGGTCCCTTGTGGTCGGTGCTGGGTGTGGAACCTGAGCAGTCGATCGCCATGTTTCGCGGTGACCTGACCGAGTATTTCCGTGCCGCAGGCGGTGAGACCGCCCTGATGGGTGCAGTCTTTGATATCGACCAGTCTACCGGCAAGTGCCGCAAGGTCACACCGCTGTTTGAACGGCTGGGAGGCTGACATGGACGGCCGCTATCTGCGTAAGATCGTGCTGGAAGATGCAATTGCGTACGATCGGACATGCATTCGTGATTTGCCGGTCGTGCGCAGCCTGCGCGAGCGGGATGGACTGGAATTGTGTGCGCCGGTGACGTTTCTTGTGGGCGAAAACGGGACGGGAAAATCCACCTTGTTGGAAGCGGTTGCGGTTGCGTGGGGATTTAACCCGGAAGGCGGCTCGCGCAACTTTACCTTTTCTACACGCGAGACGCATGCCGGACTGCATCGGTATATCCGGCTGGTGCGTGGCGCTTATCGTGCAAAAGGTGGATTTTTCCTGCGAGCCGAGAGCTTTTACAACGTTGCAAGTGAGATTGACCGTATACCTGATCTGTGTGAGGATGCTTACGGCGGGAGATCTCTGCATGAACAGTCGCATGGAGAGAGTTTTTTTGGCTTTGCTGCAAAACCGTTTTCACGGACATGGATTTTACGTGCTGGACGAACCGGGAGCTGAGCTGTCTCCGTCTCGTCAGATGACCATGCTGTGTGTGCTGCGCGATTTGATGCAGCAGGGCGCACAGTTTCTCATCGCGACTCATTCACCGATTTTGACCGCACTTCCCGGTGCGCAGATTTATGAGTTGGACGAGAACGGAATGCACGAATGCGCATACCGAGATACCCAGAACTATCAGCTGACCCGACGGTTTTTGGAAAATCCAGAGCGCATGCTGACCTATCTGTTTGCAGAACCGCCTGAGAATATGGACTGATATCTTTCGCAGAACGTAAAAAAACCGCTCAAATGAGCGGTTTTTCTTTTTATCTGACGGTTTTGCTTGTCCGCATACTGCGCCAGTAAAGCACAACACCACAGACTGTGACAAGCAGCTCGGTCACCGGGAAGGTCAGCCAGACACCGGTGAGTGCAAAGAGTGCAGACAGTGCGAATGCCATGGGAACGATGAGCACCAGACCGCGCAGGAGTGAGATACAGTGCGCGGGGAGTGCACGGCCGATTGAGGTAAAGAAGAAAGAGAGTGCAATGTTGCAGCCTGCGAAGGGAATTGCGAGGAAGTACAGACGCAAGCCATCTTCGGCAATCGACTGAAGCGCAGCATCCTGCGCACTGTTGAATGCTGCAACGACCGGCGTGTCGCAGAAAATGAATAGGGCATAGATGGCAACCGAAAGTGTGAGCACGGTGACAATGAGATAGCGCATCAGCTGGCGGATGTCCGCCTGCGCGTTGCGCCCGTAAGCATGGCTCAGCAGCGGCTGAACACCCTGTGCAATGCCGGTGAGCAGGGCGATGACCACGAGGGACAGATTGGCAACCACGCCGTAAGCCGCAACACCGGTATTACCGCACAGACCGAGAATGATGAAGTTAAACACCAGAATGACGATGCCGGAGGATAGTTCGGTGACCAGAGAGGGCAGACCGAGTGCCAGCATGCGTCCGATGAGGGACGGGGTGACCGAACAGCGGCGCAGACCAAACCCTGCATGCTTGCGGTGGAAGGACAGTACAACCAGACTGATGCACGGTGCCAGACCAGTTGCCAGAACGGCACCGAAAATGCCCATCTGACAGGGGAAGATGAACACATAGTCCAAAATAATGTTGGAAAAACTGCCTGCAAGCATGGCGGTCATGGACAGACGGGGAGAACCGTCATTGCGCACGAAGCAGACCAGAATGTCATTGAGCAGGAAAGCGGGCGAGAAGAGCAGAATGACGCGCAGATAGGTTGCGGTCATGGTGAGCACCTGCGCATCGGCACCGAGCAGGGATGCGAGCGGTGTGGGGAAGAATAAACCAGCTGAGACGAAAATAATTGCGAGCAGTACAGTGGGATAGACCGAGCTGACAAACGTTGCGGACGCGCCGTCGTTGTCTCGCTGGCCGCGGCAGATCGAGTACCGGGTTGCACCGCCCATGCCGAGCATCAGACCGCAGCCGTGCACCAGACTGTAAATCGGAATGGCCAGATTGAGCGCGGTCAGACCGTCAGCGCCCAGACCCTGAGCGATAAAAAAGGTGTCGGCCAAAATATAGCAGGAAAAGCCGAGCATGCCGAGTGCGTTGAGCGAAGCATACCGGGCGAATTCCTGGAACGCGTGTTTCATTGAAAATACCCCCTAAAACAAATAAAAACGCTGGTGTCTGTATCTTCAAAGGCCTACGATACAGAATCCAAGCGTTTGCAGTCCGCTATCCGGCGATAACGAACGAGATAAGGATAGCACGTGTGTGCGGGAATGTCAAGACAAGGGAAAAAGAAAACCGCTCCGAAAAACAGAGCGGTTTGTTTGCATGTTTTACGATCAGTCGATGGTGATGACCTGATCGCGCGCCGGGCCAACACCCAGCATGGTGACCTTGCAGCCACAGATGCGCTCGAGCGCAGAGATATAATCCTTGACCGACTGGGGCAGTTCGTCGTAGGTACGGCAAGCGGTGATGTCCTCATCGAAGCCGTCGAACTCCTCGTAAATCGGGGTGCAGTGCTCAAGATCAGCGAAGTTTGCCGGGAACTCGGTGATGCGCTGGCCGCCCAGATCGTAAGCGACACAGACCTTGAGCTTGGGCAGACCGCGCAGGGGGTCGATCTTGTTGATGACCATTTCGGTCAGACCGTTAACGCGAACGGCGTAGCGTGCGATGACTGCATCGAACCAACCGGTACGGCGTGCACGGCCGGTGACCGTACCGAACTCACCGCCAGCGTTGCGGATGTAGTCGCCGGTCTCATCGAACAGCTCGGTCGGGAAGGGACCCTTGCCGACGCGGGTGGTGTAGCTCTTGAAGATGCCCATGATATCGGTGATGGCAGAGGGACCAACACCCGAACCGATGCAGCAGCCACCAGCGATCGGATGGGACGAAGTGACGTAGGGGTAGGTACCCATGTCGAGGTCGAGCAGCGTGCCCTGTGCGCCCTCAAACAGAACGAACTTGCCGTCCTTGATGGCCTCGTAGGTCAGAATCGAGGTGTCGCGGACATGTGCGCGCAGACGCTCTGCATAGGTGCGGTACTCCTCGAGAACGGCCTCGATGTCGATGGGCTCGCCGCCGTAAACACCGGTGATGACCTTGTTCTTGCGTGCGCAGGCTGCACGCATCACGTTTTCAAAACGGTTGGGATCGATGAAGTCGTGCATGCGCACGCCGATGCGCTCAGCCTTGTCCATGTAGGTGGGACCGATGCCCTTCTTGGTGGTGCCGATATCGTCACCGCCACGAGCCTTTTCGGACAGGGCATCCAGTTCGAGGTGCCAGGGCAGGATGCAGTGGCAGCGTGCGTCGATGAACAGCTTGTCTGCCTTGACGCCCTTTTCTGCCAGACCGTCGATCTCGCGCAGGATGTTGCGCGGGTCTACGACGACGCCCGGACCGATGATGTTGATGCAGTCGGGGTAGAGGATACCCGAGGGAATGAGCTGCAGTTTGTACTTTTCACCATCAACAACGACCGTATGGCCGGCGTTGTTGCCTCCCTGGCTGCGCACCACAAGATCGGCGTGTGCCGCAAAGATGTCGATGAATTTGCCTTTGCCTTCGTCGCCCCACTGAGCGCCTAAGATTACTTTGCCAGGCATAACTAGAAAGCCCCTTTCACAGATAGAAAAAATGAACAGGAAGGGAAGAAATCCCATCCTTTGGTATTGAATACAGGTTTTGCGATGCCGGAACGCATCCGGCATACATTCCATATTATAACGCAATCGGGTTCGCAGTACAATAGGACGGGTATAATTTTTCGTATTTTGACAAAAAAACAGGGGAGGAAAGGGCGAAATAATGGTGAAAACCGTGTGATTCGAGGAGTTTCACGCCGGAGTGCAAAGCGTGCGGAACGAGCGGGTGAAATCAACAGAAGGGCTTAAAAAAAGAGTCCGGCTATGGTATAATAGGTACAATCGAAAAAAATCAGGGAATTTTTCAGGAGGTTCCGATCAGATGATACACTATTTGGACAACGCCGCCACCTCGCGTGTGCTGCCTGAGGCTGCCGAGGCAGCGGTGCACATGATGCGCGAGGAATTTGGCAATCCGTCGTCCCTGCATAAAATGGGCATTGAGGCTGCGCGGGTGCTTAAGGACAGCCGGGAGGCCGTCGCAGCTGTCCTGGGCGGCACGGCTGCCGAGACGTACTTTACTTCGGGCGGTACCGAGAGCATCAATACTGCGATTTTCGGTGCGGCGCGTAAGAATCGCCATGCCGGACGGCATATCGTGACCACAGCCATCGAGCACGCAGCGACCTTGAATGCCTGCCGCAGACTGGAAAGCGAAGGGTTCGAGGTCACTTACGTCCAGCCGACCGCGGACGGTCACATTCTGGCCGAAGATATGGAAAACGCCATGCGTGAGGATACCATTCTGGTGTCCTGCATGCTGGTCAATAACGAGGTGGGCACGGTTCTGCCGGTTGCAGAGATCGGACGCGCACTGAAACGCAAGAACCCGTCTGCACTGTTCCATGTGGACGCAGTACAGGGACTGTTCCGCCTGCCGCTCACGCCCAAGAAGTGGAACTGTGACTTACTCAGCGTCAGCGGCCATAAGATCGGCGCACCCAAGGGTATCGGCGCACTGTATATGAAGCGCGACGTGCGCCTCGCTCCGTACATCGTGGGCGGCGGTCAGGAGAGCGGCTTCCGCTCGGGCACCGAGCCCATGCCGCAGATCGCAGCCTTTGCCGCGGCTTGCCGTGAGCGTGCCGCACAGATGGACGAGGATGTTGCCCATGTCGCCATGCTCAAGGACTACTTGACCGAGCAGGTGAATGCAAAATTTGACTTTGTACAGTGGAACGGGCAGGGAGACGTGCCCCATGTCGTCAATCTGTCGCTACCCGGATGCAAGAGCGAGGTCATGCTGCGCGTGCTCGAGTCCAAGGACGTGTTTGTCTCGGCCGGTTCGGCCTGCTCGAAGGGCAAGGAAAGCCCGGTGCTGCGCGCCATGGGACTGGATAAAAAGCGCATCGACAGCGCCCTGCGCATCTCGTTTGCACCCTTTAACACCAAAGAAGACGTGGACGCCCTGCTGGAAGGATTGGAAGCGGGCGTGCGCATGCTCAGACGATAAAGAAGAAAGGATTATCCCTCTATGAAAGAAGTATTGCTGCTCAAGTGCGGCGAGATCGTGCTCAAAGGTCTCAACCGCAAGAAGTTCGAAGATCGCCTGCTCGGCAACATCAAGCGCCGCTTAAAGCACATCGGTGACTGCACGGTGACTATGCGCCAGTCGGTTATCTATGTTGAGATTCCCGAAGGCGTAGACGGCGACGCTGTCATGGATGCCGTGCTCAAAATTTTCGGTATCGCACTCATCTGCCGCGCAGCCGTGTGCGAAAAGACGCTGGAATCCATGCAGGCGACCGCAGAGTCCTACTTGGCCGACCGCATTGCCGATGCCAAGTCGTTTAAGGTCGAGACCAAGCGCGGCGACAAGCGCTTCCCGATGACCTCGGTACAGGTTTCCCAGCATCTGGGCGGTGAACTGGCCGAGAAGTACAAGCACATGAAGCCGGACATGCACCATCCGGAGCTGACCATTCACTTTGAGATTCGCGATCAGTACGCGTTTGTTCATCCGGGCCCGGTACAGGGCGCAGGCGGTATGCCGGTCGGCACCAATGGCCGTGCAGCCCTGCTGCTGTCGGGCGGTATCGACTCGCCGGTTGCAGGCTATATGATGACCAAGCGCGGTCTGGAACTGATCGGCATTCACTTTTTCAGCTATCCGTACACCTCGGATCGCGCCAAGGAAAAGGTGTTTGAGCTGGGACGCAAGCTGACGGCATACTGTGGCCGTATGCCCATTCTGGTCGTACCGTTCACCAAGATTCAGGAAGAGATTCGCGACAAGTGCCATGAGGAGCTGTTTACGCTGATTATGCGCCGCTTTATGATGCGCATTGCCGAGAAGCTGGCCATTCAGTACGAGTGCGGCGGCCTGATTACGGGCGAGAGCCTGGGACAGGTTGCAAGTCAGACTATGCCGGCGATGGCGGTCACCAATGCGGTCTGTGAGACGCTGCCGGTCTTCCGTCCGGTGATCGGCATGGATAAAGAAGAAATCGTGCAGATTGCACGCAAGATCGATACCTTTGAGACGTCTATCCTGCCGTATGAGGACTGCTGCACGGTCTTTACGCCCAAGCATCCGAACACCAAGCCCAAGATGCCCAAGATTTTGGAAGCCGAGTCGCATCTGGATGTTGAGGCACTGGTGGATGAGGCAGTACAGAACACCGAGCGGGTGATCGTCTGATCATTTCCAGCCATTTCCAACAAAATTTTACGCAGATTTGATTGTAGCGCGCACTGTGCTGTGGTATCGTTACATTGTACCGCGCCGCAGGCGTGAGAAAGAAGGAACTATGAAAGCAGAACTGATTGCAGTCGGTACCGAGATTCTGCTCGGCGACATTGTGAATACCGATGCCCAGGTCATCTCGCAGGGCCTGTCCGAGCTGGGCATTGACGTTTATTATCAGACCGTGGTCGGTGATAATCCGCAGCGTCTGGAGCGTGTCATTCGAGAGGCCAAAGAGCGTGCGGATATTATCATCACGACCGGCGGCCTGGGGCCGACGCTGGACGACCTGACCAAGGAGACGTTAGCACGGGTATTTGGAAAGAAAATGGCGCTCGATCAGGAGGCGCTTGCACGCATTCATGCTTTCTTTGATAACATTGGCCGCGAGATGACGCCGAACAATGAAAAGCAGGCATGGCTGCCTGAGGGCTGCGTGCCGCTGCAAAACGACTGGGGCACCGCACCGGGCTGTGCGTTCGAAGCTGACGGCACACACGTTATCATGCTGCCCGGTCCGCCGCGTGAGTGTGAACCGATGTTCAAGTATTGTGCGATGCCGTACCTGTACAAGCTGGCAGGCGGCTGCATTGTCTCGCGCAACGTACGTGTATTCGGCCTGGGCGAGTCGGCAATGGAGACCATTCTGCACGACATGATGGCCTCGATGAAAAACCCGACCATCGCACCCTATGCCAAGACCAGCGAGTGCTTCGCACGTGTCACCGCCAAGGCGGACACGCCCGAACAGGCCGAGCAGATGCTGGAACCTGTGGTCGAGCAGGTGGTGTCCATGCTGGGTGACAGTGTGTACGGCGTGGATGTGGATTCCCTGGAACAGGTCGTGGGAGATGGCTTGCGCGAAAGAGGCATGACGCTGGCGGTTGCAGAGAGCTGCACGGGCGGATTGCTGTCCAAGCGCATCACCGATCTGCCGGGTGCATCGGAATATTATAAGGGCGGCGTATGCTCGTATGCCAACGAAGTCAAAGTCAAGGTGCTGGGTGTTTCTGAACAAACGCTGGCTGAAAAAGGTGCTGTTTCACCCGAAGTTGCCGAACAGATGGCGCGCGGGGTGATGGAACTGATGGGTACGGACTTTGGCGTTGGTATCACGGGGGTTGCAGGACCGGGCGGCGGAACCGAGGAAAAACCGGTGGGACTGGTTTATATCAGTGTATGTCTCAGAGGCGTATGTCACACCCGGGAAATGCGGTCGAGCCTTGGCCGTGATCGCGTTCGCAACCAGGCTGCTTCGACAGCGCTCGACCTCGTGCGCCGTTTGTTGCCGGAAGGTCAGTGTGACCAAAAGGGACGCTAAAAGTTCATAAAAATTGTCCAGTGTTTGCATAAAAAGCGAAATATCACTGGACTTTTTTTTGCTGCGGTTGTATACTGTACCTAGTAAAACAGATTTTAGCCTGCCGAAAACTGTGTAAAAACGACAAAGATCGACGGGAAGTTCTGGAATGCTGAGGAAATCGCGCATTTTCGCGCATTTTAGAGGGAGATGAATGCATGACTTTGCAGACAAGGATGACAACCAAAGAAGAGCATGCCGCCTTGTTTCAATCCGGTCGGGATTGCCGTGCGTTTGAATTCATGGGTGCACATCCGCAGACGCGTGATGGTCAGAAAGGTTACTATTTTTCTGTCTACGCGCCGAATGCAGTGGAAGTTGCAGTAATGGGTGAATTCAACGGCTGGAGTCGCGACGCGCACAAAATGGTGCGCGATGAAACAGGCATTTGGGAGTGCTTTATTCCTGGTGTCAAGCAATATGATTCGTACAAGTATTCCGTTCATACGCAGGACGGACAGTTCTTTGATAAGGCCGACCCGTACGCCTTCCATTCGGAGACACGCCCGTCCAACGCTTCCAAGACCTTCGATCTTGCAGGCTATGAATGGCACGATAACAGCTGGATGGACTGGAGAGGCAAGCACCTGCCGTACACCGCACCGGTCAACATCTATGAGGTACATATGGGCTCGTGGAAGCGGCACGAGGATGGAAACTTCTATTCCTACCGCCAGCTGGCTGACGAGCTGATTCCTTATGTCAAGCAGATGGGCTACACCCACATCGAGTGCATGCCGCTCGCCGAGCACCCGCTCGACGGCTCCTGGGGTTATCAGGTTACCGGCTATTTTGCCGCGACCTCGCGTTATGGCACGCCGCATGATCTCATGTATTTTGTGGACAAGTGCCACGAGGCTGGAATCGGTGTCATTATGGACTGGGTTCCGGCACACTTCCCCAAGGACGGACATGGCCTGGTTGAGTTTGACGGTTCGTACCTCTATGAGTACGCCGATCCGCTCAAGATGGAGCATAAGGAGTGGGGTACCCGCGTATTCGATTACGGTAAGGTATCGGTACGCAACCTGCTGTTCTCCTCGGCAATGTTCTGGATTGAGCAGTTCCACATCGACGGCCTGCGCGTAGACGCAGTCGCATCCATGCTCTATCTGGACTATAACCGTCAGGGCGAGTGGAGACCCAATATCTACGGCGGACGTGAGAATCTGGAAGCGGTCGACTTCCTGCGTATGCTCAACCACATGGTACTCAGTGAGTATCCGGATGTCATGATGATCGCAGAGGAGTCCACGGCATGGCCGATGGTCACCAAGCCGGGTTCGGTCGGCGGACTGGGCTTTAACTTCAAATGGAATATGGGCTGGATGAACGATATGTTGTGCTACATGTCGGCAGACCCGTTCTTCCGCAAGGACATGCATGATAAGATCACCTTCTCCTTCATGTATGCCTTCTCTGAAAACTACATCTTGCCGCTCTCGCACGACGAGGTCGTGCACGGCAAGCGCTCGCTCATCGATAAGATGCCCGAGCCGTATGAAAATAAATTTTCCTCGCTGCGTGCGCTCTATGGCTACATGATGGCGCACCCGGGCAAGAAGATGCTGTTTATGGGCGGCGAGTTCGCGCAGTTCTCCGAGTGGAACGAGGCACGCGGTCTGGATTGGATGCTGCTCGACTACGACGCACATCGCCAGATGCAGACCTACGTCAAGGCACTCAACGCAGCATACCTTGCCAATAAGCAGCTGTGGGAAAACGACATGGACTGGCAGGGCTTTGAGTGGATTTCGCACGACGATAATCGCAATAATATCATCGCCTTCCGCCGCGTCGCATCGGATGGCACCGACCTCATCTGCGTGGTCAACTTTGCACCCATTTATCACCCGAGCTACTGCATCGGCGTCCCGTATCCGGGCACTTACGAGGAGATCTTCACCTCGGACGATGTCAAGTTCGGCGGTTCGGGCGTGAAGAACGGCAAGGTTCGCTCCAAGGCCGCAGCCTCTGTCGTGGATAAGGTGCTTGATGAGGAGACTGGCAAGATGGTACCGGGCAAGATGCACGGTTTTGACGATCTGATCGATCTGGAAATCGCACCGCTGTCTGTCATGTACTTTAAGGGCAAGCCGCGCGTTGCGCGCCGCGCAAAGGCCACCCCGGCGACCAAGGTTGCCAAGGCTGAGAACAAGACGGCAGACAAGAAAAACGAGAAGGCAAAGACTGAAAAGCCGCGTGCATCGGCACGCCGCACCAGAGCTTCCAAGACCGACGAGGCGTAAATCGCCTCGTTCGGATCGCATTCCGCGATGCCGCCGGACACAAGGCGACGGCACGATAGGGATATGGATATAAAAATAAGTGAGGAGAAACGGAGAGTAATCATGTATCGAAAGAAAGAATGCGTTGCCATGCTGCTGGCCGGTGGCCAGGGCAGCAGACTGTATGTCCTGACCACAAAGGTCGCAAAGCCGGCAGTTCCCTTCGGCGGCAAGTACAGAATCATTGACTTCCCGCTGTCTAACTGCATTAACTCCGGCATTGACACGGTCGGCGTACTGACCCAGTACGAGCCCCACGTGCTCAACGCGTACATCGGTTCCGGTCAGACCTGGGATCTTGACCGTATGCGCGGCGGTGTATACACCCTGCCGCCGTACCAGCGCGGCAAGGGCGCAGACTGGTACAAGGGTACTGCAAACGCAATCTACCAGAACATCGAGTTTGTGGACGAGTACGACCCGGATTACGTTCTGATCCTGTCGGGCGACCACATCTACAAGATGAACTACAACAAGATGCTCCAGCATCATAAGAAGGCGGGCGCGGACGCAACCATCGCAGTTATGGACGTACCGCTCAACGAGGCTTCCCGCTTCGGCATCATGAACTGCCGTGAGGACGGTTCGATCTATGAGTTCGAAGAGAAGCCCAAGCAGCCCAAGAGCACCTTGGCTTCCATGGGTATCTACATCTTCAGCTGGAAGAAGCTGCGCCAGTACCTCATCGACGATGAGAACAACACCGCTTCGTCCAACGACTTCGGTAAGGATATCATCCCGGCTATGCTGAATGCAGGCGAGAAGATGGTTGCATACCGCTTCGAGGAGGGTTACTGGAAGGATGTCGGCACCATTGAGTCTCTGTGGGAGGCAAACATGGATCTGCTCTCACCCAAGTCCGGCCTGAACCTGTCCGACGATACTTGGAAGATCTACGGACGCAACAACGGTGCACCCCCGCACTTCACCAGCAAGCAGTCTAAGGTTGTACACTCGCTGGTATCCGAGGGCTGTGAGATTTATGGCGACGTTTCCGAATCCATCCTGTTCTCGGACGTTACGATCGAGAAGGGTGCGAAGGTTGAGTATTCTATCCTGATGCCCGGTGCAGTGGTTGAAAAGGGTGCATCGGTACGCTATGCGATCGTTGCAGAGAACGCACACATCTGCGCAGGCGCATCGGTTGGTGCAGCACCGAGCGATGTTGCAGCAGATGACTGGGGTGTCGCTGTTGTCGCATCCGGTATTCGCATCGGTAAGAACGCAAAGCTTGGCGCTAAGGAGATGGCAGGCGAGGATCTGCCCGATCAGGAATAAGAGAAGGGGACGCAACCATGAAAAATGTTTTAGGCCTTATTATTGCTTTTGATACCGATAACGACCTGCGCGAGCTGACCGACCACCGTACGGTGGCGGCAGTCCCGTTCGGCGGCCGTTATCGCATTGTGGATTTCATGCTGTCCAACATGGTCAATGCGGGCATTTACCGTATCGGTCTGCTGATGAAGGATAAATACCAGTCGCTGATCGACCATGTCGGTAACGGTAAGGACTGGGATCTGTCCCGTAAGAACGCAGGTATCACCCTGCTGCCGCCGTATTCTTACTCGAAGAAGGCATCTCCGCTGGTTACCGGCGAGTACCGCGGCAAGATCGACGCACTGGCTGGTGCAATCGATTACCTGCAGAAGAACCGTGCAGACTACGTTGTCCTGGCTGACGGTGATCTGATTGCAAATATCGACATCAGCGAAGTCGTACAGGCGCATGAGAACAGTGGCAATGATATCACGATGGTTGTCACCAAGAAGTCTGCGGACAATCCGTTCACGACCTACTGTGAGCTCAATCGTAAGCGTGAGATCGTTGACATTCGCGTTGGCGATAACAACGACGGCAAGTGCAAGTATTCGGCGCTGGGCGTTTATGTCATGTCCCGCCAGTACCTGATTCACTTGATTGCAGATTGTGTTACCCATAACTGCATCCACTTCGAGCGTGAGCTGCTGACCCGGGCGCTCAACGACAGCAACATCGGCGCTTACGTCTTCAACGAGTACAACACCAAGGTTTTTGATGCTAAGAATTACTTCCAGGCGAACATGGACATTCTGGATAAGGACTGCCGTGATGAGCTGTTCCTGCGTACCCGTCCGATCTTCACCCGTATCTACGATGAGGCACCGACATACTATGGCGATCAGGCTGAGGTTTGCGACAGTCTGGTAGCAGACGGCTGCCACATCGAGGGTAAGGTTACCAACTCGGTACTGTTCCGCGATGTACTGGTTGAGAAGGATGCCGAGATCAAGAATTCGATCATTATGGAGAATGGCCGCGTTCTGTCCGGTGCATCGCTGGCACATATCGTGCTTGACCGCGGTGTTACCATCCGTGAAGGCCGTACCATGATGGGTCACGAGAATTATCCGGTCGTTATCGCAAAGCGTTCGGTCGTATAAGCGTGACTTCAGGGTCGACAGCCCATATTTATCTTTCAGACTGTGTTCTGGATGTTCTATCTTAGATACCGTTTATATGAGCGGGAGCGTCCGATGTGGGAAGCTCCCGCTTTCTACTCTCTGGAGAGGGGATACCATTATGAAAATTATGTTTGTCAGCTCGGAGGTTGCGCCTTTTATCAAGACGGGCGGACTGGGAGATGTAGCCGGTGCATTGCCGGAGGCGCTTGCCGCCGCAGGCCATGACGTGCGCGTATTCTGCCCGCTTTACAGTGCCATCGGCCAGAACTGGCGTGAGAAGATGACCCATCTGAAAAATGCCTACGTCCAGTTGGGCTGGCGCAATCAGTATTGCGGCATTTTCTACTGTGAAAAGGGCGGCGTGACCTACTACTTCATCGACAACGAATATTATTTTGCACGTACCCAGCTGTATGGTGAGTATGATGATGCAGAAAGATTCGCATACTTTAGTAAGGCAGTGCTCGAGATCCTGCCCGACCTGGATTGGAAACCCGATGTCATCCACTGCAACGATTGGCAGACCGCACTTGTGCCGGTATATTATAACCTGATGTTTGCTGGTCGTCCGGACTATGCCAATATCAAGACGGTCTTTACCATCCACAATATCGCATTCCAGGGCCGCTATGGCCGGGACGTGCTCGAGTATGTCTTTGGCATTGACGATGCACATTTCCGCTCGGGCTTTATGGAGATGGACGGCGACGTCAACCTGATGAAGGCAGCGATTTTGGCTTCGGGTGCGGTGACAACGGTTTCTCCGAGCTACGCCGAGGAAATCCAGACACCGTACTATGGTCATGGACTGGATTCCATCCTGCGCAATAACAGCTATAAGCTGCACGGTATTTTGAACGGTATCGATATGACGGCGTTCAATCCGGCAACCGATCCGGCACTTGCCAAGCACTATACCCCGAGTCGTATGGCAGGAAAGAAGGAAGATAAGGCCGATTTGCTGTCTCTGTGCGGACTGGAAGGCGACGAGAATACGCCGGTTATCGGCATGATTGGCCGACTGACCGACCAGAAGGGTCTGGATCTGGTCGAAGCTGTGCTGGACGATATCCTGCAGGACGATGTAAGATTGATCGTGCTGGGCAAGGGCGACTGGCGGTACGAGCAGATGTTCCTTGAGGCCAAGCGTCGTCATCCCGATAAGATTTCGGTATCCATCCTGTTCTCGGGTGAACTGGCCAATAAGATCTATGCCGGTTCCGATATGTTCCTGATGCCGTCCAAGACCGAGCCGTGCGGCTTGGCACAGATGATCGCGCTGCGTTATGGTACCATTCCGATTGTCCGCGAGACCGGCGGCCTCAAGGATACGGTAACCGCATTCGTCGATTATCTGGGCACGGGCAATGGCTTCACCTTCTTCAGCTATAACGCCCATGACATGCTCCATGTCGTGCGTGAGGCGTGCGAAGTGTATCGCTACAATCCTAAGGCTTGGAAGAAGCTCATGAAGGGCGGTATGGAAACCGATTTCAGTTGGACGAAATCTGCCGAAAAATATGTTGAGGTCTATCAAGCGATTTGATATGATAGAAGAGAGCCTGCGGGGCTGTGCCGGAAAACCGGGCAGCCCCTGCTTTCGCCAGAGCGTGTTTTTGCGAAGATCGATCCGCGAAGACCGTGGCGGTCTTGGCAAAAGCACTTTCCCAAAGGAGTGTCAGCATGTTTGAACAGAGTATTTATACTTCCCGCGACGCAGCCTGCAAGCAGCCCTATGGCGCTGTACCAGCTGGTCAAGCGGTGAGCTTTTCGGTTTATCCCACCCGCGAAGTTTTTCTGCGCGGCGTGACTTTATATATCAGCGAGGACGGCAAGGAGCCGACGGCATACCCGATGCATTGGGGTGGCCTGCGCGGCGACTGCGACCGTTATTGCACAACATTCACCCCGGAGACGCCTGGACTGTATTGGTATTATTTTGCAGTGGAAGACCGTCACGGGGCGAGAAAATATATCTGCCGCGGTGCGGCCGGTGTCGGCTATGAGAGCGATACCGTGCAGGACCTGTACCAGTTGACCGTCTTTGACGGTTCGTATGCGGTTGCAGATTGGTTTGGACGCGGTATCACCTATAATATTTTCCCCGATCGTTTCTGCCGCACCGAGGTGCCGCCCAAGGAGGGCTACCGCGCACATCGCGAGGTGCATGATAACTGGAACGATCTGCCGGTCTATCAGCCCGATGCACACGGCGAGATTTTGAACAATGACTTTTTTGGCGGCAGCCTCAAGGGCGTGCTGTCTAAACTGGACTATCTGGCATCGCTGCATGTGCAGACTATTTATTTCAACCCGATTTTTGAAGCCTATTCCAATCACCGGTATGACACCGGAAATTATAAGAATATCGATCCCATGATGGGTACCGAGGAGGACTTCAAGGAGCTGTGTGCCGAGGCCAAGAAGCGCGGCATGCGCGTCATTCTGGACGGCGTGTTCAGTCATAACGGCTATGACAGCGTATATTTCAATGCACGCGGCCATTATGACAGCGTGGGCGCATTCCAGTCGCAGGAGTCCCCGTACTATGAATGGTACGATTTCTCGCACTGGCCCGATCAGTACAGCTCGTGGTGGGGCATTTATACCCTGCCGCAGGTCAACGAACTCAATCCCAAGTATCTGGACTATATCATCGAGGACGAGGACAGCGTCATTCGCCGCTGGCTGCGTCTGGGTGCATCTGGTTGGAGACTGGACGTTGCCGACGAGCTGCCCGACGAATTCATCGCCAAGCTCAACGCCGCAGCACGCCGCGAGAAGCCGGACGCACTGGTCGTCGGTGAGGTCTGGGAGGACGCATCCAATAAGATCAGCTATTCGGTACGTCGCCGTTACTTCCAGGGCGGCGAGCTGGACAGTGTCATGAACTATCCGCTGCGTGACGGTGTTATGAGCTTTTTGGGCGGATCGCCTGCCGAGGATTTTGCAGAGAAAATGGAGTGCCTGCGCGAAAATTACCCGCGCGCGGTATTTTATAACCTGATGAACATTATCGGCACCCACGATACCCCACGTGCTCTGACCGTCATGGGCGCAAAGCCTGAGGATTGGAGCGGTTCGCGCGACCATCGCGCACGTGCGCGCCTGATCGGAGAAGACCTGATTGCGGCACGCCGCAAGATGTATCTGGCTGCTGTCATTCAGTTCACCATGCCGGGTTCTCCGACCATTTACTACGGTGACGAGGCTGGCCTGCAGGGCTTTGAAGATCCGTTTAACCGCCGCACTTACCCGTGGGGCAATGAGGACGGTTCTCTGTTAGACTTTTACCGCAAATTGTGCGCCGTGCGCACCCAGTCTTCGGCGCTGACCGACGGCGAGATTGCATTCCGCAAAGCCGAGGGCGGCCTGCTGATTTACGAGCGCTGGGATGCACAGGAGCATCTGTATATTGTAATCAATCGTGACGACGAAGCGGTTGTGCGCCTGCCTTGCCATGCGGCAGAGGACTTGCTGGACGATCAGACCCGCGTAGATACCGATACAGACGATCTGGTACTGCGTATTCCGGCCTGCTCGGCTCGTATTCTGCGCGTAACCGAGTGACATCAAGGAGGAAACTATGGATTTCACCGAGAAAAAACTGTCTGAGCGCTATTATTTTGAGGGCCGTATTATGAAGGCCCGTTTGGATGAAGCAGAATTGCCTAATGGCAAGCGTACTACCCGAGAGGTTTGTGAGCACGTGGGCGGTGTCGGCATTCTGCCGATCGACGACGAGGGTAATGTTATCTTGGTACGCCAGTTCCGCTATCCGTTTGCCGAAATGATGCTGGAGATTCCGGCTGGTAAGCTGGACCACGGCCCGAACGAAGATCATCGAGACTGCGGCGAGCGGGAACTCAAGGAAGAGACCGGCTGCACGGCGGACGAACTGACCTATCTGGGCTGCATCTACCCCTCGCCCGGATTTTTGACCGAGGTGACCCACCTGTACGCGGCACGCGGCCTGCATCAGGGTGAAGTACAGCCCGATGAAGACGAATTTTTGGAGCTGGTACGCATTCCGGTGGAAGAACTCGAGCAGATGATTGTCGACAATGAGGTGCGCGACGCAAAGACGGTCGCCGCCATGTATCGCGCAAGACTCAAGGGGCTGCTGGACGGACGGAGGTGATCCCTATGGCAAAGACCATCCTCGTCGTAGAGGACGAACAGGACATCGCAACCATTATTGATTTTAACTTGAAGCGCAGCGGATTTGACACCCTGATGGCCTATGACGGCCCGACCGGTCTCAAGCTGGCGCTGGAGAACGCACCCGATCTGATTTTGCTCGACGTCATGCTGCCCGGCATGGACGGCTTCGAGATTTGCCGTCGAGTGCGCGAGAAGTCGCAGGTGCCGATTATTATGCTGACCGCGCGAGAAGAGGAGTCGGACAAGATTCTCGGTCTGGAGCTTGGCGCGGATGATTATGTTACCAAGCCCTTTTCCAATCGCGAGCTGATTGCACGCATCAAGGCCAATATGCGCAGATTTTCGGCTGACAAGGTACCGCAGGAAAAGACAGATGCCGGTGTGGGTCTGTCCATCTCCGAGGAGGGCACCGCGGTCTATAAGGACGGTAAACCCATCGATCTGTCGGTGCGTGAGTTTGACATCCTGTCGTACCTCGCTGCCGAACCCGGCCGGGTGGTATCGCGCGAAGAGCTGATGGAAAAGGTCTGGGGATTTGAGTATTACGGCGATCTGCGTGCGGTAGATGTCGCCATCCGCCGCCTGCGTGAAAAGATCGAGGACGAACCGGCACAGCCCAAATACATCATTACCAAGCGCGGATTGGGTTATTATTTCGCGAAAAACTAAGGAGAACTGCTTATGTTCCGCAGTCTGCACATGAAGCTGGTGATCATACTGATTCTGTTGATCGTGTCGGTTATGGCGATCATGGGAACCTTTTTGGTCAACAGCGTCGGCAGCTATTACTTAAACGATTTTGAGACCCAGATCGAAAACGTAATGACCGAGAACAATTACGAGACCTACCGCTCACTCGAGCAGGCGGCACAGGAATCCGATGCGCCCGAGCGCATTATGGAAATCCTGTCGGCGTTTGTCGGTCGTCTGGGTATCGACTCTTACCGTACCTATGCGGTTTTGGATGGCAATGGCACCTTCCTGACCGGAGATAACGGCGCATTGGCCAGTGAGCTGACGCGTACACCCAATATCCTGACCGCAATCGGGGGCGAGGTGGGCGCTGCCAATACGACCATCGACAGCTATATGGATTATGCCATCCCGCTGGGTAAGGACGACGACGGAGAACCCAAGTACATCGTGTATTTCTTTGACGATAAGCGCGAGACGCGAGATCTGTCGTGGAATTTCTTTGGTATCGTCGTCAAGGCAATGACGTTCGGCTTGCTGGTCGCGGTCTTGCTGAGCTTTTTGCTGTCCAAGACCATTACCACACCCATCGAGAATATTCGTACCCGCGCCCAGATGGTTGCGGCGGGTGATTTCAGTCATCGATTGGATATCCAGTCCAACGACGAGATTGGTGAACTGACCGCAACCTTTAACCACATGGCTGATCGCCTGCATGATACCCTGGAAGAGATTCAGGGCGAGCGCGATAAGCTGGGCACCATCTTTCTGCACATGACCGACGGCGTCACTGCGTTCAACGCGGAGGGCAAACTCATCCACATGAACCCGACTGCGGAAAACCTGCTGGGTGCAACCTTTCAGGAGGATGCGCATTTTAACGATGTCTTTGAGGGCATCGACGCCCCGACACCGATTGCGGCAGGGGAACAGGGCTTTGTGCAGATGGAGCTCGAGCGCATGGGACGTACATTATCGGTGCTGTTCGCGCCTTACGGTGAGAATGAGCGCGGCATTATTGCGGTGATTCACGATATCACCGAACAGCGCAAGCTGGACGAGGCACGCCGAGAGTTCATCGCAAACGTCTCGCATGAACTGCGCACGCCGCTGACAAACGTTAAGAGTTACACCGAAACCCTGATCGATGCGGCAGGCGAACTGCCGACCGATACCGAGGTCAAGTTCCTGTCGGTCATCGCGGGCGAGACCGACCGCATGACGCGTATCGTTAAGGACTTGCTCACGTTGTCCAAGCTCGATTGCGGCAAGATGGACTTGCATTTTCATCGCTTCTCCATGCAGCACATGGTCGAGAGCGTTTATAATGCCATGGTGCTCGAGGCCGGAAACAACGGTCTGGAGCTTACGCTCAACATACGGGGCAAAATGCCCGACATGAACGGTGACCGCGAGCGACTGGAACAGGTTGTCATTAACATCCTGTCCAACGCGGTCAAGTATACACCGTCCGGTGGACATATTGTGCTGTCTGCCGCGCGACGGGACGAGGGTCATGTGATGATTCGGGTCAAGGACGACGGTATGGGCATTCCCAAGGATGATATTCCGCGCCTGTTCGAGCGTTTTTACCGCGTGGATAAGGCGCGTTCGCGAGCCAAGGGTGGCAGCGGTCTGGGACTTGCCATCGCCAAGGAGATGGTCGAGGCACACCGCGGCACGATCTATCTGGAATCGCAGCTGGATGAAGGCACGACCGTGACGGTTGTTCTGCCGACCAATCTGCCCGCCGATCAGGACGGTATGGTCTAAGTATCTATGAAACATCTCAATCCGAAACTGAAGAATCGGCTCAAAAACACAGCATTGTTTGTGCTGACGCTTTTGCTGGTCGTACTGACGGCGCTGAGCTGGCTGGGAGATCTCAACCTGGGCGACCTGCCGGCAGATTCCTGGCTGGGACGCCTGTACATTAGTCTCAGCTATGGCGAAGCGGGTGGTTTTACCTTGCGCTCGGGAGAATTTCCGGCGGCTCGTCCGGTGGAAATTGCCGTACAAACCGAAACCGGCATGAAAGGTGCCCAGTACAATGAAAACGCGGTCAGCGGATTTCTGTCGGTACTCGAGCAGCCTATTGGCGCAGCACTGAGCGCGGCGACCGATTTTGAGCTGGCAGAGGAAAGTGAACTGATCGAAGCGCTGGGCAAGCCGGGCGTGTTTGTGCGGTATCATTGCGCGCTGCCGCTCTCGCTCATCGCGAGCTGGATGGGCGGAAGCTATCATGCTTCCAGCGACCCAAATGCACAGTCTCTGTTTTTTGGCGCGGACGGCGTTCTGTGGGTGCGCACCGATCTGGGTAATCTGTATCGGTGTGACCTGCACGCAGCGCCCGACCCAGAACTTGCAGCAGAAGTGAGCGGACAGGCCTGCACCTTTGCGGCACAGACCATGCCAGAACAGACGGCGATTAGGCCGGAGACCCTGCTGCTTTCGGACACGCTGACCCTGCCGACCGTGACCAGTACCCCGGTTGACATTGATATCAAGCATGCAGGCAATAGTCTGACGGTTATGCTGGAAGCGTTTGGCTACGATACCTATGTGCGTAACTATCCCGACCAGGCGACTGGTATGCGCGTTTTTGTCAACAACCAGAGCACGCTGCGCGTAGGACAGGAAGGCGAGATCGTGTTCCGTGCCAATACCGCAGAAGGCGGACTGGAAGCCTACCTCAAAAATGAGATTGGTGAGAATGGCCCGCTGACTTATCAGGTGGACTACGCACGCCGACTGCTCGAGAGCATCCTGCAATCGTTTTCGACCGATGCCTCGTTTGCGTTTGACGATTGTACCGAGAGCGAGGACGGCAAGAGCGCACGTTTGATGTTCCGCTGTTTCATCGGCAGTGTGCCGGTGGAAGGGGAAGAGGGCATTTTGGCGGTGGTTGAATATCAGGATAACGTCCTGGTTTCTGCTGAAGTGCATTTGCGCACGTTTATCCAGTCGGGCATCAGTCATACCATTCTGCCGACCAAGCAGGCGGCAGCAGCGGCGACTGGTGGGCCGTATCGATTGGCCGCGGGATACTTTGTATCGGGAACCGATCTGGTACCGCGCCGCTATTATCTCACAGATTGAGTGAAAGGGAAAACGACCTATGCAGTGGAGTCGCACCAAAACCATCCTGATTGTGATTTTACTCTTGGTGGATGGATTCCTGTTTTTTAATATTGCAGAAAAATATGTCTCACGCTCTTATCGTGAGGCGGAAAATGCACATAATATTGTAGAGATTTTGACCGCGCGGGGCATCGGGATTGACCCGGGATTTGACCTGCCGGACACACAAGCGCTGCCCGTTTTGCAGGCCGATCGCAGCCGCGTAGAGGAAGACAAGTTTGCCTATGGCCTTTTGGGCGAGGACGCGATCAGCAGCGAGCAGGCGAGCGGGAGTACGGTGCGTTACACCTCCGACCGCGGCACGCTGGAGTGGCGGGACGGCGGAGCGGTTTCGGGTACGATTGTGCCCGAAGTGTACACCCAGCCTGCGGATGATAAGCAGACGAAGGAGCAGGCTGAGCGTCTGCTGACCCAGGCGGGACTCACGACCAGCAGCCTGACGCTTGCAGTAAATGGGCAGACGGTTACAGCTTCGTTTCCGACGGCAGGTGTGCCGGTGTTTAACCGTGTAATCACCTTGACGTTTGAAAAAGAGCAGATTTTACTGTCAGGAGTCTGGACTTTTGGCATGCCGTATATTACGAAAAGCGGCAACTATGTGACCTTTGCCGCGGCAGATGCCTTGTTTATTTTGATTTCCGGTACGGAAATTGAGCAAATTACCGGGATGGAGCAAGGTTTTCTGCTCAGTGAGAGCGGCGGAGGACGTGTGCAGCTGACGCCGGGATGGCGGATCAATACGAACACAGGTTCTTTTTTCGTCGATTCGCTCAAAAAATCTGTATCTGTTCTGTAAAAATATGCAGGTAAAGCGGGGAAAATCTTTTGCAATCGGCCGCTAGTTATGGTAAAATGAATAATGCATGAATTTGCACATAGGAACGGTTTTACACCGCTTTCATATACTGGGGGAAAAGGGGCAGATTCCTTTTCCGATCAAGACTGGAATAGACGTTAAGGAGACGGTTGACTTGACGAAATATGTAATTAACGGCGGCAAGCCTTTGAACGGCGAAGTGACCATCAGCGGCGCAAAGAACGCAGCGGTCGCGATTGTGCCTGCGGCTCTGCTGGTTGACGGCCCGTGCCGTATTGAAAATGTACCCAAGATTATCGATGTAACGCTGCAGCTTGAGATTCTGCGCGAACTGGGCGTATCTATTCGCCTGCTCAATGCCTCGACGGTAGAGGTCAGTGGTGACTGCGTACCCGACGCAAAGATTCCGTACGATCTCATGCGCAAGATCCGTGCATCTTACTACCTTATCGGCGTATTGCTCGGCAAGTACCATAAGGCCGAGGTTGCCATGCCGGGTGGCTGCAACTTTGGCGGCATTCGCCCCATTGACCAGCACATTAAGGGCTTTGAGGCCATGGGCGCAACGGTATCCATCCGCGAGGGCGGCTATATCCATGCTGAGGCACCGAACGGCCTGCATGGCGCGCATATTTATTTTGATGTGGTTTCGGTTGGCGCAACCATCAATATCATGCTCGCAGCTGTTCTGGCAGACGGCATGACCGTCATTGAGAACGCAGCCAAGGAGCCGCACATTGTAGACCTTGCAAACTTCCTCAACGCCATGGGCGCGGATGTCAAGGGCGCAGGTACCGATGTTATCAAGATTCGCGGCGTTAAGAAGCTGCACGGCGGCACCCATTCGATCATTCCCGATCAGATCGAGGCTGGCACGTTTATGGCAGCTGTCGCTGCAACCGGCGGTCAGGTACTAATTAAGAATGTCATTCCGAAGCATCTGGAGTGCATCACCGCAAAGCTCAACGAGATGGGCGTAGAGATCACCGAATTTGACGATTCTGTGCTGGTACGCCGTACGGGAAAGCTGCACAAGGCTAATATTAAGACCCTGCCATATCCGGGTTTCCCGACCGATATGCAGCCGCAGATGACTACTGCACTGTGTCTGGCAGAGGGCACGAGCATTGTCACCGAGGGTGTTTGGGACAATCGCTACCGCTACACCGAGGAACTGGTGCGCATGGGTGCAAATATCCATGTTGACGGCAAGATCGCGGTTGTAGAGGGCGTGACTGAACTCAAGGCAGCACCGGTACGCGCATTCGACCTGCGCGCAGGCGCGGCAATGGTCATTGCAGGTCTGGCAGCCAAGGGCGTGACCGAGGTTGAGCAGGTTACCCTGATCGAGCGCGGTTACGAGAATCTGGTTGAGAAGCTGGTCGGTCTGGGTGCAGATATGTACCGTTCGGAAATTCCGGACACCGTCAGCAACTCCATGGCAACTGCCAACTAAAGAGAATGTTGCCTTGTACCCACATTTGGGGTGCGAGGTTCTGGAATCGGTTTGGGCGTGTGCCGCACAGAGAAAAATCTTTGCCTGCGGCAGCGCCTGCCGAATTTCTATCATAGCGCGACAGCGCATGGGACAGGGGAGTGGGATTTTTTTCACTCCTTTTTCATTTTATGCGCGATCGAGCGCTGACCATTACGCTTTTAGGAGGCACACATGGACAATTTTTATTATAGCCTGGCCAGCGGTTCTTCGGGAAACTGCGGATTGCTTGCGCTCGACGGCACTTACATATTGATTGACCTCGGTGTGTCCGTGCGTCGCCTGACCGGGTTACTGGCAGGATTGGGACTGACGATTGATGATCTGGATGCCGTACTGCTGACCCATGAGCACATCGATCATATCAAGGGTATGGCAACGTTCGTCAAGCGTCACAGCATTCCACTTTACACCGCAATTGGAACGGCTGAGGTGCTTTTAAGCAAATTTCCGCAGGCAAATGACCATTTAAGACCCTTTTATAGCGGCGCAAACTTTACAGTTGGAAATGTAAAGGTATATGCCTTTCCGACCCCGCATGACGCGGCAGAGAGTACGGGATACCGCTTTGAGGCGGATGGCATGCGTGTCGGCTATGCAACCGACTTGGGCTTTGTCCCCACACCGGTACGCGAAGCACTGTTGGGATGCAGTACGGTCGTGCTGGAGTCCAACCACGATCCCGAAATGCTGCGCACCGGCCCTTATCCGTATGCTTTACAGCAGCGTGTTGCAGGACCGCGCGGCCATCTGTCCAATCCGGATTGCGCAAAGCTGGCGGTTGAACTGGTACAGAATGGAACGAGCCAACTCATGTTGGCGCACCTGAGTGATAAAAATAACACGCCGGGTCATGCACGTCTGGAAACCGAGGCTGCGCTGCGTGCGGCCGGCCTGTCCTGTACGATATTGGTTGCGCCCAAGGATGAAATGGAGCAGCCGCTGCTTTTGACCCGAGAGGAGGCGTGCGTATGCTGTCCGTCCGCGTGATTTGTGTCGGGAAATTGGGGGAAAAGTTCTGGAAGCAGGCGTGTGACGAGTATATCAAGCGCCTGTCCGGCTATTGCAAACCCGAGGTCATCGAACTGCCCGAACAGAAACTGCCTGACACCCCGAGTGCAGGACAGATTCAGAATGCACTGGAGAAGGAAGCCAAGCTCATCCGCGAAAAGATCCCCCAGGGCGCGGCAGTCATCGCTATGTGCGTCGAGGGAAGAACTATGTCCAGCGAGCAGCTGGCGCAGACCATCGGCAACCTGACTGTGTCCGGTACCAGCAAGCTGGCGGTACTGATCGGCGGCTCATGCGGTCTGGATGAGGGGCTCAAGCGTGAAGCTAAAATTCGCCTGTCTATGTCGCCTATGACTTTTCCGCACCATCTGGCACGCGTTATGGTGCTCGAGCAGATTTACCGTGCCCTGAATATTCAGGAGGGCGGAAAATACCATAAATAATCCCGGTTTGAATGATTGGGACGACGGCTGCATGATTCATTTGCAAAGCATAAATGCCCAGAGAGATTCTGATGCAATAAAAAGAGGAGAAGATCTGAGAGATCTTCTCCTCTTTGCATATCCGTGATAATTCGAACTTTCTGAGGTGTACCTTCCGGCTCAAGCGTTAGACGGTATAAACCAGCAGGGTCTCGTAAACTTCGTAAACCTTTTTGAGCGTAGCCATTTCGGTACCAGCCAGACGCGCGCAAGCACGGTCGGTTGCAACCGTAAACTTTGCCATATCTACAAAGCTGAGCTTCTTGTCGAGCGAGTTTGCAATCGCGCCGACCATAGCGTCGCCGGTACCGACAGCACCCTCATCGTAGATCTTGGGGTTACAGTTGACATACAGAACCTCAGGCTCGTTCTTGGAGGCAAACAGAGCGCCTTCTGCACCCATGGAGACACACACAGCCTGTGCACCCATGTCGAGCAGCTTGCGAGCGCTGTGTACCACCTGATCGGGGTCGGCGGTGGGTTCGTCACCGACCAGTTCAGCCAGCTCAAAGATATTGGGCTTGACAAAATCGGGTTCAAACTTGAGTGCTTCACGCATCAGATCACCGGCTTCGTCTACAATCAGACGGCATCCGGCTTTCTTGATGGTCTTGATCAGTTCGATAAAGTTTACAAGCGGGAATCCGGGCGGAACCGAACCGGAGATTACGAAAATATTGTTGTTGTCCAGGTAGTGCTCAACGCGCTCGAGGAAGCGCAGGAAATCGCCGTCGGAGATCTTGAAACCGGGTTCGTTGATCTCGGTGTGATTGCCGTCGAGATCGATAATCTGCACGTTCACACGGGTGTTGCCGGGAACATCGACGAAATCGTGGTGGATATCGACCGAAGTCAGCGCGTCCTTCATGGCGCGGCCGTTGGAACCGGCGCTGAAGCCGAGGGCGACACTTTCGCCGCCGAGTGCCTTGACAGCACGGGAGACGTTGATGCCCTTACCGCCGGGTTCGACCGATGTGCTGGCCGCACGGTTGAGCTTATTGGGCTGCAATGGATGTTCGATGCGCAGGGTACGGTCCATTGCGGGATTGAGCGTGATAGTAATGATCATGAGGGTTTCCTCCTGCGGACACAATCTTAGATAAGAATATTATACCGAATGCAAAAGCGAATGTAAACAGGATTTTGCGAGCGCGCCCGACGGGAGGGGGATTAGTCTTCCTGCTCTTCTGCCAGAATTTCGGCTAAGATTTTTTTATCCTGCTTGTCCTGCGGAGCCCACTGCGCGAAGAGATCGGGACGAGCGCGACGAGTGCGCTTGAGCGACATTTTGTGCCGCCAGCGGGCAATGTTGGCGTGATGGCCGGAGAGCAGGACGGGAGGAACTTCAAGACCGCGCCACTCGGCGGGATGAGTGTACTGCGGATACTCCAAAAGACCATTCCAGTGGCTCTCCTCCTGAAACGCAGTCTCATCGGGCAGGACACCGGGAACCATACGGCAGACCGCGTCTGCAACCGCCATTGCAGGGATTTCACCGCCGGTCAGGACAAAGTCACCGATCGAAATTTCTTCGTCTACACAGGTGTCAATAAAGCGCTGGTCAATGCCCTCGTAGTGACCGCAGACGATGATGAAGCGCTCACGTGCGAGCAGCTCACGTGCTTTGGCCTGATTGAACGGTGCACCCTGTGCGCTCATCATGACCGTGTGCACATGCTCACCGCCGGTCAGCGCCTCGTGGCAGAGGTAAAGCGGCTCGGGCAGCATGACCATGCCGCGGCCGCCGCCATACGGTGCATCGTCCGCCTTGTGGTGCTTGTCCAGCGCATAGTCGCGAATGTTGGTCGCACGAATTTCGATCAGACCCTTGGCCTGCGCACGGCCAATGATGCTCTCCTGCATAACCCCTTCGATCAGCGAGGGGAATAAGGTCATGATGTCAATTCTCATTCGATCAGGCCCTCGATGGTGCGGACGGTCAGACGGCCGGCTTCCAGATCGACCGAGACAAGGAAGGGTTCGCAGGCCGGAATGAGGGCATCGGATGCACCCTCACGGCGGATGACATACATGTCGTGCGCGGGATTGGTGGTCAGTACTTCCTTGAGTGTACCAATGACACTTTCAGTGCGCTCGTCATAGACGGTCAGACCGATCATATCCTGAATGAAGACCAGATCTTCGGGTAGATCGATGTCCTCGCGGTTGAGGTAGAGGATACGGTTTCTGAGCGCCTCAGCTGCCTCGCAGGTGTCAACACCGGCAAGGTGCATGATGACGCAGCCCTTGTGGACATAGGCTTTTTTGACCTGAACGGGCTCGGACGGGGACAGATAGAGCGTGTCAAAGTCGGTCAGTACTTCGGGGGAGTCGCACCAAGACTGTACCTTGATGTCACCGGTCACGCCGTGAGTGTTCACGATCTTACCGGCCTCGAGAAATTGTTTCTGCATACAAAAAACCTCCGGGGATACAAAAGACCTGTCAAAAAGACAGGTCTGATTTGCCGGAGAGAATTCCCCGGCGATGGTTCTCAGTCACAGATATCGACCGTGACCTTTTTGTTCTCGCGATTACCAGCCGCTTTCATGAGCGTGCGGATTTCCTTGGCGATTCGGCCATGACGGCCGATGACGCGACCCATATCTTCCGGCGCAACGCGCAGGGAGTAGGTGACCTCATCGCCCTCGACAGACTCCTCGATGGAGATTGCGTCGGGGTCAGAAACCAGATTCGCCACGATGTAGGTTAAAAGTTCTTTCATATCTATGATAACCTCACTCATCCTTAGAGCACGCCTGCCTTCTTCAGAAGACCGCGGACGGTATCGGTCGGCTGAGCACCCTTCTTGATCCAAGCCTGTGCACGCTCAGCATCGATCTTGACAGCGTCCTCAGAGGTCATCGGATTGTAGGTACCGAGCTCCTCGATGAAGCGGCCATCACGCGGGTAGCGGGAATCAGCGACAACGACACGGTAGAACGGGTTCTTCTTAGCGCCCATTCTGCGAAGTCTAATCTTTACCATGGATTTTCACCTCCTTGAAATAGTTCGGTTCTATTTGTAAAGTTCATTTACAACAAAGGGAAATTTAGAAGGGGAGTTTGAAACCGCCGAAGCCGGGGAAACCGCCCTTTCTCTTTTTCGCACGCTTCTGCATGCTTGCGAGCTGCTTGGTCATCTTCTGCATGGCATCGAACTGCTTGAGCAGCTTGTTGACCTCCTCGATTTTGAGTCCGCAGCCGTTTGCGATACGCTTTTTGCGGCTGTAGTTGATGATCGAGGGATTTTCGCGCTCCTTGGGAGTCATGGACAGGATGATGGCCTCGGTGTGACCCATTGCCTTGTTATCAACCTGCGCACCGGCGAGTGCCTTGGCATCGACACCGGGAATCATGCCCAGCATGTCTTCCAGCGGACCCATGTTTTTGATCTGCTGAAGCTGATCGTAGAAATCGGTCAGCGTGAACTTGCCGGCGGACATTTTCTTTGCGGTCTGGATGGCCTGCTTCTCGTCGAAGTTCTGCTGTGCTTTCTCGATGAGGGTCAGCACATCGCCCATACCCAGGATGCGGGAAGCCATACGGTCGGGGTGGAAGGGCTCGATGTTGTCGAGCTTCTCACCGGTACCGATGTACATGATCGGCTTGCCGGTAACGGCCTTAACCGACAGGGCAGCACCGCCGCGGGCGTCGCCGTCCATCTTACTCATCAGCACACCGCTGATGTCCAGTGCTTCATCGAATACCTTTGCGACATTGACCGCATCCTGACCGGTCATCGCGTCGACAACCAGAAGGATTTCGTGCGGCTTGACTTCAGCCTTGATGTTCTTAAGTTCGTCCATCAGGGCTTCGTCGATATGCAGTCGGCCCGCGGTGTCCAGGAACACCATGTCGTAGCCGTTCTTGCGTGCGTGAGCAATACCCTGCTTTGCGATCTCAACCGGATCGCCCTGACCCATCTCAAAGACCGGGATGTCGAGCTGACGACCAACGACCTTCAGCTGATCGATTGCTGCCGGACGGTAAACGTCACAGGCGACGAGCAGGGGGCGGCGTTGCTGCTGCTTTTTGAACAGACCAGCGAGCTTTGCCGCGTTGGTGGTCTTACCGGAACCCTGAAGACCGGCCATCATAACGATCGTCGGGGGATTGGGCGCGATGGTAATGCGTGCACCCTTGCCGCCGAGCAGCTTGATGAGCTCATCATTTACGATCTTGATGACCTGCTGTGCAGGGGACAGGCTTTCCAGAATTTCGGCATCGGTCGCCTGTTCGGTGACCGCCTTGATGAAATCCTTGGTGACCTTAAAGTTTACGTCGGCTTCCAGAAGAGCCAGACGAATTTCGCGCATTGCGTCCTTGACATCGGCCTCGGTCAAGCGGGTCTGTCCACGCAGCTTTTTAAAGGCAGATGAAATTTTTTCGGTTAAGCCCTCAAAGGCCATGGGAAAACCCTCCTTCCGTCAGCGTCAGCCGGTAATGGCGCGGATATGTTCCTGCATGTGCGTTAAGATCTTGCCGATCTCCGCATTCTGCATGTAGTTGGCATTGATGTGCGAGAGCATCTTGATTTCCTGACCGAGCGCCTCGACGTGCTGATCGATCTTGCCATAGCGGGAAACCAGATGCAGTTTGTCTTCGAGCGCGGTGAGCGTGTGCTCGGCGCGGACGACAGCATCGCGAACGCCCTGCCGGGTGATACCGGCGTGCTCGGCGATCTCAGAGAGCGACAGGTCCTCATTGTAGTAGAGGTCGAACAGCTCGCGCTGTTTGTCGGTCAGCATCTCGCCGTAGAAGTCGAACAGGAGGCAAAGTTCCAGGTGATCGTGTTTCATGGGAACCTCCCTTTCTGTAAAGGATAAGTGCTTTACAACTGCGACGATAAATATATTACACGACCGTCCGGAATCTGTCAAGAGGTCGAGAGAAAGTTTTTTGAATTTTTTGTGAAAATCGCGAGGCTTCTGGACTTTGGGGGCGGCAGGCGATATACTGAAATGGTAGGGGAAGCGCAGCGCGCCAACAAGGATGCGCAGCGTTCGACCCGCATTGTGATCATACATCCCATTTTCCGCGCTTTTCCGCCGGCAAATTTTGCTATTTTATAATAAGGTAAGAAGTACGGAAAACGGTATCAAATCCTGTCGCCTGTTGGGCGGCACGAGATCGAAAGAAAGGATGTTATATGGATAAAAAACACGAGAACCAGAGACTCAGCCGACAGGAACTGGCGGAAGGGGTCAGACTGACCTGTGTGAGCACCGATGCGTTCAAGACCGCAGCGTTTTCGGCAGCGTTTGTCCTGCCGCTGGGTGCGGAGAATGCACCGTTCGCACTGCTTCCGTATCTGCTGTACCGCGGCACCGAGCACTGTCCCGATCTGACCGTGCTGGGTGAAACGCTGGACGGCCTGTACGGCGCACGGGTGGAACCGTTCGTGCGCAAGGTAGGCGAGAGCCTGTCCATCGGTTTTGTCGCAGCTGGCGTGGACGCAGGCTCGGTTCCTGCGGAGGAAGACCCGACTGGACAGATCGCGCACCTGCTGTGTGACCTCATGTGCAGACCGTGCTTGGAAAATGGACGCTTCCGCGCAGCCGAGACCGAGAGCGAGCAGCACAACCTGATCGATCGCATCCGCTCGCTGAAAAATAATCCGCGCACCTACGCGGTGCGCCGTACACAGGAGATCATGTGTAAGGACGAGCCCTTTGGTGCTTGCGAGTACGGTTCGGTAGAAGGCGTACAGGCACTCACACCCGACCTCATCTGGGCAGCGTATCAGGAAGTCTTGCAGCATGCACGTGTTGAGCTGTTTTACTGCGGCTCGGCTGACCCGGCAGCAGTCGCAGCTGCATTTGCCGACGGTTTGACCCTCCCGGCATCGTCCGACCGTTACCAGACCAAAGTAGACGTGTGCCGCATCAACTGCAAGCCGCGCACGATCGTAGAGGATTACCCGGCAAACCAGGGCAAGCTGACACTGGGACTGCGCACCGGTCTGACCGGCATGGACGAGGCCTATCCGGCACTGATGCTGTACGCGGCAGTACTGGGCGGCTATACCGGCTCGCGCTTGTTTGTCAACGTCCGTGAGAAGTTGTCCCTGTGCTATTACGCGAGCGCAACGCTGGACAAGGTGAAAGGCCTGATGATGATTGCATCGGGCATCGAGAATGAGAAATACGATCAGGCACTGGGCGAAATTCTGCGTCAGATGGAAGACCTGCACGCAGGCGGTCTGACGCGGGATGAACTCGAACAGGCACGCCGTACGCTCATCAGTCAGATTCGGTCTATGGGAGACAGTCCGCTCTCGCTGGAAAACTATTGGCACCGTCAGGCGGTCGCAGGCTTTACAATGACACCCGAGGAGCTGATCGAGCGGCTGGAGCGCGTTGAGCGCGGACAGGTCATGGCGGTCGGTCGTCAGGTCGCACTTGATCTCATCTGCTTTATGAAAGGGGTGGGTGTATAATGCAGCAGTATCATAAGGAGCGCCTGCACATGGACATGCAGCAGACCGTGCTTGACAACGGACTGAAGATTTATTACATTCCCAAGCCGGGATTTTCCAAGACCTTCGCCATGCTGGCAACCAATTTTGGCTCGGTGGACGCATCGTTTACACTGGACGGCGTGCGCTATGACACCCCGGCAGGCGTGGCACATTTTCTGGAACATAAGATGTTTGAGGACGAGGACGGCAACGCCCTGCAAAAGTTCGGCAAGACCGGCGCGTCGCCCAATGCCTTTACCAGTCATAGCATGACCGCTTATCATTTTTCATGCACCGATGGATTTGCGGAAAATCTGGAAATCTTGCTCAAGTTCGTGTTCACACCGTACTTTACCGAACAGAACGTAGAGAAGGAGAAGGGAATCATCGGTCAGGAAATCGGTATGATCGAGGATACTCCGGACTGGGCAGCGTTTGTCGGCATGTACGCCGGACTGTACCACGAGCACCCGGTGCGCGTGTCCATTGCGGGCAGCGTGGACAGCATCGCAGGCATCACGCCCGATGTGCTGTTTACCTGTCACCGTGCGTTTTACAGCCCTACCAATATGAGCCTGACCGTGTGTGGCACGGCAGACTTTGACGAGATCGTGCGTATGGCCGAGCAGCTGAGCCCGCGCGAGGCCGCACGCGTCGCGGCACGCCATTACGGCACCCGTCAGGAGACCGTCGCGTCGCCCGTGGTAGAACGCCGCATGGCAGTCTCGCAGCCGACCTTCCTGCTCGGCTTCAAGGACGCACCGCTTGCAGCAGGTGAGAGCCGCCAGCGCCGTCAGCTGATCGGCGATCTGGCCGCCCGCATTCTGTGCGGTACGACTTCGCCGCTGTTTGGTGAGCTGTACGAGGAACGTCTGGTCAATCGCCGCTTTGAAAACAGCTATACCATCCTGCCCGAGGCAGCTGCGGCAGCATTCGGCGGTGAGAGCCGCGACCCGGAGGCTGTGCGTGATCGCCTGATCGCCGCTGTCCGCGCGTATGCCGCATCGGGCGTGCCCGAGGAACTGTTCTCTCGCATGAAGAAGGCATGCTACGGCCTGAACGTGCGCGCACTCGACCAGCTCGATGAGCTGTGCCGGATGCAGGCTGAACTCGGCTTTGCAGACGAGTGCTGTCTGGACTTTGCCGACGTGTACGATACCATCACAGCGGAAGACGTGCGCGAGATGTTTGCACGCTGGGCACAGCCCGACCGCACCAGCCTGTCGGTCATTCGGCCGATTCAGACCGAGGAGACTGCATAAATGGAAAACGTGATTGCATTTCCAAACCTGGGATTGGAGGTCACGGTCAACCGCGTGGCGTTCAACATTCTGGGCAAGGATATTTATTGGTACGGTATCATTATTGCCATTGGCTTTGTGCTGGCGATTGCCTATTGCAGCCGCCGCATCGATCAATTTGGCTTTAATAATGATATGTTGTTTGACGCACTGATTGTCGCGCTTCCGTCGGCGATTGTGTGCGCAAGACTTTATTATGTGATCTGGGAATGGGACTATTACAGTAAGCACCTGAGCGAGATCATCGCGGTATGGGAGGGCGGACTGGCCATTTACGGCGGCGTGATCGGCGCATTGCTGGCGGTTGCCGCTTATGGACGCATCAAGCGTCTGAGCATTCCGGGTATGTTCGACGTCGCCGCATTGGGGCTGCTCATCGGTCAGTGTATTGGCCGATGGGGCAACTTCATCAACGGCGAAGCGCATGGTACCGAGACGGCAAGCCTGTTTGGCATGATGGTCAACGGAGAAGGACCGTTCCATCCGACTTTCCTCTATGAGTCGGTGTGGAATCTGATCGGCTTTTTCATCCTGCACCTGATTTCCAAGAAGTGCTATCGCTTCCGCGGACAGATTTTCCTGTGCTATCTCATCTGGTACGGCGCAGGCCGTGCTGTGATTGAGGGCATGCGCACCGACAGCCTGTATGTAGGTCAGACCGATATCCGCATCTCGCAGGTGGTTGCGATTGTTTCGTGCATTGTGGGCATCGTCCTTCTGGTGATGTGCCTGCGGCAGAAAGTTGAGACCCTGACCCAGTTAGCAAACCCGCATGCCGATACGCGTGCGGTGAGAACCCAAGAGCAAAAGGAGACACAGAACACATGAGTGCAATTTTGATGGACGGTAAGGCGCTGTCTGCCAAGGTAAGAGGAAAGATTCTGCAGGAGACCCACCGCCTAGAGCAGACTGGCGTACGTCCGGGACTGGCGGTTATTCTGGTCGGAGAAGACCCGGCCAGCCAGGTTTATGTACGCAATAAGGAGAAGGCGTGCGTAGAGTGCGGTTTTTACAGCGAGAAGTACGTGCTGCCCGCTGAGACCACACAGGACGAGCTGCTCGGACTGGTAGACGAGCTCAATCATAATGAGCGCATCCACGGCATCCTGTGCCAGCTGCCGCTGCCGGGGCAGATCAGCGAGGAAGCTGTCATCGCAGCAATCGATCCCAAGAAGGATGTAGACGCGTTCCATCCGTCCAATGTCGGACGTATTATGATTGGCGATTACGATTTCCTGCCCTGCACCCCGGCAGGCGTTATGGAGCTGCTCGACGAGTACGGCATTGACCCCAAGGGCAAGCGCTGCGTCGTGATCGGACGCTCGAACATCGTGGGCAAGCCCATGAGCATGCTGCTGCTGCACCGTCATGGCACGGTCACCATCTGCCACAGCCGCACCGAGAATCTGACCGAGATCTGCCGCGAGGCGGACATTCTGGTCGCAGCGGTCGGCCGTGCAAACTTTGTCACCCCGGATATGGTAAAGCCGGGCGCGGCTGTCATTGACGTTGGCATGAACCGCGTGGACGGCAGGCTGTGCGGCGATGTTGACCCGGCAGTCGCAGAGGTTGCAGGCTATATGACTCCGGTACCCGGCGGTGTCGGTCCCATGACCATCACCATGCTGATGAAGAACACCCTGAAGGCCGCGCAGAAGTAAGCCTGGCCGGACGGAAAATCACAGCACAGAACAGTCTAAAAGATTTCTGTCAAATTTTGAAGGAAAAATGCAAAATCCACTTGACAGAATGAGGGTTGTCTGATAATATAACAGAAGCCGCATCAAATCGGGCAAATGAAGTGTGTCCAAATGTAACACCGCCCGCAAGAGCGTGACTCTAAGAACGAAAGAGAGGTGCTACCGCAATGTATGCAATTTTAGTAACTGGTGGCAAGCAGTACAAGGTATCTGAGGGCGATGTAATCTACGTTGAGAAGCTCGGCGTAGAGGACGGCGCTTCCGTAACTTTTGACAAGGTGCTTGCAGTAGGCGAGGGTGCTGACCTGAAGGTTGGTGCACCGTACGTCGAGGGCGCTACCGTAACTGGTACCGCTGACAAGACCGGCAAGCAGAAGAAGATCAACATCTTCAAGATGAAGCCGAAGAAGGGTTACAGAAAGCGTCAGGGTCACAGACAGCCCTACACCAAGGTAACCATCGGCGCGATCAACGCCTAAGGCATGACCCGCGTCACATTTTACCGCTCCCGCAAAGATAACCTGCTGACTGCTGTCGATCTGATCGGTCACGCCGGTTATGCGGAAGAAGGCGAAGACATTGTCTGCGCCGCGGTATCCAGTTCGGTACAGCTCATCCACGCACTGCTCTATGACGTGCAGCGGATTGCTGTTGATACCCTGATCGAGGACGAAGGCGCACACATTCGCCTGACGCTTCCTGAAGATCAGCTCGCAGAAGGCCAGGACGCCATGCGTGCATTCCTGCTCCATCTGTCCGAACTGGCACAAGACTATCAAGAGTTTATACAAGTTACGGAGGTGTACAACGATGCTGCAGATTAGCTTACAGTTTTTTGCTCATAAGAAGGGCGTAGGTTCGACTAAGAACGGCCGTGACTCCGAGGCTAAGCGCCTGGGTGTCAAGCGTGCAGACGGTCAGGTAGTTCCGGCTGGCAACATTCTGGTTCGTCAGCGCGGCACCAAGATCCATCCGGGCGTAGGTGTTGGCAGAGGTTCTGACGATACCCTGTTCGCCAAGGTTACCGGCGTAGTTCGTTTCGAGCGCGTTGGTAAGGACCGCAAGCGTGTTTCGGTTTACGAAGTACAGTAATCGAATAGCAACTGACATCATCCCGGACATTTCTCCGGGATTTTGTTTTTCTATACGAAAGTCTATGAGCCTCTTTTGTCTTTTCCATGGAGGAAATATATGTTTATTGACGTAGCAAAAATTAAAATCGCATCCGGTAAGGGCGGCGACGGCAAGGTCAGCTTCCACCGTGAGAAGTATGTAGCTTCGGGCGGTCCGGACGGCGGTGACGGCGGACGCGGCGGCTCGGTGGTATTCCAGGTAGATGATAACCTGTCCACGCTGCTGGACTTCCGGTATAAGAAAAAGTATGTCGCACCCAACGGCGAGAATGGTATGGGCAAGCGCATGAAGGGTAAGGACGGTGCCGATCTGGTTATCCGCGTACCGCGTGGCACCATCATCCGCGATCGTGCAACCGGTCGTATTATGAAGGATCTGTCGGACGATGAGCCGTTTGTTGCAGCCAAGGGCGGTAACGGCGGCTGGGGCAATACCCATTTTGCAACTCCGACCCGTCAGGCACCGCGCTTTGCAAAGCCCGGTCTGCCCGGCGTTGAGATGGAGATCACGCTGGAGCTCAAGCTGCTGGCAGACGTTGGCTTGGTTGGCTTCCCGAATGTCGGTAAGTCCACGCTGCTTTCCATGGTTTCGGCAGCTCGTCCCAAGATCGCAAACTATCACTTTACCACTCTGATTCCCAATCTGGGCGTTGTCCGCGTGGCAGAGGAACAGTCCTTTGTCATGGCAGATATCCCGGGTATCATCGAGGGCGCATCCGAGGGCGCAGGTCTGGGACATGACTTCCTGCGTCATATCGACCGCTGCCGCCTGCTGCTGCATCTGGTCGATGCATCGGGCAGCGAAGGCCGTGACCCGCTCGAGGACGTGCAGACCATCAACGCCGAGCTTGCCGGATACAGTGAATTTCTGGCATCTCGTCCGCAGATCATTGTCGCCAATAAGACCGACCTGCTGGGCGATGACCGTGAGATTCTGGACAAGCTCAAGGCATACGCAGACGAGCATGACTTCGGCTTCTTGGAACTGTCGGCTGCAACCAATCAGGGCGTGCGTGAGCTGATTCATAAGACTTGGGAGATGCTTCAGGATCTTCCGCCGGTCTTCACTTACGAACCCGAATTCGTTCCTGTCGAAGAGGTTGTCACCGAGCGTGATATCACCATCGAGAAGGTCGAGGACTATTACGTCGTGGGCGGTGCCTGGATCGATAAGATCATGGGCAGCGTTAATACCGACGATTACGAGTCCCGCCTGTATATGGATCGTATGCTTAAGAATGCAGGCGTTTATGACCGTCTGGAACAGATGGGCGTTGAAGAGGGCAGTATCGTCGTCATCGGCGAAATGGAATTCGAGTATATTCACTAAATCGGAGACCCGCCCGCAGGCGAGCTAAAGCTTTCGCCAGCCTTTCTTGAAAGGCTGCGGCTTCTCAGGGCGGAGCCCTGAGCCGCGCTCCGGCCCGTAGGTCACTATCCTCATTCCGCGCTGTGCGCGGATAAAATGAGTGCTAGAGCGCGGAATCCCCCTTTTGAAACCCGGTGTCCGTCCCGGGTTTCAACCAAAAATAATTTCAAAGCGCGTCCGCAGACGCGCAAAACCCAAAAGACCGCCCTATGTCAGAGCGGTCTTTTTTCTTGTTACAGATCCAAATGTGCAATGACTTCGCGCAGACGATCGGCCGACGCATGCAGCGCGGCGTACTCGCTCTCGTCGAGCGGAATCTCGAGCACCTTGTGTACACCATCCTTTCCGACGATGGACGGGATGCTCAGGCACAGACCATCCAGTCCGTACTCGCCATCGAGCACGACCGAAATGGGAAGTACCGCGTGCTCATCGCGCACGATACCCTCGGCAATACGGCCAACTGCCATTGCGATACCATAGTAGGTCGCACCCTTGCGCGCAATGATTTCATACGCACTGTCACGTACACCCTCATACAGACGCTGCATCGAACCCTCGTGATCAAAATGACCGCGCAGCTCGCAGAAGTGGTGCAGCGGGATGCCGGAAACATTGGCACCGCTCCAGACAGCAAGCTCACTGTCACCGTGTTCACCGATAATGACGGCATGCACGTTGCGGCTGTCTACGTCCAGATGCTCGCCGAGAAGGTTCTTCAGACGCGCAGTGTCGAGCACCGTACCCGAACCGATGACGCGATGAGCGGGGAAGCCGGAGATCTTGTACGCAGCATAGGTCAGAACATCGACCGGGTTGGACACGATCATCAGAATACCCTCGTAGTTGCGCTTGGCAATCTCGGGTACGATGTGCTTGAGAATAGCAACGTTCTTGTCGATCAGATCGATGCGGGTCTCGCCCGGCTTCTGGTTTGCGCCGGCGGTGACGATGACGAGGGCGCAGTCGGCGATATCATCATAGTTGCCGACATGGATGTCCATGGTTGCCGTATAGGGCAAACCGTGGCTCAAGTCCATCGCCTCACCTTCGGCTTTATCCTGATTGGCGTCAATGAGCACCATTTCGGAGAACAGACCGCGCTGAATCAGGCTGAACGCAATGGAAGAGCCAACAAAACCACAGCCAATGACGGCTACTTTTCTGGGATTAAGCATAATATAAAACTCCTTTCGGTAGGAAAACAACGGGTAAGCAGTTCTTTTGAACTGTCTTTATTCTACCAAAACAGGAGAGAAAAGTCTGTTGTAAAAACAACGGAAAAACCGGCTTGTAGCATATTTCGGTAATATATTTTAAAACATGTAAGGGTAATTCGCATAAAATATAACCAAATATCCTTGAAGCTTTCGGGGGATAAGTTCACACGATCTACACATAAGCTACGTGGTTCGGTCACATTTTGGTCACAAAACTCTGTTATCCTAAAAGTAACAATTTGGTTATAAAGTTACAATACAAGCAAAATCTCCGAGAAAAGAGGCGCAATATATGAAGAAAAAACAAGTAATTACAGGATTGACCGCTGCCGCACTGATTGCCGGAACTGCGGTTCCGGGCGCGTTTGCAGCGCAGGGTTACATCGAGCGGAGCCATGACTTTGACGGTCGGAAGCCCGTATTTGATGAACAATGGCACGTCTTCACTGATTGATGCACAGGGCACAACGCCGGTCGTGGAGAGCCCTGGTTATACACTGCTGCCGCTGCGCGGTGTCGTGGAGGCGATGGGAGGTACATTGACTTGGAATGCAACCACCCAGCAGATTGCAATTACGCTGAACAATGAGACTTAGACATTGACCATCGGTTCGACGCTTGCGGTCAACCAATATGGACAGACCAAGACACTTTCTGTCGCACCCAAGCTGACCGAAGATGGCCGGACGCTGGTGCACATTCGTGCACTGGAATTGCTTTCCGGTGTAACCTGTACTTGGAATAATGCGACCCAGCAGGTTTATATCGCATATACGGTCACCAATGAAGTGCCCGATCCGGAGGAAGGCCCGGAAGGCGAGACGCTGCTGATTCTGACCAATGAGACTGGTGAGGATATCGACTCGGTCAAGTGGAGTGCAGCGGATTCCACCAGCTATTCGAGCAATGTCATGCAGGCTGAACTGCTGGGCGATGACGAGACCGAATACCTGTGGCTGGATCTGGATGGTGACGCATCGATCAATTTGAAGGTCACCTACGCTGACGGCGGCAGTGAGACCTATGAGGATGTAGACCTCACCGACGTAGATGAGGCGTTCTCTATGGCCATTCAGGACGACGGCGACTATGACGAACCCGAGGACGAGGATGTCCCGGATATGGAAGACGGCCTGAAGGTCTACCTGTATAACGAGTCCGGTGTGGATGACATCGCGGAAGCCTACCTGTATCCGTCGGGCGAGGATTATGACGACTATGATGATCTGGTTTACGAGGAGCACGACGAGAGCACACTGGCTGAGGGCGATTACCTGAGCTTTACGCTGGACGCATCAGACGATGACCATTTGTGGGAACTGTATCTGGTCTATGACGACGAAGACGAAACTGAGGCATGGGTTGAGGATATCAGCCTGACTGGCGCGTCGGATGAGGTTACGATCGTGGTGACCGATGAGGACGAGGCATATCGTGTGCTGGATGACAATACCATCGAGCTGGACGAAGATGCGTCTTATGATGAAATCACCGCACGCATCTATAATGATTTGGGTTCGGACTATACGATCACCACTATCGAGGCAAGCCCGGAGGATGAAGACGATTGGTATACCGTATCGTCGAGTGAGCTGGAATACGAAGATTACATCGAAGAGGACTTCGACCTGTACAGCGACGGTACCGAGTGGGACTTCTACGTCGAAGTATATAATGAAGACACCGACGAATATGAAGACTACTACCTGTATGGCGTAGATTTCGATGATACATCTGATGATTACCCGTACCTGTATATCGAGTGGTACGACAGCGACGAAGACGACCTGAATTACAGCATTTTGTAATCAGACCGAACGGTTTTCTTTGTTTGCCACATAAGGTGACTGCCGGAAGTGGCTGCCGCCTGTCCAAAACGCACGGCTCGGCTGAGCCAGTGCATAGAGATCGTCTGCCAGCGCATCCCGACGCAAGTCGGCTGTGTCTGGCAGGCGTTTTTCGTTTACCGGCTTGATGATGACCGGAACCTGAGCGGTTTTGCCCATTTGACGCAGCACTTCTCGTCCTCTGGGGCCAATAGCCAGCACGCGTAGGTAGCGCGGTTCGACCGAGGTGTCAAACGAGAGATCGAGATAAGCGCGCAGCAGCGCACGGCGAATGCGGGCGAGCGGGTAGCGGCGAGTCTGGGCAGCGGCACAGATGTCCGGAATGCTCGTGTGATCGCGGATAGCCTCAAATAACCGGTTTTGCAGACCGTCTTTACCACCAGTGAAGCGCAGCAGATCGTCTGGAGACAGACGGCGCAGATAGGACAGCATGGCAGCGTCGCATACGTCGACGTGTGCGGGTGCTGCACCGCAGTCGAGTGCTTGCGTCAGCCGTACAAACGCCTCGGACGGCATGCCCTCCCGGCAAGCGTCCACCTTGCCGTCCAGAATCAGGCGGCGCAGGGCGGAGGCCGACGGACGGACGTGCAGCTGTTCGCTGTCGTGCGCAGCCCCGTCACGCTGTACAGTGATCGGCTGAATGTCACAGCCCAGTGCATCGATGGCAGCACAGTATTCGATTCCCAGCGTGTTGTTGGGCGAGGAGAGCAGCGCACCAGCATCGGGATCGACAGCTTCGACCGCAGACTGTAAGGCTGCGGCGTAGGACTGCCCGGAGGCCAGATGATCGCGAATGGCCGAGCGGTCGCAAGCAGCGGCACATCGAATGCGGGTTATGTCACCGCATTCCGAGCCGAAAGACAGATGGGTGACACAGCCCATGGCAGCGAGGGACGCGACCGCACCGCGTGCAAAGCCCTCGGCCGAGGACAGCGCAGCCGGCAGGGGCAGCTCGATCACAAGATCGACCCCGGCGCATACAGCCATCGCCGCCCGGCGGTATTTGTCCACGATGGCGAAGTCACCGCGCTGGACGAAATTGCCCGACATAACCGCGACAATTGCCGTCTCATCCCCGATTTGCCCCCGTGTTTTGGCGCAGTGATAGGCATGACCGTTGTGGAAAGGGTTGTATTCGGCCACGATGCCGCAAATTTTCATAAGAGTCCTCCAAAAAAATCCGCGATAGATGTTGTACATTTGCGCGGGGTGGTGTACAATAATACTATATGAAGTATTGTACACGTATTTGTTGTTTCTTGCAAATTTCTTTTGTATCTTTGCATCACGAAACAGTATGCGGTATGTGACACATTGCAACCAAAAACACAGCAAGGAGTTATGAAGGATGAAAGTACTGGTTATTAACGCAGGCAGTTCTTCCCTGAAGTATCAGCTGTTCGACATGGATGCCCAGGCCGTTCTGGCAAAGGGTCTCTGTGAGCGAATCGGCATCGACGGCAAGCTGACCCATCAGGGCGGCTCGGACGAGAAGTATAAGGCAGACGTGCCGATGAGCACCCATGCCGACGCAATCAAGGCAGTTATTGATATCCTGCTCGACGAGAAGTGGGGCGTTATCAAGGACATGTCCGAGATCAACGCAGTTGGTCACCGTGTCGTACACGGCGGCGAGTACTTCGCAGATTCGGTTCTGATCACCGACGAAGTTATCAAGGCAATCGAGGCGTGCATCCCGCTGGCACCGCTGCACAACACCCCCAACCTCATCGGTATCCATGCATGTGAGGAAGTTATGGGTAAGGATGTGCCGCAGGTCGCAGTATTCGACACCGCATTCCATCAGACCATGCCTCCCAAGAACTACATGTACGCAATTCCGTACGAGTACTATGAGAAGTACAAGATCCGTCGTTACGGTTTCCACGGTACCTCCCATAAGTATGTATCCCAGCAGGCAGCTGAGATGCTCGGCCGTCCGATCGAGGATCTGAAGATCATCACCTGCCACTTGGGCAATGGTTCTTCGATCTCTGCAATCGACGGTGGTAAGTCGGTCGACACCTCCATGGGCTTTACTCCTCTGGACGGTCTGCCGATGGGTACCCGTTCGGGTAACATCGACCCGGCAATCATCGATTTCCTGGCAGAGCATGAGGGCATCGATGCGCACGAAGTCATCAACATCCTGAACAAGAAGTCCGGTATGCTGGGTATCTCCGGTGTATCCTCTGACTTCCGTGATCTGGATTCTGCAATCGCAGAGGGCAACGTCCGCGCAGCACTGGCAAAGGACATGTTCAACCTGGCGGTTAAGAAGATCATCGGTTCGTTCATCGCAGCAATGGGCGGCGTTGATGCAATCGTATTCACCGCAGGCGTTGGTGAGAATGACCGTTCGGTTCGCTGGGACGTTTGCGAGCACATGGAATACCTGGGCATCAAGATCGATCCCGAGAAGAACAAGTTCCGTGGCCGTCAGATGGATATCTCTATCGACTACGCACGCGTTCGCGTTCTGGTTATCCCGACCAACGAGGAGCTGGTTATCGCGCAGGATACTCAGCGTCTGGTAAGCGAGGCAGCTGCAAAGTAAACACTGTGTTTTCGGTCCCCGGTTTTTACCGGGGACTTTTTTTATCTGGATTTTATCTCACAGCCCACGCAGCCATGCCCGCGCCTGACCGATGAGGTCAGCAGTCTTAAACCGAAACGTCGTCTGCTCACAGAGCTTGTCCTGCGGTGCCTGTGCGGCATCGGTACATAGAGGCGGGAAAACCACGCACCACCAGTTGTGACCGCTGGCCTCACCCAACCGAATCTTGAGTCCGGTGTATTGACCGGCAGGCAGCGAAAATGTGTCATATTCACGTGTCGGGTAGTATTCAGTCGCCATCTGTGCGGAGAGCTGATAGGGCATGCCCTGATCGGTGAGTACCTGCTGGGCAGCGTCGGTGATCTGCTGTAAATGTTCACTGAGAATGCGCCGTACTTCGTCTTGGTCGTCAGCCTCTGCAAGCAGCGGTTCCGTGACTTCCAGTACCCGGTCACGTACCAGCAGCTTGACCTGTTGGTCTTGTACACTGTCCGAGTTCGCAATGACATGCAGACGGAGCAAACCGTCCGCAAGTGTCTGCTGACTGAGCGATACCCAAGCCGCATAGGCAAAGAGAAAGGCCATACAGAGAGCCAAAGCAAGTTCAATCGGTCTGCATTTTACGCGCATCATAAGTGATTCCGTCCTCTCATCATCATGTCTGAGGGGAGTATGGACGAAAAAAGCCCGGGTTAAACCCGGGCTGTAAAATTTTGTATGGAATTTTAGAGAATTTCGGTCAGATGGGTGTCAGGGAAGATGGCCTTGAGACGATCAAACGCCGCCTGTGCCTTGTCAGAATCGTGGAATAGACCGAAGGTGGTCGGACCGCTACCGCTCATCGCCGCACCGTCTGCACCGCAGGAGAGCAAAATGTCCTTGATCTGTCCAATCTCGGCGTGCCGCATAGCGGTGACCGCTTCCATGACATTGTATAGACGATGGCAAACGCCGTTGTAGTCGCCTTGCGCGAGTGCCTGACACATACCAGCCGTGTCCGGACGAACATCGGGCATGTGGTCATCAATCTGGGCATAGACTGCCGCGGTCGAGACGGCAAAGGCGGGCTTGCACAGAACGACCAGACAGTGCGGCGCAGCCGGAAGGGGAGAGAGCACTTCGCCAATACCCTCGGCCAGCATCGTGCCGCCGCGCAGACAGTAGGGAACGTCCGCGCCCAGCGTCAGACCAATTTCACACAGCACATCTAACCCGAGATTGGTCTCGAATAACGTGTCGAGTGCACGCAGAATAGCAGCCGCATCGGTGCTGCCGCCTGCAAGACCTGCGGCAACCGGGATGCGCTTACAGATGTCGATGCGCAGTCCGGGACACACGAGGCCGGTATGGGCAAAAAATGCGTTTGCCGCACGCACGGCCAGATTGCGGTCATCGGTCGGTACATAGGGACGGTCACAGGTCAGCGTGATCTGACCGTCGTCGGTCTTTTCGACTGTCACATCGTCGTGCAGACCAACCGACTGCATGACCATGCGCACGGTGTGATATCCGTTGTCCAGTTTGCCGGTCACGTCCAGCGTCAGATTGATTTTTGCGTGAGCATCCAGTTTGATGGAATTCATGTTGTGCCTCCTCGCAGTCAGATCGGATAGGCCTGTGCCTGTCGGTTGCGGAATACGGTCAGATGGTCAAAACCCAGCGAGCGGATGTAGTCCACGTAGACATCGAACCCGCGTCCAATGTCGCGTGCGCGGTGCGCATCGCTGCCCAGACTGATGCGCTCACCGCCCAGACGACGGTATTCTTCCAGAATCCAGCGGTCAGGGCCGGGACGCTGCATCCAGCTGAACAGCGTAGCTGCATTGCACTCGATGGCATAGCCGCGGTTAACCGCTTCGCGCAGAACGGGCAGGATGTGCTCCATGAAGTTGTCGAAGGACGGGTTGGTATGCGGGCGTTTCATCACGCGCAGCGGGTAGTCCAGATGGGCGAGAATATCGAACCCGCCGTGCTGCTCCATGCGTACCATTTCGGCAAAGTAGTCGCGCAGCAGAGCATCGCAATCGATGTGGTCATAGTCGTGGTCGTAGAGATCGACGTCGTTGGGCATGACGTGCAGCGAGCCGATAACCACGTCAAACGAGAAGTTGGACAATACTTCCTCAGCCAGTGAAGGATTTCGCTGGGGCTGACCCAGTTCAATACCGCGCAGCAGCTCTACCTGTCCGTCAAACTGCGGACGGGCGGCGGCAATGTCGGCTTGAATGGCGGCAACGTCGCAGAAGATGGACGGTGCCTCGCGGAATAGATCATAGTGGTCGGTGACGGCCAGTACATCGACACCGGCGCGAATGGCGGCTTGCGCCATGTCGGTGATTTCAGCCGGTTCGGCTTCGGTGTCGAAGGAATATTTCGAGTGGGTGTGCAGATCGATCATAAAAAACTCCTTTCGGATGATGGTTCAGGCGCCGGGTTGTGCCAAAACCAGAATATCGCCGGTTTGAATGCGTGTGCCACCGTCGGGAATCATCGTGCGGGTACCGCGCTGAATGAGAATGATGAGCGTGTGCTGTGGGGTCGTGATTTCACGCAGCGTCCGATTGTTCCACTTGTGACCGCGGTCAATGGGAATTTCACGCAGGGACAGGTTTTCACGATCTTCAAATGCGCGTGCAGCGAAGACCAGTAAATCGCCGTCCTGCAAGACGGTCTGACCGTCGGGTACTAGATTGTCGCCATCTCGTGCGATCATAACCGCGAGCAGGTTGTGGGGCAGTTGGAGCTCGGCCAGACTGCGGCCAATCCAAGGATGACCGGACTCAATATGTACCTTCACAAAGTCCACGTCATTTTCTTCCTGATAGTCGTTGAAGGTTTTGGAGACGTCCTCTGCCGGGTCGATCATGTCCAGTTTGCGCGAAACCCAGGGCAGCAGCGTGCCTTGCAGGGCGATGGACAGCAGAACGATGCAGAAGACCAGATTGAACAGATTGTAGCTTGTGTGTGCGCCGCCGAGCACGGCAAAGATTGCGAATACAATGGAAGCCGCACCGCGCAGACCAGCCCAGGATACGATGCCGATTTGGCGCAGGGGAGAGCGGAAGGGTAAGAGCAGGGCAAAGACTGCCGCAGGACGGGCAATCAGGGTCAGGAAGACCATGATGCACAGCGCGGGGACAAAGACCGCAGGCAGTTCGGCTGGTGTGACCAGCAAGCCAAGCAGGAAAAAGATGATGACCTGGGAAATATCGGTCACAACATCAAAAAAGTGGATGAGCTGGCGCTTGTGCGCGATGCTGGAGTTACCCATCAGGATGCCGCACAGGTAGGCGCTCAGATAGCCGTTGCCACCCAGACAATCGGGAAGCGCGTAAGAGACCAGAACGACGGCGAATACCAGAATGGTCTTGCCGTGCTCATCGGAAAAAGTTAGGCGTGAGAGCAGCAGGATGGCAAGTTTGCCGATGACCACACCACACAGAATACCGATGGCAACCTGCGAGAGCAGCATGAACGGTACGGACACCGATTCTCCGGCGAGCAGCGAGACCAAAATGACGGTTAGCATGTAAGATACCGGGTCGTTGGAACCGGATTCGATCTCGAGCAGGGAAGCCGAGCCGTACTTGAGGGACAGCCGGTTGCTGCGCAGGATGTTAAAGACCGATGCGGCATCGGTGGACGAGATGACCGCACCGATGAGCAGACTTTCATAGAGCGCCAGACCGAGCACCAGATGAACGAACAGTCCGCACAGTCCGGCGGTCAGTGCAACGCCGACAGTGGATAATAAGATGGATTTGGCGAGAACTGGACGAGCGGCAGATAGGTTTGTGCCGAATCCGCCGTAGAACATAATAAAGATCAGGCTGACCGAGCAGATAATGCTGGAAACCTGATAATCGTCAAAGGGAATGCGAAACAGACCATTCTCACCGAACAGCATACCGAGTGCAATGAAGATGAGCAGGGACGGCACGGCCAGACGCTGAATGAAGCGATTCATGACAATACAGATTAGAATAACGACACCCATGAGCAATAGGGGTTGGCTCATAAACGACCTCCTTTGACGAAAAAAGATGCAGAAATACAGATAAATCATACCATATAAACGCAAAAATATCCAGTGATTTCGGGGAAAGCGTCCAGAAGGAGAGAAAAAGACGACAGGCAGGATAACAGAAATTCAAGGAGAGAGACAAAGATATGACGAGTTTGTAAAATTTGTAGATTTGGTGAACAAATGGAGCGATTGTCCGACATGTGACTTGTAAAAACGACATAAATGTGGTAACATGGTACGGAAAACAAAAGAATAAAGGAAGTGAAAGGATGCAGAAATCCTTAAGGGGCCTTGAGAAGTTCTTCTGGCTGTACCTGCTGTTCAATCCGATTTTGGATATTGTCAACGGCTTGTACATCTGGATGCTGACGCGCGGCTACGGCATGGAGGCGCTCAACTACCGCGAGCTGACCAACGGCGGCGGTATGACGACCACGCCTGCACTGGTTGTGCGTATGGTCGTGCTGCTGATCATGGTCATCTATGTACTGATGCTGCGTGACAAACAGGCCATCCTGACGGCACTGCCGATGGGCGCAGCCTGGGCAATGTCGGTGCTGTCGGAGTTTTTGTGGACGGGAACGGCGAATATTTCGCTTGATGTGACCTTCTTCGCACGTTTTGCTTATAACGTTGCGGTTGCGATGGTTTACCTCAATGTGTTCCGAAATTCCGAGCTGTCTAAGGATCGACTGATCGAAAAAATACACGCCTACGTCAACGGTATGACCATCGTATTTTCGCTGGGCATTCTGATTCCGTACGTGCTGCGCATCGGATACAGTACTTACTACGACCGATTCGGCGCACGCGGTGTGCGTGGATTCTACTATTCGGGCAATGACATCACGGGTGCACTGATGATTCTGCTGCCGCTGGCGATTGCCTATTTCCTGTTCATCCCGCACCGCAATTTCACCAAGGGACGCATGCTGTTTTACAGCCTGGGCCCGTCGATGAGCATTATTTGTCTCATGCTGATCGGTACCAAGACTGCGCTGCTGGCGATGGTCGGTGAAGCTGCTGTCATGGCTGTTTTTGCCCTGGTGATGGCCATTCGTGGTGAACGCGAGATGCTGCGTCGCGTGGTGATTCTGGCAGTCATCACTGTGATTGTCGGATTTATTTTCAACGGCCTGTCGGCACTGCTCAACGGTGCAGGCAGAGGCCTGTTTGATATGCTGGGACAGTCGCTTGACGGTATCCGCGATGCAGCGGAGGAAGAGGGCGGAAGCCTGATTTCCGGTCGCTGGAATAAGCTGGCAGCTACCTTTGCTGATTTTAAGGCAGCAGGTCCGATTGCATGGCTGTTCGGTGTCGGCCGCGGCTCGCAAGGTCATATCATTGAGATGGACCTGTTTGACGTCGGCCTGATGTACGGTCTGTTTGGTTTTGTTACCATGACGCAGATGTACATTCGCTATGGCGTACAGTTCCTGATGAATATGGTACGCAACTTCAATATTCTGGTCTTCGGTGCATTTATCTCTCTGGGTATCACCGTTGGCTACCTGATCGTTGCAGGACATATCCTGTTTACGGTCACTTCGGGCTTCTTCTTTGCCTTCGTTCTGGTCTATGCACGCCTGCTGACCACGGACAAGAACCGCTTGTAATGCTGATCGGCATGGGCGGGACATTGTGAAAATGTAAATATGAAGCACGCAAGGGCGGTCTGTATAGACCGCCCTTATTTTATGTTTATATGCAAAGAAAATGAATTAAAATTCGATAAAATAGGAGATTAGACAACTTTTGTCAATGATTTGTAAAAAAGCAGATTTGTGGATGCGAAAGATTTTACCTGTGATAATGAAAAGTAAATTACATTTTACTAATAATTGATTGGTATATTTACATTTTCTTGGTAGACTATGGTTGTGTCAGTGAGAAACACAAAAGAGGAGGAACACAATCATGAGCACAATGCAAAAGCAGTCCGCGGCACAATCTCAAAAACTGATGGTCTTTGTTCTGACCATGTCGCTGTACGGACTGGCGACCCTGTTTACCGAACTGATTCCCAAGTTTCAGGTTGGTATCGTAGAATTTTCGGTTGAGTATTTTCTATTTATTCCCTTGACGCTGGCGATGCTGTTCGACCCGCTGTCTGCTGCACTGGGCGCTGCAACCGGTGAACTGGTATTCAGCGAGATCATGCTGGGACAGTTTGGCGGTCTGGGAGAGCTGGAAAAGTTCCTGACGGTCACCATCGGCGTGTACATTGCCGGCCGTCTGGTTCGCGACCCGCGCAATCGCGGCATGGTTGGTGCCGCAGCGATCATCGGCACGGCTGCACAGCTGGCAATGGGCACGGTTGTCGATATCCTGAAGGTGCAGTTTGCCGTAGAAGATTTTGAAGCAGTTGCCGGTCTGCCGGAGAGCGTTTTTGCGACCGAAGGCTTTGCTTTCCTGAACGACCTGCTGTTCTCGGGCATTCTGTTCTGCATGCTGCCCTGTGTGTATCTGGTACCCAAGCTCTATGGTAAGATTGAGCCGCTGCTGGGTATGCAGCCGCGTACGGAAAACAGCGCGGTCAGCGGAATCAATCCCAAGACGATTGCAGTTTGTGTGCTTGGTTTTGTGTGCGCGATCGTTGCTGAACTGGCCGCAACAGCTGGCCTGTCTCTGATTGACTGGGAAGCTGAGTGGGCAGAGAGCGGCACGGCAGTTGCAGTTGGCATGGTTGTCGCAGCAGTCATTGCCATTGCTGTACTGGTTGTTATGAAGAAGAACAGCGAACGGAAGGCGGCACACTGAGATGAACGTGGTACAGATCAACGACCTGACGTATACATACCCAGGTGCTGCACAACCCACGCTCTGTCATCTTTCCCTCGAAGTAGAACAAGGGGATTTTCTCGCGATCGTTGGCAACAACGGCTGCGGGAAGTCCACCTTGTGTAAAGCGCTCAACGGATTGATCCCCCACTTTATTGCGGGGGACTTTTCCGGTCAGGTACTGATTGACGGTGTGGATACAAGAGAGAGCGACGTGGGCGAACTGGCGCGCAAGGTTGGATATGTCTATCAGGATTTTGAGAATCAGATTGTTCGCCCGACGGTGTTGGACGATGCTTCGTATTCCTGCCTCAATTATGCCTATCCGGATTACCTGGAACGCGGCCGGACAGCGCTTGCACAGTGCGGCCTTGAGGGACGGGAAGAGGAATACATCTGGCAGTTGTCCGGCGGACAGACTCACTTGCTTGCGCTGGCAGGCGCGGTGTCGCTGGGGCCTGATGTGCTCATTCTGGACGAACCGATTGCCCAGCTGGACCCGATGCATGCCGATCGTATCTATGAGGTACTGCGCGAACTGAATGCGCGTCATGGTAAGACCATCATTGTCATTGAGCACCATACAGAGTATATTGCCGATTACTGCAAACATGTGCTGCTGCTCAAAGACGGACAGGTCAAGTGGAAGAAACTGACCGATCAGGCACTTCAGTGCGTGGAAGAGTTGCAAGCATGCAATATTTTTCCGCCGCAGGTCACACAGGCGGCCTATCAGATGCAGCGGCTGGGCTGTATCTGCACAGCCGAGCGCCTGCCGACAACGGTTGAGCAGGGCAAGAAGATGTTCTCGCAGCTGCGCTTCCATGCACCTGCAGTATTGCCTTGCGAACAGAATACACAGCCGGAAACGGTAGTGTCGTTTCGTGACGTATCCATGTCATACCGTTCGGTCAAGGGCGATCCGAGAACGGTGTTTGACCGTCTGAATCTGGATATCCGCAAAGGAGAAAAGATTGCACTCATCGGCTCAAACGGTGCGGGAAAATCCACTTTGATGAAGATGATGGTTGGACTGCTGCGTCCGGCACAGGGAACGGTGTCGCTGTTTGGTGAGAGCATTGCCGATAAGAAGGCCGAAGATCTGTCCAGACAGATTTCGCTGGTGTACCAGAATCCTGAGGAAATGTTCATTCAGGATTCCATTTATGCCGATATCGCCTATGCCATGAAGGTGCGCGGCATACCGGATTGGGACAAGCGAACCGAGGCGCTGCTGGCACGGTTCCGCCTGAGCGAGCTTGCAGACCGGGACGGACGACTGATGTCGGGTGGACAGATGCGCCGTGCCAGCCTGGCGATCGGTGTTGCACTGAATCCCGGCGTATTGCTGCTTGATGAGCCGACGGCCAATTTGGACATTGCAACCCGACGGGAGATCATGGCGGTGCTGGAGGATATGAAGGACATCATCCAGACCGCGGTCATCGCCACCCATGACATGCAGCTTGTGTGCCAGTGGGCTGATCGCATCATCGTGCTGTGCGGCGGAACGGTTGTCGCGGACGGTACGCGGGACGAAGTGTTCTCGCGTGCGGATTTGGCTGAACGAGTTGGTATTCGTCCGCCGGAGATTTTCACCATGGCCAAAGCGCTCGAACCGCAGGCGCTTTGCTATACGATTGATGAATTTACAGACTGTTTCAGAGAGGAGCGCTGACAGATGGAACGGCTGTCCGATAAATTATCAGAAAATATTCTGAGCAAGTTTTCCATGGATTTTCTGCGCAATCAGGTGCTCAAAAACGCATACGGAAATGATGATACCGTCATCGCAGCGCTTGATCCGCGTATTTTGCTGGCGTGGTATCTGTTTTTCGGACTGGTACCCTGGTTTGTCAATGAGTTGCCTTTTTTGCTCGGCTGTTTCTTGCTGGTCATGGTTACGACCATTCTGGCGCGTGTTGCCGGATTGGTGCTCTTTCTCTTTGCGCTTGGCGTGTTTTCTCAGACCGGTTATCTGTTTCTGGTCACATTGTTATTTGGCGGTGACGCTTCGGCAGTCATGCCGCTGCTCATTCTGACACTCAAGGTTGCAACTATTTCGCTGGCCTCGGTCACGGTATTTTCCGGACTGGACCCTGACCGTCTGTCCAATGGACTCATGTGGTATGGCTGTCCGGAGCGGCTGAGCTTTTCCATCTCTTACGCCTATCGTATGCTGCCCATGCTCATGGAGGAATTTCAGAATGTACTGCTGTCCTACCGTCTGCGTGGTAACCCGCCGGCACATGAGACGCTGCGCGGCAAGGTGCGGTATTTGATCTATCAAGTCAAGATTATCATGCAGTCTTTTTATCCGCTCATGCTCAACACAGCCAAGCGCTCGCGCACAACAGTCGAAGCGCTTGAACTGCGCGGATACCGTTACGCAGCGGTCAATCAGACCGTCAAGCGTATGAAGCTTGCCGCGCTCAAGGTAAGCTATAACGACTTTTTATTCCTTGCGATATCATTTCTTTGTGTTGCACTGTCTGTGCTCTGTTGTACATTATTTTGATTGAAAGAAGGTTTTTCTCTTGCGTCTTGATTTTCATACCCATGGCAAGCTGGCCAAAAAACTGCCTTTTTCTACGGTTTATACCGATTGGCTGTTTGAGGAGGCCAAGCGAGCGGGACTGGATGCGCTGTGCCTGACCGAACATTTTAATACATTACAGTTTTCCGAACTGTATGGTTATCTGGCATCGACAAGTCGACGAACAGGGGATGTACTGGTATTGGAGAACGGCCTGCATGTCTTTCCGGGTATGGAGACCGATGTCACCGAGGGCGGACATATCCTGTGCATCGGTACGCTGGAGGCAGTGCTGGAGCTCAACCAGCGGCTTGAACCTTATAAAGAGAAAGGACATTTTCTGCCGTTTGCCGCACTGATGGATCTGTTTGAGCAGTATCCGGTGCTGGTGGGCTGTGCACATCCGTATCGTGCACCCGGCCATGTCCCGGAATTGCCGGTGGAGCAGCTGAACCGCTTGGATTTTCTGGATCTGAATGGCAAGGATATGGCGCTGAACCGTACTCGCACCGAGCAGCTGACTTATGATCTGGGCAATCGACTGGAAATCCCGGTGGTATCGGGCAGCGATACCCACCAGGCAGCGCAGTATGGCTGTATCGCGACAGTGTTTGAGCAGGATTTTGTCACGATGGAGCACATGATCGAGGAAATGCAGGCCAGACGATACCATATTGAACTGTCGGATAGCGCAGCGCTGCAGGTGCGCACTGCCGGACTGCTCAAAAAGTCGCTTAAGGCTATTCACGCACTGGGCGGTGATTATGTTTCCATCCTGACAAAAGGGGACATTGCGTAAATAGGCAGCAGGCTGGACAAAGCCTGTCAAACATGCGTATAATAGTGACAGCGGTGTCATTTGCCTGACGGCCGTAATCTAGACGAGAACGAGGTACCTGCAATGGAGCTGCAATTGCCGATTTCTGCGAGTGAACTGACCCGCGCAGAGCAGAAAATTTTGGATTTTATCAATACGAATACCGATACTTTTCTGTTTTTGTCGATCGGTCAGCTGGCCAAGCGACTGGAGATATCCGACGCGACCCTGTCGCGCTTTGCCAGACACGCAGGATGTAGGGATTTCAAAGCACTCAAGACCTTGGTCATGGAACAGGCCTCCGGTCCTGCGGTCAAGATTGCTGGAACGCTGCACCGGGAGGAGCATTTTTCTCCGGTAGGATTTTTGCAGCAGCAACAGCTTTATCTGCAAAAGACAGCAGAGCAGCTGGACGAAGCAGCTTTTGATCGTGCAGCGCAGACCATTGCACAAGCCAAACGAATTTTGATTTATGGAAAGAAAGCGTCTTCGAGTTTGGCGCGGCTGATCTATTTTCGATTGCGCAGATTGGGGCTGCAGGTGTCGCTGCTGCCGTCCGGTGGCTCGGAATTATTAGAAGGCTTGGGACAGATTGGTGAAGGTGACCTGGTAATCCTGTTCAGTTTTTCCAAACTGTCACGAGAAGGCAAGATCTTGCTGGAGCAGGGAAGGCGAGCGGGATATCAGACACTGGCGTTTGTCAGCCGAACCTGTTTGCCGCCGGAAGAGTCTGCGGATATGAATTTGTTTGTTTATCGTGGGACAGAAAAAGAGTATCATTCCATGGCGGCACCGACTGCGCTGCTGGATGCTTTGGTGGTAGCTGTGACCAAACAAATGGGAGCAGATGGCGTGGCAGCGCTCAAGACATTGCACGAACTGAAAAAGACGTATTTTTTAGATTCATAAAGATTGCTTTCTTCGTGTATGACGAAATGAATACTATCATAACCATGTTTTTGTGTCTGGCGATGTAGATTTGATTCTGGATATCTCTAAGTTAGAAGAATCTAGCGACTTCATATTTATAAAATGCAACAGCTGCATTATAACGTGACATAAAATATTTGACCGGATAGTCGTCAACGATTCCCAATGAAGCAAGTTTCTGCTTGCTTCATTTTTTTATGATTGACTTTCAATCTGTGTCGCTTCATATTCCAAAGCCCATGTTTCAAGTGCTTCTAAAACCGGGATAAACTTTGTGCCGATGGCGGTTAAAGAATACTCTACCCTGGGAGGAACCTCGCGATAGACTTCCCGATGAATTAATTCATAGGCTTCCAGCGTGTGCAACTCCTTTGTGAGATTGGCTTCTGTAATCTGAGGTATTTTGCGTTTCAATTCACTGAATCTCAGAACATGACTTTCGCTCAAGTGATAGATAATCACCATAGGCCATTTACCTCGAATTACTTTTTGCACTTTTGCAATAGGACAAGATTCAATATTGTCTGTATAATCGTTTTTCATAAAACCTCCAATACTATTATTTTTGATAGTACATCTATTTTAATATGGTACTTGTAATTTTTAATTTAAAAGAAGAAATCCGAACGCATCCCCCACGGGGAAGATGCAGTTCGGATTATCCTCTTTTGGTCGGAGTGTCATTAAAGGATTTGTGGAAATCCAGTAATATCAATGGTTTGCAAGCAGCGAGCAAGGCTTTCATCTTAAAATAATCATAAAACTAAAGCCACCGTTTAATTCAATGCGGTGGCTTTAGCTTTTGGCAGGATTGTTAAAGGCAAATTTTCGGATATTAGGATAAGCTGATTTATCAACCTGACGGGCAGCAGTTACCAAACCTCGCAACCGCTGACGACTCTTAATGTCATCTGGATTATTGCGAAGGTGCTCGTATTCTACCATAATCTTTTTTCGGAGCGCATTTTTGATTGTAGCCCTGCCCTCGCTATTGATTATAACCCCCGTTACTAATTTGGGATATGTTTTGGAATATCCTTTTACCTTTTTTCGAGATACTTGGTAATTATATTTTTTGATAAGGGACAGTACAGATTGTCTAAATTCGGATGAAATCTTATGTTCGCTTGAAAACACCACATCATCTACATAAATCGTCATCGTCACATTGTTTTTATCTGATAGAGACTGCAATTCATCAAACATTTTGTGATTAACCAAGTATGAAAGGATTTGGCTTGTTGGTGTCCCGGAAATCAAATGGTTATAGCATTTAACCCCTTTGTTAGCCAAGAAATCATAAACTTCCAACAGACTGCTTTGGTTGAGCTTTTTAAGGTCGACGGTAGTTAAATTCGTCAATATCTCAGCAACATCAGGAGAGCAGCACAAATCTTCAAAGAAAAAACGGTAGACTGTTTCTCTACTGATCGAGGGGAAAAAAGCGGTCAAATCAATTTTGTATAAGTTCCGCTTACTCTTACCCAAATGGAGACGAGCATTATCAGAATATGATCTTCCCTTAATACCAGAAAAAACATTATCGGGCACTTGGATTTTTCCCAATAATGTTTTCATTCGTTTTTGCACAGTTTTCAATTCAGCCTGCGGGGGCTCAATGAGTCGAGGGTTTTTAATTTTATCAATATAGGGACTAATCATTGAAACAACGCAGTCCTGTCTCAATAAATCACCATTTTACCGATTATCCAACGGACAAAATCGGGAAGTAGTTCAGGGCAGCAGCAGGATACAGCCAGTACGGCCACCGCAACCAACGCAACAATGATCACGCCGATTGCGACAGCAGGGACATGAGAGCGAGTCTCATTCAGGTAAACCTTGTTATTGTCACCGTAGATGTTGATGACAACACTTGGCTTGTCCGTTTTCTTCACGGAATTCACCTCCTTGTTATTATTGGCCCCCAAAACTGAGGGGACTTCCCGTCCGCCAATAACAAGGAGATATTGCAGCCTTATATCCTAATTCGCACCAGCACAAATCCGACTTCCCAAACAGCTTTATACTGTTCAGTTCAACACCCAATCACCATACACCGCCACAACGAGACACGCATACACACTGGCTACATGGACAGCTACTGTGGCGCCGTGTCCGTGTGTCACAGTGTCGGGGTGGACGGGTGCTGATGGCACTTCTGCCGGAAAAAATGCATCTGTACCCGCAGGTACGACGCCGCCCGCTTTTTGATCACGAGCCAAACGAAGTCTGATCTGACCGCTCGTACTGACGGGAAAATTATACCATACTCTGTGCGAAAAGTAAAATGTAGATTGTGTATCCGCCGCTCAACGGGACTACGGGCGGCGTTTTCATATATCACAACGAGAAAGGAGGGGTGCTCCACCACAGGCCAGCCATCGGGCTGGCTTTTTCTATTTTACAGCAAAGGAGGTTTTTAGGTGGCTGACGATAAAAAGAATATTCCCGACGCTGGGAAGGTAGACGAACCCTCCAAGCCGGGAAAGGTAGAGCCTGCCAAAGCTGCTCCCCCGGTGCAGGTTCAGTCCGCCCCGGCCAAGGCGGAGGCCCCAAAAGATAAGGGTGCTCCTGCTCCGTCTAAAGCGGGTACACCGCTGGGCAAGGACGAGAAACAGACCACGATCCCCGGCATGGGAGATCCCGCCCCCTCTGGAAAGGTGGTGGATTTAACCGCTGTCCGGGATGGGGCGACGAAGGGCAAGCCCCCCGGAAAAGGCTGTGGCCCAGGATAAGGACAAGCAGGCGGACAAAGCAAAGGATGCGGACAAGCCCCGCAGGGGCCGCCCGCCCAAGGCGGACAAGACGGCCCCCGACAAGGCCAAGCCGCAACCTCGGGACAAAATGTCCCAAAGCGAACCGCCTGCCGGGAAAGGCGCTCCCGCCAAGGCGGAGGCCCCGGCCGCAACCGAGCAGCCGCCCGCCCCTCGGGATGCTGCCCGTGGCGTGAAAGAGGAGATCGTGTATCTCAATCTTTCCGAGCTGCATCTGTTCAAAAATCATCCCTTTGGCGTCCGGGACGATGCAGAAATGCAGGAGCTGGTGGAGTCGGTTAAGGAAGGCTGCCGGGGTCAATCGGCCTGCGCTGGTGCGGCCCCGTGAGGGCGGTGGACATGAGATTATTGCTGGACATCGCCGCCAGCGTGCCAGCGAACTGGCCGGGTTTGTCAATATGCCCTGTATCGTCCGTCATGACGAGGCTATCCTCGCCATGACGGACGATAATCTGCGGCACCGGGAAAGAATTTTGCCCACGGAAAAGGCCGCTGCGCTGAAACAGCAGGTAGAGGCCGTCAAGCACCAAGGGTGCATGGCACCGCCGCCCTGCGGCGGCTTGCCCTTTACGGGCGACCCCGGCTGTGCCATTCCCGGAGGCGTGATGGGGGCATATCCTCCAGAGCTGCCCCCTTTCCCATGAATGGGAAAGGGCGGGGGGATAGGGTTGAACACCATGAAACGGAGGTTTCCTATGAAAAGACCCCTTGCGTATATCACCGCCGCATGGTGCGGCGAGGACTACAAGAACACGGAACAGGCGGCCCGGTATTGCCGGGTGGTGTACGAGGCGGGCTTTTCGCCCATCTGCCCCACGCTGTATCTGCCCTTGTTTCTCAACGATGCGGTTCCCGAGGAGCATAAGAGCGGCATCGACATGAGCCGTGACCTGCTGCGGCGCTCCCATGTGCTGGTGGTGTGCGGCCAGACCGTTACCGAGGGCATGAAAAACGACATCGCCGTGGCCCAGCGACTGGGGATCACCGCCACAACGCTGGAGGGCATCCTCACCGTCAAAGGACAGGGACGGCGCTGATGTCCGCTCTGTTTGAAGCCTATGTCACCAATTTGGGGAAGTACAACGAAGGTGAGCTGGTAGGCGAATATCTGAAATTCCCCATGACACCTGAGGAAGTGCAGGCCCTCTTGAAGCGCATCGGCATTGACGGGGTGCGGTATGAGGAAATCTTCATCACCGACTTTGACGGGGATGTGCTGGGGCTGTACGACCACTTGGGTGAATATGAGAACATCGACGAGCTCAACCATCTGGCCTGCGTGATCTCTGAGCTGGATCAAAGCGATCTAGAGAAGTTTGAAGCGGTCATTGACAGCGGCGAATACACCGGCAGCGTGAAAGAGCTGATCAATCTGGCGCAAAATCTGGACTGCTTCGAGTTTTATCTGGGTGTGACAGACGATGAAACGCTGGGGCGTATCTATGTAGAGGACATGGAGGCCATCGATGTGCCGGAGCACCTGCTCAACTATTTCGATTACGAGGCATACGGGCGAGATATCCGGCTCAACGAGGATGGACACTACGCCCCCGGCGGCTATGTGCTGAACAATGGCGGCAGCTTCATTGAACACTACCACGGGTGGGAGGATACTCCCAACGAGCACAAGGTTTTCTCTATGCCCAAGCTCAACATCCGGGAGCAGATGGCCGCTTACAAAGAGGTCATAGACCGTTCCTCGCTGGAGGGAGAACGGCTGCACCCAAGAAAGGGAATGCCGGAGCGATAACAACACTTCGGGACAATTTGTCCCAAACATGGGGAGAGGAGGTGGCTCATGCCGACAGATAAGATCCGAAAGTACATTCTCCCCAATATGCTCTATCTGTTCGTCGGCTGGGCCTGTCTGAAGTTGGGGACGACATACCGTCTAGCGGCGGGGGCCGGGTTTGGTGAAAAGCTGCTGGGGCTGGGCCGGAGTATCGGCCCGACCTTTGCAGACTTTGCACCGGGGATCGATCCCTTTGATTGACTGGTGGGCCTTGTGGGGGCGGTGGCCTTTCGCTTGCTGCTCTACTTCAAGAGCAAGAACGCAAAGAAATTCCGGCGAGATGAAGAATACGGATCGGCTCGATGGAGTGCATAATTTTAAGTGTAAATGACACATACATGGACGCACAGGAGGTTATGCACATGACTGATTATAGCAAAATTACAGCCCTTTACTCCCGCCTTTCCGTGGGCGACGAGGACAGGGACGGCGGCGAGAGCAACAGCATACAGAACCAAAAAATATTTTTGGAGAACTATGCCAGAGGGCAGCACCTAACCAATATCCGGCACTACATTGACGACGACGAAAGCGGCAGG
>OLRK01000075.1_pt1 | contig 115308 bp, 91 predicted proteins | sample 1672911 | NCBI WGS metagenome assembly OLRK01 (sample SAMEA3136736, study PRJEB25190) | human gut metagenome | biome: human gut; feature: human-associated habitat; material: faeces | place: Austria | collected 2013
TAGGGCAACGCGCGCGGCGGCGGATGCGCTACCCACATTCTGCAAAGGAGGATTTTCCCGGAAAATATGGTAAAGTACCGCCCATGAGTAAAACAGACGACACTGCAAATTCGAAGCCGGCCTTCCTCGATTTTCTGCGCCCTAAACGCGAAAGCGTTACCGAGGACGAGATCAAGGACATGGTGGCCGAGAATATCGAGCTTCTCGAAGACGAGAAGCGCATGATCAACGACATCCTCGATTTGGCCGACATGACGGTGCGCGAGATCATGAAGCCGCGCGTCGACATGATCATGGCCGAGGACACCGAACCGGCCCGCGCGGCCCTCGACCGCATGCGCGGCACGGGCTATTCCCGCCTGCCGGTCTATCACGAGGAAGTGGACGAGGTCATAGGCCTCGTGTCCTACAAAGACCTCATCGGCCCTCTGCTGGACGGCCGCATTGAAGACCCGGTGGCCGAGTTCATGTACGAGCCGCTTTACGTGCCCGAGACGAAAAACGTGCTGAAGCTGCTGTCGGAGCTGCAAGAGGCCCGCATGCAGATGGCCATCGTCGTGGACGAATACGGCGGCACCGACGGCCTCATCACCATGGAGGACATCATCGAGGAGATCGTCGGCGAGATTGCCGACGAGACCGACAACGATCGCGACCTCATTGTGCTTGTCGAACCAAACCAGTGGCGCGTCGACGGCCGCTTTCCCGTGGAGGATGCCGTGGAACTCGGCTGGCCCGTGGAAGAATCCGACGACTACGAAACGCTTGCGGGCTGGATTATCCACGAGCTGGACTCCGTGCCCCGGGTGGGCGACGAGCTGCTGGTCGACGGCTACGCCTTCAAGGTGGTGAAGATGCGCCGCTCGCGCATTTCCATCGTGCAGGTGAAGAAGTTGCCATCGGCAAGTTGTGAAGAGTCGGTAACGACTGCCTGACAGCGCTCACAGTCGCACCCGCGAGACCTGCGGGAACCCAGAAAGTGCGTTTTGTCAAGCGAACAAAGCGTGGATGTCGGCTACCGCCTCGGCACGGTTTCAGCCAACTAGGGTAAAATATCCGCGACACAAAACAGCATAGCAATCTTTACTGCAGCAATCCCACACCCTAATCCAGCACGCTGCGCCGCTTGAGCGGTTTAGTTTCGTGCTGTCGAGAAAGGGAATGAGTGGTCACAAGGCGCAAACAGAGTCATCGCAAAACCGTCGTGCTGGCGATGGTTGCGCTCTGCGTGCTGCCGATGCTGGCCGTGGGCTTCCTTGATGCTGGCTGGGCGTCCGCCGGTTCTCACGACATGGGGGCGACCACCTTCGGTCTCGCCCGTCAGTCCGCTGAGAATCCCAGCGCTTCCGATGTTTCCCCCGACACCGTGCAAGACAAATCCGATGCGGACGTTCTCGCCGTGGAAGACGTCGCCGAGGAGGCAGCGCTGAAGACCGCCTCATCCCGCGACGTGAGCGCTGGCGTGCAGGAGATCGCCGACGAAGAAGAGGCCGCGCGCCTAGCCGCCGAGGAGGCCGCACGCGTCGCCGAGCAGGAGGCCATCGATCGGGCCGACGCCACGCGCTCCCGCTACTATGCTACTTTCGGCAGCCTGCCGGCCGGCGATGTGGATTTCTCCATCGGTCGCGAGGCGTTCATCGAAGAATGGTCCGCGCGCATCAACGATTACCTGTTCGGCAGCCCCCTGTCTGGTCATGGCGAGACCTTCGCCGAGGCGGCCTGGGAGGCGGGCATCGACCCGCGCTGGTCTCCGGCCATTTCCAACACCGAGTCCACCAAGGGCCGCGTTTGCTTCAAGTCCCACAACGCTTGGGGCTGGGATCAGACCAACTGGTCCGATTGGGATACGGCCATCCGCGCCCACGTGGCCGGTCTGGCCCGGGGCTACGGCTTCACCATCAGCTACTCCTACGCCATGCGCTACTGCCCCCCGAACTACGACAACTGGTATCGGGATACGCTGAATCAGATGCAATTGATCTAAATTAGTGAGAAAATGCCGCAAGGCATTTTCTTTTGTAGGAGGACGAGCAACCTATGAGCAACGTGATTGTGGTCGGGTGCGGGCGCGTGGGGTCGCAGCTGGCCAATATGCTCTCGGATAACGGCAACAACGTCTGCTGCATCGACAAGAACGCCGATGCCTTCGCGAACCTCGGCCGTAACTTCAACGGCAGCACCGTGCAGGGCGTGGGCTTCGACGAGGACGTGCTCATCCGTGCTGGCGTGGAAGAGTGCGATGTGCTGGCCGCCGTCACCCAGCTGGACAACACGAACCTCATGTGCGCGGAGGTGGCCAACCATCTGTTCGGCGTGCCCCATGTCATCTCGCGCCTGTACAATCCCGACCACGAGCGCGCCTATATGCAGCTGGGCATCGACTACGTCTGTGGCACGTCGCTGGTGGCCGAAGATGTGTTCTCGAAGATTGTGTCAGGCCACGGCTCCCACATCGACACGTTCGGTGAATTCGAGGTACTCCGGTTCACGCTGGATCTTTCCAGCCGCGACAACGCCAAAACGATCCGCGTCTCGGAACTCGAGCGCGATCACGAGGTGCGTATTATCGCCTTCGAACGTGCCGACGGCTCCGCGTCCTCCATCCCGACGCCCGATTCGCTGCTGTACGCCGGCGACTCCATTCTCGCCTGCGTGCGCCACGACGTCATCGCGCAATTCTCGCGCTACATTCTGGATTAGGTGATACCCATGTACATCGTTATCGCTGGCGGCGGCAAAATCGGGTCGTATCTGGCTGGCATCATGTTGAAGAGCGGCAACGAGGTGGCGGTCATCGAGCAAAGGCTCGCCACGGCCGATCGCCTCTCCGTGCAGCTGACAGGCCCGTACCTCGTCATTCACGGCGACGGCTGCGACTCGCGCTACCAGGAGGACGCGGGCATCCGCCAGGCCGATGTGTTCGTGGCCACCACGGGCCAGGACGATTCGAATCTCGTATCCTGCGAAATCGCCCAGCGCGTGTTCCGCGTGCCCCGCTGCATCGCTCGCGTGAACAATCCGAAAAACGAGCGCATCTTCCGCGAGGTGGGCATCGAATGCGTGTCCTCTACGACGCTCATTGCGAACCTCATCGAGGAGGAAGCGCTTTTGGGCTCGGTATCCGTCGTGTCGTCGCTGACTCACGGCAACGTGGCCTTAGCCGAGGTGATGGTGCCGCGCATGCGCCACTTCTCCAACGAGGACGGCGTGCTCATCAGCGAGGTGCTGCTGCCGGACAACGCCATCATCGCGGCCGTGGCTAGCGGAGGCGACGTGGAAGTGGCCAACGACGAGACGGTGCTGCATCCGGGAGATAAGGCCATCGTGGTGGCGGACGAGGACGTGCTGGACGACGTGCGGCTGGCGTTTCGGGGGCTCTAGTGGTTGTGGAAAGGGCCGGTTGCATGTCGCTTGGGGCGGAATCAGGGGGTACCTTGATTCGCGGCTGCGAGTCCACTGGGGAGGAGCTACGGGGTATTCCAATTCGCTCAGACAGTCCTCGCTCGGCGGAACAGCCCACTGGACTGTTCCGTTCGCTGCGGAACTCGCTCGGTTGGAACACCCCGTATCTCCTCTTCGCCGCCATCTTGCTGATAGTTTGCCTCCTGCCCTTTTGCATGCCCGGAAAAGCTCTGGCGGCGGATTATCGGTGCTCGGAGGTGGACTTGCTGGCGTCGGTGGAGACTGACGGGTCGGTGCACATGACCGATCAGCGCATCTTCGATCTCACGGAGGGGGAAAGTGCGCCGGAGCGGTTGAAGTGGCTCTACGATGGGTTCATCGAAGGGGCTGAGGTTACTATCGAACGGGTGCGCATGGCGCCGGTGGATGGCGATGGTGCGCTTGCCGGGGAGTGGACGGAGCTTCCCGAGACGACGTTCCTTTTGCCCTGGCGCGGCGGCGGAGGGCCCGAGCACGACGCGTGGGCCTACGACAAGTTCCAGCATACGCTCTACGCTTTCGTGGATGCCATGCCCGAGCGCGTCATGTTCGAGGTGGTCTACCGCGTGGAAGACGCCATCGAGGCCTTTGACGACGCGGCTGACTTCCAATGGCTTTATGTTCCCCAGGACTACGATGTGGCTTTGGCCGATGTGCGGGCAGAAGTGGTGCTGCCTGTAGCGGCCGACGACTCCGTGAAGGTCATGGAAAATGTTTATGCGTGGGGTCACGGCCCTGCCGATGGCGAGGTGGATATTCGCTCCGATGGTACGGTGATCTTCACGGATCCTGCGGTCGAGCCCACGATGTACGCCAAAGCGCGGGTGATGTTCCCCGTCGAGTGGCTGACGAACCTGAGCGAGGAGGCGCGCCTGGCGAATCAGGGCACCCTGCAGTACTACTGGACGAGCCGTTACGAGGAAACGTGGGTCGATACGGATACGTCTCAGGAGGTTATTCGTCTTGGGCTGGCTTTGGGGCTGCTGGGCTTGTCTGCGGCGTTGCTGCTGGCGGCGCTCATCGTTTGGTGGCGCTGGGGCCGAGAGCGGCCGCCGGCGTTTCGCGACGATTATTGGATGAACCCGCCTGCCGACGCCATGGCGCCAGCCGTGCTCGGTCGTCTGTGGCGCTGGAACCACGAGAGCCCCGACGACATAGTAGCTACGGTGCTCGATATGGTGCGTCGCGGTGTTCTTGAAGTGCGAGACGATGAGCTGGTCATACCTGCTGCGGGAGAGGAGTCGGCGAAGAGGATCGAGGGTGAGTCGTCTGTCGCCCTTGCTGCGCCTCGGGCTGCTGATGCCAATGCGCCCGATGCGCCCGATGCGGCCGTCGCGGCCAACGCAGAGCAGGCCGCTCTCGATGCGGCCACGCTGCGGCTGCTGCGCATGGTCGCCACGGGTGGTCGGACGCTCAGCCGCGCCAAGCTTTCCGTTTTGGCTCACGAACATCCGCGCGATCTTTTGGAGGCCAGTGCTGCTTGGCAGCGCCGCCTCACCGCTTTGGTTGAGCCCTACGGCTTCTTCGATACAGCCTCCCGTCGCGCTCAGCATATCGTTTTGGGGGCAGCGATTTTCCTGGCGGTTGTCGCGGTAGCGGCCATCATTTGGGTCAGCTGGCGTGCTGGCGTGCTCGCCCTGGCCACGGCGGCGGCCATGGGGGTGCTCGGCAACTACACCATGCGGCGCTCCCCCGAGGGCAACGACATCGCCGCCCATGCCAAGGCCCTGCGCAACTGGATGCGCGATGGCGGCTGGTCGCTCGAGGGCGATAAGCTCGCTCCCGACGAGCGCGCGGCGCTCATTCCGTACGCTTATCTGTTCGGCGCGCTTAAATCCCTCGGGTTCGGTGCTTCCGCTGACGCGGGAGACGCCGATGCCGGAGATGCCGCTACGGCGGTTCGGGAGAAGGCCCCGATGGCTGCCCCCGCTGCCCCTGCCGCTGCCCCTGCCGCCCCTGTCGATGAAGCGGCGTTCCTCGCCGCCCTAGCTCCAGTGTTTTCCCAATCCTTAGACGAAGCGTTACGTGCCGCCCATAAGCGCGCTGAAGTATCATAGGGGCGAAGCTGCCCATCCGTTTCGGCGACCATAGCCCGGCCGTCGGCACCTTCTACGAGAAAGGCCCTAATATGAAAGAGAAGTCCTTCGAACCCGGTCGCGACAATATCGTGCTCATCGGCATGCCCGGTGCGGGCAAATCGACCCTCGGCATCGTGCTGGCGAAGATTCTCTGCATGGACTTCGTCGACGCCGACCTGCTCATCCAGCAGTCCTGCGACAAATCGCTCCAGCGCCTCATCGACACCTTGGGCCCCGACGCCTTCCTCGAGATTGAGAACCAGGTGCTCTCCGAGATGTCCTTCGATCATTCCGTCATCGCCACGGGCGGCTCGGCCATCTACAGCGAGCCGGCTATGGACCACCTGTCGGACATCGGCCGCGTGGTGTATCTGAAGATCAGTTTCGACGAGTTGAAGCAGCGTTTGGCCGACTTCTCCGAGCGCGGTGTGGTCATGCGCGATGGCATCGGCATGAGCCTGCGCGACCTTTACGACGAGCGCTTGCCGCTCTATGAGAAGTACGCCGACATTACCGTGGATGTGAACGATCTGTCCATCACCGCCGCCGCCCGCAAGGTCGCCGCTGCGCTGAAGTAGCGGCTCGGCTTCGCATCGACGGGAAACCGGCGGAAAACAGCGCCACTTTTCGCGGGGCGTTCAAAATACCCTGATAATATCGCCTAACTTTAGCCCGCTGTAGGGTAGAATACAGGCATGTCTTGCGTCGGAAAGAGGCCGGCGCGTATATCCGAGGCCGTTTTCCTGCGACGAATCCCTGGTTTGGGCGTGTCTATCGCGCTCTATTGGATTCGACCGCAGAAAGGCGAGCCCGTTTGGAAGGCGATCCAGGTTGCAGGGCCTGGCGCGCTTTCGGAAAGGAAGCATCTATGGCCGATTTGAACGAGATGCTCGTCGCTTGGACTGGTGAGATCGACTCCTTTATGTACACCTACATTCTGGTGATCTTGCTGGTGTTCGTGGGCATCTACTACACCATCCGCACCAAGGCGGTGCAAATTCGCTACATCAAGGACATGTTCACTCAGCTGACGGAGAAAAAGCATGTCCAGGGCGAGAAATCCATCTCATCCTTCCAGGCCCTCATGGTGTCCACCGCCTCGCGCGTGGGCACGGGCAACATCGCCGGCATCGCCACGGCCGTGGCCACGGGCGGTCCGGGCGCCATCTTCTGGATGTGGCTCATGGCGCTTATCGGCGCGGCTTCGGCCTTCATCGAGTCCACGCTCGCGCAGATCTACAAGATTCGCGGCAAGGAGGGCGAGTTCCGGGGAGGTCCGGCCTACTACATCCAGCAGGGCCTCGGGAAGCGCTGGCTCGGCATCATCTTCGCTTGGGCGCTCATCCTGTGCTTCGCTTTTGGCTTCAACGGCTTGCAGGCCTTCAACATGACCTCGGCGCTCGAGTACTACATCCCCGACTACGCCACCAACGGCACGGCGGTCGGTGTGGGCATCGTGCTCATCGTGTTCACCGCTTTCGTCATTTTCGGCGGCGCGAAGCGCATCTCCATCATCACCTCCATCATCGTGCCCATCATGGCCATCGCCTACATTCTTATTGCACTGTGGACCACGATCACCAACATTGGCGAGCTGCCGGCCGTGTTTGCCACCATCTTCCAGTCGGCCTTCAACTTCCAGTCCATCGCCGGTGGCTTTGCCGGTTCGGTGGTCATGCTCGGCATCAAGCGCGGCCTGTTCTCCAATGAGGCCGGCATGGGCTCGGCCCCGAACGCCGCCGCCACCGCCAGCGTGTCGCATCCGGTGAAGCAGGGCCTCGTGCAGAGCCTGTCCGTGTACATCGATACACTGCTCATCTGCACCTGCTCGGCTATGATGGTCATGGTGTTCTGGGTGCAGGATCCCGAGGCTGCCATGGCGCTCAACGGCATGCCGCTCGTGCAGATGGCCGTGAACAACGCCGTCGGCGAGGTGGGCATCCACTTCATCACCTTCGCGATCTTCGCCTTCGCGTTCTCCAGCCTCATCGGCAACTACTTCTACGCCGAGACGAACTTCCGCTACATCTTCAAGAACACCAAGTGGGGCATGCTCGTCTTCCGCATCCTGTGCCTGGCTGCCATCTTCTACGGTTGCGTGAATAGCTTCGATCTGGCGTGGAACCTGGCCGACATCTTCATGGGCTTCATGGCCATCATCAACCTTGTGGCCATTCTGCTGCTCGGCAAGTGGGCCTTGGCCGCGCTGGATGACTACACCCGTCAGCGCAAGGAGGGCAAGGATCCGGTGTTCATCGCTGCCAGCGTGCCCGGCATGCCCGCCTGCGAGTGCTGGACCACTGCGGATCTGCCGAACTTCGGCGACAATCCGGTGGAGGAGTACATCGAGGAAGCCGCATCGCTCGACTCGGAGGGCTTGAGGTAGAGGCTTTTACCCGTAGGGGCGGTGCTTGCGCCGCCCCGCAATCGACACCTTGCGCCCTAGTACTATACTTTCCCGGAACAAAACGGCGGCCCGGGCGGCCGCATTAGGGGAGGGCGTAACAGCTATGATCGATATTCCAAGTCCGGCTGTGGCCGTCGTGGGGCGGCACAACTCCGGCAAAACGACGCTCATCGAGCGGCTCATCGCCGAGCTGGTGGGCCGCGGGCTCGACGTGGGTTCCATCAAACACCATTCCCATCGCGGGTTCGATATCGATATTCCCGGCAAGGACTCCTACCGCCACAGGGCCGCCGGCGCCTCCGAAACGGTTATTGCGGCCCCGGGGCAGGTGGCGCGCATCAAGACCGTGGAAGACGAGGTGGAGTGCAGCGAGCTGGTGCGCTCGATGCCGAATCACGACATCATTGTGGTGGAGGGCTACCGCAAAAGCGGGTTGCCCACCATCGAGATCATGCGCTCGGGCAACGAGGCCGACTGCCGTGCGGCTCGCCTGTTCATGAAGGCGGCCCGGGAGGGCCTGCCTTTGACGACGGACTTCACGCAGCTGGGGCGCGCGGTCGACCGCGCGGGCAACGCGGCTGGGCGCGACGGCGCGGGCGAAGTACCGGGTTTGGGCGAGATGCCGGGCGCGTCCGACTACTCGGCTGCCGCCGATGCTGCGGCCAAGATGCCTTCCACCAACACGGTGGCTGTGGTGACCGACATTCCCGAGGCCGAGGAGGCTGCGGCGCTCTATGGCATTCCCGCCATCGGTCTTGAAGATGTGGCCGCTTTGGCCGACTTCCTTTCCGAGCACTACGTGCGGCCGCGCGTCACGGTGGTCATTCAGGCCGGTGGCGAGTCGCGGCGCATGGGCCAGTCGAAGGCAACGGTGCCCTTTGCGGGACGTCCCCTCATCTGCCGTCTCGTCGAGCGTCTGTCGCCCGTGGCCGATGAGCTTATCATCACCACCAACGAGGCCGACAAGCTGGGCTTTCTCCATGATATGTACCCCGATCTGACCATCAGGCTCGTGGGCGACGCCTATGCAGAACGAGGCGCTTTGCCCGGACTCTATACCGCGCTTGCTGCTGCCGAGAACCCGTACGTGGCCGTTGTGGCCTGCGACATGGTGTTCGCGAGCGCGCGTTTGGTGGTGGCCGAGGCGCTTGCCATGCACGAAAGCGGAGCCGACGTGGTGGCTCCCTCCAACAAGCACGGCTTCGAGCCGCTGCATGCCATGTACCGCAAAGAGGGCTGCCTCGGCGCTGTTCACGCTCGCACCGAGCGGGGCGAGAAGCGCGTGCAGAGCTTCTTCGATGACCCGGCCGTCACGGTGCTGCCCTTTAACCAGGACCGCGTCCTGGAGGTCGAGCCCCGCGGTGGCTGCTTCATCAACGCCAACACGCCCGAAGAGCTGGCTCGCATCGAGCAGTCCTACCTCGGCGAATAGCAGAAAGGGGTTCGCGCCATGCCGAACTTGAACGATATCATGGAGATGATGGACGCCCTGGAGACGAAGGCCATCATCACGATCCCCACGTTCTGCGTGGCTGTGCGCAACCGCCACTCCTCCTGCCGCAAATGCGTCGACGCGTGTTTGGCCGACGCCATCACCATCGAGAAGAACGAGCTGAACATCGACGCTGGGGCGTGCGTGGCCTGCGGGGCCTGCGTGGCGGTGTGCCCTACCTCGGCGTTGGTTCCCATGGATCCGATGCCCGACGACTTGGCCGGCGCTGTGGCCGAGACGACCAACGCGGCTGATGGCCTGACGGTCATCGCCTGCGCCCGCAAAGCGGCCCGCAACGTGGGCGACCCCGACAAGTACGCGGTGGTGCCCTGCCTTGCTCGCATGGAGGAAGAGCTGCTGGTGGAACTGGTGGCCCGCGGTATTCCCGAGATCTGCCTGGTGGACGGTGACTGCCGCACCTGCAAGTACCGGGGCGCGGTGCCCGCCATCGACGATACCGTGGAATCGACCCGCACCCTCATCGAGGCCATGGGGTCGGACGCGCAGATCACGCGCACCTCGGAGTTCCCGGCTTCGGTGCAGGTGGAGGACATGCGAAAGGCCGTCGGCGCCGCCCGGCGCGAGTTCTTCACTTCCTCGGGCCACTACGCCAAGGACGTGGCGAAGTCGGCGGCCGAGAAGGTCGTGAACGACAAGCTGACGCAGCTTCATTTGCAGAAGCAGGAGCAGTCGCTGCGGGAGAAGCTGGGCGTGAAGAACGGTGCGGGCAAGATGCCCACCATCGAGGCCGAGCGCAACATCGCCATTCTGGATGCCATGAGCCGCATCGGCGATCCGGACGAGCCGGTCGTCGACGAGATGTTCACGCGCACCTTCGGCGACATCGCCATCGATGTCGAGAAATGCTCCGGCTGCGGTATGTGCGTCATGTTCTGTCCCACCGACGCTCTGCGCAAGGCGGTCGATCGCCATCCGGACGAGGGTAAGGCGTACTTGGAGTTCCAGGTTTCCGACTGCGTCCAGTGCAATTTGTGCGCCGACGCCTGTCTGAAGAAGTGCATCGAGATCGTGCCTGTCGTCTCCATGAAGGAGCTGTTCGATTTCGAGCCGCGTCTCGTGGAGATCTCCGCCGCTAAGAAGGGCAACAAGCTGTTCAACCGGAACAAGTAGGTTCCTTGGGCGAACCTGTGGCTTTCGCCCCTTTTTATTGCATTGGTCTGTGCTATACTAGCCAACGCTCTAGTGCTTTAGCACAGTAAAGAAGTAAAGTGGGGAAGACGAGAGACTTCCCTGGCGTACCTTTTTAGGGAGGACCGAATGAAGAAACTGACGAAGATCGCCGCTGCGGCTGCGGCTCTGTGCCTGGGGGCCGCGCTTCTGGCCGGCTGCTCGGGCTCGAACGATGCGGCAAGCAACGCGGCTGACAACGGCGCTGCCGCTAACCCCGATGCCACGACGCTCATCGTGGGCCTGGACAACGCTTACCCGCCCTATGGCTTCATCGGCGACGATGGCAACCTGACCGGCTTCGACATTGATCTGGCCACCGAGGTGGCCGCGCGCAATGGTTGGAATCTCGAGCTTGAAGCCATCGACTGGGATGCTAAGGACGCGCTGCTGAACCAGGGTACCATCAACTGCATCTGGAACGGCTTTACCATGGAGGGCCGTGAGGCCGACTACGCGTTCTCGAAGCCCTACATGCACAACGAGCAGGTCGTTGTCGTGAAGAAGGACTCGGGAATCAACTCTCTGGATGATCTGGCCGACAAGAACGTTATGACCCAGGTCGATTCCGCCGCCCTTGACGTGCTGGAGGGCGACCAGAAGGATCTGGCCGACACCTTCGCCGGCGGCAAGGCCCAGACCATCGGCGACTACAACAACGCCTTCATGCAGCTGGAGTCCGGTGCGGTGGATGCCGTGGCCTGCGACCTGTCCATCGCCGACTACCAGATGGCTGCCAAGCCCGACATGTTCGTGAAGCTTGAGCCGCTGTCCACCGAGAACTACGCCGTGGGCTTCGCCAAGGACGGCGATACGGCCATGATCGATGCGGTGAACAAGACGCTGAAGGAGATGTACGACGACGGCACCATCGCCAAGCTGTGCGAGAAGTGGGGCGAGTACGGTATCTCCATCGACAACTGGGTGCTGGTAGATTAATTAACAACCTCGCTGACTTCCTTGGGCGCATCCCGGAGTCAGGGAGAATTTAATTAAAAGGGAGGGCGAGGCTCTTGGGGCCTTGCCCTTCTTGTGGGTTTAAGAGCGACGATGAGAGGACGTGGAGATGGAATTCTCGGTCATGATGGGGATTCTCATGGAAGGTTTCGCCCTGACGGCGGAGATCTTCCTCATCACGCTGGTGGGCTCGCTGCCTTTGGGCGTGGTGGTCGCTCTGGCGCGCATGAGCAAGTTTAAGCCGCTGGCGTGGCTGGCGCAGCTTTACATCTCCATCCTGCGCGGCACGCCGCTTATGCTGCAGCTCATGGCCATCATGTTCGGGCCTTACTACATCTTCGGCCTGAACATGGGCAGTGATTGGAAGTTCTGGGCCTGCGCTATCGGCTTCATCCTGAATTACGCCGCCTACTTCGCTGAAATCTATCGTTCGGGCATCCAGTCTATTCCGCGTGGTCAGTACGAGGCGGCCGAGGTACTGGGCTACACCAAAGCCCAGACCTTCATGAAGATTGTGCTTCCCCAGGTCATCAAGCGTATTCTGCCGGCTATGGGCAACGAGGTCATCACGCTGGTGAAAGACACGTCGCTCGCGTTCGTGCTCGGCATCATGGAGATGTTCTCCGCTGCGAAGGCCCTGGCCGCCAGCGAGGTGTCCATGGTTCCCTACGCCATCGCGGCTCTCATCTACTGGGTGTTCTGCCTGCTCATCGAATTCATCCTGAACCGTGTCGAGAAGCGTCTCGATTATTACCACGACTAGGAGGCGTTTCATGGAAAGCAAAGCGGTCGTAAGCCTCGCCAACGGTAAGAAGGCGTTCGGAGACAACGAGGTTCTGAAGGACATTTCGCTGACGGTGAATGCCGGCGATGTGCTGGCCATCATCGGGCCCTCGGGCGGCGGCAAGTCGACGCTTCTGCGTTGCATGACGCTGTTAGAAACCCTTGATTCGGGCGATCTTTCCTACGGCGATCTCACGGTGTGCGCCAACGATGCCGCGGGGCGCGCTGTGTACGGGGGCAAGGACGTCATCGCCGCCGCAAAGACTCGTTTCGGGCTCGTGTTCCAGAATTTCAACCTGTTCCCGCACTACACCGTGCTGCAGAACGTCACCGATGCGCTCATCTGCGTGCAGAAGATGCCGAAGGACGAGGCCCTCGCTCGCGGTCGCGAGCTTCTGGCCCGCATGGGCCTGGCGGACAAGGAATCGATGGTGCCGTGCGACCTATCCGGCGGTCAGCAGCAGCGTGTGGCCATCGCCCGGGCCATGGCCATGAACCCGGACGTGCTGTTCTTCGACGAGCCCACGAGCGCGTTGGATCCGGAGTTGACCCGCGAGGTGCTGAAGGTCATCCGCGATCTGGCGGCCGAGCACATGACCATGGTCATCGTCACCCACGAGATGGGCTTTGCCCGCGATGTGGCCGACCATCTCATCTTTATGGACGGCGGCGTCATCGTGGAGCAGGGCCCGGCCAGCGAGGTCATCAACAACCCCCAGCACGATCGCACCCGCGCGTTTCTGGCGAATTACGATCGCGACTAGGCGCTCGCTTGCGTTCTCGCATCGCCTCGAGGGTGGCTCGAAGACGGCTCGAAAGCGGCTCGGCGGCGGTCGGCGCGGGGTGCGGTGGCCCATGCACGGTCGGCGTGCGTCGTTGCATCTCCGCAGTGGTTGGCGCGCGTACACCGATTGGTGTATCTCTGTGACGCAAGCGTGACGATGGGTTGCCATAACGGTTGAGAAGTTCTAGAGCGTGCTAAGGTTTGGCGCACATAAGGACAACCTTACGCGAAGGAGCCTTCCATGACCGACACCAATAGCACCCCCACGCCTCCAGGCGACTCTGCCTCGGGCGGCCACACCCTCGCATCGCAGCAGCCGGTACCGCTGCAGCCGACTCAGCCTGCGCCCTACAGCGCCCAGGGCACTCAGCCCTACGGCGGTCAGCAGGCTTATGCGGGCCACGCAGGCTACGGAGCCCAGCAGCCCTACGGCTACGGAGCCCAGCAGGCGCCCGGCTCCGCGCAGCATTCCGCCAGCCAGCCTTATGGCCAGCAAACTTACGAGGCCGAGCCCGTGTCGATGCATGCCCAACACGCGGCTCCCAAGGGCAACGGCGGCAAGACCTTCCTCATCGCCTTCGCCGGCGCGCTCGTGGCCTGTGTACTCGCCTTCGGCGTGTGGGGCATTACGAGTGCGATGATTCCGGGCAGTTCTGGCTCGGGTACTTCAACGGTCGTCACCGACCCCTCCACCGGCGAGACGACGGTCATCGCGCCCAGCGAGGATCCGACGCTGGCCGAGGCCGTGTCCGCGAAGTGCTTGCCCTCTGTGGCCGCCATCACGGTGTACGCCGAGGCTTCCCAGAATGACGCGATGAGCCAGTACTTCGGCTACCCGTACGGTGGCCAGGGCGACGGGTCGGGCGATCTGGTGGCCTATTCCCAGGGATCTGGCGTCGTGCTGACCGAGGATGGCTACATCATCACCAACAACCATGTGGTGGAAGGCGGCAGCGCCTACGAGGTCATGGTCGCCGGAGAGACCTACGAGGCCGATCTCGTGGGCACCGATCCCTCCTCCGACGTGGCCGTGCTGAAGGCCAAGGACGCCAGCGGTCTTACGGTTATGGAGCTTGGCGACTCCGACAACCTGACCATCGGCGAGTGGGTTATGACGTTGGGCAGCCCCTTCGGCTTGGAGCAGTCGGTGGCCACGGGCATCGTATCTGCCACGAGCCGCTCCCAGATTATGGACGCCCAGGAATCGATGCAGTCCGGCGGCACGGGGGAGATTACCATTTACCCGAACATGATCCAGACCGACGCGGCCATCAACCCCGGCAATTCCGGCGGCGCGCTGGTGGATGACGAGGGCAAGCTCATCGGCATCAACACGCTGATCACCTCGTACTCCGGCAACTACTCCGGTGTCGGGTTCGCCATTCCCGTGAACTACGCCATCAACTTGGCCCAGCAGATCATCGCCGGTGAGACGCCGACCCATGCTCAGCTCGGCGTGAGCCTCTCCACGGTGAGCGCGGCGACGGCATCCCGCTACGGCCTGCCCGTCGACGCCGGCGCCTACGTGGCCGCCGTCACCCCCGACTCCGGTGCGGCTGCGGCGGGCATCGTGCCTGGCGACATCGTCACTGCCTTCGATGGACAGGCGGTTGAGTCGGCTTCCGACCTCATGCTGGACGTGCGCACCAAGAACCCCGGCGACACCGTCACCCTCACGGTGAACAGCGGTGGTCAGGAGAAAGAGGTGCAGGTGACCCTGGGCGACGACTCCGCTAGCCAAAAGGCCAAGCAGGAGCAGCAGAGCCAGGAGCAGTCGATGAACGGCTACAGCCTGGAAGACCTCTTCGGCCGCCAGCGCTAACCGGCGTGACGCGTGGGCGTGTGCCGCTCACTGCGTCCACGTCACAGCTCGATCAATCTCGGCCCCTCCTCGGAGGGGCCATTTTAATGGCTAATAATCCTGGCGCACCATGGGAAATATAGCGCCATCTGCTAAGATGCGCCGCAAATCATGTCATATTCGGCATTCGAGGTCTTGCGTCTGCCGCATACTAACTGCACTATCCCATGATGCGCAGAGGAGCGTGCAGTGAGGTTCGGCCCTAACGTAGTGGAGCACGCTCCCTTTTCCATCCCCATGATCGGCAACACCGCGACTGGCTACTCCATCGGGCTCACGCCGGAGGGCGCCGCCGTGTGCCATCGCATGTTTTCCGAGGACGTGACCGAAGCAGAGGTCGCCGCAGTGCATGCGGATTTGCCCGCCCATTTGCGCCGTGGCGGCTTTGTCGTGGAAGATGTGGAGGCCGACGACGTAACATTGGGGAAAGGCGTGGAAGGCGTCGAGCGTGCGGAAGGCGTCGGGGCTGGGAATGCCGCTGCGGCTGCATCCGCGCCGTCCGCGTCCGCTGTGCCCGCGCCGCTGCAGTCGGCGTACCTGCACGTCACCCACCATTGCAACTTGAACTGCATCGGCTGCTACTCGGCGGTGGACGCCCGCAACACCCGGCGCGACCTGACGCTGGACGAGCTGCGCGGCATCATCGACGCTTTGGCCGATGCCGGCTGCCAGCATGTGGTCATCTCCGGTGGCGAGCCCTTCCTGCGCGACGATTTGCCCGCCATTGTCGCTTACGTGCGCGAGCGCGGCATCGCCTCGGTGGACGTGCTCACCAACGGCACGGCCGTCACGCCGGAGAAGCTCGCCGCCATCGCGCCCTACGTGGGCCGCGTCTCGGTGTCCTTCGACGGTCCCAACGCCGAGGCGGCGCCGGTCATCCGCCGCGAGCCCCTGTTCGACCGCCTGGTAGCGGCGGTGGAGATGATTCGCGAGGCGGGTATTCAGCCCCACATCATCCCGACGGCCCATGGCGGCAACATCGATGCCCTGGGCGAGTACGTGGCCCTGGCCGACTCCCTCGGCGCTACCATGAACTTCAGCCTGCTGTCCGCTCCCGTGGAAAGCGACGAGCTGGCCGCGGTCCTTCCCGACGATGCGGCACTCGAGCGTTTGGCGCAGGCAACGCTGGCCCTGTCGCGCGACGGGGTGCCCGTGTTGTCCGACACGCCGGTGAGCACGCGCTTGACGACGACGTGCGGCTGCGGGGCGGGATGCGCCATGGTAAGCGTATCGGCCGATGGCGAGGTGTTTCCCTGTCACATGATGCACGATGGGGTGTTTAGCTTGGGATCGCTTTTGGAAGACTCCGGCTGCTTGGCCGCGCGCCATGCCCCTGCGCCCCGCGTGGCCGAGCTGGCCGCCTGCGCCGACTGCGACATCCGCTATCTGTGCGGGGGTGGTTGCCGCGCTCGCGCCTATTTCGCCACGGGCGACGTCGAGGCCCGCGATCCCTATTGTGCCCTCATGCGGACGTTCTACCGTCTGCTTTTTGAGGCCATGTTAGGTCGCAACCAAAGAAAGGAGGAGGAATCATGCTGTTCTATAGCGATGCAGAGCCGCTGAGCATCTGTGCGGTGATTGGTCCCGACCACACCCATTGTGTTCAGATCGGGTTTTAGCTGTACATGGATCTGTGCAATCCGGCGTTGGCCTTTTGCGTCGGATTGCGCTTGACTGCGAAAGGAGGTCTGAGAAGTGACGAAGAGCAATACTTTAGAGCAATCGCTTAAACACGCCTCGCATGTATGTCGAGTGATCAATGTGATGCTGACGGTATTGCTAATAGGCGCTGGTCTCATTTGGTTAACGGCATTGGTCATGTCTTTCGCTCAGCTTGGCGCGGCAGGATTCGATGGCATGTCGCTTGTTGCGTATATAGTGCTTTATGGAGTCCTTGTACTTGGCGTTTTGGCAATGCTGAAGCTTATCTTCAAGGATGCAGTCAATAGCGAAACGCCATTTACAGAAAAGCAGGCAGATCGCCTCAGATTCATTGCGTTCCTTGCGCTCATGTTTGCACTTCTCGAATTTGCATTTACCCTCGGGGTGACATTCGAGGTAGTTCCACGCATAGGCTACGATGTGATAGTAAATAGAGGGTCAACTGAGCCTGTTATAAGTATTAATGTTGGAGTACTCGTCTTTTCTGCTATTATGTACTCACTTTCGGCAATATTTCGATATGCTGCGCTGCTACAGCAACTCAGCGACGAAACCGTGTAAGGGAGCTGCTATGCCTATTATTCCTCGTCTTGACCGAGTGATGGCGGATCGCAAGATGTCCGTCAACGAGCTTTCCCAGCGCATCGACATCTCGCCGGTGAACATTTCGCGCATGCGTCGCGGTCACATCAAGGCCGTGCGTTTCTCCACCATGGAGCGCATTTGCGAAGTGCTCCAGTGCCAGCCGGGCGACCTGTTCGAGTACGTTTCCCCTGAGCCGGGCACCGATGAGGCCGTCGAGCTGGACGCCATCATCAACCGCCCCATCGAGGAGCCGGCCCGCAAGCCCATCGGCGCCGTCTCCCGCATCCCTGTGAACGTGGCCAACTAGTCTTTGCCACAACCCGCACCTCACAGGACGCCTCACCGGGCGTCCTTTTTCATGCCCGCGAAACACCCCCGAAAAGTGCTCCCCGAGAGCTGCACCCCCGAGAAACGCATTTTCAGGAAACGCGCCTGTGCTCCGACGCCCCTTTTTGCAGCATCGAGGAGGTTCCGTAGAGGCAGAAGGATCGACCTCGCCAGATGAAGGACGTCTTTCTGGCAAGTTTTCCAAGCTTTTCGACATGGCCTGTTTGCAGTGGATCAACTGATGACATTCAAGCTGTCTAGATCTCGCCGAAGATTGCTGGGAACGTCATCGGGAGCAACACGGCGGGCACGATTCGGGCCGGCGAGCGTCTCGACAGGACTGTCGATCTTGTGCTGAAGAGGAAGGACATCTGGGACGAGATCCAGATGTCCCAGGCGACGAGGAAGGCTCGGGATCTGTCGAGAGCGGACACAGTGAAGACGACCGTGGGGAAGAGGAATGGGTCGGCAGCCGATGCTTTCAAGAAGGAATACAGGAAAGACTCGGTGCCTGCTGGTTACGATGTCGATCATGTAATAGATCTTCAGCTGGGAAGCGCCGACCATGTGAGCAACATGCGCCCCCTCGACGCCAGCGTCAACCGGAGCATGGGAGCTCAGATACGCTATCCGATAAAGGATCTTCCAGAAGGCACCAAATCGGCAACGTGATATTCGAGTGAAAGGAAGCGAGATGTTCGACTTGTTCAAGAGGAAGAAGGGCCGCGGGGCCCGGCGGAGGGCGACCCCCTGGTACTGTCAATAATCTTGCGCAAATTCCAGCAGGCGACCGCCAGCCGTCGGCATGATCACTCGTCCAGCAGCGACACGTCCAGATACCTCCTCGACCCCCACTCGCTGTCGGCCACGTACTTCAGGCGCGCGGTCGCCAGCATGAGCGCGCTCTTGCCGTCCGGGAAGGTGCCGACGACCCGCGTTCGGCGGCGGATCTCGCGGTTCAGCCGCTCGATGGCATTGTTGGTGCGGATGCGTCTCCAGTGCCGCGCGGGGAAGCGCGTGTAGGTCAGCGTCTCCGCGACGCCGTCGCGGACGCACTTGGCGGCCGCCGCCAGCCTCATGTCCTCCAGCTTGGCGGCGACACGGCCGGCCTTCTCCGTGCTCGCCTCCAGAGACTCCTGGGCATGGACGGCCTTGAGCATCGCGGCCACCTCGGCGCGCTTGGACTTGGGGACCTTCGAGAGCACGTTGCGGTAGAAGTGCACCGTGCAGCGCTGGTAGGCGGCGTCCGGGAACACCTCGGCTATCGCGCCCGTCATGGCGGCGGCCTTGTCGCCGGTGAACATGCGCACGCCAGAGAGGCCCCGGCCCTTGAGCCAGGAGAGGAACTCGCGCCAGCACTCGGCCGACTCGGTGAAGCCCTCGGCGGCCCCGATCACCTCTCGGTAGCCGTCGTCGTTGACGCCGATGGCCACCATCACGGCCACGTTCTCGAAGGAGCCGCCCCAGCTTCTCTTGAGGTAGATGCCGTCGACGAAGACGTAGGGGTACTTGCGGGTCAGCGGCCTGCTCCTCCACTCCTCGACGGCCTCGAACGCCTTGTCGCTGAGGTTCGACACCGTCGATGCCGACACGCTCGCGCCCCACAGGATCTCGGAGACGTCCTCGATCCTCCTGGTGGAGACCCCGGCCAGGTACATCTCGATCATGGCCTCCTCGACGGAGGTCTCACGGCGCTTGTAGCGCTCGATGATCGCCGTCGCGAACCTCATGCCCTTGAGCTTGGGCATCCTGAGGGTCACCTGGCCCGAGGTGGTCGTGAGCCCGCGCTCGTAGTGTCCGGCGCGGTAGGCCTCGCGCCCTGCCGTCCGCTCGTAGCGGTCGGCGCCTATCAGATCGTCGGCCTCCTCCTCGAGAAGGGCGTTCAGGGTGTCCTCGACTGTTCTTCTGACGAGCTCCCTGAGCTCGCCGCGCATGGCGGCCTCGTCGAATGATACGATGGGATCGGACATGGCTCTGCCTCCTAATATGATCGAATCTAGACAACTCGAATCATACCGAAGGCCGGAGCCGTGTCTTTTGGTATCTAGGCTATGCTGCTGTGAAAGTGCGCAAGAGATTGTACGTTACCGACCCCCTCGATGTTCGCGGAGTTTCTGGAGTACTTCGGGGAGGCCCCGGTCCTCGAGGACGGGGCGGCCGATCCCTACGACGCGTTCATCGACGGCCTGGGCGGCCGGTCGTTCGGCGATGGAGTGTTCAGGGTGTTCGAGCGCAGTGATCTCGAGAGATGGCATCGGGTGGTGTCCGGATGCTTCACGAAGCTTCGCGGTGAGTTTAATCTGATCGGATACGATTGGATGGGGCGGTGCTTTGCGGTTGATCAACGGGACGGCGATGGGAAGGAGCTCGTGGTTCTCCTGGAAATCGCAACTCTCGATATGTACTATATCGGGAAAGACGTGGCAGTCTTCCTGAACGAGGTTATGCCGAATCAGAGCGAGGCGTGTCTTGGGGTCGGGAGGTATCGGGAGTGGCTGGAGGGGCATGCGCCCGTGGGACGCATGGAATGCGGCGGCTACAGGATCCCTCTCTTCCTCGGCGGGGAGGACTCCCTGGAGAACATGGAGGTCTCCGACATGGAGGTGTACTGGGATATGACTGACCAGCTGTGGGAGGCCGTGAAGGACCTGCCCGAGGGCACCAAGATAGGCAACATCAGCTTCGAGTAGGGCGAGTCCCCCCCCCAAACCGGAATGAGGCCTTTGAACGGCGATCTGAGCGAGGTGCTCGATGATTTGGGTCTCCGCTACTTCGAGGGAAATGCCAATTCGCTTCGTGCGGGGCAGGTCTTTATGAAAGCCGGCGCTTGAACCTCACGCTGCTGACGTTGTGCGCGATGGTCAAGTACCCATGGGGCGTTCGCGAGGCCGTCTTTATCTCCGCATCCTGTTCGCCAAGGATGGTAGAGGAAGGCGACGGGGGAAGGGCATGGCCGCGGTCGAGATCGTCCCCTGCGTGAGGCTCGGTTCCATTGTCTTCGGCGAGAAATCATATGAAATGGATGCGAATGCGGAGCTGTCGGAAGGCCCTATTGTGACGAAAGGTCGATAGCCGAGGTCGGCGAGGGGCGGGCGGGGACTCCGATGCGACTCTGCTGCGGCACAAGTGCGGTCGGCGCGGGGAACTGACCGGGGCATTCCCGCGTCATTTCTGCGGTCGCTCTGTCGTAGGCTTGGGGAATCGTGATGTCCGATGAGAGGATTCCGCCATGCCGAAGAGATTTCTGAAGTTCTCCGATCGATGGATGTTCAACCGCGTGCTATGCGAAAAGGAGGTGTGCCGCAAGGTCCTGCGCGCCGCGCTGGGGATAGAGGTGGGCGAGATAACCTACCTGAACGCCGAGCAGGCGAAGGAGCCGGCGGCGGCGAGCCGCGGCGTCCGCATGGACGTGTTCGCGCGGGAGGGAAGCCGCGTGTTCGACATCGAGATGCAGGTCTCCCCCGAGGACCGGATAGGGCGCCGGATGCGCTACTACCAGGCGGCGATCGACGCGACGGAGCTGGGCCCCGGGGAAGATTACGGGCTGCTCCCGGAGAGCTTCGTCGTGTTCTTCTGCGCGACCGACCCCTTCAGGGCGGGCGAGGCCGTCTACTCGATCGAGCGGGTCTGCTTGGATGCCCCGGAGCTGGTCGCGGGGGACGACTCGCACTGGCGCGTGTTCAATGCGTCGGCCGCCGAGGATGTCGCCTGTTAGCGCTACCGCAAAATCAGCCGAACGCGCCACTCTATCCCGCCGGCGGCGCCCCCGGTTCCCGGCCGGGGGCGCTACCGCACTTTGGCCGCCCGCGCTACCTCGGGCCGCCGCCCAGGGCGCGCTCGACCGCGGGGTAGTCGAAGTCCGCGGCCCAGATCTCAACCTCCAGCGCCGGGGAGCCCTCGGCGTCCCCGGGCGCGACCGCCCAGCTCGTGACCTCCCATCCGCCGAGCTGCGGGAACCTGACCGTCACCGCGACGTCCTCTGCGCCGAACGCGGCCAGCCACCCCGCGGCGTCCGCGGCCCTCACGACTGCCCCCTCTCGGGCAGCCCGTCGCCGTCGGCCGCCTCGGCCAGCAGGTCCTTCATGCGGTAGGACCGCCCCGTTATCTTGAGCATCGTGCAGTGGTGGCACACCCGGTCGGCGATGGCCGCGGCGGTCACCGCGTCCCCGAACACGTCGGCCCAAAGGCCCACGGCCACGTTGGTGGTGATGACCGTGGAGCGGTGCTCGTAGCGGGCCGAGACGAGCTGGAACAGCAGGTCGGCCCCCTCCTCGTCCACGTCCAGGTAGCCGAGCTCGTCGATGATGAGCAGCGTCGCGTGGGCGTAGTACTTCAGCCTCTTCGCCAGGATGCCGCGCGAGGAGGCGTCCTTCAGGTCGCGCACCAGCGCCGCGCAGTCGGTGAAGCGCACCTCCTTGCGGGCGCGCACCGCCTCCACCCCCAGCGCCACCGCGATGTGGGTCTTGCCCACGCCCGGGCTGCCGACCAGAACCACGTTCTCGGCCGCGTCCAGGAACCTGAGCGTGGCCAGGTCGTCCACGACGGCCCTGGGTATGGAGGGCTGGAAGGAGAAGTCGAAGTCGGCCAGCGTCTTGACGAACGGGAAGCCGGCGGCGCGCACCTTGCGGTCGGTCCCGCGACGGCGCTTGGCCTCGGCCTCCTCGGAGGTCATGGCGAGCATCGCCGAGGCGAAGTCGGCCTCGCCGGCGGCCACCGCCGACATCCAGTGGGGCAGCCCCGCCGCCATGGCGTCCAGCCCCAGCTCCGAGAGGTTCTCGCGTATGCGGGCGTAGGCGCCGCCCTCGTCCCGGGCGCTCACAGCGACCCCTCCCCGAGCCTGCCGAGCAGCTCCAGGTTGGCGCGGGCCGCCGCCTCGATGTCGGCGTCGGCGTAGCGCGCCTTCGCGGCCAGGGCCTCGGCGTAGTGCGCCGGGTCGTAGACGACGGGCCCTCCCGGGGCCGACAGGTCGTGGACCGCGACGGTCTCGCCGGCCATCTCCACCCTCACCTGGCCCGACGGCATCGCGAGCACCTTGACGCGCCTGCCTATGCAGCGCCGGGGCACCGAGAACTCGCGGCCCCGGCAGCGGACGAGCATCGTGGGGGGCGCCGCCTGGACGGAGACGTCGGCCACCATCGACTCCAAAAGCCCCATGTTGCCCACCTTGCGCAGCTCCTCCTTCTCGCGCATGAACAGCACCGCCGGCGGCACCCCGGTCGACGCGCTGGGCTCGGTGTTGCACCGCGCCTCGATGCGCGCGATGGCGGCCACGAGCCCCTCCTCGCCGCGGAAGTCGCCCTCGTAGACGGCCAGCCTCGACAGGAACCGGTTCGACGACTCCACCTTGCCCTTGGTCTGCGGGCTCCTCGGCCGCGCCAGCTCCAGCTCGAAGCCCGCCGCGGCGGCGAACCTGGCGAAGCGCGCCGAGACGCGCCGCCCCGAGGCGGAGGACGAGACGATGGAGGACATGTTGTCGGTGACCAGCGTGCGCGCCGTGCCTCCGTTGGCGGCCATCACCGCCAGCAGGCACGCCATGACGTCGTCCTCGGTGCGCGTCCTGGAGTAGACGAACCGGTGGAGCCGGGAGTAGCCCAGCGTGGCCGAGAACACGTTGAACTCGAACACCTCGCCCTCGGCGTCGGCCATGCGCAGCGACTCCTTCCAGTCGAACTGCATCTGCTCGCCGGGCGCCGTCTCGAAGCGGGGGTGGGGCTCGGGGCCCTCCGGAGGGCGCCCGCACTCGATGCCGTTGCGGCGCATCCACTTGGTGAGCGTGTTGTAGGCCGGCGGCTCCTCGCCGGCGTAGCAGCGGTCGATCAGGTACTCGTAGATGCCGCGCTTGGTCGCGCCGGGCAGCTGCGCCTTGGCCTCTATGACCTCCCTGTGGCGGTCCAGCCCGCTCGGGCGGCACCTGCGCGCGTCCTCCACCTGGCCGCCGGCCTTCCAGTACTTGGCCACCGTGTGCCGGTTCATGCCGTAGCGCCGGGCGATGTCGGTGAAGTTGGGCGTGGTGCCCGCCTGCCTGTACATGTCGAACTCTCCCATGATGTTCCTTTCCAATCGGGGCTCCTTCCGTCCGGAGACGTCGGGAGCCTACACCTTGCGGCGCCGGGGGCGCCGCCGGCCAAAGTCCGGTAGCGCGATCGGCGCCTGTGCGGTGGCGCGATTGGCGGGAAGCGGGGGCCCAATCGGCGATTATTACGGTAGCGCTAACATCGCCGACCCCGACCTGCGCGATTTGCTACACTACGTGGCGACGGGGCGGCCCGACGGCGCGCTGTCCCGCGAGATAGACTCCCTCGTGGAGGAGTACAACCGTGACCGGGAGTGGGTGACCAAGGTGCTGACCTACGAGCAGGATACCGAGATGCGCTGCCGCCGGGCAGAGGCCAGGGGCATCGAGCAGGGCATCGAGCAGGGCATGGACAGGCTGGGAACCCTCGTCGGCCTCCTTCTGGACGCGGGGCGCCTCGACGATGCCAGGCGGGTTTCCGAGGATGCTGCCTATCGCGATGAAATGCTCGCGGAGTTCGGGCTGAAAGTGAGCGAGTAGACAACGGGAAAAGCGTCGCGGAGAGTTGCCCTCCGCTGCGAATGCTATCGGCCTGGTATGAAACTATCACCTTAAAATTATTGAAAACGTGCTAGTATATTAAATACATTATGAGGTTACCGTACCGCAGCGGAGAAGAGGCGGCCGTGTGGGCGCCTGCAGGATCACGCAAAAAGCGGCTTTCTGGGCGGATGGGAGCATGCTATGCCTATTGTGTCGAAGTTGAAGGTGGTCATGGCCGACCGCGACATCAGCGTCAACGAGCTGTCGGAGAAGGTGGGGCGTTCGGCGGTGAACCTCTCCCACTTGCGCTGCAATCGCTCAAAAGGTATTCGGATCTCGCTGCTGGAGGATTTGTGTCGCGAGCTGCACTGCCAACCGGGCGATTTACTCGTGTACGAGCCGCCCGCTCGCGAGGAGCAGGACTGACCGAGCCGGCGGGTGTCGCCGAGGCGTCTTTCGTCATCTTTCCTTTAAAAAGACACGGGAAAGATGCTTAAGAGCTTGCACGAGCCTTTCGCTCGCTCGCTCGCTCGATTGATGGGGGGCGAGAGGAAGTTCTTCGCCTTAGAAGTTGATGAGGGCGCCCAAGGGAACATCGAGGGCATCGGCGATTTCGATATATTTGGCGATGCCCGTGTTGTGCTTGCCGGCCTCGATGCGGGCGATGACGGCTTGGTCGGTGTGCACCATGAGGGCAAGCCTTTGCTGGGAAAGGTTCTGGGCAATGCGATGCGCCCTGATCTGCTGACCAAGCGAGTGAATGCGGGCTTGCACCTTTTCCTGTTCGTCGTTCATGGGGCCAAGAGTACGTTGATGACGAATCAGTCATAGGTCATATATGACATAACTCGGCAATTTCTGAAGAATGGGCGCACGGGAAGAGTGGCTGCCTGGCGTCTGCGCGATATGCGTTTCTGCCCGCAGTGGTCTGCACGACGGTTTGCGGTTCAGCGGGAGAGGGTTCGGGTAAGCCCCTATGCTCGCGCCTCAGCACTGAGCTAATTCTTTGATCTTGGAAGGCTGACGCTGCGTTGGCGAGGGACTTCGGGTAATATGTATCCGTTTACAAGATCCTGCCGACGAAGGGATGTACTCGATGGCGAACGAATACAAGTACGATCGCGTGCTGCTCAAGCTATCTGGCGAGGCGCTCGCCGGCGATCAGGGGTACGGCATTGACCCGCGAGTGGTCGATGACCTTGCCGAGGAGATCGCCGAGATCGTTCACGATGGCGTGCAGCTGGCTGTGGTTGTCGGCGGGGGCAACATCTTCCGCGGTTTGGCCGGATCGGCCGAGGGCATGGATCGCTCCCAGGCCGATTACATCGGCATGCTGGCCACGGTGATGAATGCGCTCGCTCTGCAGGACGCCTTCGAGCGCCACGGCATCTTCTCCCGTGTGCAGAGCGCCATCAATATGCAGGAAGTGTCCGAGCCCTACATTCGCCGCCGCGCGATCCGCCATTTGGAGAAGGGGCGCGTCGTCATTTTGGCGGCCGGCACGGGCAATCCCTATTTCACGACCGATACGACGGCGGCCCTGCGCGCCTGCGAGCTGGACGTCGATTGCGTCATGAAGGCCACGAAGGTCGACGGCGTCTACGATGCCGACCCGATGAAGAATCCCGACGCGCACCGGTTCGACCATATCAGCTATATGGAGGTGCTGAGCCAGGGGCTGCATGTCATGGATGCCACGGCCACCTCGCTTTGCATGGACAACGACGTGCCCATGATCGTCTTCGATCTCACCAAGCCGGGCAACATCAAGGCCGCTCTGCAGGGCGAGCCGGTGGGCACGGTGGTCGAGTAGGCACCTGGGGCGCAGGCCGCGCCGGAGCCGCTTGTCGGCGCGACAGCGAGGACGAGCGTATGCCGCGGGTCGCGAGGCTCGTGGCGGATTCTAGAAGGATTTCAGGGGGAGGAGCCCCTGAGTGATTAGGGAGGAAACCCTCATGGCAGATATCGACGAGATTCTGATGAGCGCGGAAGAGCGCATGGAAAAGGCCATCACGGCGCTGAAGGAGAACTTCATGGGCGTGCGCACGGGCCGCGCCAACGCCATGGTGCTCGACCGCATCAAGGTGGACTACTACGGCGTGCCCACGCCGGTGAACCAGATGGCTGGCGTGAAGACGCCCGAGGCCCATCTGCTGGTCATCGAACCTTGGGACAAGGGCATGCTGCGTGCCATCGAGCACGCCATCCTCGAGAGCGATTTGGGCGTGACCCCGAACAACGACGGCTCGGTCATTCGCCTGCCGTTCCCGAGCCTGACCGAGGAGCGCCGCCGCGATCTGGTGAAGCAGTGCAAGACCTACGCCGAGGAAGCGCGCGTGGCCGTGCGCAATGCGCGCCGCGACGCGAACACCGCGATCGAGAAGGCCGTGAAGAACGACAACCTTCCCGAAGACGAATCGAAGCGGGCCGAGGCCGAGATCCAGAAGATGACTGATCGGTTCGTTGCCGAGGTCGATGAGGTTCTGAAGAAGAAGGAAGCCGAGGTCATGGAGATCTAGGGGGTTCACTGGCTTCACGAACGACCGGTGGGTAGGGATGAATAAGGATTTAGATTACATATTTCCGGATCCGCCCGAGGGGGTTGATCCTCGGGCGCTTGATCCGGAGAGGATTCCCGAGTCGGTGGCCATCATCATGGATGGCAACGGGCGCTGGGCCAAGAAGCGCGCGCTGAATCGCCTGAAGGGCCATAAGGCCGGCATCGAGGCGGTGCGAGAGGCCATTCGCTGCGCGTCGGATCTTGGGGTGCGCTATCTGACCATCTACTCGTTTTCCACGGAGAACTGGAAGCGGCCCGAAGATGAGGTCGTGGGGCTGATGGATCTGTTCGCCAAGACCATGCTCGCCGAAGTGGACGGCCTTCATGAAGAGGGCGTGCGCGTGCGGACGATTGGCGATCTCTCGGCGCTTCCCGCAGAGACGCGTGAGGCCTTCGATGAGGCCTGGGAGAAGACGCGCGACAACGACGGTATGACGCTGGTGGTGGCCGTGAACTACGGTGGCCGTCAGGAAATACTGCGCGCTTGCCGGGGCTGCATGCGCGAGGCGGTGCTTTTGGGCGAAGAGACCGGGGAAGTGATAGAGCCCACCGAGGAGATGTTCGAGCGGGGGCTGTACACGTTCGGGATGCCCGACCCCGATCTGGTCATTCGCACTTCGGGCGAGATGCGCATCTCGAACTTCCTGCTGTGGCAGATCGCCTATTCCGAATTCGTGGTCACCGATGTGCTATGGCCCGACTTCAACCGCTACACCTTCCTGGAGTGCCTGCTCGAGTATCAGGGGCGGAACCGCCGTTTCGGGGGCGTGGCCTAAATGCGCGGGGGGATTTCCGACGAAGAGAAGAAGGATCGAGCCCGAGCGGCGCGCGAGCGATTGCGCCGAGGCGACCATGGCCGTCGTGTGCGTTCGGAAGAGCGCGGAAGCGTGTCAGCTGCGCGTGGGGCGGCGGCTTCTGACGGGATGAGTGCGTCCCCTGACGAGGTGAGTGCGCCCTCGGAGGAGCGCACTCATTTGCTCGACCGGCTGCAGCCCGATGAGGAACGCGACTTGCCTCCCGTCGTCTGCGATGCGGAATCGGCCCCCGAAGGCCCTCCCTGGCACTACGACCTCTCCGATGAGGAGCGCGCCGCCCGCGAGGAGAAGCGCGAGACGCGCCAGGAGAAGCGCGATCGCCTGAAGCAGAAGGCGCTGAACAAGACGCCGGACAAGCTGCGCAATCCCTCCGATCTTCAAGTGCGTTTCCGTACCGGGGTAATTTACACGGCGGCGACGGTCATCTGCGTGCTGGCCGGCAACATCCCCATGGTGCTCATGCTGATGGTTGTCGCTGGCATCTGCGCCGGCGAGTTCTTCTACATGCTGCGCTCCGATGCGAAGCTGCCCAACGAGATGCTCGGCATTATTGCGGCCGTGCTCTATCCCCTAAGTGTGTACATTGCCGGTCTGGTGGGCGCGATGCTGGTGAGCTTGGCTCTTCTGCTGGCCCTCTTGGTGTGGTACGTGTTCTGGCTGCGGGCCCGCATCCCCGATGTGGGGGTGAGCTTCTTCGGTGCTGCCTACACGGGCCTTCTGCTGTGCGGACTGGTGATTATCCGTGTGTCGCTGCCGGCGCCGTGGGGCGGCGCCTGCGTGCTTCTGCTGTTCTTGTCGGTGTGGGCCAACGATGCCTTCGCCTATTTGGTGGGAAGCAAAATCGGGAGGCACAAGCTGGCACCGCGCACGAGTCCGAAGAAGAGCTGGGAAGGGTTCATCGCAGGTCTGGTGGGGTCGGTGATATTTTGGTGCCTCATGACGCTGGTGCCCGGCATCACCATGGCCATTCCTCAGGCTATTGTCTTCGGCATCATTTCCGGCTGCATGGGAGTGCTGGGCGATTTGGCGGAGAGCCGCATCAAGCGGAATTCCGGGTTCAAGGACTCCGGCACCATCATGCCCGGCCACGGCGGCCTGCTCGATCGGAGCGACTCGCTGTTCCTCACCTCCATCACGGCAGCTATCCTTCTGATAGCCGGCGGTTGCATTCCCTATGCTCTTTTCTAGGCGATCCGTCCCGGTTCGCTCTTTGCGTGTCCTGTCATAGTGAAAGGGGTTCTCATGGCCAAACGGCGCATTGCGGTACTCGGCTCTACGGGATCCATCGGTACCCAGACCCTCGATGTCGTGCGTCAGCACGGCGATAAGCTGGAGATCGTCGGTCTTGCGGTGAACAGCTCCTTGGATGTTCTGCTCGCTCAAGCCCGGGAATTCGGCGTGCGCCATCTGGCGGTGGGGAATGCCGCTTTGGCGAACGATCCCCGTTGCGATGAGGCGCGGGCCCTCGTGCGGTCGCTGGCCGTTCCCGAGGGCCAGGAGGACGCGGAGGCGAGCTTCGGCGTGGGCTCCGAAGCCGTCGTGGCTCTCACCCAACTGCCCGAGGTGGATGTCGTCGTGAACGCCCTGGTAGGGGCAGCTGGCTTGGAGGCGAGCTATACGACGCTGAAGGCGGGCAAGGTGCTCGCTTTGGCCAACAAGGAGTCGCTCGTGGTGGGTGGCGACCTCATTATGCCGCTGGCAGCAGCGGTGGATGCGGATCGTCGGGCCTCCGGCGTAGCTCCGGCGACAGGGCCGGCCGGGGCGCTCATGCCCATCGATTCGGAGCACGGGGCCATCTACCAATGTCTGCTCGGAGAGAATCCGCGCGAGATCTCGAAGCTGTGGGTGACGGCTTCGGGCGGCCCGTTCCGAGGCAAGACGATCGCCGACCTGGAGGCGGTCACGCCAGCTCAGGCACTGGCCCATCCCACCTGGAACATGGGGGCGAAGATCTCCATCGATTCCTCGACGCTGATGAACAAGGGGCTCGAAGTCATCGAGGCGCACCACTTGTTCGCGATGCCCTACGATCAGATCGAGGTGGTAGTGCAGCCCCAGAGTGCCATCCATTCGATGGTGGAGTTTACCGATGGGTCGGTTCTGGCTCATTTGGGTACGACCGATATGCGTATTCCCATTCAATTTGCTCTCTCCTATCCCGAGCGGTGGGAGGCTCCCGTGAGACCGCTCGATTTTCGGACGTTGGGCTCGCTGGAATTTGCGGCGCCCGATGTGGATACGTTCCGCTGTCTTTCTCTGGCTCGTCATGCAGGTGAGGTGGGGGGCACGCTGCCCGCCGTCATGAATGCCGCCAACGAAGTGGCGGTGGCGGCATTTCTCGCCGAGCAGATCGGCTACCTCGATATCGCCCGCTGCGTCGAAGCGACCATGGACGCCCACGAAGGGGCAGGCGTCCAAGTCGTGGAGAGCCTCGAGCAGCTGAAGGCCGTCGACGCATGGGCCCGCGCCTTCGCAAGCGAGTGGGCCCGGGGGCGGCGGAGTTAGCGGCGCCGCCCCGGAAGCGTTCTCAGCGGCGCTTGCGGTAGGCGACGAAGGCAGCGCCGGCGCCGGCTACGGCGAGCAGGGCGACCAGGCAAATCACCGTGAGGCTCTCGTCTCCCGTTTGAGCGAGGCGCGAGGTTTGGGCGACGCGCGTCGGCTCGGGCTCGTCGGCTTCGGGCTCAGTGGGCTTCTCCGGCTCGTCGCCGCCGGTCGGCGGCAGCGGCAGGTCGGGATAGGCGTAGGAGACGGTCTGCCCCTCGTCCTCGATGTCGGCGTGGAGGGCCACCTCGATGTCGTCGTGCAGCAGCGATTCGAAGACCACGAGGCTCACGCCATCCAAGTTGGTGCCGGGAATGGTGATCTCGACATCCACCGTGCCCGAGGATTCCTCGGGGATGAACCGGTGGCTTACCATGACCACTTTATCCTCCACGAGCCACGGGGCGTTTTCCTCTTTGTCCATGAGCACGGCAGATAGCTCGTACTCCTCGCCGGGGGTCAGTCCCTGGTAGCTGACGGTGTCGATGATGGTGACCTCTTCGGCTGGCACGCCTTCGTGAGTGCCGGTGGCGGCGTCGACGGCCGTTGTGCCGATGGCGATAGGGCTCACGGCGATGGTCTGCTTGCGGTCGGCGAGATCGCGGTGCGAGGCTACTTTGACGCCATCTTGCAGAAGCGTCTCGAAGATGACGAGGTTGGTGTCCTCGGTGATCGCCGAGGCGTCGAAGGCGAAGGTCACGTTCGCGTACCCGTTGTAATCCTCGGGAGTGAACTCAAGCTCGGCGGTGACTTCTTCCTCATTCACGAGGAACGGCTCTCCGGTGGCTTTGTCCATGAGGGTTCCCCGAAGCAGATAGGGCTCTTCGGGTTCTAGGCCAGAATAAGTGACTCGGTCGATGACGACGGCCTTGGTGTCGGCGCTGATCTGCGTGTCGTACAGATCGTCGGACAGACCGTCGTAGGCACTCGTGCGGATCGTGGGCTTGTCGGTGCCCGTGTTGTTGAGAGTGCCTAAGTCGACGACGAGCCCCTCATCGCTCTCGTCAACCACGATTTCATCGCGGATCATCTCGAAGATTGCGTTGGCCGGGCATCGAAGCTCTTCCAGCTCGTACGTGTCAAAGGGCAGTGCGCCCAGTCCATTGTCCGCAGCGACGGACGCCCCTTCGGCATTGAGACCGAACCAGATCCCCGCTGTGGCATCAAGGGCCTCGGTGTCCAACGTAAGTGGCATCTGGAAGCTGCCGTCAGGAGCGGTGAACTGCGCGTCATTGGCGTTCGTGTTCGCGTCGTGGGGATGGCCCGGGGTAGATTCCGTGGAAGCGAGCCCGTTCTTGTCCGTGACGAGGATGTGCCATTCGCCGGTCGTCTTCGAGGTGAGCTTGAAGGGGATGCCGGCCAGCTTCGCGGCGCCGTCGGCGCGCTTCATGAAGCGCAGATCGGTGCGGGCGACGCGGTCGGTGACGAGATCGCCGTTCTGCTCTGCATCGAAGGTCTCGATAATCTCGCCATCGGTGTCGGCATCGGTGACGTGGCGCACGTGCACGGTCTCGTCGAGAAGGTAGCCACGCGGTGCCTTCACTTCCTGGATGGCATAGGTGCCGATGGGAAGCGCGATGCGGCCGTTGGAGAGCTTGTAGAACGCATCACCTGCCACCTTGTAGGGAAGCTCTTCGGTTGTTCCGTCGGCCAAAGTGTGTGTGAAGCTGCCTTCCGCCTCGTCGAGCAAGAAGGCGCCCTCGTCGTTGGTGCGCACGACCCAGCTTGCTTGCGGCTCGAGGGTCTTAAGGGCGTCCAGGGAAGCGTTCTTGGCCGCATAATAATCGATGCGGAAGTGGGCATCGCCGAGGGTGGCAGCACCCTGCGCATGGCTCTGACCGCTTTGAGCATCCTTCTTCTGGATAAGAAGGGAGAGGGGATTCAACTTTGCCTTGTCGCTGACGGCAGTGGTATTCACGCGGGTGACGGAACGATCAGCGACGGTCACGGCATAGGTTCGGCTATCCAGAGCATAGCCCTCCAGAGGGCGCTTGGTCTCGCGCACCCAATAGGAGCCGATGGGCATCTCGTCGATGCGTCCGTAGCCGTCGGCATCGCCGTTCAGGCTCGTACGGATTTCGCGGACGAGCTTTGTGCAGGCCGAGTCCGCGTACACGCCATAGACGGCGCCCGCCAAGGTATAGCCGGGGTGTCCCATCGTGACCTCGGGATAGCCCGACTGCTTGAGCAAGTCGATGGAGCCGCGCATGGGTTCATCGGCAAAGGATACTTGGCACACGACGCTCTCGTCGCTGGTTGCCTCCACGGTCGCCTTCTGGACGGCGCTGTTCAGGCGGAATCCGGGCGGGGCGAACAGTTCGCAGAAGTAATAGTCGCCGCCCTCGATGTCCTCGGCGACCGCACTTCTGCCATCCGCCCCGGTAACGAGGGTAAACGAAGCATTGGCCTGAGCCCAGGTGCGGGCCGCCTGCCAGCTTCCCCAGGCGCCCTTGGCAGCCTGCTCGGCCGCCGCTTCGGCGCTTGCACGAGTGGAGAAGGCGCCGAACACCGCGTTGGCGAGCGAGTAATTCCCGTTGGCGTTGGAGATGGCGGGGTTGGCGGAGGTTTTCACGACCTGGGCGCGCCCGGTGTTGATGGGCTCCACCAGCAGGTAGCCGACAACGTCCTGGAACTCCTTGTTGGTGGCAGCGGATCGAGCATCGATTTTGTAGTAGAACTTGTACCATCCGTTGTACGCGGATTGCGAGCCGGTGTAGGTGCCCTTGTAAGTGATGTAGTTGTCGCCGTTAGGGTTGCTTGCCACGGCGCCGTAGCCGTTGGAAACGCCGGCAGTACCGCAGGTGGCTTGGGCCATGGCGCGGTTGGTGGGTGCGCTTCCCCCGCTGTAGTTGGTGTCCTTGTAGTCGTTGCCCGTGGTGAGGAAGCGAGCGCGGTAGTCGCTGCCGGTGCGCGAGGTGGCGAAGGGCGCATCGGCGCCGTTGCGGGCGGCGATCGTCTCGTAAAGGAACGCGTCCACGACGGCGTCGAAGCTGCTCGATGCAGTGTTCAGCACGTAGTCGTTGAAGTTCGTTCCCTGGGAAACTCCGTTCACCCAGTGCTGAGAGGTGCCGAAGAAAGCGCCGAACCCATAAGAGCCTACCAGATCGCTGGGGAACCCATAGGCCTCCTGTTTGCGGGGCATGTCGACATCGAAGGTTTCGAGGCGCATATAGGGGTTGAGCGCGTAGTGCTTCTCGGTCTGGCCGGGGAAGGCGGCTGCGAAGGGGGCGATGCCGCCAGCCTCGGCGAGGATATCGGGAATGTCCGAGGCGATGGTCGTTGTCTCTTCGCCGACGGTGAGCTCCTGCGGACTCGTGTCGAGGTCGGCGAGCACAAAGCGCTCATAGGCGGGATGTGCGGGCGATAGCTCGAAGACGATGCCGAGGGTGTCCAGGGTGTTCGCATAGGACTCGGGGATGCTTACGGTGCCCGCTGCGGCATCAAGAGAGCACTCATCGGTAATGTCGCGCTGGCGGTCGCCGAAGGTGGCGTAGTGCTCGTACACGGCGAAGCTGAGCGCTTCGTCGAGGCCAAGCGCTCCGCCCTCATCGACCGTGGCGACAATGTGCCCTTCTTGCAGGTCGTATGGCGCGGTGATGCTGGCGAAGTCGATGGTCTCGCCCGCAGAGTCTTTAAAGTGGAACATGACGGGCACCCCCTCGGTTTCCGTGGCGACTGCCGAGGTCGCAGGGGCACACATCGCGGGGATGAGGCCTACGAGCAGTAGGAAGGCAAGAACCATGTTGAAAAGGGCGCGGCCTCCTTGGAGGGGCGGGCGCGCGGGGACGGGATCGAGTGAATCCACGGTGACTCCTCTCTGCGCGGCCACGTGTCCGCGCTGCTCGATTGACGAAAGAGAGTCAGGCGTGGGGCGCAATCGTGACGTCCGTGTCTCGAAGGAATGCGGGCTGGAAGGTTTGGCGTACGGCGCCCGATGCCTGACGCCGATAACCTTACGAGATCCGAACCGTAGAAATGACGCGGGAATGTCCCAGTTCGTTCCCTCCCTCGACCGTGCGAGAGTCGTATTTTTTTGCGACGAAAAAGCGGTCGGCGCGAGGAGCTAAAAGGGACTTCGACGGGTTTTCAGTGGGAAAAGGGCGGGACTTCGAGGCGCTCGATTCTCAAGCGGCGGTAGCAAAGGCGTGTGCCTCGCGCTCGCCGTGGCGGTAGCCAAGGCGGCGGGCGCAGCCGGCAGATTCGGTGTACGTCCCTCCGAAACCATGGAGGGATCGTAGCCAGCTTGTAGTTATTTTCCGAGACGGCTCTCCAAGGGAAAGACAAAGGGTGCCCGCTTTCTATAATGACCAGCGACACCCGTTCCTGCCCCGCGAGGCAGGAAATCTCTCATATATAAGGAGACATCTGTGGACATCCTCATCATGATCGTCTGCGCCGTTATCAGCATCGGCTTCCTCGTGTTCATCCACGAGGGCGGCCACTACCTGGCCGCTCGGGCCTTCGGCGTGCGCGTGACCGAGTTCATGCTGGGCCTGCCCGGCCCCTCCATCGGCTTCACGAAGGGCGAGACCCGTTATGGCGTCACGGCCGTGCCCCTCGGCGGCTACGCGAAGGTGTGCGGCATGGAGGCCGGCCCTTTGCAGCCGCACCTGCAGGAGGTGCTCGCGTCGCTTTACCGCCGCGGCACCGCCAACATGGAGGACGTGGCTCGCGACTGCGGCATCAGCGACGATGAAGCGTACAACGCCCTGGAAGAGCTGGTGGAATGGGGCAGCGTCATCGGGCCTTCCAAGGCCGATCAGTACAACACCTACCGCGCCCCGCGCGTCACGCCCGGCAAGCGCGCTCTGAAGAAGGCGGCCGCGGCGGGGCTGCCGGCGCCCGCCTCCTACGAGCTGGGCCAAGCTCGCGAAGTGGCCGACCCCCATGCGCTTTACGAGTCCGAGTACCGCCAGCAGTACCGCTCGCTGCCCTTCTGGAAGCGTTCGGTCATCCTTCTGGCGGGCATTTTCATGAACCTGCTTTTCGCCATGCTCGTGTTCATTATCGTGTTCTCGATCATCGGCTTTCAGGTGCAGCATCCTGAAACGGGCGAGATCACGACCATCCATGCCTCGGTGCTGCAGGCGCTGCAGGCTGGCTTCATGTACATCGGCATGGTGATTCAGGCGGTCGTGGGCCTGTTCAACCCGGCTACGGCGGCTCAGACGGTGTCCGATTCCACCTCCATCGTTGGCATTGCCGTCATGTCGAAAGACTACTTCCAGGCGGGCCTTGTGGAGGCACTGGAGTTCATGGCTATGATCTCGGTCTCGCTGGGCATCATGAACCTGCTGCCCATCCCGCCACTCGATGGCGGCCGCTTCGTGGTGGAAATCTTCCAGAAGGGCACCCGCAAGACAGTGTCCCAGAAGGCCATGAACTATATGTCGCTGGCCGGTATGGCGCTCTTCCTCGGCTTCTTCGTCATCATGCTGAACCAGGACATCCAGCGGTTCGTCTTCGGGAATTGGGGCTAGGGGTTTAAACCTGTCGGACCCTCGCTGACTTCCTTGGGCGGATTCCAGACTTATAATTGGTGAAAGATAACGGTTGGAAAGGAAGTGGTCCGTGACCAAGGAACTGAAGCCCCATGACCGCACGCGGCGCGTGATGGTGGGGGGCGTGCCGGTGGGCGGAGGCGCGCCGGTGGCAGTGCAATCGATGTTGAACGCCCCGGCCGACGATGTGGCCGCCAACCTCGCGCAGATCGAGGCGCTGGCCGAGGCTGGCTGCGAGATCGTGCGCATGGCCATTCCGCGCCGAGACTGCCTGGACACCTTCGAAGCCGTGTGCGTCGCGTCACCCTTGCCCGTGGTGGCCGACATCCACTTCGACGCCCGCATCGCCATCGAGGCGGCGGCCCGCGGGGCGGCCAAGTTGCGCATCAACCCGGGCAACATCGGCGGCCTGGAAGCCACCCGCGAGGTCATCGCCGCCGCGGCCGCCTCGCACATCCCCATCCGCATCGGCGTGAACGCCGGCTCGCTGGATGACGCCATCGCAGCTCGCCAAGATCTCACGCTGCCTGAGAAGCTGGTGGCCTCGGCCACGGAATACGTGCGCTTCTTCGAAGATGAGTGCAACTTCCACGACATTGCCGTGTCGGCCAAGGCCCACGACGTGCAGACTACCATCGACACCTATCGCCTGCTGGCGGCCGAGCTGCCCGAGGTGCCGCTGCACATCGGCGTCACCGAGGCTGGCACCGCTTTCCAGGGCATCATCAAAAGCGCGTGTGGCCTGGGCGTCCTTTTGGAAGAGGGTATCGGCGACACGATGCGCATCTCGCTCACGGACGATCCCGTGGTGGAAGTGCGGGCTTGCTGGACGCTGCTCGGCGCACTTGATTTGCGCCGCCGCAGCCCCGAGCTCATCAGCTGCCCCACCTGCGGGCGCTGCCAGGTGAACCTCATCGGGCTCGCGCAAGAGGTGGAGCAGCGACTTGCCACGGTGGACAAGCCGGTGAAAGTGGCGGTCATGGGATGCGTGGTGAACGGCCCGGGCGAAGCCGCCGATGCCGATATCGGGGTGGCTTGCGGAGCGGGCGCGGGGGTTGTTTTCTCCCATGGTAAAATCGTCCGCAAAGTGCAAGAGTCGGAAATTGTTTCTGCCCTTATGGAGGAGTTGGAGAACCTATGACCCAGATTCTGCGTATGAGCAACCTGTACGCCCCCACCCTGAAGGAAGACCCGTCGGACGCCGACATCGACAGCGCGCGCCTGCTTCTGCGCGCGGGCATGCTGCGCAAGGCGGCATCGGGCCTGTACACGTTTCTGCCCTTGGGCTTCCGCGTGCTGAAGAAGATCGAGAACATCGTGCGCGAGGAGATGGATGCCTCTGGCGCTCAGGAGATCCTCATGCCCGTGCTGCAGCCGGCGGAGCTGTGGGAGGAGAGCGGCCGTTTGAACGATTACGGCCCCGAGCTCATGCGTCTTGTCGACCGCCACAACCGCGAGATGTGCCTTGGCCCCACCCATGAGGAGATCATCGTGGCGCTTGTGCGCAACGAGTTGCGCTCCTACAAGGAGCTGCCCCAGAACCTCTACCAGATCCAGACGAAGTACCGCGACGAGATCCGCCCGCGCTTCGGCCTGCTGCGCTCCCGCGAGTTCGTCATGAAGGACGCCTACAGCTTCAACGCCACCCAGGAGTCGCTGCAGGAGACCTACGACGAGATGGGCCGTGCCTACGGTGCCATTTGCGAGCGCTGCGGTCTGGACTACCGCGAGGTGGAGGCCGATGGCGGCCAGATCGGCGGCAAGGTGACCACCGAGTTCATGGCGCTGGCCGAATCGGGCGAGGCCGACCTGGTGTACTGCTCGTGCGGCTATGCGGCCGATGCCGAGGCCGGCGCGTGCCTGGCCCGCCCCACGCTGTACGAAGTGGACGCCATGGAGAAGATCGCTACGCCCGACGTGCACACTATCGCCGAGCTGGCCGCGTTCCTGAACATCCCCGAGTCCTCCACGGTGAAGGCTTTGTCCGGCAAGGACGCCGAGGGCAACCTCGTGTGTCTGTTCATCCCCGGCGACCACGAGCTGAACGAGCTCAAGATCGAGGGTCTCGTGCCCGGCTTCACGCTGCTGACCGACGAGGAGATGCTCGCCTTCGGTCTGTGCAAGGGATCCATGGGCCCGGTGGGGCTGCCCGAGGGCGCTCGCGTCATCGCCGCTACCAGCTTGCAGGCCATCCCGCAGTGGGTAGTGGGCGCCAACGAGGACGGCTATCACTACGTGGGTGCACGTCTGGGCGAGGATTTCCAGGTGGACGAGTGGGCCGATCTGGCCACGGTGAAGCCCGGCGATTGCTGCCCTACGTGCGGACTTCCGTTGGAAGGCGCTCGCGGCATCGAGGTGGCCCAGATCTTCCAACTCGGCGACAAGTACTCCCGTGCCATGGGCGCCACCTTCATGGACGAGGACGGCGAGGAGAAGCCCTTCATCATGGGCTGCTATGGTGTGGGCATCTCTCGCACGCTGGCCGCCATCGTCGAGCAGCATCACGACGAGCACGGCATCATGTGGCCGCTTTCCGTGGCACCGGCCCATATTTGCGTGGTGCCGCTCACGGTGGGCGACAACGAGGTGCAGCCCATGGCCGAGAAAATCGCGAAGGATCTGGCCGAGCTCGGCTTCGAGGTGGTCATCGACGACCGTGACGAGCGCGCCGGCGTGAAGTTCAACGACGCCGACCTCATCGGCTGGCCCGTGCAGATCGTCGTGGGCAAGCGCGGCCTGAAAGAGGGCAAGGTGGAGATGAAGCTGCGTCGCACGGGCGAGAAGAAGGAAGTAGCGCTGGACGCTCTGGCCGAGATGATGGGCTTTGCCCGCCGCGCCATGCGCGACAACGTCCTGCACGGTGCCGGTACCGGCGCCTTCGCCGCTATTTTCGGGTAAGACAGCATTCCGCCGTTGCCGACGCAACGGCGGGAACGTCGATGCTGCGGTTCCGACAGGCACCTGGCCTTGCCTTTCAGCGCTTTCCCTCACAGCCGCAAGGCTGCTCGGCCGTGCTTCAAGGCACTAAAAGCTTCTACGGTCGCTATTTATCTAGAGAAAACACCTGATCAGAGCCCCTGTCAAAGACTTTTGGCAGGGGTTTTCGTTGGCTGTAGGGTTGTGCCAAAGGGTTTTGGTGGTACGCTGCGGCGTGTCATGTCACTCTGATCGCGAAAGGACGCGTTGTGGAACTCAAGGAGCATCTCAAGGAGCATCGGAACCGGCTGGGGCTGTCCCAGGAGGACGTGGCCGAGCGCATTTTCGTATCGCGCCAGACCATTTCCAATTGGGAGACTGACCGCACCTACCCCGATGTGCAGAGCCTTCTGCTGCTCAGCGAGATCTTCGGCACGTCCATCGATGAGCTCGTGAAAGGAGACGTGGCAACGATGGAAAAGGCGATTGAGAACGATTGGAAGACCATGAGCCGCCTGACGGTGGCAGCTTGGGCGCTTGTGGGCGTCGGGTTGGTGTGCGTGACGGTGGGGTTCGCGGTGCCCACGGCCCCCTCCTCGCTCATGCCGAAGTGCACCGAGAGCGAGGTACTGGGAATTGTGCTGTTTCTTGCGCTGTGGGTTTTAGGATGTATTCTGCTCGGCATGGTGGAGTCGATGAAGAAGAAGTACGATCTGGTCACCTATCGCGACATTGTGGCGTACTCCCGCGGCGAGGAGCCGGTGCGCGACAACGAGGCCTTCGGACGCAAGCACCCGGTAGCTTCGGCCGGCCTGAAAATGGGGGTAAGCGCCGTGTCGGGGTTCGTGGTGGCCTACGTGGTCTTGAAGCTGATCCTGGGATAGCACCCGCGAACGAGCGAATGCGAGCGCACGGGCGCGCAGGCGCGCGCAGGGCGCACGGCTGCGAGCAATCATTCGCGGCAGATTCCCTAACCAAATCAATCAACCTTTGACGGGGCGGTAACGGTGCCGCCCCGTTGGCATACGTGGGGCGGGGGCGCTCGTATAGTAGAGGGTGCGAAATCACCGTCGAGATAAGGGAGGCCCCGAAATGACGACGATTGCCGATGGATTGAAGGACGTGTTCCTGGCTGGTGTGGGCGCCATGGCGCTCGGCGCCGAGAAGACCCAGGAGCTGGTGGAGCAGCTTATCGCCAAGGGCGAGATCACCGTGGAGCAGGGCAAGGCCATCAACTCCGAGGTGCTGAAACAGGCTCAGGCCACCGCCGAGCGCGTGGGCCAGCAGGCCCAGACCGCGGTCGGCGAGGCAGCCCGTGAGGCTCAGGCGGCCGCGAGCCACCTGAACGATCAGGCCAAGACGGCCGCGGTGTTGGCTCACGAGCAGACCGAGGCTGCCGTGTCCATGGCGCGCTCGCAAGCTGAGATGGCTGCCGATGCGGTCAAGAAGGCGACCGAGGGCGCCAAGAAAGACTCTGCTGATTTCGCCACAGCGCTGAAGCACGACGTGCTGGAAGCGCAGATGGCCATGATGACCCCCGAGCAGCGCGCCGAGTTCGCCAAGAAGGCCGCCGAAATCGCCGCCCGCGATGCGAAAGCGGAATAGCTGGCAGGAAATCTTGCCCCGCAGCTCTTCATTTAGGAACAGAAAAAGGAACCCGCATGTCGCGGGTTCCTTTCATAGGGAGGGCTGTAGAGCGCCTTCTACCAGGTGCTGTTGTGCAGATTCTTGCCGAGCAGATAGCCGAAGGTGGTGCAGGCGCCCGCCAGCGGCAATCAACCGGGAAATGCAATTGCAAAACGAGTAGCGTAAACCTGTCAAAGTAAGTGGAATACCTGGCAAAGATATGTTTCACAGCAAGCAGGAGCTCATCGATCTCGTGCTCTTCGGCTCAGGCGTGATGTAAAGGGGCGTTACTCAAGTGAGCTTTAGTAAAGTCGGTTTGAGCGATTGGCTTGTTCGGCTTCCACTCATGCAGCTGGATGATCGGGGCGCGGATGAGGCTGTGCGCCGGGGTGTCGCTCGGGCGACGGCCAGCGTTGATTTGGCGTGATTGGGCGTGCGGCTTCAGAAGGGCCGCAGGGCCGTGGTAAACTTCTCGATTACCATTGAACTACTACGACGAAAGCGATTCCATGGCTGATTTCATTGAAGGCAAGCGTCCTGTCATTGAGGCGCTGCGCACCCACGTGCCGCTGAAGTACATCCTCATGGCCGACAACCTGAGCCAGGGCGACAGCTTGGTGCGCGACATCCAGCGCAAGGCGAAGAACCTGGACGTGCCTATTAAGAAGGTATCGAAGAAGAAGCTCGACGAGATTTCCGAGCGCGGTAGCCACCAGGGCGTCATGGCTGAGGCGGCTCCGTTCAACTACGTGAACATGACGACGATTCTGGACGCGGCGAAGCAGTCGGCCGAGGAGCACGACGGCCGCGCGCTCATTGTGGTGCTCGACCACATCACCGATGCCGGCAACTTGGGGGCCATCGCCCGTTCGGCCGAGTGCGTGGGCGCTTCCGGCATTGTCATTCCCAACAAGCGCGCCGCCCGCGTGACCGCCGCCACCTACAAAAGCTCGGCCGGGGCTATCTCGCACATTCCCGTCACCCAGGTGGCGAACCTCGTGAGCACCATCGAGCGTCTGAAGGACGAGGGCTTCTGGGTGGCCGCCGCCACGGAGCACGCCTCCGATCTCATTTGGCAGTCGAACCTCAAGGGCAAGATCGCGCTCGTGATGGGCAACGAGGGTGAAGGCGTGTCGCGCCTTGTGCTGGAGAACTGCGATTTCGGCGTGAAGCTGCCCCAGGTGGGAGAGATTTCCTCACTGAATGTGGCCCAGGCCTCCACCGCCTGCATGTACGAGTGGCTGCGCCAGAACTGGGAATAGGCCGCAGATCGAATCATGGCCAAGCAACGCAAGAGGCTCCTCATCGTTGACGGGTACAACGTGCTGCGGTCGGGCAGTCGCTACCGGTGGCAGCCGCGGGCCGATGAGGACTACACTGACGATTTCTTCAACACTGCTCGCGAGCGGCTCATCAACGACGTGGCGAACTACGCCGGGCGCGATATGGGCGCCATCATCGTGTTCGACGCCGCCGACAACGAGCTCTCGGAAGGCTCGCGCACGAAGATCGGCGGCGTCCAGGTGATCTTCTCGCCGGCGGGACAGTCGGCCGACAAGGTCATCGAGAAGCTGGCCTATGACGCGGGAAAGCGCGGCGTGGAGACTATGGTGGTCACGAGCGACGCGGCCATTCAGGACACGGTGTTCGGCGGCGGCGTCGATCGCATGAGCGCCGACGGCTTCTCCCATGAGATGGGCGAGTACTACGAAGATGCGCGTTTGGATGACACCCCGAAGGTGGCGCGCAAGAACACCGTCGCCGAGCGCATCCCCGCTGACACCCTGGCGCGCCTGAAGGCACTGCGGGACGGCCGCTAGCGAGCGCGAATGCTGCCGTGCGTGTGGTGACCGCTGGGGTATTTTCCCAGTTCAGCGCTTCCGCAACCAATAATTGCGGAAAATGACAACGCGAATTGGTTCCGTGGCAAAGAGGTTTTCGGTAGGCTCCAAGGCGTTTTTGAGAGGCAATCGCAGAAGAAAGGCAGCACACCATGAATGTCGAAATCGCCGAGCGCTTGGCCGCGCGCCGAAAGCTTGCAGGGCTGTCGCAGGAGGCCCTCGCAGAGAAGTTGGGCGTGTCGCGCCAGGCTGTTTCCAAATGGGAGCGCTCAGAGTCGTCGCCTGACACCGACAACCTCATTGCCCTGGCGAAGCTCTACGGGGTGTCGCTGGATGAGCTTCTGTACGTGGACGAGTCCATTGAGGATGATGTGGCCTTTGAGGCCGCCGACCGCGCGGAGGCGCGCGGCGCGAGCAGGGTTGTCGTCGCGGAAGCTTCGGAAGAGACGGCTTCGCCAGAGGGCGGTGGCGTTGGCGATGCATGTGATGCCGAGACAGCCGAGGGCGTTGACTTCGAAAAGGAGGGCCGCGGCAAGGTGCACTTCGGGCCCGGTGGCATTCACGTGGACGACGGCAAGGACCATGTGCACGTGTCCTGGGCCGAGGGCGTGCACGTGGTCGACCGCCACGGCGAAGAGGTGCACGTCGGTTGGGACGGCGTGCGCGTCAACACGACGGATCCGGAGGTGGCAGAGCATATCTTCACGCGCGACAATCCTTTCGGGGTGTCGCCCGATGACTTCAATGCCGAGCGAGCTAAAAAGTGGCTGAAGTTTCCCTTTTGGGCGTTGGTGATTGTGGCGTATCTTGCCTTCGGTATGCTCAGCGGTATCTGGGGGCCGACGCTGTTTCTGCTGTTCCTCATTCCGGTGTATTACGTTGTGGGCGCGGCAGTCGCATCTCGCCGCATCGCTCCCATGCTGTGCGCGCTGTATCCTATTGGTGCGATCGCCTGGTTCCTTTGGATGACCTTCGTCGATGTTCATTGGCATGGCCCCGCTTGGGTCATCTTCCTCACGATTCCGCTCGTGGAGGTCATCATCGTCCAGCTCTCCAAATGGTGGAACGCCCGCAAGGGCAACGATGCCAAGGGCGACGTCGCCTAGGGCTTGCAGTAAGCCAAGCAAGATTCCGTGGCGTATCTTAGATATCTCTGGAGAGATATCTATGCTATACTTCTGGAAGTATCTCTGGAGAGATAGGTAAACCATGGAACTTATGACCCTATTTCATGGATCGCCTCAAATAGTTGCGCATCCTTTCTACGGTGGTGGTAGGCCATATAACGACTACGGCCGCGGGTTTTATTGCACCGAGCATATCGAATTGGCGCGCGAGTGGGCCTGCTCCGAAGAAGGCTACGACGGCTACGCTAACGAGTATCGCTTCGATGGCCGCGGCCTTAAGGTTCTTGAACTCTCCTCTCCGGAATACTCGACGCTTCATTGGCTGGCGCTGTTGCTGGAGCATCGCAAGATCGATCTGCGCACCCCGGTGGCTCAAGCGGGTAGCGAGTTTCTTCGTGCCCACTACCTGCTGGATGCGGAGTCGTTCGACGTTATCGTGGGGCACCGTGCTGATGACAGTTACTTCACCTTCGCCCGCGCCTTTTTGCGAAACGATGTTTCTTTGGAGCAGTTGACGCGGGCTTTGCATCTCGGTGATTTGGGCCAGCAGATCGTACTCAAGAGCCCGGAGGCATTCAAGGCCATCGAGTTCGTCGAAACCACAGTGGCGCCCAGCGCCGTTTACTACCCTAAGCGGAAGGAGCGCGACGAGAAGGCGCGGGCGCTCTATCGCGAGGAGGCTGCCCGGCAGGGCATCGACGGTATTTTCTTGCGCGACCTTTTGCGAGAAGAGGTGACCGATCTTGCAGGCCTATAGCGAAGATTATCTGTTCGATGCCATGGAAGCGCTGGGCGAGGCATTCGATTGCGCGGCCAACCGTGTCAACTTGGGGCTCGACCAGTTCTTTGAAATGTTCGTAGCGACAGGGGTTGCCGATGCGTTCGGCGCCGGCGCCCCGCGCTATGTGAGTGGTTCGTCAGGCATCGAGCTGGTGCTTGACGTGTGCTATCGGGCCGGGCTGGATATCGGCGTGCCTCTGGCCGATATGGCGTCCGACGGGGAAGGGCCCGACTATTGGTGCGGTTGGGTTCTGGCCTACTGGCAGTGGGAGACGGGCCGCCCGTTCCGAACCATCGGGCGCGTAACGACCATGGAGGAAATTCGCGCGCTGTACTGGCCGCTCCACGAAGCGGCAGAGCAGAAGTTCGTTGAAGTGATCGAGGAGCGCGTGGCCCGGCGGGGTGCTCCTTTGAAATCGTGGCGCGAGCAAAGGGGTCTTTCCCAGGTGGCGCTGGCGGAGAAGTCGGGCGTGTCGCTGAGGGCGATTCAGCAGTATGAGCAGCGCTGCAAGAACATCAATCACGGCCAAGGCGCATCGCTCTATCGGCTCGCTCAGACGCTGGGTTGCCGCATCGAGGATCTGCTCGAGTATCCGCTGTGACCGATGAGGTTGGTGACTTGCGCTGCGAAGGAGGTGCGAGTGGTCGTGGGCTGGCGGCTTGGAAGAAGCGCAAATTACCTGTTCGTGGGTGGGGCAACCAGTGGTTGTCGGAGATTTTTCGCTCGGTTCTGGTAAATTGACCACATAAGGTGCTGGTGCAACTAGGGTTGAAACCATAGGGTGAAAGGCGAGATGTGACGAACAAGACGCGAAAGGGAACCGTGATGAACGTCGAAATCGCCCAACGCCTTGCCGAATTGCGCCGTGAGCGCGGGTTCTCCCAAGAGGGGCTGGCCGAGCAGCTGGGGCTGTCGCGCCAGGCCGTTTCCAAGTGGGAGCGCGCCGAGTCGGCGCCCGATATGGGAAACCTTATTGCTTTGGCCGACTTGTACGAGGTGACCCTGGATGAGCTTCTGCGCGTGAGCCCCGAGGTGGAAGAGGACATGCGCTTCGAATCCCAGGAACGTGCTGAATCCGTTGAGACCGAGGCCGCTGCTGCGGCGGAGGCGGCTTTGGCAGCGGCGGCGCGGGCCGAGGCGGCGGCTGCGACGGCAGCTGAGGCGCCCGACGTGCCGAAAGTGGTCGTGGAAGTGAGCGCGCCCGCTGCGACGTCGGGAGGCTTCCCGCCGCCTGCTCCGTCCCCTGGACAGGTCGGTGCTCCCGGCCAAGGGGCGCCGCACGGGTTCTCGCCTTCCACATACGGAGCGCCGGGCCATCGATCACCGAGCGCGGGCTATGGCCCTGGTGCGTCTTCGCACGGTTCGCCGGCATCGCCGCAGAGCCCGGGTGCCTACCCTCCTGGCTCCTGCCCACCAGGTTCCATTCCGCCGGCATCCTCGGTGCCCATTGCGCCGCCACCGACGCCCCAACCGAAAGATCCGCTGCAGTCGTTTCCCTACCCGCTTCTGTGCGCGGTCATCTTCCTACTTGCTGGCTTCTGCTTCGGCTGGTGGCATCCCGGCTGGGTGATCTTCCTCACCATTCCCTTCTACTATTGGGTGGTGAACACCTTGGAGGCTGATCCGGCTTATCAGACGTGGTTGGCCGAACGCCAGAACGTCGCGGCGAAAAGTGATTCCTCCTCAGAAGGAGGCGCCCAATGAAACTGGAACGGAGCACCTATGTGAAAATCGCCCTCATCGTGCTGCTTTGCCTGGGCGTGTGCGGTTTCTTCGGCGGCTGCGGTCGTGGCGTGGTCGTTGCTCCGCTGGGCTCGCTGCTTGCGCCCGGTGGCTTGATGGGCTGTGTGGGCTGGAACGCCATGGGCGAGATCGCCGGATATGCGGGAGACGCGGTCGGCGAGATGGCCGGATATGCGGGCGATGCCGCGAGCGAGGTGGCGGATGCGACGCTGCACAGCGGTGTGCGCGGCGGCGTCTCTTGAGCGCTTCGTTCTTGAGGCGGCCTCGGGTGAGTACGGCATCGACGGGGCCGACGCCATTCTGTGCGAGAAAATGGAACTCGATGTCGCCTCGGGTTCCGTCTCAGTGAGCCAGATGTCGGTGATCGACCTCGAGCTGAGCCTCGCAAGTGGCAACGTCGCTTACGAAGGCTCCGTCGCCAAGACGCTGCGCATCGATCAGGCGTCAGGCGAGTTTCGCCTTGGGCAGTGCTCGCCTGCTCCAGAAACCATTGCGGGCTCCCTCGCTTCGGGTCATATCATCCTGGAGCTTCCCGCCGACACGGCACTGAAGGCCAACGTCAACAAGACCTCGGGCAACTTCACGAACGACTTTGCCGAGTCTGCGGGCGACTCCTCCCAACCCTGCGACCTTTCCTTCGACATTATAAGCGGCAACTTGGAGGTGCTCGGCGTCGAGTAAATGGTGTGCAACCCCATAGCCTTCAACAGAAAAGGGGCGACCTGATGGTCGCCCCTGCTGCGCGCAAATACCTCATGGGGTACTGCATTTGTGCGATGCGCTTATAGTCGGGCCTTTCTATCATCCATTGGCAGAGAAATTTGGAGGATGATAAAGAAAGGCGGTAGCATGGCTGACTTTGAAGCCATTGTCGTGGGGGCTGGGTGTGCCGGTTCTGTCGCTGCATACGAGTTGGCCCGATCGGGTAAGTCTGTGCTTCTTATCGAGCGCGGAAACTATGCAGGGGCGAAGAATATGACCGGAGGGCGCATCTATTCTCACTCTTTGGCGAAGGTGTTCCCGGATTTTGAGCAGGAAGCTCCCTTAGAACGCAAGATAACCCACGAGAAAATATCCTTGCTCGCGCCCGATGCCTGTTTTACCGTCGATTTCTCATCGGAAGCGATGCTTGCCCCGAATTCCGATTCATATTCGGTGCTGCGCGCGCCTTTCGACCAGTGGCTCGCGTCGAAGGCGGAGGAAGCGGGAGCGGAGGCCATCTACGGCATTGCTGTCGAGAGTCTTGTGAAAGATGAAACCGGCAAAGTGATAGGCGTGAAGGCGGGCGAGGACGAAATTACGGCTGATGTTGTTCTGCTTTGCGATGGAGTGAACTCTCTGCTTACCAAGCAGGCGGTTGGCGCCGCGCGGCCGCCCGCGAGTGGGATTGCTGTCGGCATCAAGCAGACCATCGAGCTGCCTCCCTCTGTTATCACTGATCGAGTGCTTTCGGGCTCAGATGAAGAGGGAGCAGCGTGGCTGTTCGCGGGAGATGCGACAAAGGGGACATTCGGAGGCGGTTTTGCCTATACGAACAAGTCGTCCATCTCCATTGGCTTGGTTGCAGGGATCGAAGCGACGATGAACCATGGTCGAGCGCCGGTTTACCAGATGCTCGAGGACTTCAAGCAGCATCCGGCGATCGCGCCTCTGATTGCCGGCGGCAAGGTGGTTGAGCACTCGGGGCATATGGTTCCTGAGGGTGGCTTGAGCATCATGCCCCCTCTTGTGGGAGATGGCGTGCTTCTCGCGGGGGAGAGCGCCATGATGTGCATCAATTTGGGATATCAGGTTCGCGGCATGGATTTCGCCATTGCAGCTGGCATGCACGCCGGCCGGGAGGCGGCGCGCGCGTTAAGCGCCGGAGATACTTCCGCGCAGGGGCTGCAGGGCTATACGGCGGCCCTCGAGAACTGCTTCGTCATGCAGGACTTGCGCCAGTTCTCGAAGGTGCCTTCTTTCATGGAAGGCTTCCATCGCATGTTCGATGGGTATCCGCAGGCGATTCGAGACATTATGAACACCATGTTCGTGGTTGATGGCGAGCCGGTTCGGCCTCTGAAGAAGAACCTGAAGCCGGTGCTGGGGCAAATCGGAGTTGTCAATATGGCCCGCGATGCGATGGGAGCGATGAAGGCATTATGAGTGTGCAGCAAATTACGGTGAACGTTGACGGCTATCTGGCGTTAAACAAATACGAGGTCGATGAGGCCAACGCTCATATCGAGCTTGTCGAGGATCCCTCTGACGAGGAATTCGACAAGCTTGTCATGGTGTGTCCGGCGGCCCTGTACAAGCGAGAGCCCGACGGAACGACAAGCTTCGATTATGCGGGTTGCCTCGAGTGCGGCACATGTCGCATCGCCTGTGGGGACACCATAATCGCTCGGTGGGAGAACCCTCAGCCCACCATGGGAGTGGAATACCGTTTCGGTTAAGTCTTTCTTTAGGGGAGAAAAGGGGCGACGTGAACATGCGGAACACCACTAAAGGTTGGCTGTGCGTTTCGGGAGGCATGATAAACCTCTCCCTCTCGTACTTTTCCTATACGCTCGTTATTCTGTTTCTCCCCCTGTTGGCGGAGCAGCTTGGCTGCTCGCTTGCGCAGGCGTCTCTGATTTTTACTACGTCAGCGATTGCCAGTGCGGTAGCGAGTATGTTCTTGGGGCCTATTGTGGCGGACCACAACCCTAAAGGTGTGTATCTCTTCGGTGCCGCCGGTACGGCGGTAATGTTTCTGGCGATAGCTTACGCTCCTGCCCTTGAATGGGTGCTAGCTGCGTCCATTCTGTTTGGCGTGGCCAATAAGTGCAATGGTACGCTCTCGTACCAGGTGTTGGCTACGGAGTGGTTTCGGGTGGGCAGAGGTACCGTTGCCACGATGGCCACGGTAGTGTCGGGGCTCTCGAACACTCTTCTAAGTCCGGTTGCTGGAGCTGCGGTTATGCACTTGGGGCTGAGACAAGCTGCTTTGGCGGCGGCAATGCTGCTTCTCGTGCTGACGGCGGTTGTCACGATGCTTATGATTTGCCGGGGGCCGTCATATTACGGCATGGAGCCGATCGACTTCAATTTCGTCATGGGGAAAACGAGGAAAAGGGAGCGACTGCAGAGGGTTGCGGCGCCTTACGAATTCGCCATGCCCGCTTCGCGTCTTCTGAGGATCCCGCTTGTGTGGGCGCTTCTCCTCTGCCCGATGCTGATGCTTATGGCCGAGCGATTCTTCTACACCAACGAAGCGGCGATTTATGCCAGCATGGGGTTTGATGTGGCCCAAGCGTCCATCATGCTTTCGGTGGTCTATATCGGGTCGATGATCGTGGTCCCGCTATTCGGCTTTCTCAGCGATCGCTTTGGGCCGAAGAGAATATTGCTGACCTATTGCCTCATCGGGGCCGTAAACATGTTCCTCTTTCCTCTTTGGTGCCAAACAGGATTTGTTGGAGGCGCGATTCTTGCCCTCTTCTACAACGTGGGCACGGTAGGCCTCTATTTCGGCTCGGTGGTCACTACGCCCTTGTTCGGTCTGGAGAAAAGCCCAGTGCTTATCGGGTGGACCCAGGTGGTCACCTCGGCGGGCTCTGCCATTTCTCCCCCGCTGGCCGCTGCCATGTATGAGTGGTCGGGCTCCTATGTGCTTCCTTTGGCCGTGGCCGGTCTGTGCTATCTGGCGGCATTCGCCATCGCGTTCTTCTGCTTGAGCAAGAAAAGCCAAGATTACTTGGAGAAACTCGACGAACCTTATAAAAGGGATGAACTATGCAGCGAACTGAAATAGTAAGGCAAGATGACAAGAACATCATAGACCCCTTTTTGCGCCATACGAAATCGGGGCCGACCGATGTTGCGATTATCGACGGCGCTGAAGTGCTGACATACCAAGAGCTGTGGCGCTTGTCGAAATACGTTGTCCATTCGTTATGGGACTTCGGTATACGGAAGGGCGATCGAGTTGCGTATTTCCTGCCTAATGGCGTTGACCTCATCGTGCTGTATCTGGCCATTCAGGCCATGGGCGCCGTTGCGGTGCCCGTCAATTATCGTTTTACATCCGAAGAGGTAGGCTGTTTGGTCAACGCTTCGGATGCTGAGGCTCTGATCTATGCGCCAGAACACCAAAGCGTCGCCATTGATGCCCGCAAGGGCTTCGATCATGCGGTGCAGATACTCAGCAGCCAGTTTATTCGCGATGCGTTATCTGACATGCGCCAGGGAGGTCAGTCGGATTCCGCCAAGGATTTCGAGGTGTTCCAAGAGGGCGGCCCATCCCGGATTCAATTTACCGGGGGCAGCACGGGAGCGCCCAAGGGCGCCGCTCGTACCCATGCAGCGGATCTCGTCGAGATCCGCGATATCTTAGAGACCATAGGGCTTGAGGATGTCGAGCATCCCGTTGCTCTTGTTCAGGCGCCAATGGAGCATCATGGGGGGCACAGCTGGCTGCTTTCCTGTCTGAGTGCTGGCGCTGCCGTGGTGGTCGCCTCCAAGTTCGATGCCGAGGAGATACTCGGCAAAATCGAGCGATACGCCGTGACCCATATCATCTTGCTGCCCCCCAGCGTATACTGTCGTCTCTCACGCGAGGCCGCGCCCGGCGCTCGCGACCTGTCTTCGGTGCGTATTGTGCAGAGCGCCGCCGGCGCCATGACCCCCTCCATAGTGGAGGGGATATTCCAGCTGTTTCCTGCCTGCGAGATCAACTATGGTTGGGGACAAAGCGAGAGCGGCGTCGGCACTTCGATGCGATTGTCGAGGGAGGAATACGCTTCAGGCACGCCAAAAATCCATTCGGTGGGAGTGCCGATGAGATCTTTAGAAATGATGTTGCTCGATGAGAAGGGGGGAGCCTCCGATTGCGGCGAGGCCGTGGTGCGAACGCCGGCCATGATGGAGGGGTATTACGAACGGCCGGACCTTACGAGGGAAGTACTGCAAGACGGCTGGTTGAGGACAGGCGATGTCTTTGCCCGCGACGAACAGGGCCTGTACTACTTTAAGGCTCGGGTGAAGGACGTGATAAAAACAGGAGGAGAGAACGTCTACGCAAGCGAGGTGCAGGCGGTTATCCTGAGCCACCCCGAAGTGCAGGACTGCGTCGTGAAAGGTGTTCCTGATCTGGTATGGGGGGAGGCAGTGGCCGCCATCGTGCAACCGATGAAGGGAAGCGCTCTGTCGCCGAAAGCGATACAGGACTTTTGCAAAAGACACTTGGCGAGCTACAAAAAGCCGCAGAAGATAGGCCTGGTAGACGATCTGGGGAGAGACGAGTCGGGGAAAGTGGGCGCCGATCGGATGAACGAGCTTTTCTCTTTGGCGGAAAGCTGAGCACGCCTAGCGCGGTAGGATTCCACGTTCGCGGGCGTTCTCTACGGCCTCAACCCGCGAATGCGCATCCAATTTCTGAAGGGTGTTTCGGATGTGCGTTCTCACCGTGTGAACGGAAATATACAGCTGCTGGCTGATGGTCTCCGTGGTACTGCCACGCGCGATCATTTCGAGTATTTCGACTTCTCGTTCGCTGAGAACCGGCAACGCTTCGTCAGTGTCGGCTTTGGAGCGCTTGGGCCGGCACTCAAGGGCATGAATGAGGGATTGGGCGTAGGCGGGGTGCACGTCTTGGGCGACGGCAAGCTCGAGAAGCGGTTTGAGGATGTCGCCCGCAGCGATCACGCTCCGTACAATCTGCTCCTTTTCGGCCAGGGCGAGACTATACTCGATAGACCGGAGTGCCTGCTCGCGCTGTCCCAGCTTGAAATATATGCAGCCGAGAAGCGCCCGTGCGCTTAGACACCATATCGCAGCACTGTTGGCATCGAAGAGCACCAAGCTGCGCTCCAGCTGCCGCTTCGCCATGTTCATGATGTCTTGACGGTTTGCGTCTTCAAGGGCGAATGCCAGCAGTGTTCGTTGGGCTATTATGAAGCTCATAAAGCTTGTGGTTCCCTGGAACGGGGTTTCGACGATCGATCCTTGCGGGTAGAGAACCTTTGCAGCTTCCGAGTGGTCTCCCTGCTCCAGAAGCACCTTTGCTTTTACCCCCTGGATGTAGGCGCTCCAGTTGCGCTCCGGGCGAGGTGCGGCATATTGCTCGGCCTCGTTGAGAAGCATGAGCGACGTGTCGATGTCGCTGCGCGCCGCTGCAACTTCGGCCAAACCGATATAGGCGAATGGCAAGTACTTGCCCTTTTGCGCGTTCGGAGACGGATAGAGCGCGGTGTTGAAATGGACTTCCGCCTCGTTCAGGTGGTTTCGTTCAAAGGCTATGAATCCGAGAATTGCCCGGGCGAGTCGCCGCTCGGCGTCAAGGGCATTGCTTTGCAGCTCCAGAAGGGCCAGACTGCGCTCCTCTGCCTCGATGAGCGAGCCTTGCAGGAGTAGGACCTCGATGTGCTGGGTCTCTGCAATGGCGGCGTGGCGATTGTCGTGGGCCTTGACGAATTCCGACCGTGCCTCGGCGGCACATTGGGCGGAAGAGCCGGCATCCCCGTTAAGGTAAAACCCAAAACTCTGAGACAAGAGGGCCGATCCTCTGAACCAATTGAGGTCGGTCGGAAGATTGTCGAGAGCATGCTTGCCCTCGTCTATAGCCAGGTCGGCTGATCCGCGATAGCGATAGACCAAGCTTCGTATGGCATGGGCTCTGCCAAGGGCCGGTTTGTCATCGCGGGCGAGAAAGGCCTGCTCGGCAAGGCGCAGCGGACGCTCTATATGGTCGAGGTCCTTAGAATAATAGCTTGAGAATGCCGCCGAAAGGCAGAGATCCGGCTCCTGTGCCAAGACCGAATCCGGCCAACTGAGGAATTCTCGATACCAGGTGAGGCGAGTCTTTTGAGGGCTGATGGACGGAGCGCTCTCAAGAGCATGGGAGTGGTAGCGATCGAGCAGAAGCCATCCGGCCGTCGTGTCTCCCGAGGCCATATGGTACTCAGCTGCCAAGAGGAGTTCTCCGCGCTTTTGATACCACGCGGCCGCTTTTTGCCAAAGGTCCTTCTCGTGGGCGAGGTCGCTGGTGCGACTGAACTGATCTCTGAGGAAAGCACGCAGGAGTTTTGGGTAGGCGAAGGTTGTACCCTGGTCATCCACGGGGGAGATCAGCCCACGATCCTTAAGCCAAACGATGTATTCGCCAGAATCATCAGTAGAGCGTACGGTGTCGCACAGGGGGGGCGGAAAATTCGTTCAGAATGCACGTATCGAGCATAAAGGTGCGAATGCGTGAGGGCAAGGTATCGTAGATGGCGTCATTGAGCCATTCTGTGATGCGGCGATCGCGGGCGCCGATGTTGGAGACGAAGTCGTCGCGATCTTCCGGATCGATGCGTTTTATTTGCAGAAGGGCCAGATGGAGCGCCGCTGGCCATCCGCCCGTGAGATCCATGAGGCGCTCCACGGATGTCTCTTTGAGATCAATCAGATTCTCCCGGAGGAGGAGGCGCAAGTCTCCTCGCGTGAAAGCAAGGTCTAGGGCTGAAATCTCGAAAAGCTGGCTATGGGCTCGAAAAGAAGACAAGGGGAACGGAGGCGTAGATTCGCTCGAAATAATAAGGTGCAATGAAGGGGGAGCCCATCGAATGAGGGCAATAACAGCCTCATGCACCTCGGGATTGGATACGAGATGATAGTCGTTGAGTATGAGGACGTGGTCTCCAGTTATATGGGAGACCTGCTCAAGCGTCCAGGCCAGGTCAAGCGACGAAGCGCCTGGGGGAGGGTCTGATTGATAATCCTGCTTCGACAGCATAGCCAAAAGAGACGAGGCAAGCTTCTGGTAGAACATGGCCACTTCGTTGTCGGACTCGTCGACTTGGAGCCACGAGACGTGCTTGTCGGTATGGTTGGCCCAGCTTGTCAGCAGCGTTCCCTTTCCCCACCCCGACGATGCGACGCAGAGCGTGAGAGGGTATTTCGTTCCTTCGTTTAGCAGGCTTAGCAGTCTGTGACGCGGCACGATGCTTTTTGACTCAAGGGATGTTGGAGGACAACCTCCTATGTTGATAACACTCAAAGTGCTCTCCTCGCGCGACGGTGCAAGCCACCAGCTTGGTTAGTGATGATATCACGAGAACCTAGGGGAGTAGCGCAAATACCTCAAGCGATACCTCATTTGTGCGGTGACCCGACGATCGTCCATTCCTATGATCGAACAGCGAGTTGAATTCGCTCGGCAGCGCATCTGCCGAAGTATCGAGGGCTTTGATCGAAGGGGCGGATATGGCTAAGTCGGAGGAAATACCCGATTTTGGTCTCCTTCACGGTGTGAAGGTGCTTAGCACGGGCACGGTGGCGGCCGAGCCCTATGCCGCCACGCTGATGGCCGAGCACGGGGCCGATGTCGTCCAGGTTGAGAATGCGCGCAGCCCTGAGGGGATGCGGAAAAACGTCGCTTTGGAATGGGCGCAGGATGCACGGTGCAAGCGCACCATTGCTCTTGACATCCCATCGAAAGAGGGGCGGGGTGTCTTCCTTGATCTCATCCAATGGGCAGATATCTGGCTGGAGTCCTCCAAGGGGGGAACCTATAAGAAATGGGGATTCGACGACGAGTTTCTTTTGGAGCTCAACCCTGATCTCGTTATTGTGCATGTCTCGGGCTATGGGGAGATGGGAGAGCCCGACTACGTGCGTCGCCCGAGTTATGACCCGATAGCCCAGGCCTTCAGCGGGTTTATGTACATCAATAGTCCTAGAGGTACGAAGCCCATGGCGGTTTTCCCGGGCATCGGCGATTTCATTACGGCGCTTTTTGCACTCTGGTCATCGCTGGCGGCTCTCCTGCGCGCCCGCGAGACCGGTGAGGGGGATGTTATCGACTTGTCCCAGTACGAGGCGATCTTGCGCGTTTCGGCTCAGTATCCGGCCGAGTATTTCACCAAGGGCAATCAGCTGGTCAGAAATCCGGATATTGACGGAGATGTGGGCGGTCTCGGGGTCTATGAGTGTAGGGACGGCCGGTATGTGTACGTCGCCCTGAATCCCTCTGCCTTGAAAAGCGACGGGCTTGCGCTTTTGGGATTGACGGGAGATCCCGATTTTGATCGGCAGGACGCAATCGTTGCTGGGACGGCCCGGGATGAGAAGTCGAAAAGAGCGATCGAGGACTACTGTTTGTCCCATACGGCAAGCGAGGTCGATCGTGACTTCAACAAGGTCAATATCGGCTGCTGCAAGATCATGGACTACTCGGAACTGGGAGACAATCCGCACTGCCTGAAGCGGGAAAGCATCGTCGAATGGTTCGATGACGCTTCGGGACAGATGGTGCGGGGAGTGGGCATTGTGCCCCGAGTGGAGCGAAGGCCCGGCCACGTTTGGCGCGGCGCCCCCCGCTTGGGCCAGGACAACGAGGATATCTTGGAGGAGTTGGGCTACTCCTCTGCGGATATAGAAAAGCTATACGCCGAGGGCGTCATTGTGCGCGACTAGTTGGTTGTACGCGAGGCGCCCATTTCCATAATCGTCTCGCTGCAAAGCTAGTGCCCGTTTTCGGAAGGAGATGCTAAACGCGCAATTGTTCATAGATGTATTGAAAGGAGGAAGCATGATTGAGATTCCCGAAAGTGTGGAGACATGGGAAGAAACCGAGAAGACCATCGGGGAGACCCTGCCTGTGATTTACGGGGCAGACGCGGCGACCCTTGGATGGATTCGCCAATGGAATGAGGTGATCGAAGCTGATTGTCCTCTCTATTATGACGAAGAGTTGGCGCAGCGGCTGGGATACAAGACCATCCCGGCACCTGCCGGCATGGCCATGGCGGTGGGTACGGCCTCATGGTGGGAGCCCGGGGTGGAAGAGGGTCGCGTCGGGCCGCTGTATCCCCTCGCAATGCCCATGCTCGTTCCCACTCCTCGGCACTCGCTTGGCTTTGCGACAGACACCGAAGTAGAGTTTCTGCGTCCCCTCTATCCGGGGGACACTCTTCGCCAAGTCGGGCGGTTGGTGAGCGTGACCCGAAAGCGTCTTAAGGTTGGCGACGGCGCTTTCTTCACTGTGGAAATTGAGTTTATCAACCAGAACGATGAGACCGTGGCCGTTCAGCGCGTTACGACCTGGTCGGGCAACCCTGTTGAGGAGGGCGAGTAACTATGGCGAAGTGGGATGAGCAATTGACCTTTGAGGAGGTCAGCGAGGGAGACGAACTCCCCGAGCTGGTTCTTCCCCTCACGGTGCAGCGTCTTGTGATGGAGGCCGCAGCGAATCGCGACTTTGTGCCGTTGCATCATGATGATGCCGCGGCTCAGAGGACGGGAGCGCCGGCCATGTTCGCCAACACGTGGTACTACATGGCTCTCAGCGAGAGGCATTTGCGCGAGTGGGTTGGACTTGAAGGCGAGATTCTCAAGATCGGGCCGTTCCGCATGGGCAAATTCGCTTGTCCGGGCGTTGACTTGCATTGCGGTGCGCGCGTTGTGGAGAAAAGGGAGGAAAACGGAAAGAACGTCGTCGAGCTTGATATTTGGCAAGACGACGGCACCGATAAAAACATGTGGGGCAAAGCGTTGGTCGCCTTGCCTGCAAAGCAATCGTAATCAGGGGAAAGGTACGATTCAACTATGTCGAATACAGTAAAAGGGTGGCTTTGCGCCATAGCGGGCATGGTGACCATGGGCGTGTCCCATCTGTGTTACTCGATCATCATCATCTTGATGGCATCGATGGTTGCCGCCGTCGGGTGCTCTGCGGCAGAAGGTGCGCTCATCTTCAGCATTACCGCTATTGGCTCTTTGGTAGCATCGGTTTTCATCGGGCCCTTGCTTAAGGTGCTCAAGACGAAATATGTTTACGTCATCGGCGGAATCTTGCAGGGCGCTCTGCTGGTGACCATGGGGTATTCCACCAACCTGATGCTTGTTTACGTCATGGCGTTCTTGTTTGGCGTTGGCAACAAGTTCTGCGGCGCGATGACCCATCAGATCAACGTTACCAACTGGTTTGCCTCTGGGCGCGGAACTATCTCTTCGATGGGCACTCTCGTTTCCGGACTGCTCAATGCGGTGATGGCGACGGTTACCGGCGTGCTCAGCTCGATGTTCGGATATCAGACCTATTCGCTCATTGCGGGCTTCGTGCTGGCTGGCATCATCGTGGTGCTTGGCCTGCTGTTTGTTTGCGACGCTCCCGAAAAGTACGGCATGCAGCAGATTGTGCTGAAGGAGAAGGAGGGCAAGAAGACTCGGACGATTGGAGCCGATTCGAAAGTGTACGAGACGGCCATGCCGATGTCGAAACTGCTGCGCCAGCCTCTTTTGTGGGTTGTTCTGGTATGCCCTTTCCTCATGCAGTTCGCTTGCACGACCTACTACAGCAATCAGTCGCTCGTGCTGGGTTCCATGGGTCTGGATGTGATGCAGATCTCTTATTGCGTGTCCATCGTAAGTCTTTCCCAGATGATTTTGGTGCCGCTGTTTGGTGTGCTGTCCGATGTCATCAGTGCCCGTAAGACTCTCATTATCTACTGCGTTGTGGCCGCAGCTAACATGTTCCTGTTTGGTGTGACATCTCAGATGGGTCTTATCGGCGGCATGATTCTGGCCTTCTTCTACAACGCTGGCATGGTCAATCTGTACTTCGGTGCTGTCGTTGCCACGCCGCTCTTCGGCGTGAACAAGTCCGCCACCATCACCGGTTGGTGCAATGCCTCCGTGTCCGTGGCGGCCATGATCGCTCCGGTGTTTGCGGCGGGGCTGTACGGGGCAACGGACTCTTTCGTTTTGCCGCTGGCCATTGCTGGCTGCTGCTTCACGGTGGTCGTCATTCTTGCCGCCATCGGTATGAGCAGCAAAGCGCGCAAGCATTTGGAGGCAGCCGATAAGCCCTACAAAGAGGCTGAGGCGATTGCAGGGGCGGTTGCTGCTTAGAAGCATTGCCCTATCCGTTCAATTAAAGGAGAGAAAATGGCAAAAGCAAATGATGTACCTCAGTTCGGCCTGCTCAATGGTCTCAAAGTTCTCAGCTGTGGGCAAGTGACCGCAGAGCCCCACGCGACGTCTCTGATGGCGGAGCACGGAGCGGATGTCATTCATGTCGAGAACTGCAAGTCACCCGAGATGACGCGTGGCTTTGCAATCTCATTCGCTCAGGAGAACCGCAATAAGCGAAATCTCGCTATGAACGTTCCCGAGTCAAAGGATGTATTCGACAAATTGCTTCAGTGGGCCGACGTGTGGATCGAGTCCTCGAAGCCCGGCATGTATGACAAGTGGGGCTACACCGACGAACATGTGCTCGAGCTGAACCCGAAGTTGGTGGTTGTTCACGTTTCCGGTTATGGTCATTTCGGTGATCCGGATTACGTGCCGCGTCCCAGCATGGACGTGATCGGTCAGGCGTTTTCGGGCCTTATGGCGCTGAACGGCGAGAAAGAGCCGTCGGCTCCTCTGGTGAGCAAGCCCGGCATCTGCGATTATCTTACAGGTCTCTATGCGATGTGGGCGGCGCTCATGGGCGTCTACCATGCCCAGAAGACGGGCGAGGGCGATGTGATCGACGTCTCGCAATACGAATCCTGCCTGAGAGTGCAGGGCTATGGGCCCCTTATGTACACAACGACGGGCGAGCAGTTGAAGCGCACGGGCAACAAAGAGGCCACCTATGCCGGCATCGATGTATTCGAGTGCAAGGACGGCAACTACTGCGTCGTTCAGGTGTCCGGTCGTCCGGCGGCAAAAGCCATTGCCGCGTTGCTCGGTCTTGACGACGAGGAGCACTTCATTGAGGGTCGTCCGACGTTGAATGGTACGCCGCAAGGAGAACGCCTCGATGGGGCTATCAAGGCGTTCTGCCTTGAGCGCACGCCCGATGAGGTTGAGACGCAGCTGAAGGCTATCGGCGTCGCATGTGCGCCCATCAACAACTACGAGATGCTCATGAGCAATCCCCATGTGATCGCGCGCAACGACTTTGTCGAGTGGTACGACGAGGCGAGCGAGCAGACACTGAAGGGCGTGGCCGTGCTGCCCCCCGTGAAGAACAATCCTGGCCAGATTTGGCGTGGCGCTCCGAAACTGGGCCAAGACAATGAGGACATTCTGGAAGAGCTCGGATACTCGAACGAAGAGATCGAGGCAATGTATGCCGAGGGAAAGATTGGAAAGGCGGAGTAATTACATGGATTTTTCGTTCACTGAAGAGCAGGAGCTGTTGGCCGAGAACTTGGTGGAGTTCATGGATCGAGAGTATCCTGAAAGCCTTATTAAGGAATGCGATGAGCAGAAGATATTCCCTGTAGAGGCGAATAAGAAGTTCTATGAGGCGGGATTCGGAGCCATCGGCGTTCCGGAGGAGCTGGGCGGCGTTCCTGCAGATATGGTGACGATGTGTCTGGTCACTTCCATTGTGTATCGCTACTCCTGGGCCGGATGCACCTATAGCCCCCTGTCTATCATGAATGCCGCCGATAAGGCGAGTCCGGAAATTCGCACGGAGATGCTCGAGGGTCTTATGAGCGGCGAGAAGCGTCACTCTTTCGGCAATACAGAGCCGGGAGCCGGTTCGGATGCCGCCGGCATCAAGACGTCCTACAAGAAGGTCGACGGAGGTTATGTCATCAACGGGCATAAGATCTACAACACTTATGCCAGCTGTTCCGATTACAACATCATCACCGCAAAGGATCCCGAGATTGATGATCCTTACAAGGCGGTTACGCTGTTTGCGATTCCCAACCCGACGCCGGGCATGACTATTGTGGATTTGCCGACCATCGGGCAATGGCTTGAGCCTACTTGCGAGACGTTCCTGGAGGATTGCTTCATTCCCGATAAGTATCTGTATGGCAAGGAGCATGGCGGCTGGGTCCAGCTTATGAAGCACTTCGAGGCAGAGCGCCTTCTTTGCGCGGCCATGTACCTTGGTCAGGCCGAGACGGCGTTCGCCGATCTTTGCGCCTACGCCAATTCACGCATTCAGTTCGGTCAGCCTATTGGCAAGTTCCAGCTCATTCAGGAAAAGGTGTGCCGCGACAAGATCATTCTTGAGAGCATGCGCAATATGGTGTTCCGTACTGCTTGGGAGTACGACCAGGGCAAGTCTATCCGCATCGATGCGAATATTTGCAAGCTGCTCTGCACTGAAGGCAATTGGCAGATTTGCGACGATGGCATCCAGATCCTTGGCGGTCTGGGCTATTGCACCGACCATCGTATGCAGCGTTTGTGGCGCGATGCCCGTGTCGGCCGCATCGGTGCCGGTTCGAGCGAGATTCTCACGAAGACCATCGCCAAGGACGTGCTTCGCGAGGCTGGCCAATATGGCGGCGGCACGCGCGCGTTGGGTATCTAGGAGGGCACATGCGTATTGTAGTTGCAGTTAAGATTCTGCCGGATAGCAAAGATCTTCGTGCTGGCAATGACGGTGCTCTTGATTTCAGCCATGCTCGCAATGTCGTGTCTGAGTATGATCTGAATGCCATTGAGGCCGCGGCTCAGCTTGCTGCCTCCCAAGAAGGATCGACGGTAAAGGTTCTTTCGGTGGGCCCGGCGTCTATTGACGAGTCGAAGGTAAAGAAGAACATTCTATCTCGTGGCGTTGACGAGCTCTACTTTGCCACGAACGACGCTCTGGAGCATGCGGATGCGCGAGCGACTGCGCAGGCGCTTTCGCTGGCCCTGCAAGACGTTGGTGGCTGGGATGTTGTGATCTGCGGCGATGGATCCGATGATTTCTACGCAAAGCAGGTCGATGCGCAGCTTGCTGCGACCCTTAACGTCCCCTGCGTGAATGGCGCGACTCTTTTGCAGGCAGGAGACGGCTGTATCGTGGTCGAGCGCGTGCTCGAGGATGTGGTGGAGACGGTGGAGGTGCCTCTGCCCGCTGTCATCTCGGTGCAGCCATCGGTTGCCGTTCCTCGGACTCCGTCCATGAAGGACATTCTAGCAGCAGGAAAGAAGCCGATGCACGTAGCGCCGTTGGACGTGGCTTCCGAAGAGACGGTCGAGTGGGTTGAGTGCAAAGTGCCTGAGCCGACGCCGCGCAAGAAGCAGATCTGCCACGTCAGCGACGAGGGCGCCATTGCGAGTTTTGCTGCCAGCCTCAAAGCCGCGCTCTAGAAAGGGGAGAAACGTTGAAAGTGTTAGTTTTAGCTGAGCGTCCGGGTGCGGCAGAAGAGCTTTGCGCCGGTGCGAGGGCCATGGGTGCCGATGAGGTTGCCCTGGTGGCTTTCGGCGACATGGAGATGCCGCCCTCATGCGCTGATCTTATCTATCGCGTGACGGTTCCGGAGGGGCTTTCGCTCGATAACGCCACGGCGACGGTCAATGCGATCTTCGATCATGTACGGCCGGATGTGGTGCTGGTAGAGCCTACGCGTCATATGCGCATTCTTGCTGGCGCCCTTGCTTTCCACGGCGGCACCAGCGCTATTGCCGACGTGATGGAGCTTGACGGCGATGTGGCCTCCAGCATGTATTATGGAGGAGCCGCTATCCTAAAGCGAAAGCCCGGCAAGACCGCCATCTATCTGATGCAGCCAGGTGCTTTCGGCGATAGCGTTGCAGCATCGGGCGCCAATCAGGAAGAACCTTTTGCGTGGGTTGATCCGGGTGCCACAGTTAAGGTGCTATCGAGCGAGCCCATCGAGAAGAGCGGGGTCGACTTGCAGAAGGCCGATGTCGTCGTTGCCGCCGGAAGAGGTTTTGGACTCGAGTCCGATCTTGATATGGCCCGAGCGCTCTGTGACAAGCTGGAGGCTGGTTTGGGCTGCACGCGTCCTTTGGCCGAGGATATGAAGTGGCTGCCGCGGGAGACGTACATCGGTGTCTCTGGGCTCATGCTTGCTCCTAAGGTGTATGTTGCAGCAGGGCTTTCGGGCCAGATGCAGCATATGGTCGGTTGCGATCGAGCCGGAACCATCTTTGCTATAAACAAGGATGCCGATGCTGCCGTATTCGATCAGTGCGACTATGGCATTGTTGGTGACATTCAGACGGTTCTTCCTTTGCTGGTGAACGAGCTTTAGAAAGAACGGTAGACGTCGAAATGGGGAAGTGCCCCTGGTTTATGCCGGGGCACTTCTTCGGTTTTGGGCCGCTTTCTCTGGTATAGAGGTTCGCAATGTCGAGCAACCGGGTGTTCGCCTGTCAACGAAAAGGGGCAGCCTTGAGGCTGCCCCTGGAGTAAGGGAATCGTGGATCCCTGTCGTTGGCTGCTCAGGTGCGGGCGAGCGTGCCTCCGCTGTGGCTTAGCGCTGACCGAACAGGTCGTCCAGGTTCAGGCCGTTGCCATAGCCATCGCCGTAGCCGTACCCGTTGCCGCCGTCCTGGCCGTAACCATCGCCGTAGCCCCAGCCGTAACCGTAGTCGTTACCGTCGCCGTAGCCCCAGCCAAAGTCCTGACCCTGCTCGGGCATCTGCTGCTCCCGCTGGGCCTTCTGCTCCGCGGCGGCCTTCTGGCTGGCGGCATCGTCGCCCAGGGTCACGGAAATCTCCTGCTCCTGGCCGTTGCGGTTCACCGTCAGCTTCACGGTGTCGCCGGGGTTCTTCCCACGCACGGCCAGCATGAGGTCGGAGGCACCTTCCACAGACTCGCCGTCCAGGGCCGTGATGATGTCGCCCTCCTGGAGGCCGGCCGCCTCGGCGCCGGAGCCCTGGGAGACGGCGGCCACGTAGGCGCCGGACTCGGCCGCGAGGCCGTAGCTGGCAGCCGCCTGGTCGTTCACCGTGGACAGGCTCACGCCGAGCTGGGCGTGGGTCGGGGTCTCGCCGGCGATGATCTGCTGGGCGAGGTTCACCGCGTAGTTCACCGGAATGGCGAACCCGACGCCGGAGTAGTTGCCAGAGTACGAGGTGATCAGCGTGTTGATGCCGATGAGCTTGCCCTCGTCATCCACCAGCGCGCCGCCGGAGTTGCCCGGGTTGATGGCCGCATCGGTCTGGATCATGTTCGGGTAGATAGTGGTCTCGCCGCTGCCGCCGGACTGCATCGACTCGCTCGCGTCCATGATCTGCGAGCGGCTCGTGGCGGACACGATGCCCGTGGCCACCGACTGCTCGAGCCCGAAGGGGGCGCCCAGGGTCATGACCCACTCGCCGACGGTCAGGTTGTCCGAATCGCCGATCTCCATGGGGGTGAGGCCGCTGGCATCCTTGGCCTTCAACACCGCCACGTCGGAGGAGGGATCGGTACCCACCAGCTCGGCGTCGTAGGTGTTGCCGGCGATGGTCACCTTATAGGCGCTGCCGCCGTCGACCACGTGGTTGTTGGTGATGAGGTAGCCGTCCTCGGTCATCACGACGCCCGAGCCGGTACCCAAGCCCTGGAGCTGGCCGCCCGCATCGGCGTAGGTCTCCACGTATACCACGGACGGCAGGCACTTGGCGGCCACGGCCTCGGCCAGGGTCGCATCGTCGTTGGTGTTGATGACAGTCTGGGTAGCGGAAGGGGTGCCCGTGGCCTCGGCGGTGGCGGGGTCGATGATGGCGCCCTGCACGCCGAACGCGAGCATGCAGGCGAGCGCGGCGCCGGCGAATCCGGTGAGGAAGGAGCGGCGGCCGAACTTCGGCTTGGCGGTGGCGGTGTTCTCGACGCTGGCGGCCACGGAGCCGTCGATGTCGAACTCGTAGGTCTGGCTCGCGGCGGAGTCGACGGCGTTGTCGCGGAACGAATGCTTGCCGAAGGGGTTCGGAGTGGTGTTCAAGTTGGTCATTGGTGATCTCCTTCTGAAAGGGGGTCGGTCATGTGCTGGAGTGCACACTATCACGCCCCAGCACGTCCCAATGACCTCGGCAACCCCCAATCACGACCGGCCCACGCAGATACACCAACGGGAGTAGTCCCTGCGGATTATGGGGAAGCCTCGAATGCACAAAACAGGGTACTTCTCGTAGGATTTTGTGCCGGGAGGGCTTGAACCGTTTAGCGTGAACAGGGAAAACTTTTCGCATTTGCCGCCAATAGCTACGAGAAATGGCTCATTTTGCACATTTCGGATCGATGGTGCTTTTAGACGCTCTTCTTCCAGTGTGATGCGCCCGATGCGGGCGGCCGGGTCATGACCGCGCTCGTAGAGCCGCAGGTTCTGGTTGCGCGTGGGGTCGCGCCAAGGCTTTAGACGGCTTGGTGGTGCGCGTCGACTGGTGCACCAAGCGGCGCGCACCACCGCCGGCTTCTAATACTTCTCAACGAGATCGATGAGTTCCTGCTTGGAATGCAGGCAGGTCTTCTCCAAAATGCGGCGGGTGTGGGTGCGGATGGTGGATTCCGAGACGAAGAGCGCTTCGGCGATGACCTTTGCGGAGCGGCCGCGGGCGAGGTAGGGGAGCACCTCGGCCTCGCGACGGGTGAGGCCGTAGTCGTCGGCGAGGAGCGCGAAGACGACCTCTTCGCTGTTAATAGCTTCGGCCCCATCGATCTCGCCGGTCGCAGAAGTGCTGATGGACTCCGCAACGGGAGAGGTGCTGGCAGGGTCGGCAGCTGCTTTGTCGGTTGCCTTGACGGCTGTTGGGGCAGCTAAGACCGACGATGGATCTGAGACGCTCGAATGCGGATTCGCGTTGCCGTCGCCGGTCGCCTCGCCAATCGCCATTCTCCCTTCTGCCTCCTCGTCCGAAACCGAGCGTTTGGCGTTGTGCCAGAGAAACCATAGCAGGATGACGAGCAGGTACACCGCTCCGATGCACACGCCCACTACAGCGCAGCCAGCCACTTCGGGGAGGAGCATGATCAGATACCCGATGCCGATGCCCACGAGCCGTGCGAGAATGGACAGCGCCCTCACCAGGCCCCCTATAACGAAGCCCGATACGGCGTAATCGTAGGCAGCTGTGGCTACCAGGTACCAGATGACCACGTCGAAGACCCCATGTACGGCGCTCATGATTGCGTTCAGCACTACGGGGTGAACATTCCAGAAAAACGGCAGCGCCGCGAACAGCACGATGGCGATGGGGATAAGCAGTTGGTAGACTAGCGACAGGTTTACTCGCCGCTGCAAGGCAACCGTGAAGGCCAAAAGAAGCACTGCAACGACGAAATTCAGCACGAGGGGCAGTTCATGGGCCGTGCTCGCGGAGTTCACGCTGAGCACGGCGGTCTCCCACATAAAGCCGAACAGGCAGGAGAAAACGAGGGCGGCGATGATGAGCGGCACGAGGGTGGTGAGAGCCGCCAGGTAGCGCTGAGACTCGGTTCGGTGGGGCGCGAGGAGAACCGACGGCTGGCTGCTCTCGGTACGGCAGCGCTTCAGGCAGAGAACCGAGGCTATTGGCAGGGGAGCCATGAGCGCAAGGGGCGGAAAGGGAGTGAGGGCCACGAGGGAGTCGACGGCGAGAAAGATGATGGTGGTGAGCAAGAACGACGCCGGGGCATACAGGGCCGTGCGCGAGGGATGCACGCGTCCGAGCACGTCCGCCCAGCTCCCCCATAGGTAGCCGAAGCCGACGCCGCATAGCGTCGAGCCGATCACTAGCGATGCGGAAAGCGCTGGGCCGGCAAACCATATGCCGGCGCCGCCGATAGCCGCGATGCCGACAAGGATGCATCCGCAGAAGGGCCACGGCGAGAGTTTCGCCAGATTTTCCGGCGCCCGCTCTACAAGGGCCGACACGCCTAAGAGCACGGTCATGTTTGCCAAAAACGATACGACGACGATCAACGTATTGTACTGGGGCGTGTCCGCCGCGCCGGTGAGCAGGATGGAGCTGCGGAAGGTGAGCATGCTGCAGGCCCAGAAAAACGCGAGGCCGAGATAGCACAGGTGCAGAAAGCGGTGAAGCGGCTCGATAGCGGCCGATGGTGCATCGCGGACTGCTGTCACGGCCCTGCTCCTCCTTCTCCATTGCCAGTGTGAACTGGGCGTTTCCCTGTCGCGTCCTCTATTATGACTGACTTGCGTCTCGGTAAATCATCAGAAACTGATGATATGGCGCATAGCCGACGATTCTAGCATGGAGCGCCAACGGAAGGAGGTGCGAAATGCAAGAGACAAGAGGCGGGGCTGCGCGTGCGACCGCGCAAACATCGGAGAGAGAGGTCGTGCGCGATGCCGCACGGGTGAACGTCTGCGCCAAGGCAGCCTACCTGAGCACCATTGAGGCTCTGTTCTCGCGATGGGGCGATGACTATGAAGCGGCGTACGAGGCGGCCCGTGCGACAGCGGCCGATTTAGCGATAGCGCCCGCGACGCCGGTGGGCGCCGTGCGCTGCCGACTCGAGAACGAGGTGCTCACCTTGGGCGCTCCCGCGGCGGCGGTGCCCGTCGAATCGCTTTATAAGCCTTGGGCCGATGGACGGGAGCGCCGCAGAGGGGTCTCGGCTGAGTTTGGTGCGGCCCGGCATCTGCTCCTCGGTGACAGCGCCCAGCACATGCGGGCCCTTTATCGCGCTCTCGAACTTGAGGTGCCGATGGAGTTTTGCGCCATGCCCGACCATGTGACGCTCATGACCGAGGTGGTGGCCCTGTGCGTCGATGCGGGAAACCATGAGGCTGCTCTTGCGCTGTTGTCCGAGCATTTCGACTGGCTGGACGCTTACGAGCAAACCCTGCTCGCCCATGCGGCCGCGCTCTCGTCGGCGCCCCCCTCGGCTCGTACCGACGAGCTGGCTCGCGCTCTGGCCCATGGGCGCGAGCTGGCGGTAGCTCTCGCGGCGGCCGTCCGAGACCTATCCGTGTCCCTTCGGTAAAAACCGAGGACTTCCCCAGACAAGGAGAAAGCAGATATGCAAGAGAAGGAGGCTTTAATGCACTGCAATCCCACCAGGCGAACCTTCCTGAAGGGTACCGCCGCCACCGCTGCGCTGGCTGCTGTGGGCACTTGCTCGGTGGCCGCGTGGCGGGCCGAGCAGGCCGAGGCCGCCGCCACGGGCGCGGCCAAGATTCAGGGCGCATCGCTGTGCAACGGCTGCTCCAGCAAGTGCGGCCTGATCGCCACCGCTCTCGACGGGCGGTTGTGGACCGTCGAGGGCATGAAGGAGCACCCCTATTCCAAGGGAACGCTCTGCGGTCGCGGTCACGGCGCGGCTCAGTGGGCCTATTCCGACGGCCGGCTGACTCAGCCTATGAAGCGCGCCGCCGACGGCAGCTTCGTCCCTATCAGCTGGGATGACGCTCTGTCCGAAATTGGCGCGAAGGTGCAGGAGATCATCGCCGAGGCCGGCCCCGAGGCGCTGGCCATCATCCAAGATCCGCGCCCCTCGGGCAAGTACTACAGCAAGCGCTTCATGAACGCGCTCGGCTCACCCAACGTGTACACCCATGCCGCTGCCTGCAATCTGTCGAAAGAGAGCGGAATTCAGGAAGCCACGGGAGCCCAGAACTTCTCGGTGGACTTCCCCAACACCAAAATGGTGGTGTTCATCGGCCGCAGCTATGGCGATGGCATCCGTCCCTCCTCGGTGAAGAGCTTGGCCGGAGCGGCCGAGGGCGGGGCGCGGGTGGTCATCGTGGATCCGCGCCTGAACAACACCGGCGTCTTTGCTACCGACTGGGTGCCTATCAGGCCCGGCGCTGATATCGCGTTCCTGCTCGGCATCGCGAACGTGCTGGTGACGCGCGACCTGTACGATCACGCGTTCGTTGAGCAGTCCGCCGTGGGCTTCCCGGAGTTCGCTGCTCAAGTGACCGAGTACACGCCGGAATGGGCCGAGGGCATCTGCGATGTGCCGGCCGATACCATCGTGGAAATCGCCGAGTCGCTGGCCGCCGCCGCACCGGCCTGCGCTATCGAGCCTTCCTGGCGGGCAGCGTTCGGCTGCGCCTATCAAAACTCCTTCGAGACGGCTCGCGCGGTGTGCGCCGTGAATGCGCTTCTTGGCTGCTGGGGGCAGAAGGGTGGAGCGCTCATCACCTCTTCGCCCAAGGCGGGCGACGTGGATCCGGTGAAGTTCCCCGAGGTGCCCAAGCCGGCCGCCAAGCGTTTGGGCGACGCCGAGTACCCGCTGGCGCTCTCGGGCACCGGCACCAACCTGGCTGTGCTGAACGGCTGCGCCGATGGCGCCATCCAGGGCGTGTTCTTCTACAACTCCAACGCTGTGCAGGGGTACGCCCAGCCGGCGAAGTGGCGCGAGGCGCTTTCCCAGGCGAAGCTCGTGGTGACTATCGACGTGCAAATGAGCGAGACTGCTTTGGCGTCGGACTACGTGCTGCCCGAGTGCACGGTGCTGGAGCGCCTGGAGCTGCCCGAGTTCATCGGCGGCAAGAAGCACTATGTGGCACTGCGCACCCCCGTCATCGAGCGCATCCATCCCGAGACGCGCCCCTGCGACGAGATCTTCGCCGGGCTGGCCGAGGCGTGCGGCGTGGGCGAGTACTTCGACTTCACCGTGGAGGAGCTGGCCGAGGCGCAGCTGGCCAGCGTGGGCACCTCGATCGAGGAGGTGCGCGAGGCCGGTATCGTGGAATTGGCTGACCCCGGCTTCGCGTTCGGCACGCCGACGTTCAAGACTCCGACGGAAAAGTTCCAGTTCGCCTCGGCGAAGGTGGCGGAAGCGGGCTTGAACCCGGTTATCGGTTACGTGCCGCGTCTGGTGGAGCCGGCCGAGGGCGAGTTCTCCCTCATCGGCGGCAAGCAGGGTATCCACTCCCACACCATGACGCTGAACCTGGAGGCGCTGAATGCCATCTCCCGGGAATATCAGCTCGAGCGGCTCTGGATGGCTGCCTCCGATGCCGCGGATCTGGGCATTGTCGACGGCGATACGGTGGAGCTTTCCTCCAGCGAGTGCTCAGGCCAGGTAGCTGTGAAGGTGACCGAGCGCTTGAAGCCCGGTGTGCTGTTTCTGCCCACCCATTACGGCGGCACATCGCCCTATCTCACTCGGGCCCAGGGCTTTGGCCTCAACATGATGGATTTCGTTCCGCTGCATTTGGAACCCGGCGTAGGCTCCACCATGAGCCAGGAGGTAGCGGTGAAGGTTAGGAAGGTGGAAGGCTGATGGCCCGTTACGGAATGCTCATCAACACGAAGAAGTGCGTTGGCTGCTACGCCTGCCGCGTGGCCTGTCAGATGGTGAACGGGCTCGAGTCCGATGAGGCGTTCATCAAATTCGACGAGATGGAGCAGGGGGCCTACCCCAACGTGTATGCGGAAGTGGTGCCAGTGCAGTGCATGCACTGCGAGGACGCTCCCTGCGAGGCGGTGTGTCCCACCCATGCCACCTATACGACCGACTCGGGCGTGGTGCTGGTAGACGAGGAACGGTGCATCGGCTGCAAGTACTGCATGGCCGCCTGCCCTTACGGCGCCCGCATCCAGATTAAGAAGACCGGCGTTATCGAGAAATGCCGCTTCTGCTGGTACGAGGGCGAGCCGGGCAACCCGCCGCGTTGCGTGGGCACCTGCATCTCCGGCGCTCGCCTGTTTGGCGACCTGGACGATCCGCAGAGCGAGATCTGCCAGGAAATCGCTCGCACCAATGCCCAGCCGCTGGCGGGCGACCTGACCACCGCGAAAATCTACTACGTGAGGTGATGATCAATGGTTTGGGGATCTATGATCGCTTGGTACCTGTTTTTGGCGGGCGCATCGGCCGGCGCCTTCCTCACTTCAGCCTTTGTGGAGGCGAAGTATCCCGACAGCGTGAAGATGCGCGTCGCGGGCCGCATTATCTCGCCCATCTTTCTGGGCATCGGTCTGCTCATGCTCATGTTGGACGCCGAGGCCGGGCTGCACAACCCGCTGCGGTTCTTCTATCTTATTATGAACCCGGGCTCGGTAATGACGCTGGGCGTGTACTTCATCTGCGTGTTCATGCCGGTGTCCATTGCCGCGGCGCTGCTTGAGGTGCTGCGTCGCCCGGTGCCGAAGTGGCTCACCTGGACAGGTATCGTATCCGCGTTCTGCGTGGCGGCCTACACCGGCTTTCTGCTGGGGGTCGTGAGCGCCTACCCGCTGTGGAACAACGCCATTTTGCCGGTGCTGTTCGTGGTGTCGGCTCTGTCGGCGGGTCTGGCGGCTACGAGCTTGGTGGGCCTTATCACCGATCGTGAGCGCTTCGAGCAGATGTGGCTCATCAAGAAGAGCCACGTGATTCTGTCGGCTATCGAGATGGTGGTGCTTGCAACCATGCTCATCATCGTGAGCTCGGGCAGTCCCGAGGGCGCCGCATCGGTTGCCTCGCTCGTGTCGGGCCAGTACGCGCCAATGTTCTGGGGCGGTCTGGTGCTGCTTGGCCTGGTGGCGCCGTTTGCCATCGAGGGCTACCCGGTGTTTGTCACGCGAAAGGTGGAGACCTCCACCACCTCTATGGTAGTGAGCGTCATCGGCGAGGGCGGTGTCCTTGTGGGTGGTTTCATGCTGCGTCTGCTGGTCATTCTGGCGGCTCTACCGGTGCTGTACCTGTAGCGAGATGGCGGCGCTGCCGGTGCTGTGCTCGTAGCGCGATGGCGGCGCTCGCCGGGTGATCGGGCGCCCCGGGGCTTTCTCCCATAGGCGACGCGTCGCCTGCGGCAAGGCCGTGGTCCTTCCGGGATCGCGGCCTTGCTCTTGCTGTGGCTTGGATCCTTTGCCGGGGCAAGGCGCTGCGGTCGCGCTGGGGGCTACTCCTCTTCCAGCGTGATGCGGTCGATGCGGGCGGCCAGGTCGTGGCCACGCTCGTAGAACTGGAGGTTCTGGTTGTGGGCGAAGTAGCGGTCGCAGCCGTGGTCGTTGATGAAGGCCATGCCGGCGCGGCTCACGGACAAGTCGGTCACCAGCATGAGCATCTCCTGCCCCTCGCCGAAGGCCTCTTCCACGAACTTGAACACGTTGTCCAGGGCGCCTGCCGCCGTATCGATGGCCGCGTCCAGCTCGTCGAGCCGCTCGTTGAAGCGCCCGCGCAGCAGGTTGAATGTGGCGCCCTCGGGTGTATCGGTTCCCGTGCGCAGCACCTCGTCAAGAAGGCCGATGGTCCGCTCGAAGGAGCGGTAGCGCTCGTCGGAAAGCAGGCTCGCGGCCCGTTCGGTGTCGCGGGTGCGTGCCAGCTCGGTGGTCGTGGCGCGGATGAGCGCGCTCGCGTCGGCGTCTTCGGCCACGCCTTCGGCGGCCAGGCGCTCCTTCAAATCGGCCAACACGCTATGAGCGAACGCCGCTGCTTTCTCTTCCATGACCGCCTCGCGCAAGCAGCTCACCGTGGCGTCCACGATAAGCCCCATGACGGCCACGCGCTCGTCGAAGGGCGCCGCCGCGGCCCGCTCGGACAGGCCGGCATCGGCGCTGCCATCCAAGATACGATCGATCTGATAGTCGCTGCGGTACTTCGTGAACAGGTCGTAATACATGGCGAACCGCTTTGCGATCTCGCCGTTCTGCACGTACTGCTCCACGAGCAGCTCATCAACGGTGAGCCCCTGGGCCTCGTAGAGCTTGATCATCGCTGACAGATCGTCCCAGCCGCGGGCCGTCACGAACGACGCGCCGTCGGGGGTGGCTTCCACGGCGTAGAAGTGGGAGCGCTCGATGTCCAGGTAGGTGATGACCGCCGGATGCACCTCGGCCGACACGGCGAACTCGCGCCACACGTCGTAGTCGGGCTCAACCTCGATGCGCTTCAGGCGATCCCACGTGGCGATGTCGAAGTCGTGGGCCGTGCGGTTGTACTCGGGCGGGTTGCCGGCCGTCACGACGATCCAGCCGTCGGGCACGGCATGGCGGCCGAAGATCTTGTATTGCAGAAACTGCAGCATGGCCGGCGTGAGCGTCTCCGATACGCAGTTGATCTCGTCGAGGAACAGAATGCCCTCGCGGCGCCCCGTGGCCTCCATCGCCTCATAGACCGAGGCGATGATCTCGCTCATGGTGTATTCGGACACCTGGTATTCCACGCCGTCATAGGTTTTCGTCGCGATGAACGGCAGGCCCAGCGCGCTTTGGCGGGTATGGTGGGTCATGGAGTAGGACACGAACCCCACTTCCAGTTCTTGGGCGATCTGCTCCATGATGGCCGTCTTGCCGATGCCCGGCGCGCCCAGCAGGAACACCGGACGTTGGCGCTCGGGCGGCAGAAGATAGTTGCCGAACTCGTCTTTAGTGAAATAGGCGACCATGGCGTTTTTGATCTGCTGTTTTGCTTCGCGGATGTTCATAGTGGCTCCTCTTCTAGCACGAAGGTTTCATCCAGGATCACTTTCATGGCCCAGGGCGGCACGGGGGCCGAGGCGGCGGCATCGTCGGAATCGAGGAACACGAAGGCGGTCTCGTAGGCGGGGCGGCGCGCGGGGTAGGTGCCCTGTCCGTCGGTGAAGTAGATGAGGCCGCCCAAATCGTTCAGCTCGCCGGTGGCCAGCGCTTCGTCCACGTAGGTGAACACGGGGCGGAAGTCGGTGCCGCCCAGGCCCTTGATGGTGGGGTTTTCCAGGTAGTCTTCCAAATCGCGCAGGCAGGTGATGCGCGCGACGTCGGTAATGGCGGCGTCGCACTGCACGATGAGCACGTTCATGCGCGAGAAGAAGCTCGTCTCGTCGGCCAGGATGGAATAGGTGCGCTCGATGAACTTGCGCACCAGGCCGTCTTTCGTGGAGGCCGAGGTGTCGATGGCGATGACGAAGTCGCGGATGCGCTTCTCCTCGGCAAATTCCACTGGTTCCACGAGTGGCAGGTTGCCGTATAGCTCGAGCCCGTAGGTGTAGAACACGTAATCGAACTCGTCGTCGTTTACGCGGATCTGCTCGCCCATGCGGGCGAACTTGCGCAGGAAGGCCCGGTAATCGTGCTTTTCGCGGGTAACTTTGCGCAGGTTCATGGCGAGGTTCGATCCCTCGATGCCCCACAGCTTCGCGTAGGCGTCCAGCTGGATGCCCATCTCCAACGCCGCGTTTTCCCACTGCTCGCGGGAGCGATCGAGCTGGACGGTATCGGCAAAGCGCTCGCCGATGGCCCGGGCGGCGTTTTCGGGGGCATCCTTCTGGGCGATGTCGGCGGAATCCATGGCGCGGTGGGCCTTGTGGGAGTAGGGGACGTCGGCCGCTTCGTCGGGGATGTCCATATCGGTGCCTGAGGTGTCGGCCTTGGCGGCGGGAGCGCTCGTGCGGCCCTCGCCTTCGGTTGCCTCGCCCGTCTTGCCCGACGCTTCTTCTCCTTCGGCAATGACGACGGCATGCCAGGGGCGATGGTCGTCCACGTGGAAGCGAGCGCCGAGGCGGGCGAGCTCGTTGTCAGTTGCGCCGGCGGCGCGTCGATCGCGCAGGGCAGCGTAGACGCGCTCGGCAGTCATGAGGCCGGCCTCTTCGGCCATGCGCTCCAGCTCGGGACGCGAGGCTGCCGCTTGGGCCGTGCGCGTGGCGGGAAGATCGAGCTGGTCGATCACCGATTCCACCACCATGTCGCAGGCGATGTCCCATAGAAGGGGATCGATGCCAGCTCCGGGGTAAAGGTGCAGAAACACGTTGTGAAGCACCGTGTGCAGGTAGGCGCGAGAAGCTTCGGCCGGGTCGTTGGCGTAGGTGCGCGCCCAGGTGACGGGGTCGAACCGCAAATGCGCGCCATCGGTGGCGAGCGTAGCGCCGGGGATGGGCAGGGGCGCGAGTCGGGCGAACGCCGCGCTCATGAAGCGCAGGCTCACGAGGAGCTCGTTGCGCACCAGGCCGAGCGCGTCGAGGGCCAGCGCCTCTATCTCGCTTTCGTGCACGGCCCCTCCTTTCGCGACTCGAGCTACAAACATTTCGACATTTTTGGTCACAAAGTCGAGTTCTGGGTTTTTCTCCTGCCGGAAAGACTCACTCACTTATTGATATTCGATATATTTGGATAAGATCCAATACTGTTGTGGGTTTCGCTGTCCGTAATTCCCTCTCAAGGAAACCCAGAACTCGATTTTGTGACCAAAAATGGCGATTCTTTTGTCATTGTGCCTCTTTGCGCTGTAGTGTAGCATGGGGATTACGCGGGGTAAACAGCCCTTGGGCATCGAAATTGGGAAGGTGCACAAAACTATGGACGCCACTGCTCTGGTCTTTCGCGACGCAACTTCTTCTCTTGACGATCTCATTGCGCGGGTGCAAGAAAATCCGATTCATTTAACTCTGGCCGACGTGACGATTGAGGAGCCGGGGCACCCCATCGAGGGGGAGAACTGGCGCCCTCAGCTGGCTCCCTACAAGCCCTGGGTGCACGATGCGGCCCTCGATGAAACCGAGGAGCTTGATGGCACCGATGGCGACCTGCTCATCGTAGGTGCGCTCGGCATGGGTATAACTGATGAGGAGCGCATGGGCATTATCGGCAGTGCTGTGCGCGGGGAAGAGGGGGAGGGGCCAACAGCAAGCGCAGTCGGACAGGCCATCGGAGAGGCGGCTGCTGGCACTGGCGCAGCAGCGGCGGCAGCGCCAGCGCGCAAGCTGTCGCCCCACGAGCTGTGGACCTTGGGGCAAACGCCGCGCTGGCAGCCGAAAGAGGAAGCGAAGGATCCGTCTTGCGAAAATGCGCGCGAAACCCAAAAGCGTGAAACATCGCAAAACCGTGAAACACTTCTAACAGCTCGTGAAACATTGCTATCCGACCGTGAAACATCACAAAGTGAAGAGACGTACTTTGCCACCAACGTTCCCATAACGGTGCGACGCGATGGCGAGGGCTACGCGGTTTCCGCCGTGCACCTGGGAAAGCTTGCCGAGCACGGTCTTCGGGCCGACGGCTTGATCGTTGTGGTGCCGTCGTTTATCGACGATGTGCCCGTAGTGCGCATCGCCTCAGAGGCTTTTTCCCGACGCTTTACGAGTGGCGCCCGGGTTCGCTTGCTAGTGGTGCCTGACACCGTGGAAGTGGTGGGCTCCCAGGCGTTCAATGCCGTAAGTGCCGAAGTGGTGTACCTGGGCGCGGGCGTGCGCACGTACGACCCATCCCCGCTGGACATGGCTCTGCCCAACCCTCGGCTCGAGGCGCGTCGCTACCTGGTGAGCCCTGTCAACAAATGCTATGCGATAAAGGAGGATTGTCTGCTCGAGCGTCTGGGCGGTGGGCACAGCGAGAGGTTGGGCGCTGGCGATGCGCGCCTTTTCTCGAGCGAGACGATGGCCCCCTTCCGCCTCATCTTCGCCTCGGCACCTTATGCCGAGCATTTTGTGGTCCCTGATGGCGTGCGCGTCATGAGCGCCGCCGCCTTCGCGAAAGGATGCCCGCCGCCGCGCGTCATCGATGTGCCCGACTCGCTGGAGCGCGTGGACGGCTCGATGAACCCCGAGACGCTTTGGCGGGCCAGCGATCCAGCGGCGCTTGCACGCATTGTCGCGCGCTGCGGAGGTCGTGTCACTGATTTTCAGGCCGTGGAAAAAAACCAGTGCTGGTACGGGTTTGCAGAAGGAAATGACCCCGCAGAAAAGGATGGCTTCGCGCGGGAGGACGGTGTTGCGAAGGAGCCCAGCGTCGCTGCGGAAAACGGTTCGCGTGAGGCTCATCTGGTGGCGGGTCCTCCGGCCCCCGATTCCCCCTCGCGCCAGTTCTCGTCGGCGGCCCATGCCCGCATGAGAGGCGCGACGGCGGTGTCGGCTCGCGAGGCCGCGGCGAACGCAGCGAGCGCCATGGTGGCGCCGGTTTCTGCCACCGATCGCCTGGCTTTGCCGCGCGAGGTGGAAGGCGCACCGCTGACGCTCATTGCCGAGCGCGCGCTCATCACGGCGCCAGCGACGTTGGTCATCCCCGATACGGTGCGTGAGGTGCGCGATGACAACGCCTGCAAGGGCACGCGTAAGCTCATGCTTCCCGAAGGCTTACGCACCATCGGTGCCCACTGCTTCTGCTCGCGCACGCTGGTCGGCCCCGTGCTCATCCCCGCGAGCGTCACCAGCATCGGCGAGGGCAGCTTCGAATACGCCATCGTGCGCTTGGCTGCGGCCGATGCGGTGGTGCATATCACGTCCGACCAGCTCATAAGTTGCTTTTTGGAAGACGTCGAGGATGGCATCCCCTTCGACTTCGCCCGCTACGATGACCAATTGCTGGTGGGGCGCGGCTTGCCTGATCATCTGGGAGCCCTGCTCCACCGCGTGGCGGCGCCTTTCCGCTTGGCGCCCGAGATGCGCGATCGCATTGTGGAAGCGCTGCGTGAGCGTGCGGCGGAGGCCGTGCAGTATGTGGCGCGTGAGGGGGACATCGCCATGGTGCGCGCTCTGGCCGATGCCGGGTTCTTGAACGATGTCGAGCTGTTCGATCGCCAGATCGAGCGCCTGCGCGCCAGCAACCGCACCGACTGTGTGCTGTTCCTCATGAACTGGCAGCACGACCGCGCTGAGGCCGCACGCGCCACCGCCCCCAAGCGCGCCCGCGACCGCTTCGCGCTATAGGTGCTGTGAGGGAGGCGAATCTATGGATCGCAAACTGTTGCAATATTTGGTGGAATACCTCGTCGAAGAGGGCAAGGCGCATGGGTGCGCTCTGCCGCCCGCGGCGGCCGATGCGGCTCAGGGCGGCCTGGCAAGCGCTTCGGCCGAGGCGCTGTGGCTTGCGTTCCGATCACTTGTAAACGTGCGGCCTCCGTGGCCCGCGCCCGGCGAGTTCCTCGCGGCCCAGGACGAACTGCTGCAGGGGCTCATCGCTGAGGCGGGTGTGGCGACCTTGGCCGACACGACCCCGTCGCCAACCGACCCGCGCCTACGCTTGTGGCGCGGCGACATCACCACTTTGGCCGCAGACGCCATCGTGAACGCCGCCAACTCCGGCATGACCGGCTGCTGGGCGCCGCTGCACTACTGCATCGATAACGTTATCCACACTTTCGCCGGTGTGCAATTGCGTGCGGCTTGTGCGAACCTCATGGCAGCGCAGGGGCACTCGGAGCCAACGGCCCAGGCCAAGGTGACCGACGGCTACAACCTGCCCGCGCGCTACGTTATCCACACGGTGGGGCCCATCGCCAACGGACGTCCCACCGATACGCACCGCCGTCAGCTGGCCGAGTGCTATCGCGCGTGCCTGGACGCGACGGCCAAGGCGGGGCTTTCCAGCATCGCTTTCTGCTGCATCTCCACGGGCGTGTTCGGGTTCCCGCAGGAAGAGGCGGCCTCCATCGCCGTCGCTACGGTGCGCCGCTGGCTTAACGAGCATCCCGATGTGCCCATGACCGTGGTGTTCAACGTCTTCTCCGAAACCGACGAGTCGCTGTACTGCCCGTTGCTCGGACTGTAGGTGGCATCGCAGCGCTATACTGTCTTCACTCGAATCCGATGAAGAAGGGAGCGGCGATGTTGGAAGCGCGCGTGGCGCGGCCCGATGAGTTCGATGCGGTGCTTGCGTTCTACACGACGATGATCGACGAGATGCAGGGCACCGATTTCGACGTGCAGTGGCAGCATGGCGTGCATCCCTCGCCGGCGTTCTTGCGTGAGTCGTTGGAGGCGGCCCAGCTGATCGTGGGGCTGCTGCCCGCAGAAGAGGTTGAAGTGGTCTCCGAAGGCGGTGAGTCCGAGCCCATCATTGCCTCGGCCATGGTGGTGAATCATGAAGGCGCCCCCGGTTACAACGCCGTTCCCTGGGCCGTGGATGCTGCGCCCGAACAGGTAGGCGTCCTGCATGTGGTGGCCACGTTGCCGGCCTTCCACGGCCGGGGCTTCGGTCGCCAGCTCGTGAATGGTGCCGCTGACATCGCCCGAGCCCAGGGCCTGGTGGCTCTACGCCTCGACACCTTCCCCCACAACGTACGCGGCCGCGGCCTCTACGAGTCGTGCGGTTTCGAGGACAAGGGCGAGTGGACCGTGCACTACCCGGCCCTCGGCGACATCCAGGTGGCCATGTACGAGCTGGCGTTGTAGCGTTCGCAAACGCATTCTCGCGCAAGTCTTCAACGGCGCCGTGACAGTTCGGCGCAGGCGGGGTTGTTGCGCGGCGCTTGCGGCGGCCGTCTTTCTAAAATAGGGAGAATCCCCTGATTGGAAAGAGGCGACCTATGGCGGTGAGCGCAGCAGATACGACTTCGAAGACGGAGGCGGCTTCGGCCGCTGCAGCTGCGTCGCCCGCAATAGCTCCTACCTCATCGGCGCCCGCAAAACCCGCAGGCGCTTCCACGCCCCATACCGATCACGCCCTGCACGGCCGGGCGCTGGCGCTCGTGTTCTTCGGGCTTCTGCTCGCCATGTTCATCAGCTCGCTCTCCGAGACCATCGCCTCCACGGCGCTGCCCACCATCGTGGGCGACTTGAACGGCGTGGAGATCATGCAGTGGGTCTCCACCGCCTACATCCTTTCATCGACGCTGGTCATGCCCATCTACGGCAAGCTGGGCGACCTTATCGGCCGCAAGCGTCTCCTCATGGCGGCGCTCACGCTGTACGCCGCGGGCAAGGTGGTGTGCGGCCTGGCCATGAACATGGAGATGCTCATCAGCGGCCGCCTCGTCTCTGGCCTTGGGGGCGGCGGCCTCATCATCTTATCCCAGGCGACGCTCTCCGACGTGGTGCCGCCGCGCAAGCTCGGCACCTACATGGGCGTCATCGGCGCCGTGTTCGCCGTGTCGAATGTGCTGGGCCCGCTTATGGGCGGCTGGTTCGTCCAGGTGACGGGCTGGCGCTGGATCTTCTGGTTCACGGTGCCCGTGGCCCTGCTTGCCGTGGTGGTACTCGGACTCACGTTGCCCCGCGACGCCCGTGCCCTCGGAAAGCACCCTCTCGATTGGCCCGGCATGATGGCCATGACCGTGGCCGTGACCTCGCTCGTGCTGGCCATGGCCTGGGGCGGCACGCTTATTCCCTGGGGCAGTCTGCCGTTTATGGGCCTTGTCGCTCTGGCTGTGGCTGCCGCTGTGGTCTTCGTGCTGTTGGAGCGCCGCGCCGCCGAGCCCATCATCCCCATGGGGCTCTTCCGCAACCGCAACTTCGTGCTGTGCTCGGTAACGGGGCTTCTCCTGAACATCAGCTTCATGGGAGCGCTCAACTACCTGCCCACCTACTTCCAAATCCTGGACGATCTGTCGCCGGAGGTGGCCGGTCTCGTGTGCACGGCTACCAGCGTGGGCATCCTTATCACTTCCACAGCCACCGGCTGGGTGGCGTCGAAGACGGGGCGCTACAAGGGGATGCTCGTGGCCATGTGCGTCGTGAGCACGGTGGGCCTATTCTTGCTGTCGCGCATGCGGGTGCACGAGGCGCTGTGGGTGCCAGTGCTGTATCTGTTCGTACTCGGCTTCGGCATGGGGCTCGGCATGCAGCTGCTCGTGCTCGTGGTGCAAAACGAATTTCCCCACGCCATGGTGGGCACCGCCACGGCGGCGAACAACTTCTTCCGGCAGATCGGCGCTTCGGTGGGCACGGCGCTCGTGGGCGCGCTGTTCACCATGCGCCTTACGGCCGACGTGGCCGGCAAGCTCACCCATGTGGACAATCTGTCGCTCGCCACACTGACGCCGCAAATCGTGGATGCGCTGCCCGGGTCAGCCCAGTCGGTCATTGCTGTCGGTTACTCCGACGCCCTGCTGCCGCTGTTCCTCTGGTTCGTGCCGCTCATGCTTGCGTGCCTCGTGATGATGCTTCTTCTGAAGCGCCACCCCCTCGCCACCACCATCAACCACGGCGGCGCGGGAAAGTAGGACGCTTGTGGCCAAAAACGACTCGCGAACTGCATGCGAAAGTGTCTCTAGAGCATTTTTTGGTCAAAAAATCTGCGCTGGCTGCGTCAGCGGCTTGCGGTTTCGAAAGTGCGGTTTCTCTTGATCATAGTTTTACCTGGTCAGAACATTATTGAAAAGGACGCGCGAATGCGTAGATGGTGAAAGTCGGGGAAAGAGGGCTGAAAACCGCAGTTAGCGCGTCTTTTTTGGCCATCTGGCGAATGCGGCTGAAAGGCGCTGGGGTGCAATCGGCTTGGGCACAGAAAGAAGCCCCGAAATGGCACTTTTAAATCAGAAATATCATTTCGGGGTCAAAGGTGCGCGAGCGAGAATGTTTGCCTGCAGGTTCGCTCGCTAGCTTACCCGCAGGCCTCGGGATCGAGGCGGTAGCCGATGCCCCAGACGGTTTCTATGATGCGGGGCTCGGTGGGGTCGTCCTCTATCTTGGCCCGCAGCTTCTTGATGAACACGGTGATGGAACTGGTCTCGCCGACGAATTCCGGTCCCCAGGCTGCCTCCACCAGCTGTTCGCGGGAAAGCACCGTGCCGGGGCTTGCAGCCAGCGTCGCCAGGATCTTGAACTCCTTCGGGGTCAGCGACACGTGTTCGCCGGCCAAGGTGGCGCGGTGCTGGGCCATATCTAAGGAAAGACATCCCACGGTGATGGTGCCGGAGGAAGGCACAGCGCTGCTCGGGCGCATGGCGGCGCGGCGCAGATGCGCCTCGATGTGCATCATCAGCTCGCGGGGGTCGAAGGGCTTCACCATGTAGTCGTCGCCACCGGCCGCGAATCCGACGCCCTTGTCCACGATGTCGCCTTTGGCCGACAGGAAGATGACCGGCACGGTGACGCCTCGGGTCCGCAGCTCGCGGCAGGCGGTGAATCCATCCATCTTCGGCATCATGACGTCCATGATGATGAGGTCGGGCGCATCGCGAGCGACGGCGTCCAGCGCATCGGCGCCGTTGTCGGCGTAAGCGAATTGCCACTCGGCGCCTTCCACCATGTCGCGCACCACCCGGGCAATGCGCGGTTCATCGTCCACGAGCAGAATCTTCGCCATCGTCGTCCTCCTTCGCGGTTGTCAGCGGCTCGGCCTTCGGCGCTGCGGGCCGCCCTGCGGTTTTACGATTCCTCGTCCTCTTCCTCAATGACGGGCGCATAGGGAATGCGCACGGTGAACGTGCTGCCCTCCTTCACCCGGCTTTCCACGGCCACGGTGCCGCCATGCAGCTCGGTGAGGTCGCGCACTACGGCAAGCCCTAGCCCCGTGCCCCGGTAGCGGCGGTTGGCCGACTGCCCGGCCTGCTTGTACAGCTCGAAGATCTGGTCCAGCTCCTCGGGTGCGATGCCCATGCCGTCGTCGGCAACGCGCATGACGATCCAGCCGGCAGGGGCCGCGTCTTCGTCATCCGGGACGTGCGTGCCGGGATGGTTGCCGTGGCCGTGGTTCGCCTCTTCGCCGCTTTCGAACCCAATCGTCAGGCGCACGAACCCGCCTCGATGGGTGTACTTGATAGCATTGTTCACCAGGTTCTCCAAAATGCGGCGCAGCTTCTCCCAATCGGCCATGCTCAAGGGCACGTCCGGCGCCACCGAGCAGGAGAGTCTCACATCCTTGCCTTCCGCGATAGGGACCAGCGTCTTGCGCACGAACTGGGCCAAATCGACGAAATCCACGGGTTCGGGCAAAAGCTCGTCCTTTTTAGCAGCGTGCTTGGAAATGACGAGGATGTTGTTCACCATGTTCAGCAAAAGGGTGGCATTCGATTCGATTTCGCCCACGGCCTCGCGGGTCTTGGGCGCTAGGCTGTCGTCCGCGTTCAGGATGCGCGCGTAGGCCAAAATGCTGGTGAGCGGCGTGCGCAGCTCGTGGCTGACGATGGCGAAGAACTCGTTCTTGTAGGCCACCTCATCACCCAGCCGATCGAGTGCTACCTTCAGCTCGCGCTTCTGGTAGTTCAGCATGTCGTTGAGCACCATGAGGTCGTCGGTCTTGGAACGCACCTGGCCCTCCAGATCGGCATAAAGCGCCTCAAGGTCGCGGGCCATGCGGTCGAACTCGCCGGTGAGCTCCGCCAGCTCGTCGCGGGGCCGCTCGCCGGGGTCGGGCACCGTGAGGGTGTAGTTGAAGTCGCCCTTGCCCACGGCGCCCGCCGCGCTTCGCAGCTCGTCGATGGGCCGCAGCACCAGCCGGCTTGTCACGAAGTACAGCCCGATGAAGGCCGCTACCATCATGAACAACACCATGATCGCCTGCTGCATCATGCTGTCCTGGATGCCGGCGGCGTAAATGTCCATGGGCTCGGTGATGGACATGGCGCCGCCCACCTGTCCCACCTGCATGCCTTCCTTGGGGTAGCCGTACTGATCCAGCTCGCCGACGGGGTCGCCGTGACATTCCAGGCACGATTCGGTCACGTACAAAGGCTCGGTATAGCGAAACACCCGCGTGCCGTCGCCGGCGTCTACCACGCGCCAGAACGCCTTGCGTTCCGGGTCGGCGTTGAAGGCGGCCAGAGCCTCCTGCTCGAACTCGTCCGGCGCGTTGGCGGCCTGACGAGGGGTGTCGTTGGTGAAGCGGATGGAGTAGTCGGTCTCCGTGGTAAACAGCATGGAGATAGACTTCGCCGCCACCACGCACACGAGGTGCTTCGTACGGAAGGTGCCGTCCTCGGCACGGTTGATGACGTCCTGATTCATATCGACGAAATCCCATGCTGCGCGCATCTCGGAGGCAAGTACCTCGGCCTTCTCGCGAGCCTCGTTCTCGGCTTGGGCGTTCTGCAGCGACAGGTTCCACAGGATGTCGACGGCCATGAGCGCAACCATAATGACGCCGATGGAAACGGCGATCTTGAAACGTATGCCATAGCGGAACGGGCGCCCCGGGTGATCGGTCGACATGGTGTCCCCTCCTCGTCAATCTTCATATTATGCCCGATGGAGCTGCATGCAGGAGACTTCGGTGGGGAAGGTAATTCTTTTTTAATATTTGCCCCGAAGTCTTAATGAAAAGTTCCGCTGGCCGCCATTGAAGTGACGTTGAGTCAACGGCAGAATAATAGCAAGCGAGTGCGAGGGTTTCGGCCGAGGAGGGCCGCCCGATGCGACAGCAAGGCGGTAGGAGATCCGCCGAGAGCGGGGGTTCAAACGTCTTTTCGCCGCAGCTCGCGAGAAAATCCCATCTGAGGGAGGAGAGTTCTATGACGAAGAACAGCGAACGCGCCATTGACGCCAAGCTCACCCGTCGCGCCTTCGTGGGCGCTGCCGCGGCTACGGCTGCTGTGGGCCTGGCCGGATGCGCCCCTGCGGCCACCGACGAGGCGCCGGCCAAGGACGAGGACCTGCCCGTCACGGGGGAGGATCCCTATGCAAATGCGGAGATCTTCTACTCTACGTGCCCGCCGGAGTGCCAGCATCACAACCTCAAGGGCTATGTGGTGGACGGCAAGCTTGTGAAGGTGGAGTCTTCCGAGTTGAACGACTGCGCCGCCTGCGCTCGCGGCATCGCTCGTGGCTTTATGTGCAACGATCCCAATCGACTGACGGTGCCGCTTTTGCGCGACGGCGATAAGGGTTCGGGTAAGTTCAAGGAGATCACTTGGGATGAGGCCTTCGACCTTATCCAGCAGAAGCTCGATGAGGCCATTGCCACCGATGGCAACCAGTCGATTTGCTACGCAACTGGCTCGGGCAACTTCGGGGCCATGCACGGCCCGGTGGCGAATGCCTTCTTTGCGCATCTCGGCGGCGCCACTACGACGGTAGGCAAGCTTTGCTGTGCCGGCGTGTACGAGTCTGTTGTGTACATTTACGGCAAGCGCTTTCTGGACTGCCGTAACCAGATTGAGAACAGCACCTATTGCATTATTTGGGGCAACAATCCCGCCATCACCAAGCAGGGCTACTTCCAGCGTTTCGAGAAAGTGGTGGAAAACGGTGGCAAGCTCGTGGTGATCGATCCTATCTATACCGAGTCGGCCGCTAAGGCTACCGACTGGATCGCTCCCTGGCCCGGCACCGATGCAGCCTTGGGGCTTGCGATGCTGAAGACCATCGTGGACGAGAAGCTCTATGATGAGGAGTTCCTGCTGGCTCACACCTGCGCCCCGTGTCTGGTGGACAAGGCCACGGGAGAGCCAGTGATGGAAGATCCTGAGGATCCGGCCTCCTTTGTGGTGCTCGATACCGCCACGGGCAATGTGGTGCGCCATGATGCCGCAAACATCACGGCTGCCCTCACTTTGGAGGGAACGCCCCAGGCCGAGCAGTACAACACTGAGTTCGAGCTCATCTATGCCAACGCCGCTCCCTGGACAGTTGAGGCTGCCGAGGCCGAGTGCGGAGTGCCTGCGGCCGACATCCAGCGTATCGCTCGCGAGTACGCGACCGCCGAGCATGCCATGATCGTTCACAACATGGGCGGATTCATGCGTACCGAGAATGGTACCTACGCCGTGGCCGTTGGTGCCTACTTGGCAGCGTTCTGCGGACAGATCGGCCATGAGGGTGAGGGCTATTCGGATGCGGGTGGTGTGTGCGAAGTGAAGACCGGTGCGCCGATCGAGGTTCCCAACTTACTCGAGAAGATGCCCACCATCCCGTGCTTTAAGTTTGGTGAGTCCATTCTGAACGAAGACCCCTGCAAGGTGAACGTGTTCTGGTCCATGACCGGCAGCCCCATGACCCAGTGGCCCAATACCAACATGGTGCGCAAGGCTCTAGAAAAGATCCCCTTCGTCATTACCGTCGATGAGTACCTGACCTCTACCGCCCTCTACTCCGATTTGGTTCTGCCCTGCGCAGGCATCTTCGAGGTGGACGGCGTGCTGGCCCAGAACCGCTCCCATTGGATTCAGCTGATGGAGAAGGCGGTGGATGCGCCCGGCGAGGCCAAGAGCGATTTGGAGATATTCACTGAGCTCGCTCGCCGTTACGACTTCGGCGATGCCTTCGATGTGCCCATGGAGACGCTCATCAGCAACGTCATTGAGCCGGCGGGCATCACCTATGAGGAGCTGAAGGAGAAAAAGGCCATCGACGTGGTGGGTCCCGACTACATTCCCTATAAAGACGGCAAATTCCTTACACCTTCCGAAAAAGCCGAGTTCTGGGTACGCTCCTGGAAGGAGGAGGGCTTCGACCCCATTGCCTCCTACGCGCGTGCTGAAGAGGACGCTCGCAACGACAATGAACTGGCTCGCAAGTATCCGCTCTTCAGCGTTCAGCAGAAGACTTATCGCAGTGTGCATTCCACCTTCAACAATCTCGAATGGATGGACGAGGTATGCGATCAAAAGCCCGTGGTTCTTATGAATGTCGCTGATGCCGAGACACGAGGTATCCAGGATGGCGATGCGGTGGTTGTGTTCAACGATCGTGGCGAGCATCACGGCGTTGCTCTCGTCAACGACCTTATCAAGCCTGGGGTAGTAGGGCTGCAGAACGGCTGGTGGGAGCAGCAGGGCGGCTCGTCCAGTTATGTGACCAACGATAAGTGGAGGACTCTCGGTGGTACCCACTGCTGCAATCAGACTCTCGTTGACGTGAAGAAGGAGGCGTAAGACCATGGCTATCGGATTTTGGATGAACAATAAGAACTGCTACGGCTGCAAGACCTGCTCCATCGCCTGCAAGAGCGAGAAGCAGTTGGATAAGGGTGTGCTGCTGCGGCATGTGACGGCAATTCGTCAGGATGATCCGCGAGCTTTTGCTTACCTCTCTATGGCCTGTAACCATTGCGAAGAGCCTGCCTGTATGGCGAACTGCCCGGTAGGGGCCTACAGCAAGCTGGAAGACGGTACGGTGATTCAAGATCACTCCGTGTGCATCGGCTGCAAGACCTGCATCTCGGCCTGCCCCTACGGTGCGCCCAGCTACGACGAGGCGTCGAGCACCACGTTCAAGTGCGACGGCTGCTATGATCGGCGCCAGCGCGGTGAGCTGCCTGCGTGCGTGGCCGCCTGCCCCGGTGCAAATCTGGCCCTCGATGACATGGAGTCTCTGCAGGGCGCGCACGCGGCCGACATCGTGTCCGACGAGAGCTCCGGTACCAAGCCCAACTTCGTCATCACGGTGGATGCGGCCTTGGCCGAAGAGCCTGACGACATCGTGGTCGAGAACCATACGGCGTAATTTTCCTGAGGGCGCCCTTGTCCGCGAGGGCGCAAGAACGGCACGAAGCGCTCCCTCCCCTCCGCTTCGTGCCGCCCCCTTTTGGAAGGAGGACGAGCAATGTTTTCCCTAGCTTGGAAGAACATCATCCGGCGCTTGGGCGGATCCCTCATGACCGCCCTCATTGCCTTCATCGCCGTTTTTGTCCTGGCCACCTCGCTGGCTGTTGTGGCATCGCTCGAAAATGGACTGAGGCTCTCGCGGGAGCGACTCGGGGCCGACATCATGGTCCTTCCCGCAGGGGCCTCGGGCAACGCCTCGGAAGTGCTCTTTTGCGCCGAGCCGGTCAACGTGTACTTGCCGGCCGACGTCGAGCGAACCGTTGCCGAAACCGCCGGCGTGGAACAGGCAACGCCCCAATTCTTCACGCAAACGGTCAACCAGAGCTGCTGCTCGGTGATCGGGGTGACGCGCGTGGTGGGTATTGACATGGAGACAGATTTCATCGTGGGCCCCTGGCTGGTCGGCGGGGCCCTTGAAGGGGGAGCGCTGCCGCCGGACGGCATTATCTTGGGGGCCGCAGCGCCACCCATCGAAGGCGGCCAAGCATCCATTCTCGGATCGGTGTTTCACTGTGTGGGCACCCTTGAGCCAACGGGATCGAGCGTCGACGAGACCATCTTCATGGATGTGAATGCTGCGCGAACCATTGCGGCCGAAAGTCCGTATCTTGAGAGCGTCTGGCTTAACGTCGATCCCTTCGATGCTATCTCGTGCGTTATGGTGAAGGTGAAAGAGGGAGCGCAGCCCTCGGCTGTGGCAGCTGCCATTATCGAACAGGTGCCGGGCGCTGCAGCGGTATGCACCTCCGATCTTATTGCCAGCGTAACATCCCAACTGGTCGTGTTGGAATCAATGACCCTTGCGTTTCTGGCGGCCATTGTGCTTTTGGCGGCTCTGGCGTTGGCGGGGCGGTTCTCGTCGCTCGTGTCGAGTCGTATGGGCGAGCTCGGCCTGCTGAGGACGATGGGAGTTGGCCGCCTTAAGGTTGCTTTGAGCTTCGTGGTCGAGGTGGGGGTTGTCACGATGGCCGCGGCTGCGGCAGCGACGGCCTGCGCGTGCTTGGCGTCGTCGGCCATTATCGGGCAGCTCCATACCTCGTTTGATTTGCCGGGAGCCCTGTTGGCTCCCTCTGCTTACGGGTGGGTTGTCTGCGCGGCCCTCCTGTTCGCGGTGCTCCTCAGCTTGGTGGCGCTCGTTCAGCCCATGATCGCCCTGATGCGCCAGGATCCCCAGGAAACGCTTGCCAAAGGAGGGTTGTGATGGAACCGTTGTTAGAGCTTTCCGACGTCGTAAAGGAATTCTCATCCCGTCCCCCGGTGCGCCCCCTCGATGGCCTGAGCATGGTTGTGCCGCCCTCGACGATGATTGCGGTTACGGGCGTCTCTGGCAAAGGGAAATCGACGCTGCTCAACGTGATGGGCGGTCTGTTGCGCCCCGAAGCTGGCAGTGTACGGTATCGGAAGATCGACTTGACGCAGGCGACGGCCGCTCAGATCGACGACATTCATCGGCGGGGCATCGGCTTCGTTTTTCAAACGCCCTATTTGTTCCAGGCGCTGACGGCCTATGAGAATTTGGAGCTGGCATTGCGGGCCTCTGGCGAGAAGGTGGTGCGAGACCGCATTTTCGAGATGCTGGAGAAGCTGGGCCTCAGCGAGCGGGCCGAGCATCTTCCCTCGGCGCTATCCGCTGGTCAGAAGCGCCGACTGGTGCTCGGCCGTGCGCTTCTCTCCCATCACGATGTGCTGCTGGCGGACGAGCCGACGAATGACCTGGATGCGGAATGGTCGGAGCGCGTCTTCGAGTTGCTGCGCGGCTTCTGTGCCACCGAGGGGCGGTCGGTGGTTCTGGTGACCCATGACCGCTCCTATGCTGCCCAGGCCGACAAGGTATACCTTTTGGAAGGCGGAAAGCTTCGGGAGGAGGTGACGCTGTGATCACGCGCAGGAGCTTTGTGATGTTAGCGGGTATTGGGGCCATGGGGCTGCTGGGCACACCAGGGTGTGCCGCTCTGACTGAGGAGTCGCCAAGAGATGTAGCCGAAGAGGGAGGGCCGCGTGAGAGTTCGTCGCCGACTCCCCAAAAGGAGCCGATCAATGCCGGCGAGCCATTTTCGGGGGAGATTGCTCCCGGGATGCTGTGCGTTGCGGAGTACGCGACGAACGCTCTTGCAGTTGTCGACGCGAGGGCGGGAGAAGTAGTTGGGCGCATTCCCGTCGGCCGCAATCCGGCTTCGGTTCTAGTTATGCAGGGTATCGTTTTCGTGGGATGCAGCGGTACTGGCGAGGTGACGGCGGTCCCGGTAGCAAATCCGGCCGCTGCGGCCCCCATTCCCGTGGGACATCAGATTCTCGGGCTGTGTCGCGACGAGGCCCGGGGGCTTATCTATGCTGGCGACTACTTTGCCAACGGCGTCCATGCAATCGATGCGGCGCTGCAATCGCTTGTGAGTACGATGGATCTGAGCTCCTCGGGGTTCAGCGGCCGTACCGACCCGCCGCCTTGCTGCACCATTGAGCCGGGGGCCGGCCGCCGCACGGTGGCGTTGGCCCTGGCGCCTGAGGGGGACGTGCTGTACGCGGCCAACTACGGCACCTACGACGTGGCTCGCATCGATCTTGCGACGGGCGAGGAGCTCGATGCCTTCGACGGCGTGGTGGGTCCGCGGCAGATTCTTGTGTCGGCCGATGGCGGCCAGCTCATTTTGGCCGGCGTGGGCGGTGAGGGCGAGCAGCAGGTGAGCGCGCTGTACGTGCTCGACCGCGCCACGGGCAAGCGGGTGCTCGAGGTGCCCGTGGGGCTCTCCGTGGCCGGAGTGGCGCTTGCCGCCGATGGGCGGCGGGCGTGGGCTATCGCCCGGGACGACGGCGAGCTCGTGGCCTTCGACGCGGCCGATTGGACGGAGACGGGGCGGCTCTCACTGGGCGTGGGCATCGACACGCTGGTGCTCTCGCCCGACGGGGAGACGCTCTTTGTGGGAAACAGCATTGGTGGTCAGGTGCATGCCGTTGACGCGGAGACGCTGGCGCTGCGCACGACCGTGGAAGGATTGGCGGCGCCTAAGGGCCTCGCCGTCATTGTCTGAAAGGGAGCAGAATGAAGAACGTGAAGCTGATCGTGCCGATCATCTCGCTGGTGTGCGCCGCCGTGGTGTGTGGGGCGGTGCTTCTGTGGGCACCCGTCTGCGCGGGAACCCTCGAGCTAGCCAATGGGAACATGGTGCCCATGCGGTGCGCCTACACGGCCAAGGTCGCCGTGCTGCTGGCGCTGGTGCTGGCCGCGGTGGCGGTGGCGGCGCTCGTGACGAAGCGCCCCATGACTGTGGCGCTGGTGCTGTTGTCGTGCGCCATCGTGCTCATGACTTTCGACACGCCGCTGTCCGTCGGCGTGTGCAAGAGCGCCGACATGGCCTGCCAGGCCACGGCCCTCTGGCTGCGCATCGCCGGAGGCGTGTCAGCGGTAGCCGCCCTGGCCGGCGCCCTCCTCAACCCCGACCGCAAGCGCGTAGCGGAGTAGGGCGTCCCTCGCGCTCGGGCCGCAAGCCTGCCCAGGTGCGCTAGGTTGACGATAACCCTCTTCTTCGATATCCTTCTCTATCACTTTGGTGATAGAGAAGGAGTTGTTATGAGCGAGTCCATGCGCCTTTACCATGGGTCGCCTATCCGGGTGCCAAGGCCGTTGTTCGGGGTGGGCAACCCCTATAACGACTACGGCCTGGGCTTCTACTGCACCGAGTCGCTTGAGCTGGCCTGTGAATGGGCGTGCCCGAAGGCGAGGGACGGGTTCGCGAACGCCTACGACCTCGCTCTCGACGGCCTCGATGTCGTCGATTTGGATGCCGAGCCTAACGGCACCATCGAATGGCTCGCCGTGCTCTTTGCCAACCGACAGTTCGACGTGGCAACAAATCTCATGGAGGCCGCCAAGTCCTACGTGGCGGCTCGTTATCCGGCAGAGCTGGGCAAGGCGGATGTGATCATCGGCTACCGGGCCGACGACTCCTACTTCTCGTTCGCCCGGGCCTTTCTGGAAAACCGCATCAGCCTTGGGCAGCTTGAACGGGCCATGAAGCTCGGCGGCCTGGGCCGCCAGGTGGTCGCGGTGAGCGAGGCCGCTTTCGGGGCCCTCACGTTTGCGGGGGCAGAAGTGGCCCTAGCGTCTCGGTGGCACGAGAGGCGCATGCGGCGGGACGAGAGGGCCCGGCGCGATTTCGATCGCATCCTGCACGAAGAGCCCTTCGACCCCGCTGGCGTGTACATGCTCGACCTGATGAGGGAGGGCTGAGAGATGGGGGAGTACCATTATGCGGTCATCGAGCTGCCGTCCTCGCCCTATGCCCACGACCTGCAGGAGGTGCTGGCGTTCGTCTTCGATATCGGCGTGAACCTCGCCGGGTGCACGGGTTCCCAGGTGGCCCACGCGTTTTTGGCATCGGGCCTCGCCGAGGAATTCGAGAAGCAGAACCCGGTGTACGTGGCCGGGAAGTCGTCCTACGACCTGCTGCGCACCATGCTGCCGCTGCTTCCCTGCGAGGAGCTGCCCGCGCCGAGTCTCCGCTACGACCGCACGCCGGACTTCTGGGTCGGGTGGGTGCTCGCGCACTACCAGATGGTCACGGGGTGCTCGTACCGATCCATCTTCGCGACGGCCACCTACGACGAAATTCGCTCCATGTACTGGCCGCTGCACGAGGCCCCCGAGGGCAAGTTCGTCGCCGTTTTCGACGAGATGCGCACCGAGCGCGCGGGGGCCACTAACCTCCGCATGCTGCGGGAGGCAGCCGGCCTCTCCCAGTCGCAGCTGGCGAAGGCGTCCGGCGTGGGGCTGCGATCCATCCAGCTCTACGAGCAGCGACAGAAGGACATCAACAAGGCCCAGGGCATAGCCCTCTACCGCCTGTCCCGCGCCCTCCGCTGCACCATGGAGCAGCTGCTGGAACGGTAGAAGGGGACGCACGCTGGCAGCCCCTGGCGATTCTGCACTCACTGCGTTCAGAATCGCCTCTGCTCTTACCGTCCCTCGGGCTCGAAGCGCTCCACGAGGGCGATGAGTTCTTGGCGCTTGTGGGTGTCCAGCTTGACGTAGATGCGCTTGGAATGAGTGCGCACCGTGTTCTCGGAGACGAACAACAACTCAGCGATGTGGGCCACAGTGTTGCCCCGGGCGATGAGCTCGGCCACCTCGGCCTCGCGGGCCGAAAGGCCGTAGAACTCGCGCACCGCTGCCATCTGCTTCGAGAAACAGTCGCGGAAGGCGGCGCCGTCGCGTGCGAGCAGCGCGCTGCTAGACGGTGCGCTCTTGGGGGTCGTTTCTGTAGCACCTTCGCCCTGCTCGCCGCACTCTTCCTCATGCGCTTCACCTTCTACATGAGCCACCTCACCGTAGGCCTCGGCGTCTAATCTGACAAAACTTTTTACAGTTTACGGAAAAATCTGTTAAAAATTTTGACAGATTGCCCGCAAGGAGAGCGAGTGAGATCGCCTAAGCCTCCATCAGCACTTTCCCGTCCAGGTTCTCCACCCAGGTGTGCCGAATGTGGCCGTCTTCCACGTCCATCTTTGCGATGGTGCGGCCGAAATCGCTGCGAGGGCGGTACACGGCGCCGGGGCACAGGTAGAGGCCCGCGGGCCGCGCGTCGGGGCCCGTTTTCAGCTCGGGCACGTGGGTGTGGCCGTGAATGATGACGTCGGGCAGGGGGTCGCCCGGTGCCAAGGCCGCCGATCCGGCGAAGCTCACGCGCACGTCGCCCGGCTTGTGGCCCACGAGGAAGCGCACGCCTTCCAAAACCGGGTGCGCGAAATGGCCCGCGGCGCTGCCGTACTCGTCGAAGTCGTTGTTGCCAAGCACCGCCGTGACTGGCGCCAGTGTTTCCAGCTCGCGCAGAACGGACGGCCCGCCGATGTCCCCGGCGTGAATGATGTGGTCGCAATCCGCCAGGGCCGCATAGGCGCGCGGGTCCAGCGAGCCGTGGGTGTCCGAGATGATGCCGATGCGCACAGCCGGGCTCCTTTCGAGAAATGCCATGGCCCTCCATCGCTCTTTTGCCTATCCAGCGAGCGATAGGTGCGGGCGCGAAGGCCGGTTCCTCCCTATAATAGCGCGTGGAAGATGTGACGCGCCCGACGCGCAGAGGAATCGCACGAGGAAAGAGATCCGTCGCTTATGGAAACTGTTGCCCGCCTATTCGAGGAGAGCCGCGAGAATCGTTCGGCCGACGCCCGGTGCTGTGGGGTGGCCGATAAGGAAGGCGCCGCGGGGCGCATTCCCTTCTCGGCAGAGATGTTCCCGCCGAAAGGCCAGCTCACGTTAGATGCGGCCCGAAAGGTTGTGGAAGGTTTGCGCGCGGCGTCGCCGGACTTCATCTCGGTGACCTGCTCGGCTGGCGGCAGCGGCAACGGCAGCGGCGGTCAGACGGCGGCCATCGCCGAGCTCGTCCAGAAGGAGGCGGCCATACCCGCCGCCGCGTGTCTTCACCTGCGTGAGCGCCACCCGTGCTTCGGTGGACGATGCTGTGGAAGACCTGCGCGCCGCCGACGTGAAAACAGTGCTCGCCCTGCGCGGCGACCTTGTGGATGGCCAGCAGCCGGCCGACTTCCGTTATGCCTGCGAGCTCATCCCGCGCCTGAAGGAGGCGGAGCTGTGCGTGGGCGCGGCGGCCTACCCCGAGGGACACATCGACTGCCTGGACCCGCGCGAGAACATCCGCCATCTGCGCGCGAAGCAGGATGCCGGCGCCGACTTCTTCATCACCCAGCTGTTCTTCAACAACGATGACTTCTACCGTTTCCGTGAGGCGGCCGAATCGGCGGGCGTTACCGCGCCCATCTCCTGCGGCATCATGCCGTTTCTGGGGAAGTCGCAGATCCAGCGCATGGTGTTCCTCTGCGGCAGCTCGCTGCCGGCGCCCATCATCAAGCTGCTGGCGAAATACGAGGACGACCCGGCCTCCCTGCGCCAAGCCGGCATCGAATACGCCTGCAACCAACTGGTCGACCTCGGCCGCCACGGCGTCGACGGCCTGCACGTGTACGCCATGAACCAGCCGGATATCGCCTGTGCCGCTGCCGAGGCGGTCGCCGCTGCCGGACTTCGGTGAACACCGTGGTTGTCTTTTACGCCATCTCGAGAGCCGTGCCGAAGGCGCTGTGCCTAAGAGCCTCCGACGTTGTTGGAGGATGGTGACGCCGTGGAACTGAAAACGCGCGTCGATAGGGAAGAGGCCCTGGCGTTTCTGGGCCATCGCGGCCAGGAGCTGGGGGATCTGCGCGAAAGGCTGGAACGCGCGGCTTGCTTGTGCGAAAAGGAGCTCGTCCCGCGCGGGGTGTACCGCGAGATGGACGCGTCGGAAGCCCTCGCCCTGTTGCCGGGCCGCGATATCGCTCGCCATGTGGGAGGCTGCACGCGCGTGGTGCTGCTGGCGGTGACGCTGGGGACGCAAAGCGAGATGCTGCTGCGTCGCGAGCGCGCCCTCAGCGCGACGGACGGCCTGCTCGCGGATGCCTGCGCATCGTCGCTCGTGGAACAGGCGGCCAATGTGCTGAACGGGCATATCGTGGAAGAGGCCGCGGCGCGAGGTCTGGCCGCCACTACGCGCTTCAGCCCCGGCTATGGCGACCTGCCGCTGAGCTGCCAGCCGGCTTTTCTCGTCGCAAGTGGCGCCGATCGCGCCCTGGGAATCTGCGCCACGGCGGCCCACCTTCTCGTTCCCGCCAAATCCATCACGGCCGTCATCGGCCTGTACCCCGGTCGAGGTTTCGTCCGGGAAGGAGCGCGCTGCTCCACTTGCCCCGTTGCCGATACGTGCGCCCTGCGCGCTCAAGGAAGGACTTGCTATGGCAACCCCGCGTAAGCTCACCGTGACCGATGCCCATCTGGCCGAGGCCCTGGCCGGCCGCGCCTACCTGCTGTTCGATGGCGGCATGGGCACTCTCGTCCAAGCGGCCGGTCTCCATGCCGTCCACGCGGTGCCGGATCTGCTGAACCTCACGCACCCCGAGGCCATCGTAGCCATCCAGCGTCAGTACGTGGAAGCTGGCGCCGACTGCATCACCACCAACACCTTCAGCGCCAACCGCCTGAAGCTCGCGAGCACCGATGCCACGGTGGCCGAGGTGTACGCGGCGGCTGCGGCCAACGCGCGGGCGGCCGGAGCGCCGCTGGTGGCCGGCGACATCGGGCCGACCGGCGCGCTGCTCGAGCCTCTGGGCACCCTCACCTTCGACGAGGCCTTCGATATCTTCTCCGAACAGGCCTGCGCCGCCGAGGCGGCGGGCTGCGACCTCATCGTCGTGGAAACCATGGCCGACCTGCTGGAAGCCAAGGCTGCCGTGCTCGCTGCGGTGGAAAGCACGACGCTGCCGGTGTTCGCCACCATGACCTTCGGCGAGGACGGCCGGACCTTCCTCGGCACGACGCCGGCCATCGCCGCCACGACGCTGTCGGCGCTCGGCGCCTCGGCCGTGGGGCTCAACTGCTCGCTGGGGCCGACGGAGCTGGCACCGCTCGTGGGGGAGCTCGCGCCTCACGACCGCGCCCTCGTCATGGCGCAGCCCAACGCGGGCTTGCCCCGCATTCAGGACGGCGAGACCGTCTTCGACGTGGGCCCTAACGAATTTGCCCAGGCCATGGAGGCGATCCTAGATGCCGGCGCTACCGTTGTCGGCGGCTGCTGCGGCACGACGCCCGACCATATTGCTGCTCTGCGCGCGCTCATCGATGCGCGGCCGCTCCCCGCGGTTGCATCCGTCTCCGTTCCAGCCCACGCTCCTGTGGCCTCCTCTGTGGCAGCTGTTTCCGCGGGCTCCGCTTCTTCCCGTATTGCTTGGGGGGAGCAAAGCGAGCCGAAGGGCCTCTCGGTGCCCAGCGTCCCCAACCTGCGTTATTGTCCTGCCTTCACGGTGACCTCGGCGCAGCAGATGGCGTCGCTGCCCGAGGGCGAGGCGCGCATCGCCGTTATCGGCGAGCGCATCAACCCGACGGGGAAAAAGAAGCTGAAGGCCGCTCTGCAAGCGGGCGATGTAGACTACCTCGTGGCCGAGGCCGCCGCTCAGCAGCGCGCCGGCGCCGACATCCTCGATGTGAACGTGGGCGTGCCTGGCCTCGACGAGCCGACGCTCTTATCGCAGGTCACGCGTACGCTGCAAGCCACGGTGCCCCTGCCGCTGCAACTGGATTCCTCGGATCCGGTCGCTATCGAGGCCGCGGCTCGCGGCTATGCGGGCCGTCCCATGGTGAACTCCGTGAACGGTAAGGCCGACAACCTCGCCGCCGTGCTGCCCGTGGTGGCGCGCTACGGTTGCACGGTGGTCGGCCTCACTCTGGACGAAAACGGTATCCCACCCACCGCCGAAGAGCGCCTGGCCATCGCCGAGCGCATCGTGGCCACCGCCGAGTCCTACGGCATTCCGCGCGAGGACGTGGCCATCGATTGCCTCGTCATGGCCGCGGCCACCAACCAAGACGAAGTGCGCGAAATTCTGCGTGCCGTGGCCCTGGTGAAGGAGCGCCTCGGCGTGCGCACGGTGCTCGGCGTGTCGAATGTCAGCTTTGGTCTGCCAGCGCGGCCGCTCGTGAACAGCACGTTCCTTGCTGCTGCGTTCGGGGCCGGCCTCGACATGCCCATTTTGAACCCCCTGAACGCCCGCTACCGCGACACCGTGGCCACCTTCCGCATCTTAAACGGCCAAGACGCCGGCTGCCGAGCGTTCTTGGAGGCCTACGCGAATACGGCCGATCCCTACGAGGTCGCCGCCGGCATTTCGACTGCGGGCGTGGTCGGCGGCTCCATCCCCGTTGGGGGCGACCTTGGTCGCCCCTCCTCAAGCAAGGCGACCCCACTTGAGGAGGGCGGCGCAAGCCCCGCCCCTACGGAGGGGGTCCCTGCCGGCTGTCCCATCCCGATAACGGAAACCTTCGCCGACGCGGCCGACGTCGTTTCCCACCTAGCCGAATGCGTGCTGGAGGGCCGCGGCACGCCGGTGGCGGCGGCCACCGAACAGCTGCTGGAGACCCACGACGGTCTGGCCGTCATCAACGACATCTTCGTGCCCGTTCTCGACGTCGTCGGCCAGAAGTACGATGAGGGCGTGTTCTTTCTGCCCCAGCTCATGGCCTCCGCCGAGGCCGTCAAAGCCGGCTTCGATCTCATCCGCGACCACGCCCAGGCCGCCGCAAGCGCCCCCGGAACCACCAACGCCGCGGGCGATCGCGCCATCATTGTGGCCACGGTGCAGGGCGACATCCATGACATCGGCAAGAACATCGTGAAGATGCTCCTGGAAAATTACGGCTTCACCGTCATCGACCTCGGCCGCGACGTCGCCCCCGAGGCCGTCCTGGCCGCCGCTCGCGACACCCGCGCGCGCCTCATCGGGCTCTCGGCGCTCATGACCACCACGGTCGGCGCCATGGAGCGCACCATCCAACTCATTCACGAGCAGCTTCCCGGCACCGCGGTCATGGTGGGCGGCGCGGTCATCACCCAGGAGTTCGCCGACCAGATCGGAGCCGATTTCTACGCAAAGGACGCCGCCGCTTCCACCCGCGTCGCCTCGGCCTTCTTCGATGACTAATTCGCGTAGATGCCCCCACAGACCGCCGATCGCGCTATCATAAGGCCGTTCCAATTCCACCCTCACCGAAGCAAAGGAGCCTTAATGGGGAAGAAGGACGTTGAAGCCCTCGAGATCACCATCGACGAACTGCCCACTTATCTGCACACGAACCACGCCGTCTACATGGAAGTGGCCGATGGGCTGTATTACCTCACCGATGTGAATGACCGCTATTGGCGCGCCCAGGACACCAACCAGTTCAACGAGAAGGGCCACTACGTCGACGCGAGCCCCCTCGTCCCCACGATCGCCGAGTTCCTCGAGCTGCCCTTCTGCGACGGCAGGTCGGTGACGGATCTGTTCGCCGAGGCCACCTTCTACGCATCCGGCGACGGCAAGGACATGCCCGAGGATTTCTAAGCGCCGGTGCGTGTTTTCCGAAGCGGTCTGTCTTTTGTTCTTACGACGTTCAAGAACCCCGAGGTGTCGAAAGGATGCCTCGGGGTTTGTGCTATGATGCCCTGCGAACTACCCTGGTCGCGAAGTGCGCGGCCACTCGAGAAGAGAAAGAAGGAATCATGGCAGAAGAATGTTCCCACGAGTGCTCCAGCTGCGGCGTCTCCGGCTGCGGCGATCGCACCGCCGAGGCTGGCCCCAGCACCCTTGCGCCCAACAAGCGCACCAACGTCAAGCATGTGATCGGCGTCGTGTCCGGCAAGGGCGGCGTGGGCAAGTCCCTCGTCACCAGCCTACTCGCCTCCGAGATGAACAAGCGCGGCCACAAGGTGGCCATTCTGGACGCCGATATCACCGGCCCGTCCATCCCGAAGTCCTTCGGCGTTGATAGCCGCCTGACCGCCGATGCCGACGGCATCAATCCGGCGAAGTCCGCCAGCGGCATCGAGGTCATGTCCGTGAACCTCATGCTTCCCGAGGGCGACATGCCCGTGGCTTGGCGCGGCCCGGTCGTCACCGGCGCCATCAAGCAGTTCTGGCAGGAAGTGAACTGGGGCGACGTCGACTACATGTTCGTCGACATGCCTCCGGGAACTTCCGACGTGTTCCTGACGGTTTTCCAGTCGCTGCCCGTGGATGGCATCGTCACCGTGTCGGCTCCCCAGGAGCTCGTAGCCATGATCGTCGGCAAAGCCGTGAATCTGGCGAAGTCGCTGGAGGTGCCGGTGGTGGGCCTCGTGGAGAACATGGCCTACTTCAAGTGCGACGAGTGCGGCAAGGAGCACCACATCTTCGGCGAGCCCCAGGGCGCGGCCGTGGCCGAGAAGTACGACATCCCCGCCGTGGCCACGCTGCCGATGGACCCGACCTTCGCGCGCCTGGTGGACGAGGGCAAGGTGGAGGCCTACGAGGTGGAAGGCGCCCTGGACGGCATCATCGACCAGATCGTCGCCACCTGCGAGGCCGAGTAAAGCCGGCGCTGCGAGGGGCGCGAGCGCCGCGCGAGGACCGCTAGCGGGAATTTCCAAAATTCCTGAAAAAAGTTCTTGCGCACCGCTGCCGTTATGCTAATATAGTCCTCGCACTTTTTCGGGGCCTTAGCTCAGCTGGGAGAGCGCATGGCTGGCAGCCATGAGGTCAGGGGTTCGATCCCCCTAGGCTCCACCAACCTTTCAAGCCCGCCGTTAGGCGGGCTTTTTTGTTGATGCTGCGGTTTCGACAGGCACCTGGAAAATGACCCTTCACCTCAGGTTTTAAGGAATCCTTTCAGGAACTTTACAGGTATGTGCGATTATTGTTGACACCGTGTGTGGACTAAGTAATTCGCTTTATACGGTGCGCGCGCATTGAAATAATAGCTCTCTGACCTTACGAAACGGTAAAGAACGTTACGCTAGGGTTGCAACATTCAGTTAGCGCTCATGAAGGAAGGGCGGGAGTCCCGCGGAGGGAGCGGGAGTGCGCTCGATGAGCCTGCGCCGGCAATAGGGCTGACGCAATGTCATGAAAGGTTGAGGACACATGAAATTTGCCTCGTTCAAGAGCTCTGCTCTGAAGAGCGTGGGAGCGGTTTCGCTCTGCGTCGCTCTCGGTGCCGGGCTGGTGGGCTGCGGCGGCAACGGTGCCGGCGGCGGCGCGGTGGCCGCGACGGTCAACGGCCAGGACATCATGGAGCAGACGGTCACCGATTACATCGCCAACTTCCGCACCTCCAGCTCGCTGGAGTCCGATGAGGCGTGGGGCGAGTGGATGGTCGCCAACGGCTACACCCCCGAGTCCGTGCGCGAAGAGGTCATCGACTACTACGTCAACCAGGATCTCTACGACCAGGCCGCCAAAGAGTACAACGTGACCGTGGAGCAGGCCGACATCGATTCCGCCATGGAGGAGACCAAGGCCATGTTCGAGTCTGATGAGGCCTTCCAGGAGGCTCTCGAGGCGTCCAGCATGACCGAGGAGTCCTACATCGAGGACGTCATTCGTCCGAATCTGCTTCAGACGAAGCTCGCCGAGGCCGTGGCCGCCCAGGATACTGAAGGCGAGGGCGAGGATGCGACCCTGGCCCAGGCCCAGGCCATGAGCGAGCAGTTCAACGGCGCTAAGCGCTCGAGCCACATCCTGCTGACCGCCGAGGAAGGCGAGGACGACGCCGCTCTGGCCGCCCGCGCCCAGGAGCTGCTTGATCAGATCAACGCCGGCGAGATCTCCTTCGAGGATGCCGCTTCCCAGTACTCCACCGACACTGGCTCCGCTGCTAACGGCGGCGATGTGGGCTGGGACGCGCTGAGCACCTTCGTCACTGAGTACCAGGACGCTCTGGCCGGCCTCGAGAAGGATCAGATCGTCGCCGCTCCCGTCAAGAGCGAGTACGGCTACCACATCATCAAGGTGACCGATGTCTACGAGGTTCCCGAGGGCGGTATCACGTCGGTTGACCAGCTGCCGACCGAGTTCCAGGAGTATCTGACCTACATGGAGCAGAGCAACGCCTCCCAGAACTTCTCCACCTGGTTCGAGGAGTATCGCAACAACGCCGAGATCACCGTTAACCCGATGCCCGAGGGCCTGCCCTACGCCATCGACCTTGCTCCCTACGAGGAGGCTGCTGCCCAGAATGCCGAGGGCGACGCTGCCGCCACCGAGGGCACTGAGCAGCCTTCCGACGAGACCATGTCCGCCGAGGATCAGGCCGCTGCCGACGCCGCCGCTGCCGATGCGGCCGCCGACGAGGCCGCTGCCGGCGAGGCTGGTGCTGATGCCGCTGCCGACGATCAGGCCGGCGACGCTGCCGCTGCCGACCAGGCAGTCGATGAGGCCGCTGCCGACCAGACGGCCGCCGACCAGGCTGGCGCTGACGCTGCCGCCGACCAGGCCGCTGCCGATCAGGCCGCCGAGGGCGCCGAGGGTACCCAGCAGTAAGCTGCTCTCGACAACCCAGGCGTTTCCCAAGGACCCGCGCTCAGGCACGGGTCCTTTTTGTGGCAGCGAATGATGCTTCAAGAGGGAATCCCCCCCGAGGACGCACTCTCGGCCACGCAGCCAGCAGCGAGCTTTGCCGACGAAGGGTTCGCTCTCTGCCGGCGGCATTCGGAAGTAGCCAAAGGTACCATGTCCATTTGTGGAAGAGGTCGCCGCGAAAACCGTTTCCGTCCGCGAAATGCGTTATGCTTCTTCCCTAGAACCCCGTTCTGCTCTCTTCGAAAGGCCTTCCATGCTCTTTGCCGATATCAATCTTCTCGACGCCGACTTCGCTATCAAGCACCACCAATGGGTGGGGGTGCGCGACGGCCGAATCGCCTATATCGGCTCGGTGCCTCCTGCGCCCGATGTGGCTGCCACCTTCGGCGAGACCTACGATGGCACGGGACGTCTGCTCATGCCCGCGCTCTACAACGCCCATGCCCATGCTCCCATGACGCTTCTGCGCGGTTACGCCGAGAACTTGCCGCTGCAGCGTTGGCTCGAGGAGAAGTGCTTCCCCTTCGAGGCCAAAATGACCGCCGAGGATTGCTATTGGGGCACGGTGCTCGCCTGCGCCGAGATGGCGCGCTTCGGCGTGGTCAGTTTTTCGGACATGTACTACGCGACCGAGGAGCGTGCCCGTGCGGTGCTCGAGGCCGGCATGAAGGCCAACATGTGCGAGGGACTCGTTGCCTTCGAGGAGAAGCCCTATGCGGAATATCCCATCTGCGCCCAGATGGAGGCCCTTGTGCGCGACTGGCACGGGGCCGGCGACGGACGCATTCGCATCGACTATAACATCCATTCGGAGTACCTGTCCACCGAGACGGTTTGCCGCGACATTCTGGACATCGTGCGTGGCACCGACCTGCGCCTGCACATCCACCTGTCCGAGACCGAGAAGGAAGTGCGCGAATGCCGCGAGCGCCACGGCGGCCTCTCGCCGGTGCAGTATTTCGAAAGCCTCGGGTTGTTCGACGTGCCGGTGACGGCGGCCCATTGCGTATGGGTCGATGACGCCGACCTGGATATCTTGCAGCAGCACGGGGTGTTCGTCGCCAACAACCCGGCTTCCAACATGAAGCTTGGCAGCGGTTTCGCGCCCATTCCCGAGATGCTGCGCCGCGGCATTCCCGTGTGCCTGGGCTCCGATGGCATGGCGTCGAACAACAACCACAACCTGTTCCACGACATGTACTTGCAGGCGCTTATCTACAAGGGCGCGACGCTTGATCCGACGGCGGTCACGCCCCAGCAGGCGCTGGCGGCGGCGACGCGCACCGGCGCGCTTTCCCAGGGCCGCGAGGATTGCGGCATTGTGGCCGCAGGTGCCCGTGCCGACCTGTGCGTGCTGGATACCACGGGCCCCTCCTGGTGCCCCGCGCCCGACCCGGTGTACAACGTGGTCTATGCCGGCGATGGTGCCGACGTGGTGCTCACAATGTGCGATGGCGAGGTGATCTACCGCGCCGGTGAATGGCCCACCATCGACGTCGAGCGCGCCAAGGCCGAATGCGTCGCCCGCACCGCCCGCATCATCAGCGAGCTCTAGCCATATCCCATGCGTCGAGCAGCCCAGCTGCTCCCAGTTTCGCGAGGCCGCGGTTCTTGCCGTGGCCTCGCGCGTCGCGGCCGCACCTTGGGGCCTCATTTTGTCATTTGGGTTTGGGGCCAACGGCATTTTGATCCTCGATCCGCAGCCCGAGGCATCTTTTTGTCGTTCGGTTCTGAAACGTGCGACATTTTAGGCTCTCGGGCTGCGGTGTTAACCATGAAAAACAAAGTCGCAGCAAGAGAAGCACCAGGTCACAGCTTCGTGCCTCCAAATCCTTCCTCGGCAACCCGCAGCCAGACCAGCAAAAATGTCAGAACAAGGAAGGACGCCTGACAAAAATCATCTTTGGGCTGCGGTTGTCAGGGTGCGTTATTGCCAGGAGGGGAGTCCCAGGACCTCTCGCAGATGCTTGTGCTTTGCATCGAAGTCGCCTATGCGGAATCGGATCGGTTTGCCAAGTGCGCGGGCAACAGAGAGCGCGATTTTCCTTGTTTCGCTGGTTGAGTTGAGCTGCAATCGTCCCACGGTGATGATCCGGTAGTTCATGGCTTGCAGCGTCATGCGTTTAACAGCGTCTTCCTGCAGCTGCTCGGACGTAAGGTGGCGTTCGTCGCTGTCGTACTCGAGAATGAGTCTTTGCGCGGGCCAGCAAACATCTGCAACATAGTACTCTTTTCGCGAAAGCGGGCGAGCGGCACCGGTGAGTTCGATGGAATGATTCAGCCTCGGTCGGGCGAAGTGATAGCCGCCGAGATGGTTGGGGAGCGTCATGAGAAGAGCGAGGGCTGCCTCTCTCGGCGAGGCGGCGTTATCGAGAATCCAAGGAGCGGCGCGTCTCGTCATGGCGCAGCCTCGTATGTCCCGGTGGGCCAAAAGAGCTTCTTGGATGCGCTCAGATGAAGTAAGAACGGGGCGATTGAAGACGGTGTCGAAAGGAGGCGTTAGACCGTAGGCGCCGCAAAGGGTGCTTCCTTTGAAGATCACTTCGGCAAGGTCGTGACTCCAGTTGCTTTGGAGAAAGGCGACCTCGGGGGAAGGAGCAAAGAGTCCTTGCGCAATGCGAAAATAGCGATCTTGCTGAATTGACGCCTCTGCGACATGGCAGCGCACATCTTTGAGATTGCGCTTTTGCTGGCGTGAAGGAACGATGATGCGAAAAGGCTTGCTCAGCCAGGGGAGCCTATCCTCCAGATACTGAACGGCGGCAGCGTTGGGGGTGATGTCCTCCTGGTGGGCGATATCAAGCCACAGAGTGAGGAGAGAGGTGAAATCGCCGTGCTGGTAGAAATCGAGGGCACTCGAGCCCCATAGTATTAGTTTCGACATTGACCGTCACTTTCCAATCGATAATGAAGCCATGCGGCGGTGAGGGATGGCGCGTGTGGCTCCTGCGCCCTGCGCGCGTTCGAACAGGCTACTCTCTCCGAACCGTATTAATGACGCGAGAATGTCTCGGTTGGTTCCTCGCGCCAACCGTGGTGGCGTCGCATGGGCGGTTGGGGGGTGCACGGGCCAACTCGCGGGCCAACTTGCGGTCCAGCTTGCGGGCCAGCTCGCGGATCAACCTGCAAACCAATTCGCGGACCAACTCGCGGATCAAACCCTGAGAAGCTCCCCCTGAGAAAAAGCGCACGAACTTCGTCTCGCGAATTTTTCGCTGTACTCAGCGGACGCGGTGCCCTCTGCTAATATGGATGCCACGGAAAAGACGCCGTTCGTCGGCGCTGAAAGACCGCTCGCTGGCGATGCGCCAAGAGCTCGCGGGTCGTGGATCTGTCAGTTGGCGCGGCCCCGGCAGCGGGTGTTCGCGGCAACGGGAATTCAGCGTAGCGTTTGGCGAGAAGGCGCGCGACCGATGGGCGGCGCGCCCGGGTTAGACCCGCGCAAGGGGTGCGGGCGCCCTCTATCAGGAAGGCAGGTGGTCGCTCATGGCAGCTCCGGCTCCCGAACACGTCAGAAACATCGTCCTTGTAGGACAGGATGGCGCCGGCAAGACCTCGCTGGCCGAGGCCATGCTCTTCGTCTCCGGCAAGACGCCGCGCATGGGCACGACCCACGACGGCAAGTCGTACCTCGATTACGACCCCGAGGAGATCAAGCGCAAGTTCACCATCTCCACCTCCATTGCCCCCATCCCCTACAAGGACTACAAGATCAACGTGCTGGACACCTCCGGCCATCCCGACTTCATCGGTGATACGCTGGCCACCATGCAGGCGGCCGAAATGGCCCTGTTCGTGGTGGACGCCGTCGACGGCCCCCAGGTTATGACGACGAAGCTGTGGCGCGAGGCGGAGGACATGCGCCTGTCGCGCGCGGTGTACATCAACCACATCGATCGCGAGAACGCCAACTTCGACGCCGCCATGGCGTTGCTGCACGCCCGCTTCGGCGGTCGCCTCGGCGCGGTGACCATCCCCATCGGCCAGGCCGAGGACTTCCAGGGTGTCATCGACATCATCCGCATGGAGGCCCGCTATTTCGAGGACGGCGGCGAGCGCGTGGAAGCGGTGGAAACCCTGCCGGCGAAGTACCAGGAGGAGGCGCGCAACGCCCGCGACAAGCTGTGCGATCTGGTGGCCGAGGCCGACGACGAGCTTATGATGAAGTACCTCGAGGGCGAGGAGCAGCTCACCCAAGAGGAGCTGGAGGGGCTGCTGGACAAAGCCATCGCTCAGGAGCTCATCATTCCGGTGTTCGTGGGATCCACCATTATTATGCAAGGCGTTCAGGGCCTCATGGAGGACATCTGCACCTATTTCCCGCACCCGAAGAGCCACGGTCGCTTCCGCATGGCCGACGACGTGACGGTGCGCATCGACGAGACGAAGCCCCCCTGCGCCTTCGCCTTCAAGACGGTGTCTGACCCGTTCGTCGGACGCCTCACCTTCCTGAAGGTCATCTCCGGCTACCTGGAGCCGGGGCTGGAGCTCGTCTGCGGGCGCACCGGCAAGAAGGAGCGCCTCGGCAAGATCCAGGTCATGATGGGCAAAGAGGCCGTCGACGTGAAGAGCGCCAAGGCCGGCGACATCGTCGTGGTGCCGAAGCTTTCCGACGTGCGTGCGGGCGACACGCTCTCCTGCGAGGGCACCATCGCCATCGAGCCTTTGCCGTTGCCCGAGCCCTTGTACCCCGTGGCCATCGAGGCTGTGTCGAAGAAGGAGGAGGACAAGCTCGGCACCTTCCTAGCCCGCGCCGCCGAGGCTGACCCCACTATCCGCATCACGCGCGACGAGGACACGCATCAGACCATCATCCACGCCATGGGCGAGACCCAGGTAGACATGCTGATCGGGCGCTTGAAGGAGCAGTCCGGCGTGGAGGCGAAGCTCGTGCCCGTGCGCATCCCCTACCGCGAGACCATTACCAAGCAGGCCGAGGCCCAGGGCCGTCACAAGAAGCAGACCGGCGGCGCCGGCCAGTTCGGCGACTGCTGGCTGAGGTTGGCCCCCATCCCCGGCGAGGGCTACGAGTTCGTGGACGAGATCAAGGGCGGCGCCATTCCCAACGGCCTCATCCCGGCGGTGGATAAGGGCGTGCGCGAGGCCATGGAAGAGGGCTTCCTCGCGGGGTACCCCATGGTGGACATCAAGTGCACGGTGTTCGACGGCTCGTATCATTCCGTCGACTCCAACGAGATGGCCTTCAAGACCGCGGCGCGCATCGGCTTCCGCGCCTGCTGCGAGAACGCCGGCCCCATCATCTTGGAGCCCTGGGCCACTATGGAAGTGACCGTGGGCGAGGAGTACGCCGGCACCATCATGGGCGACATCTCCACGCGCCGCGGCCGCATTGTGGGCACCGACGCGGGCTTCGCGGCCGGCGAGACCGTCATCAAGATGCGCGCGCCCTATGCCGAGGTCATCAACTACACCAAGGATCTGCGCTCCATGACCCGCGGCTCCGGCTCCTACACGCTCACCTTGGAAGGCTACGAGCAGGCGCCGGCCGACGTGACGAAGAAGCTCGTGGAAGCCTACGAGGCCGCCCGCGCCGCCGGAAACTAACGGCATTCTCATAGCAGAATGGGACGGAGCGAAAACGCTCTGCCCCATCCCACAAGGGCGGACTTCGGTCCGCCCTTTTCGTTGCGCGAGAGCGTGGCGCTCCAATCCGTAGGGGCAGACCTTGGTCTGCCCTCCTCAAGCGCGGCGCCCTCACCTGAGGAGGGGCGACCAAGGTCGCCCCCTACGGAGGACGGAACGCAACAACGCCCAGCTCCGAGCCCTATTTTCCAGAAAATTTCCATGGCTCGTAAAAATTTTTCTTGACTCGGGCTTCACGCCGTAGTATTTTAGCGAATTGCAACTTTTTTGCAGATTTGCGATGGACGTGAAGGAGGAACAGCCTCGTGGCAATGGATAAGAAATCCGCTCCCACCAGCCTTTACAGGGATCGCCGAAGCTTCGCGAAGATTCCCGACGTCATGGACGTCCCGAACCTGATCGCTATCCAGACGGAAAGCTTCGACTGGTTCAAGAACGAGGGCTTGGCCCAGGCGTTCGCCGATGTGTGCCCGATTGAGAACAACACCGGCGACATGTGCGTCGAATTCGGTAAGCACGAGTTCGGCGAGCCCAAGTACACGGTGGACGAATGCAAGGAGAAGGACGTCACCTACCAGGCGCCGCTCTTTGTGGAGATCCGCTTCATCAACCGTGAGACCGGCGAGATCAAGGAGCAGGAGGTGTTCATGGGCGACTTCCCGCTCATGACGCCGCGCGGCACCTTCATCATCAACGGCACCGAGCGCGTGGTCGTCTCCCAGCTCGTGCGCTCCCCGGGCGTGTACTTCGCCTCTGAGCGCGACAAGACCTCCGACAAGACCATCTACAACGCGAAGGTCATCCCTTCCCGCGGTGCGTGGCTCGAGTTCGAAACCGACAAGCGCGACCTGCTCTCCGTGCGCATCGACCGCAAGCGCAAGCAGCCGGCCACCCTGCTCGTGCGCGCCCTCGGCCTGGCCGAGACCCGCGAGGAGATCATCGAGCTTTTGGGCTCCTCCGAGATGGTGCTGCGCACGCTCGACCGCGACCCCGCCACCACCAAGGAAGAGTCGCTCATCGAGCTGTACAAGCGCTTCCGTCCCGGCGAGCCGCCGACGATCGATTCCGCCCGCACGCTGCTCGACGGCCTGTTCTTCAACCCGCAGCGCTATGACCTGGCCAAGGTCGGTCGCTACAAGATGGACAAGAAGCTCGGCTTCACCCCCGAGGAGAACGATTCCTCCACGCTGACCAATGAGGACATCATCCGCACGATGCGCTACATCATCGGTCTGCACAACGGCGATGAGGGCTTCGTCACCGACGACATCGACCACTTCGGCAACCGTCGCATCCGCAGCGTGGGCGAGCTGATCCAGAACCAGTTCCGCATCGGCCTGTCGCGTATGGAGCGCGTGGTGCGCGAGCGCATGTCCATGCAGGAGCCCGACGAGATCACGCCGCAGTCGCTCGTGAACATCCGCCCCATCGTGGCCGCCATCAAGGAGTTCTTCGGAAGCTCCCAGCTCTCGCAGTTCATGGATCAGTCCAACCCCGCCGCCGGCATTACGCATAAGCGCCGTCTGTCGGCTCTGGGCCCGGGCGGTCTGTCCCGCGAGCGCGCCGGCTTCGAGGTGCGCGACGTCCACACCTCCCACTACGGCCGCATGTGCCCCATCGAGACGCCTGAAGGCCCGAACATCGGCCTTATCGGCTCTCTGGCCACCTATGGCCGCATTAATCCCTACGGCTTCATCGAGACGCCCTACCGCCGCGTGATCGACGGCAAGGTGACTGACGAGATCGACTACCTGACCGCCGATGAGGAAGAGAACTTCACCATCGCCCAGGCCAACGACTTGTTCGATCTGGAAACCCGCGAGTTCGGCTACACCGACGAGGACGGCGTCTTCCACAAGTCCGCCCGCGTGCTCGCCCGTACCACCGACACCAACGGCGTGTTCGGCGAGGCCATGGACGTGCCGCCGGAGATGGTCAACTACATGGACGTGTCGCCGCGCCAGATGACCTCCGTGGCTACCTCGCTCATTCCGTTCCTCGAGCACGACGACGCCAACCGCGCCCTCATGGGCTCGAACATGCAGCGCCAGGCTGTGCCGCTGCTGCGTCCGAGCGCCCCGCTCGTGGGTACTGGCATCGAGCACCGCATCGCGGTGGACTCCGGCGAGATCCTCGTGGCCCAGCGCCCCGGCGTGGTCGATTACGTTGACGGCCAGACCATCATCATCCTGAACGACGACGGCGAGTACGACGAGTACCTCATTCCGAAGTTCCAGCGCTCCAACCAGTCCGGTTGTATCAACCACCGTCCCATCGTCCGCAAGGGCGACGAGGTGCAGGCCGGCGACGTGCTGGCCGACGGCCCGTCCTGCGATGGCGGCGAGCTGGCGCTCGGCCAGAACCTTATGATCGCCTACATGCCGTGGGAAGGCTACAACTACGAGGACGCTATCATCGTGTCCGAGCGCGTCGTGGCCGAGGACCTGCTGACCTCCATCCACATCTCCGAGTACGAGGTGGACGCCCGCGACACGAAGCTGGGCCCCGAGGAGATTACCCGCGAGATCCCCAACATCTCCGAGGACATGATTTCCGACCTGGACGCCGACGGCATCATCCGCGTGGGCGCCGAGGTGTTCCCGGGAGACGTGCTGGTGGGCAAGGTCACCCCGAAGGGCGAGACCGAGCTCACCGCCGAGGAGCGCTTGCTTCGCGCCATCTTCGGCGAGAAGGCCCGCGAGGTGCGCGATACGTCGCTGAAGGTGCCCCACGGCTCCGGCGGCCGCGTCATCGGCATCTACCGCTCCTCCCGCGAGGCCGGCGATGATCTGGCCCCCGGCGTGAACGAGCTCGTGCGCATCTACGTCGCTCAGAAGCGCAAGGTGCAGCAGGGCGACAAGCTGTCCGGCCGTCACGGCAACAAGGGCGTTATCTCCCGCGTGCTGCCGGTCGAGGACATGCCCTACCTCGCCGACGGCACCCCGATCGACGTCATCCTGAACCCCCTGGGCGTTCCGTCCCGTATGAACGTCGGCCAGCTGCTCGAGAACCACCTCGGCTGGGCCGCCAAGTGGGGCTGGTCGGACGCCGAGGAAACCGACGAGGTCGTGGAGGGCCCGATGTACGTGGCCACGCCCGTGTTCGACGGCGCCACCGAGGAAGAGATCTCGGACGCCATCGAGAAGGCGAACCGCAACCTCATCAACATGAACCATGCGAAGTACGGCGACATGGCCCGCGACGAGCTGGTGCCCCAGCTGACGCGCACCGGCAAGACGTGGCTGTACGACGGCCGCACCGGCGAGAAGTTCCGCGAGCCCATCACCGTCGGCCAGACCTACATCCTGAAGCTCGGTCACATGGTGGACGACAAGATTCACGCCCGCTCGACCGGCCCCTACAGCCTCATCACCCAGCAGCCCCTCGGCGGCAAGGCCCAGTTCGGCGGCCAGCGCTTCGGCGAGATGGAGGTGTGGGCGCTGTACGCCTACGGCGCCTCCAACGTGCTGCAGGAGATCCTCACGGTGAAGTCCGACGACACGTCGGGCCGCGTGAAGAGCTACGAGGCCATCGTGAAGGGCGAGAACATCCCGGCGCCGGAGGTGCCCGAGTCCTTCAAGGTGCTCGTGAAGGAAATGAAGTCCCTGTGCTTGAACGTCGAGCTCGAGGGCCACGATATGCAACCCATCAGCGAGGACGAGATCGAGGACTACAGTGCCGACCAGGCGCTTTACGCCGCACTTGCCGCTGATGCCAAGAAGACCGAAGACGAAGAGGCCAACGCCATCGATGCCCTGGCTGCCGAGCTGGGCGACCTGATGAGCGGTCTTGAGTCCGACCTGAACACCGACCTCATCGGTGGCGGAGAGGAGGCCTAACCCCATGACGGAATTCGACGTCAACAACTTCGACGCCCTGCGCATTTCGCTCGCTTCCGCCGAGGACGTGCGCAGCTGGTCTCGCGGCGAGGTAAAGAAGCCCGAGACCATCAACTACCGTACCTTGAAGCCTGAGAAGGACGGCCTGTACTGCGAGAAGATCTTCGGTCCCACCAAGGACTGGGAGTGCGCCTGCGGCAAGTACAAGCGCGTTCGCTTCAAGGGTATCGTCTGCGAGCGCTGCGGCGTGGAGGTCACCCGCTCCAAGGTGCGCCGCGAGCGCATGGGCCACATCGAGCTGGCCGCGCCCGTGAGCCACATCTGGTACTTCAAGGGCTCCCCGTCGCGTCTGGGCTACCTTCTGGACATTCCGCCGAAGGAGCTTGAGAAGGTTCTGTACTTCGCCAGCTCCATCATCACCTCGGTGGATAAAGAGGCCCGCGAGGAGGACATCGACGACTTGCGCGACGAGCTTGCCGCCGATATGGAAGAGCTGGACGCCGAGCGCGACCGCCTTATCGAGGCCACCCGCAAGCTGTCCACCGACTACGTGCCGGAGGAGGACGACTTCGTCGACGATCTCGATGACGACGAGCGCCTCACCCCCGAAGAGGTGGAAGAGGAGATCGCCGACATCTACGAGGAGTTCAACGAGCGCAAGGCCCTGCGCCAGGACGCGTTCGACGCCTTCCTGAAGATCGAGCCGAAGCAGCTCATCGGCGACGAGGCCCTCTACCGCGAGATGCGCGCGAACTACCGCGACTACTTCACCGGCGGCATGGGCGCCGAGTCGGTGCGCGACCTTCTGGACGCCATGGATCTGGAGGCGACCTCTGAAGAGCTGCGCGAGGTCATCGCCACGGGCAAGGGCCAGAAGCGCGCCAAGGCCGTGAAGCGCCTGAAGGTGGTGGATGCGTTCCTCAAGTCGGACAACAAGCCTTCCGACATGATCCTGGACGTCATCCCGGTCATTCCGCCCGATCTGCGCCCCATGGTGCAGCTCGACGGCGGCCGCTTCGCCACGTCGGATCTGAACGATCTGTACCGCCGCGTCATCAACCGCAACAACCGCCTGAAGCGCCTGCTCGACCTCGGTGCTCCCGAGATCATCATCAACAACGAGAAGCGCATGCTGCAGGAGGCCGTGGACTCGCTGTTCGACAACGGCCGTCGCGGTCGCCCCGTGACCGGCCCCGGCAACCGTCCGCTGAAGTCCATCTCCGATATGCTCAAGGGCAAGCAGGGCCGCTTCCGCCAGAACCTGCTCGGCAAGCGCGTCGACTACTCCGGCCGTTCCGTTATCGTCGTCGGCCCGTCGCTGAAGCTGCACCAGTGCGGTCTGCCTCAGCAGATGGCGCTGGAGCTGTTCAAGCCCTTCGTCATGAAGCGCCTGGTCGAGCTTGAGTATGCCGCCAACATCAAGGCCGCCAAGCGTGCCGTCGATCGCGGTGCCAGCTACGTGTGGGACGTGCTGGAAGAGGTCATCGTCGACCATCCGGTGCTGCTGAACCGCGCACCAACCCTGCACCGTCTGGGCATCCAGGCCTTCGAGCCGGTGCTCGTCGAGGGCAAGGCCATCAAGCTGCATCCGCTCGTCTGCACCGCCTTCAACGCCGACTTCGACGGCGACCAGATGGCTGTGCACGTGCCGCTGGGCGCCGAGGCTCAGGCCGAGGCCCGCGTGCTGATGCTGTCCTCTAACAACATCAAGTCCCCGGCCCACGGCCATCCGCTGACCGTGCCGACCCAGGACATGATCATCGGCCTGTACTACCTGACGGCCATGCGCGACGGCTTCCCCGGCGAGGGTCGCATGTTCATCGATTTCGATGACGCCCTGAACGCCTACGACGCCCGCGCCGATCTGGACCTGCAGGCCAAGATCCAGGTGCGTCTGCCCTACAACACGAAGGTGGCCACCGCCTTCGGCGTGTTCGAGGACCACAAGGAGGGCGAGCGCATCGAGACGAGCGTCGGCCGCATCATCTTCAACGATGTGCTGCCGCCGGACTATCCCTTCCTGAACTATGAGATGAACAAGAAGGAGATCAGCCGCCTGGTCGAGGACGTCACCAACACCTACGATCTGTCCGAGGTGCCGCCGATTCTCGACGGTCTGAAGGACGCCGGTTTCCACTACGCCACCCGCGCCGGTGTTACCGTGTCGGTGTACGACGCCACCATCCCGCCCTCCAAGCCGGCCATTCTCGCCCAGGCCGATGAGCGCGTCGCCGCCATCGACGAGGACTACGAGATGGGCCTCATGTCCAACGAGGAGCGCCACAAGCAGGTCGTCGACATCTGGAACGATGCCAACGAGGAAGTCGGCGAGGCCATGGCGGAGAACTTCGACAAGTTCAACCCCATCTACATGATGGCCTTCTCCGGCGCCCGAGGCAACATCAAGCAGATTCGCCAGCTCGCCGGTATGCGCGGCCTTATGTCCGACCCGAAGGGCGAGATCATCGACCGTCCGATTAAGGCGAACTTCCGCGAGGGTCTGTCCGTTCTGGAATACTTCATTTCCACCCACGGCGCCCGCAAGGGCCTGGCCGACACGGCGCTTCGTACCGCCGACTCGGGTTACCTGACCCGTCGTCTGGTGGACGTGGCCCAGGACGTCATCATCCGCGAGATCGACTGCGGCACCACCGAGGGCGTGCCCTACCGTGTGCGCAACGAGAAGAACGAGGTGGACGAGAACCTCATCGGCCGCTGCCTTCTGGAAGATGTGGTGGCGCCCGAGACCGGCGAGATCCTCGCCGAGGCCGGTACCTACTTGCACTCCATGGCTCAGCTGCGCGAGCTTGATGCGGCCGGCATCGAGGAGGTCACGATCCGTACGATCATGACCTGCCATGCCGAGCACGGCGTCTGCCAGAAGTGCTACGGGTGGGATCTGGCCACTGCCCGTCCGGTGAACATCGGCACGGCGGTGGGCATCATCGCCGCCCAGTCCATCGGCGAGCCCGGCACCCAGCTGACGATGCGTACGTTCCACACCGGCGGCGTTGCCGGCGAGGACATCACCCATGGTCTGCCCCGTGTTCAGGAGCTGTTCGAGGCCCGCAAGCCCAAGGGCCAGGCGGTGCTCGCGGAAATCTCCGGCACCATGCAGGTCACCGGCGACAAGATGTCGAAGACCATCACCATCCACGACCAGGAGGGCAACTACCGCGAGTACGTGGTGAGCGCCCGTGCCCAGCTTCTGCCGGGCGTGTTTGACGGGTGCGAGGTGCGCGTGGGCCAGCAGCTGACCAAGGGTTCCGTGAACCCCCACGACCTTTTGCGCCTCACTGATCCGAACACGACGCTGCGCTACATCGTGGGCCAGGTTCAGGACGTGTACGTGTCCCAGGGCGTGGATATCAACGACAAGCACATCGAGGTCATCGCGCGCCAGATGCTGCGCAAGGTGGCCGTGCTTGATGCCGGCGACTCCGACTTCCTGCCGGGCCGTCAGGTGAACCGCTTCGAGTTCGAGAAGGTGGCCAACGAGCTGATCGCCGAGGGCAAGGAGCCGCCGGTGGGCCAGCCGCTGCTGCTCGGCATCACCAAGGCGTCGCTGGCAACGGATTCGTGGCTGTCCGCCGCGTCGTTCCAGGAGACCACCAAGGTGCTCACCGACGCCGCCATCGAGGGCAAGACCGATCACTTGGCCAGCCTGAAGGAGAACGTCATCATCGGCAAGCCCATTCCCGCCGGCACGGGTCTGCGTCGCTACCGCGATGTGGGTCTCACCTACAAGGGCCGTCCGGTGGAGAAGGTCACCGGGGACGCGCTGCCCGACTTCGCGCCGGATGCGCTGCGCGAGATCGAGGATCTGCTGCCCCAGCCTCAGGATTGGTCGCTCGACAGCGACGGCTACTTCAACTCCTCGGGCTCGTTCGGTGGCTACTACAGCGCTCTTTCGGGGCACCGCGGCCACAACCTGTCCGACGAGGACGCGCGCCTGTACATCTACGACGATCTGGGCGTGTCCCAGCGCTGGGCGAACAAGTTCTCCGAGGCGGGCATCGAGACCGTGGCCGACCTGCTGGGTCATACCGAGGAGGATCTGCTGCGCATCGAGGGCATCGGCGTGAAGGCCATCGAGGAGCTGAAGGAGGGCTTGGCGGCCCGCGACCTCATGCGCGTCATCGAGGACGACCTGGCGGCTTCCTCCGACGACATGAGCCAGCTCTTGGACATGGTGTTCTCGCCTGACGACACCATCCTCATCGGCGGCGACGAGCCCCCGACGTTCAACACCGACGGCGAGGAGATGCTCGGCGAGGCGCTGCCTCCGCGCTCCTACCAGCGCAACCTTGAAGAGCTGGACGCGCTGCTCGGTAACATGGGCGGCTTGAGCTCCCTCGGCTTCGGCTTCACCAGCGCTGAGGACGAAGCGGCTTCCAACCAGGCCATGGAAGACGGCGAGGAGTAAATTGGTTTCGCCTGTCCTTGCGAAGCATCACTGACTTCCTTGGACGAACTCGGGAGTTTTCTATTGGGGCGACCTTCGGGCCGCCCCTTTTTTGTGCTTGCTGTTCCCGCGGGGCGCCAAATGGCCAAAAAGTAGCTGCCAGCTGGCAGCTAGGTACCTGTTTTTGACCATGGAGGCTATAGCGACGAAATCAGGCTGGCTGCTCGGAAAGTATTCCCAGGTCAGTGCGTCGACGAATATTGGTACAAAGCAAGCCGCCTTTTCGGTTTGCAGCTAACGACCGATAATTGACCAAAACGTCGCTTCAAGCTCTTCGAACTTGCAGCTGGCATTCGGAATTTGGCCATTGAGCGCAGCTTTCCTTTGTGCGCGGCTACTCGCTGTCGACTAGGGTGCCGCCTTTGCCATGGTTGAGGATGATCTTGCGGGCGCGGGTGTAAGCGTCCAGGGCCGGCCGCACGCGTTCGTAGTTGTCCTTCTTGTAGATGGCGTACAGCCGGAAGGCCGCATCGTCGTCGGTCACGGGAAGCACCGTCACGCGGGAGAAGTCCGACAGGTAGCGCAGCTGGGACATGGATGCCTGCAGGATCATGACGTCTTCCACACCCAGCGGAATAGCGCAGTAGTTCATGTAGGTGCGCCCGAGTACCGCCCGGGTGCGGGGCGTGTAGCCGTGCTCTTGGCAGACGCGTTCGATGTTGGTCCAGCCCGACAAGGAATAGCCGTCGGCGAATTTCACGAAGCGGTAGCTGCGCAGATCGTCCATGGTCACCGACTTCATAGAGGCCAGGGGGCTGTCCATAGAGACCATGGCAACGAAGGGCGAACGAATGAGCGGAATGTAGGCAAGTCCCAAATTATCGAGCTTGTCCAGTTCGGCATAGGCCAGCAAGATGTCGGCATCGCCTTCCACCAATTGCTCCAGGTAGTTCGTATCGTTCAGGCTGTTGTAGCTGGCAGGAGCCTCGCCCTCGGTGTCGAGAAACGTTGCGGCAATAGAGGTGATGGAGGCGATGGCGCTATCAGACATGATGCCGTTCGCCTTGAGCGGCGTGAGGGTCTGTATATCGTGGATGCGCTGCTTGGCGTCATCATAGGTATCCACCATCTGAAGGGCGGCAGCGGCGAACACGTTGCCTGATTCGGTGAGCTCGACCCGGCGTCGGTCGCGCTCTAAAAGCGAGCAGCCGAGCTCCTTTTCCATGGCGACGATATGCTTGGAAAGCGTCGGCTGTGTGAGGTGCAAGATCTCTGCCGCCTTGGTGTAGTTCAGCGTCTGAGACAGCACGATGAATTCGCGCAACAAGCTCAGCTCCATGGAAAGCCCCCTTCAAACCCCTTCTGCTTTTCGCGTTATTGACACCATACACCCTAATGGGCCGAAAGGGCACGGCATCTCCTGCCCAATTCCAAATGGAATAAGCATATTCGCAGCAGCTGATCAGCAAAGAAATGCCCTTCTGAGTATTGAGTAGCCCCAAATTGACGGTTCTTACGGAAAGAACGCCAATTCGGGGCTAGATATATCTCGAATAATCGAAATTCGTTAATAAGATAGTCACGAATTGACGGTTGTTACGTAAGAAGGGTCATTTTGTGACTAGAAAAAATTCGGGGAAGTAGAGTGACATTCCCCACGAGCTGTGTTGCTCGCGGATTTCGCGGCGGCGGGCTTCGCGGGCTTGGGCGTATTCGCGGCGGGCGGCGGTGTCGAAGGACTTCACCTTGGCCTGGGGTTCCTGCAGGTTGTCCACCTTGATGAAGCGGGCCATGCGGCTGGCGATGGAGTCCTCGGCGCCAGGGTTCCAGCCGATGGGCTGCATGGTGAAGCGGAACTTCTTGCCGCTTAGGAACTCGTCGGCGGAGACTTCCTCGGCTACGGTGATGGCTTGCTCCGGGCAGATGGTCTCGCAGAGGCGGCACTGCATGCACAAAGCGCTGCGATGCTCCACGCCGAAGGCGTCGTTGGCGGCGTCGAATCGGGTCAGGGCGCCGGTGGGGCAGAATACGGTGCACATGCGGCAGGAGCGGCAGAGTTCCGTGTCGATGGTGATCTGGCCCCAGAGGCGCGTGGTCACGGTGGGGGCCGCGGGGGTGCCGAGGGCTTTCAGACTGTTGAAGAGGCGCAGGCGACGCTCGGGCACGAAGTGGGGGAGGGTACCGTCAGCCTGCACATGGGCGAACTGGGGCTCACGCGAATCAGCTTGGGACTCCTCGGGGGCGGGCTTCCGGGTAGTGCTCAGTCGCTCAGACAGTCCTCGCTCGGCGCGACAGCCCACT